>Ga0307426_1000538_pt1 | contig 26281 bp, 23 predicted proteins | sample SalMarWE160340MG_FD_202165 | JGI IMG/M metagenome (GOLD analysis project Ga0307426, IMG submission 202165) | Salt marsh sediment microbial communities from the Plum Island Ecosystem LTER, Massachusetts, United States - WE1603-40 | ecosystem: Environmental > Aquatic > Marine > Intertidal zone >...
AGTATCTTTTCCATATATCTAGTTAATGTTCTCCCTCCGATGTCTAAAATGCGAACAGCATGCTCGAGTTTATATCCTTCATAAATTGGAACAATTCGAGTTATACTATCTCCGATTTCTATCACTAAACCAGTTTGAAATCCCCCAGCATAAAGAGTTAACATGGAATCAAGAACAGGATAAAAAGCATTACATTGATATTGTTCTAAAAATAATTGAAACAATCGAATTAAATCTTGACGAGGAAATAATGGATGTACGGCAAATAATACATTTACCAGACTTGGATCCACACGTAGGTTATAAAATATATAATCCATGATTTTTTCAAATGATACCCAATCTTGAATTCTCCCTTTTTCAATAGGGTATTGAATTTTATATAATCCCAAAGACTGAATCTCATCACCAACGTAAAACTCATCTTTCGATTTACCATAATTAAAATCGATTTGATGATATTTTGGTTTCCCCACTATTGTAAAAAATACTTGTGAGGGAAAATCTTCACCTGCAAAACCTACCTTTGAAGAAAATTGACCAATATCTAATACTACCGTTAGGTTTCCCATTATTTTTTTGTGGTATAAGCCTTATTGTATAATATAATCAATCTAATACCTTATTTAATTTTATACTAAAAGTAGTTTTAAAGGAGTATAAGTCGTTTCAGGTATAAATGCCTCTCCAAATGAGGAATTTATTTCATTTCCCCGTAAAATCGCGGTATCTTCTGCCCAACCAATTACTCGTTCTAAAACTTCTTTTTGTGAAGTATAGACTTCATTAAATATGTTTTTCTTTTGTTCCCAATAATTTTCTATGTCTACGATTACAAATACGGATCCATCAATATATTGGAATTTACATGAAGGGGACTCATAATAATAAACTCCAAAAGGTATCCAATTTCTTCCATGACCACCATACGCATTTCCAGAAGAACAGTGATAAATAGCTTCGCGAGTGATTAATGAAAGATTTCTATGAACTCTATGAAAATCAGAAAAATGTGGTACTAAAATTACTTGAGGTTTATAATCTCTTATCAAATTCGTGATTTTAGATATTTTTTGGCTTGTTATGTCTCTATTTTCGAAATTGAGTTCTATAATTTCACAATTCAATACTTTTTTTACTTGAATTAATTCAGCATGTCTTTGTTTTATTATTCCACTTCTTTGTGATTCTTTTGCATATCCTCCCAAACCACTAGAAGAAACTACAATGATAATTTCTGAACCTAATTCTTGGTATTTGAGTAAGGTCCCTCCACAAGAAATAATTTCATCATCAGGATGGCCTGCGAAAATCATTATTCTTTTTGGAATTACAATGGGAACACTAATATCACAAATTAAGAGTTGTTGATCATTCATCAAATAATGATTTTAATCTAAGATAATAAAGATTTATATTTAATTGAGATTACATTGATAAAAATAGAAAATTGAACTTATAAAAAGAATTGAGAGAATTTATTCTCCACGCATAATCTTTTTTAGCCTATTTAACTCTTCAAGCATCTCGTCTCGAAGCGAACTTAAACCACCACCAGCTTGAGGTGTTGTTGGCGCACTAGATCTGCCAGGAGGGGCTGTGGGAGCAACAGGTGGACCAGGTGGACCAGCTCTTTTCGCAAATGAAGGCGTTTGAACTGTTGGTCCGGGAGGAGCTTTAGGTGGACCACTTCCTGCAGTTGGGGGTAATTTTGGAGCAGGTGGTAAATTAGATCTCATTGGAGGTCCTCCAGTAGGAGCTTTAGGTGGGCCAGTCATTGCAATGGGAGCTTGTGGTAGACTACCTCCATCAGAAGGTCTTTTTGGAGGACCACTTACTTTAGGCGGACCTGCAGCAGTAGCTGTGGGAGCAACAGGTAAGCTTGGAGCGCTAATAGGAGGATTAGACGCACTAGGAGCACCACCACTTAATAAATTAAATAACGTGCTTGCAGCCGCAGTTTTTGCTTGTATGGGGGCTTCTCCAATAACCTTTTTAGAGGAAGTGCTAACAGTGTGAGCTTGTGGTGCAACTTCAACTTCCTTTAAATCTTTTAAAGCTTTGTTCAATGATTGAATGAAATCATTTAACCCCTTTACTGTGTCTTCAAGATCATCTGATAATGATTGTAATCCCTTTTTCATGAAATTGATGACGCGTTCTACCTTTTTTTGTTCTTTAGGAACCAAGATTCAATCCTCAAAAATAATATTTTAAGTACTTATAAGTAGTTTATTAAACTACTCAAAAAAATTAAATTATAATCTTAATGGTATTATATTAATTTTCATTTATAATATTATATTTTTTTCAAATCTTAATACTTCAAACATAGCTCAAGAGCAACTCTTATTTTTGTCTTATTTATTTTCGTCATAAAGAAAAATTGAAGGTTCATCTCATAAGGAATTCAAAATGTGGCTCTGAATATGATGATATATTAATAAATGATTCCTTTTATTTCGCATCAGAATTAGATTTATTCTAAAATAATTTTGAAATTTTATAAAGTTAATTGAAGGTTAATTTAATGTCTTTAAAAACCTAAAATGAGTCGTCATCATAAAAGACAACAATTAAAAACATCAAATATAATATATTATATACTATTATTCATTTGTAATCTTTAAATTAGATACTTAAATTTTTAATGAAATTCTTAGGTGATTAAGAAAAAATGGCAAAAAGAGAGCTCTTCATAATAGGTCTTCTAACACTTAGTTAGTCCTGTGAAAAACGTGTTTATGAAATCGTAAACGAGCTCAAGATTCCCTTAATTGACGAACGTGTATATGATAAAGTAACTTTCAATACAAATGCTGCTGTAGCTAAATTAATCTTCAAATTTGAAGAAGATGAATCTGTTATCAGAGGTTTTCTTGGTCTCGCCGAATATTTTCATACTGTAGTTATTAAAAAAGGCGACCAATTCTTCATTCCTCACGCTTCGATTCTTTTCCAACTCATTAGCTCGTAATTTTATCTTTTTTTTACTTTCTATTTTATCTTTACTCCCATCTAAAGCAAATATAGGATCCGTTTTAAGATTATTTTCATAAAAATTGGACTCCATCATGTAAATATAATTCCTTTCTCTTAGAAAAATAACAACAAATTAAATATAAATGATTGAAAGGTAATTAAAAAAATGTGGAATAATTCAATTTTAAGCGCATTTAGAGATTTTGGTAAGAATATGCAGTTGATCGCGATTTTCCTCCTTGTTTCCTTGATACCTGGCATAGGTTTTATAGGATTTGTCTTAGTTATCGTATTCAAGTTTGCAGCTTTAAATAACATAAAATTAATCAATCTATCACTTCAAAATGATCTTCTCGAACAATTTCGTTCAAAAATGATATCATCCATTTACAGATTATTCGTTGCGATTTTTTCCATAATACCCGGCGGAATTTTTTTGGCAGTAGCTTTCTTGATTCCAATTGGAAATTTCGTTAGTATAGTCATAATTGGCTCAGCTTTAATAGTTTTAGGTCTAATACTAATCATTTCAGCTTTTATACAAGAAAGGAAAGCTTGGAAGAATTTGAAAAATTTTTTCGAGGAAAATTATAACTTATCTTCAAAAATCATAATGAGAGATGTCGTTCAAGGTATTGATAATCTTGCTACTGGTGCTTTATTATACGCATTATACATGTTTGGTATCACGATTTTCATCGGCTACATTTTACAAATTGTTGGCTACTTTCAAGTAGCTAAGATAGCAAATGTAATGATACAAATACCCGAAGAATCTGAAATTATAATAACCAATAGTTCTCCAACCGGTGCAACACCTTCTACAGTACTCCTAAAACAATCAAAAACCGCAAATTTCTGCCCTATGTGTGGAACACGTATTTTTGAAAAAGGTATTTTTTGTGCTGAATGTGGTTCTAGGCTCACTTAATTTTTTTTTTTTCTTTTTTAATTTAATTAACATAATATTATCTGTTAGTATTAAGATCGAAAATTATTTAGCTATCTCCAAGATAATACATTTTTGTTTCTAGATATTCTCAACATTTTTAAATAGGCTTCTTCTAAATTTTTTGCATCAACGGATTTGATCAAATCTTGGGGTTTTCCCTCTATTAATAAAGTTCCATTATTAATAATTCCAATTTTATCGCATAATTCTTCAGCAGTATCGAGTAAGTGAGTACAGATAAATATAGTTTTATTTACTTTTTTCACTAAATCTAAAACAAGATCTTTAACTGTCCTGCTTGTTTCGGGATCTAAGTTTGCTGTAGGCTCATCTAAGAAGATAATCTCCGGATCATGTATTAATGCTGCACACAACCCTAATTTTTGTTTCATTCCTCTTGAATATTTTTCAATTAAATCATTTTCTTTATTAATTAGACCAAATAAAACTAATAATTCATTTATTCGCTGATTATTCATTTTTGGAGTAATATAATACAATTCACCAACAAATTCTAAAAATTCCCTTGCGGTGAGTTTTTCATACAAACTTGGTGATTCAGATAGATATCCACAATTTAATTTGACTTCCTTCTTTTGAGTGATAATATCAAAATTCATTACTTTCGCATTACCACTACTAGGTTCAATCATCGAATTAAGCATTTTGACAGTTGTAGTCTTTCCTGCTCCATTTGGTCCAAGAAGCCCGTATATTATGCCATATGGCACGTTTAAATTCAGATTTTTTACTGCAAGTGTATCACCATAATTTTTAGAAAGGTTATGAGTGATTATGGCAAAATTGTAATCCATCTTTTAAATCCCGCTTTTATTAAAACTTTTTTTATTTTTAAATTAAATACTAGATCAAATTACAATAATTATAATTCTCTTATTTTATTTACTTTAATCATATATAATTCATTTTTATTCTAAAATCAAAATCTTAATTCCACAATAATTAATCCGAAAATTAAAAATAGTTCTTGGATAATAAGTTTCGTTTTCTTTCAGGAGATCGTTAAGAATAAAACTTTTTTTTTGACCGATATCTTCTGTTTTATTTTTAGAAGAAAAATATTAAGGTTCAGCATTCATAGTAAGATATGTTTAAATAGCGAAAGTAATATATTTATAATAATATATTTTGATCAAAAAAGTATAGTAAATTAATCCAATAAAAGGCAATCTTAAATGATAAAACAAAAAATTGCAGGTATTTTATTGATCGGCACTCTTCTTTTCATTTCAGTCGGAAATTTCACTATTGCACAGGATTCTAGTTATGTGGGTATTTCTGAAGGCGAAGAATATATATGGGATTTAGGACTAAATAAAGAAGGAGTATATTCTCTAAAAGATGATTATGAAATCTACGTTCAGGAATCACTAAATAATTTATCAGCACTCGATCTAGGCGCTTATACAGATTTAAATGTTTCTGAAGCTATTTTATTAGCATTTGAAGATTCTTTCGAATATATAAACAATATATTTCCTCCGGGATTAATTCCTGATGATTGGAACACTGAGAATCTTTCAGCATTTATGGAAAATTTATTTGATACAGTTGTAGGAACATTTAATAGTTCATTTTTATCTGGTGCAATTCCTTCTAATTGGAAATCAGAAAGCATCGTTAATTTTTTCGATCATGTGATAGAAGGATTAAATAAAACAATTCCTGGGTTTGAAAATTTTACGCTATCTGAAGTTTTAACAGCGGTAATCAATATCATAAATGACAATGTTCCCTATGAATTGCTTCCAGAAGGATGGGAGGATATGACATTTTCTAATCTTATTGAACTATATTATGGTAATTATTTCAATTTTATAAATACAACAATCCTTCCTGGAATGATTCCTTCTAATTGGTTACACATGAATTTAGCACAATTATTACAGAATGCATTTCCTATTCTTCCACAGACACTTATAGATCTATTTAATGCATCCTATGCATCCTTTGCATCCTATTATGGATTTGATGAAGTCAGTATTTTTACAATGATTGACGCGTATGTTCAAAATTTCAATTATTCGATGGGTGGACTCATTCCAGGCAATTGGGAGGATTATACAATACCAGAGTTAGTATTTCCATTTTTATTCCAAGGATACGAAGATTATAATATATCATATGCTTTAGATGAGTTTTTTGAAGTTATGAATAGTACAGCTCCCTTTGATTTATATTCGGTAAATATGAGTTCCTTAATTAACATGACAATATATGGTATGACTTATGGTTTATCTGTTGAACAACAATCTGCTCCCACAATTGACTTATTAAGGGATGGAATAGACTCGATGTTATTTGCTATTAATGCATCACATCCAATAGGTCCATTCGGATATTTTCCAGATGATTGGATGAGTTTATCAATTGATAATTTGAGATCATATTATATAAATCAGACTCAAGTTTTGTTTGACCAGACTATGGTTCAAGTTGAAAGTTATTTATATCAATTTGAATTACTTGGTGGATTTGAAAAATTTAGTCTGAAAGCGATAATAGATCATATTGGAGTTGAAAAAGAGTTATACTCTGGAGGCCCTAAAGGGGTACCTATAAATATTACAATTCAATTTAAACTTCCAATGAGTGATTGGGTAAATTTAACAGATATAATAGGATTGGATATCTTTCAATATTATCAAATTTATATTTTAGATCCAACTACATTTACGTTAGATGCAGGTGCTTTAATCGAACAATTCCTGTCAACAGGAGGATTATTCATTGGAAAAAATTATGATTGGAGTGGAATTGTCAAAGAATATGAATTTCCTGTAGAACTTGTTCCTGATAAATTTCTTAATTTTGATATGGATTGGAATGTTGATGGCGTGCTAGATCATATTCTGTTAGAATATGGTGGGCAAAAAGTTGCATTTATTGAACGACAAACAGCAAGTGAACCCGGGCTAATTTCAGGTTATAATTTTTTAATATTTATTGGTATTACACTATTTTCAATAGGCGCAATAATAAGTACAATAAAGAAAAAGAAAGCCAAATTTTAAATTTTTATTTTTATTTTTGTTTTTTATAATTTTTACTTAAAGTATTATGATTTAAAACATGGAATACCTCAGTGCGATTTTTTTTTTTTTGGTTATAGTCGGTATTTTGTGGAAGATGAAAGCTGATTATTTGTTTGTACTATTTTCTTTTGCTGCATATTTATTTCTATTATTTTATATAGTCAAATATCATCCTTCAGATTTATCAATATCAGTAATTAATCTTGTTGTAGCTAATCCATATGAACCTTTTATAATACTTTTTATATTAATAGCTCCCCCTATGATTGATTATATATGTAAAAAAATAAAAAGAAATTATTCAAATTCAAATACATCATAATCATAGACATTTTCAAGACTTTTAGTAATAGATGTCTACATAACAAAAAGCTTCTCTTTATCTGTCAAAAATTAGAATTTTAAAGAAATTAGAACAATTATTCAAATTTACTAATTCTTCTAATTCCTAGAAAAAACAGCGCTAATGCTATTCCTGAAGTTATTCCAAAATGAATTAAAAAAATACATAATAATGCTAAACTTGGTTCCATATCATTAGAAAAATATGGAATTAAAACACTAAAAGTGAGTAATAAAGAGAGAATTTGTAAGATAATTAAAATATAGATATTCACCATAACCATCGATTTTCGATCTTTAAATACAGGTTTTAAGCATTGAATTCCTATCATTTCTAAAACAATAGATAAATTTACTAGAAAGTAAGTAAAAATAAATATTAAAAATAAAAATATATCTAATTGGAAAATTAATGTAAATAAAGATGCAGAAATTATATCTATAAAAATGATTAAAAAAATTAAAAAGTATAAAATTGAATAAATTAGAGATTTTGTTCCCCTTAAAGATTTTTTATAGACGTTTAGTAAGTTTTTCGATTCAATAAAAATATAAAGTCCCGACATCGAGCCAAATAAAATACTTCCTATCCAGGAAACAATCATAATTTCTAGAAGTTTATATATTTGAATTTCACCAACAAGTTCCCATCCAAATTCGCTAAGAGATAAAGATAAAACAATACTAAAAATAATATTTAATATAATTGCATAGAAGAATTTCGATATATACTCTTCATTCCTAAAAAATTCCTTAAAATGAGTTTGTACCAACACTTTCCATTTATTTAGAGTGATTTTTCTCAAGAAAATAAAAATATTCTTATCTTTTTCGTTTATTAAACCAGAAAAATCACTTGAACTTTTTAGAATATAAAAAGTATTAGATTTCTTATAAGAAATATAAAAAAATAAAATAGGAATGAAAATTGCGAGAAATAAGATTATCCAAATATTAAAGAAAGATAAGGATACTAACGATGGATCAATGATATATATAATGATATATGAATACCAATATGAAGGAAAAAAGTATAACCAATTCTTTAATTCTGGCGAAGAAAAAAATAGATTACTCAAAAATCGTATGAAGAAATAGAAAATTATCAATATTAGAGATATTGCCAGTATTCTAATCTTACGAATATTTTGTGCTTTTTGGCTTTTTTTAATTTTATATTCAAGAAGAATAGAAATAACACGCCCAATTAATTGACTAAATACAAAAAGTCCAAATAGGCATAAATAAATCACGATAAAATGAAAAATAGTTAAATCTCCAATTTGACTTAACAAGCTGGTAAATAACGGACCAATAAACAATACACCTAATATATAAAATGGCCATTTCCATATAATCATTCCAAAAAATATTTCTTTTGGCTTAATGGGAGATGCAAGAATAATTTCTTTCACATCATTTCCCTTTTTATTATATAAATTATATAGTGGGAGCATTATGTTTAATAGAAAAATAAGGAAAAAAAAATATTCAAAATATAAAACTAATATATCTAAATATAAATATCCATAATAACTTAGAAATTCTGGTAGAAATATATTAATTAAGTTTGGACCAAAATATAAACCCCAAAAAGCTAAAATAAAATACAGATACAAGAAAAATAGCATCCGATTTTTCCTAAATCTATAAGTTGCCAACCGAATTTCATTTTTAGCGATTATTTTCCAAATATTTACATCAACTTCATTTTTGGTAGTTTTATAATAAAAAACTTGTCTTTTTTTTTAGAGATAATTTCTAAAAGTATCTATTTTTTCAATATTTTCTTTAAAGTATCTTTTTTTTTTAGGAACTTTTTTGGATAAATTATGATTATTATTAATGGAATGGTAATAATTCCAATAATAAATACAGTTAAAATCATGTAAATTAATTCATAATCCATGTTTATCGGAATATTATACTTTATTTCTCTTATAATTTGACCTGAATTTCCTTCAATTTTTACTTTTATGATATAATTAGTGTCATAACTTAAATCTTTACAAAAATCTCCTTCCCATAATGGTTCACTTTCATTATTTCTTTGTAAAAAAGCCCAACTTTTGAGTTGTTCGCCACTTTCGAAAAAAACAGACCACTCAACAGAAACGATCCCTTTCGGATCCCAAGCAAGAATATGAATTTTCTCTAAATCTATATTAAATTGGGAGTCATAGAACTTGTGACTTGGAGGATATGTAATAATAGCTTGGGGCCATTTATCTATACTTTCAATTGAAGTTGAGAGTTGATTACCATCAATTACCACAATTCTATATGTGCCATTTTTATCATCAAAATTATCAGTAATTATCGTGTTTAATCCATCTATTTTCTGAATGTAATTAGAATGAAGATGACCACAAAAATAATATTTAACATGATACTCCTTGTTTAAATCATAAAATGACTTACCTGTTGAACTTAAATTAGAAATAATTTTATAATACGGAAGAAAGAATGGAGGATGATGTCCGAAAACAAATATATTATCATAATTTTTATATTTTTCCAATTCATGCTCATACCAATCTAATTCTTCTGTATTCAAAAAACCACCAAATGCAAAATCAAATAGATTATCATATGAATCTTTAGCAGTATTTATTCCAATAAATGCATAATTTCCAAAAGAAAAAGAATGATTAAATGAAATTTGAGTGACTCCATATTCTCTTCCTGTAATTGAGTAATTGATAAAGTAACTGTAATTAGGATCCTCGGAACCATCATGATTTCCAACTAAATCTACGTAAATTGATGAATTGATTTTATTTTCTGATAAAGATTTATTATAATTTTGCCATTCTACAAGGTTTTGAGATCTACCATTATCAGCATCAACTATATCTCCTGTATGGATAGTAAATAGCGGTTTAATTATTTCATTTGTTTCATTAAGAAATTTTGAAAACATATCTTTATTATTTTGATTAAGCCAAATAAATTGGGTATCAGTAACTTGGATGAACCAAAAAATTTTATGTCCTTCAGAATTAATAAAACCATTTTTTGATGTTACCGGATGATGTAAATCATGAATAAGTTCTTTATTAGTGTTAAAATAACTAATATAGGAATCTTTTAAGCATGGTTGAAAAATTGATAAAAATGTAAGGCAAAATAAGAAAAGGATTATAATATTTTTATTTTTTAATCTTTTCATATCTACTCTTATTTTTCAATGTAAAAAATAATTTATTAAATTTGCATTAAACAGACTTTATTTATTTATTTTATGTTGTTTTATTTCTTTTTTCTATTATAAACGAAATGGATGCTGATTGTATAAGGATCATTTGGAAATCATATTTTTATTATTAAATCTTCCGTCTCCTTTATTAATTAATGCTAAAATTGGATCTTGAATTAAGAATTGCAAAAATTAATGTCTCATTTATTTAAAAATGAGTGGAAATGAAATGAAAGAATAAATTCTAAAAATTTCACTTTTTTTTTATTTTGTTTATTTAGGTATGCCTAATTTAATTAAAATAATTTTTAAATTTCCTCATCCAAATGAATATTTAGGAAATTTCTCTAAAGATAAATTGAAATCTTTAATGCATTTATGATGTATAAAAAAAATTTATATAGTAATAATCTTTATTAAATTTTAGAAGGATGTCTGAAAATAGAGATTCTGAATCTTCAAAAATTGATGAGGATGACATATGGATTGGCAAGATACAAAATGGAAAATTACTAAAGAAGTCTTTCCCTCAGAAATCATTTCCATTATTGGAGATATTCTTGCAGGTATAATATTAACTATCTTAATCTTGCCATTCAAAAGTTTTCTCCTTTTAATTCTAATCGTACCAGCATTGCTTTCAATGAGAGGAAATATAAGCGGCCCATATATTGCTCGCACATCAAGAGATATAATTATTGGGGAATTTAACAAGAAATCTTGGTTTGAGAACGTTTTAGCAACTTATGTCCTTTCAATAATTATAGGTTTTATAATTGGTCTTTTTGGAGTCATTTTAAATTATATTTTTGTAAGATTATTTATTATTACTTATGGAATTTTAATTTTAATACCAGTTCTTACAATGTTATTATCACTTTCAATTTCAATACCTATTTCTACGACTCTTAATATAATAGTTTTTAAGAGAGGTCATGATCCTAATAATGTTGTAAACACTGTAATGACAGCTGTAGACGATTTTTTCACAATTTTATGTTTTTATTTTACAATCATAATGCTAGGGGTTCCTTAAATGGATTATTTCCAAAAAATTTTCAAAGAATCACTGGTAGTTGTAATGATTTCCTCGATAATGGGTTTATTTACAGGAACTTTCCTATCGTTTAATAACCAAATTCTATATAGTTTTCCAGTGATTCTATTAATCCTCCCATCTTTGAATTCATTAATTGGTAATATAGCAACAGTACTTATTTCTCGATTATCTTCTCATTTATATATAGGAAATCTTTCTCCCAAAATTCAGAAATCTCCTGTCTTAAAAAATGACTTTTACGGATTACTCATAACAATTTTATTAAGCTTGGTTGCATTAATTATTATTGGATATGCTGTAGGATTAGCTACCGGTATTCAAATTATAAATCCTCTATTAATAATCACAGTTATTATGTTAGCAATATTAATTCTTTTCGGTTCAATTTTTATATTCTTATTTACAAGCTCCATATTTTTGTTTAGAAAAGGGAAGGATCCCAATAATTATTTAATCCCATTAACCACTTCGTTATTAGATTTTCTAACTCCTCTATTACTAATCGTTTTAATTTATTTATTTATTTGAATTTAATCTGGTGAATAATATACATAAAAATAAAAGTCAAAAAGTTCATAGCAAAAGAAACAAATTTCAATACAAACCCCTTTCGATAAAAGATATTCTTAAAGAAATGAAAATCAGCATGGATTTGATGATTGACTTGGCTTATAGTGCAATCAAATTTGGCAGCAAAGAAATTGCCGATGAAGTCTCTAAAATTGAACGCAGAATTCATGAATTAACATTTTTACTTAATGTTCAAGTGATACAGACAAATATGGGTGGCTTTCAAGAAGCTAAGAGCTTAGAGCCGATAGTGGTATTGGGGTATTCGATTGATAAAATTTCAGATGCTCTAGCTGATATTGCTAAAGTTGTATATGTTAATGGAGATATCCAAGAATTTACACAACTATTTTGGGATGAGGTTCCCGAACCAATAGTAAAAATCACCGTGAAAGAAGATTGCAAACTTATAGGACAATCTCGTCATGATATTCATTTTCGTTCCAATTACGGAGTAGATTTAGTAGCAATAAATAGAGAAGATCAATGGATCTTTGATAAAGAAGAAAAAATTTTAGCCAATGATATTCTTATAATCAAGGGTGAATTGGAACCAATACGAGAGCTTAAAAAGCTTGCATTTGATGAGGAACCATTCTCGTTTAAATTAAAAGATGTCGAAGAAGATTCAATTTATGATCTAAATAATCCTAATTTGTTCGAGTACTTGGAGGAACTAAAGAAGGATTATATTCAGATAACAGATATATCCGAAACAATGCTAGAGCTTTCTTTAGCTTCAATTTTTCTCGAAAGCTATGAAGTCGCAGAAGATGTATTAGAAATGGAAGAACTCATGGATGGATTAAATATATCATTTGAAAAAGATTTATTAGATTTTGCGCATGAGTTTGACTCTCCAAGAGATCTCATGGGTATAATGAGGATCGTATTTTCTTGCGAACAAATTGCTGATGCTGCCGCGCATATTGCAGAAAGTATTTTAAAAGGGTTTGAACCACATGAGATCTTGCAAAAAGCAATAGAAGAAACGCAAGAAATTGTGGTTCGCGAGACATTGTCTAGTGATTCCTTTTTCAGGGATAAAACTTATGAAGAATTGCAGGATCACCGATATAAAAGAGGATTTCACATAATTGCTCTTAAAAGAGAAAATACATGGATCTATAGTTTTAAACCAGACTTTTATTTTAAAGAGGGTGATTTACTCATAGGTTTAGGACCTAAAGAAACAGTTGAACAATGGAGGCAATGTGTTAATCCAGGATTCGAAGAAAATGATGATCACTAAAAAGGAGTGTTGAAAAATTAAAAAAGAGAATCAAAAGAATAGATTTTTAGCTACAATGGAAGAAATTTCAGGTCAAATCAAGATAAATTCAGAGAATATTAATGTAGATAATATTATCAAATTGATAGAAATTATCTTGGAAGTCTATGATAATGGTGCAATGGTTTTTATTTATGGTGCTGGACGTTCTGGATTTATTGGTCGATGTTTTGCTCAGAGATTGATGCATTTAGATATCAAATCGTGTTTTATTTCTGATGCAATCACCCACCAATATTCAAATAAGGATTTACTTATAATAATAAGTGGTAGCGGAGAGACTACTTCTCCTGTTGCAATAGCTCTTAAAGCAAAAAAAATTGGTGGGAAAATTGCTTTATTCACTAGTAACCCAGAAAGTTCGATTGGAAATATATCCGATTGTATTATAAAAATTGTAGGAAAAAGCAAAGATGTAGCGCTATCTCAACATTCGTTAGCTCCTTATACAAGCCTTTTTGATATATCCACACTTTCAGTTTTAGATTCTATTGGAGGCACTTTAATGGAAATATTAGGAGTAACAGAACTAGATATAAATAATAGACATGCATCATTAGAATAACAAATTTTACAGTTCTCTATAATATTTCTTGAAAGGTTCAATTAAAAAAGATTAAAATTGAAATAATATGCATGAATTTATTGAAGTTAGGCATATATCTGAAAAAAAAGGAAGAGGGGCTTTTGCTAAGAAAGATATAAAGAAAAATACTGTAATTGATGTAGCAAATATAATTTTAATTCCAAATAAAGATTATAATAAGATATGGAAAACTGTGCTTTATGACTATTGCTATATTTGGGGGGATTCAAAAAAACCAGAATTTAAAAATGCGATAACGCTTAGTATATCTCAGTTTATTAATCACTCTTTTAAACCTAATTTAAGATATTTGTATGATTATAAGCAAGAGGCGATCGAGTTTTCTGCTATTAAGGATATTAAAAAAGGAGAGGAACTCACAGTTAATTACAACGGACGTGTTAATGATAAATCTCCTCTTTGGTTTGAAGTAATTGAATAATTAAAGTTAATTAAATAAATATGGTATTGTTTTATCCAAGTTATAAAAAATTAGAAATTTAACCTATTCTATCATGGATCTTAAAATAGCTAAATTCATAACATCTTCTTTCATATCTTTTTCTTTTGGGGTCTCTAAAATTCCGGGATGATCTCTGAATTGCTCATCATTAATAAAAAAGCCAAAAGGTTCTTTACCAATCTTTCCCTGTCCGATGTGAGCATGACGATCAACTCTAGAACCTAATTCTTGTTCAGTGTCATTTAAATGAAAAGCAAATAAGTACTTCAATCCAATTATATTATCGAATTCATCCCACATCTCATTGTATTTCTTTTTTGTTCTAAAATCATAACCTGCAGCAAATGAGTGGGCAGTATCAAAGCAAATCCCTATTCTATCCTTATTTTTAATTTTATTAATGATATATTCATAATGATGAAATTTATTTCCTATTCCTTCACCCTGTCCAGCTGTAGTTTCTAATAATATTTTTACTTTTGATTTATTTGTTACTTCAATCAAGCGATTAAGTTGTTCAGTAATTTGATCAAAAGCTTCTTCTTTAGTAATTTTATTTTTATCAACTTTAGGGATGACTCCAGGATGCATGTTTTCATATTCGATACCCAATAATGTAGCTTTATTTAATTCATCAAGCATAGCATCATAGGATTTCGCCAGTTTTTCTTCATCTAAACTTGCAAGATTAACTAAATAACTATTATGTGAGATAATAGGCCAAATTGTTTTCAATTCTTTTCTTTTCTCAATAAATTCATTTATTTCCTTTTGTTCTAATGGTTTATTATTCCAAGATCGAACATTTCTGATGAATAATTGAATGGACTCACAATTTAGTTGATTTCCCCTCTCTAAAGCTTTATACTTTCCTCCTTCTATGCTCATATGAGCTCCTAAACGCATGATTTTTCAACACTTAAAGTATATCATAATCTAACTTATCGATAATTTCTATTATATCTAAAATTTCAAATCCCATATCAAATTCTTTATTTGCGTCATTTAAGTTTGTAGCGCAAAATGGACAAGCTGAAGCGATTAAAGAAGCTTCTGTTTTTTTTGCTTCTTCAAGACGTTCTTTAGAGATCTCCACACTCCATTCGGGATATCCTATCTTTACTCCTCCACCAGCTCCGCAACACCAAGCATTACCACGATTTCTTTCCATCTCTTTGAATTCAATTCCGGGTATGCTCTTTAAAATATTCCGAGGGATTTCATAAATTCCCATGTGTCTTCCTAAATGGCAAGGATCGTGATAAGTTATCTTTTTTTGTTCTAATTCCGATTTAAATTTTAATTTACCTTCTTTTAGAAGATCGTCAATGAGTTCAATCGTGTGGAAAATTTCAATATCAGAAAAGTCATCATATTTTCTCCAATCAGATTTCATGGTTCTATAACATCCTGCACACGATGTAATAACTTTTGAAGCTCCAGTTTCTCTAATTTTCATCAAGTTATACTTAATAAAATCGTTAACGCATTCTGTTTGACCAGTTCTTATAATCGGACTACAGCAACAATGTTCATCTACAAGTGTGAAGTTGATATTAGATTTTTTGAGAAACCTCAATGTTGCATCCCTTAATTCTTTCTGACGATAATTAGAGGTGCATCCAATAAAATATACCCAACTGGCTTTATCAGGTAAACCATATTCTTTTTTCAATGCTTCATTATCTGAATTATTATCACCATAGGGATTATACATGGTAGTATCCTCAATGCGTTCAACTAAAGCTTTTTGTTTTTCTGGACAAAATCCTTGAAGGTTTGCTTCTTTACGTGCTGCTTCTATGAAATCTACGAGGAAATCCTTGAATTTATCAAATCTACAATTCTCCATGCAATTACCGCAAGTTGAGCACGCGTAAATAACATTAGCTATTTGATCATTCCAAAGAATTTCTCCACTTATTAAACCATAAATTGTCCACATTCTACCTCCAGTACTGAATGTTTCAAACCTGTATTTTTTATAACTTGGGCAATTAAAATCAAAAAAATCAGCGGTAAATTTACAATAGCCGCATCTAAAACATCTATGTACAATGTCTTTCCAATCTTGTTCTAAATTGACTGATATGATTATTTCACCTCCCAATTACCAGGGTTCATAATATTATTAGGATCTATTAAATTCTTAATACTTCTTAATAGTTTTTTATAATTAGGGTCCATCTTTTCTAAGACTAATTGCTGTCCATCAAGCTCAACTTTCCAAGGAATTCCTCCCAATTTTAATGCTAATTCATTGGTCTCATGTAGTGCGTTTCTTGCGTTTTCTAAATCCTTAGGATCTGCTCGGTTGAATGCATAGGAGAAGAAAACTATAATTGTATGAGTACCGCTCATTAATCTCGAACCTATTGTAGGAGGGACGTTATATTTTCTAGAGATTTCAGCAGCTTTCATATAAGCTTCTGGAACTCTTTCTAAAGGCATAAATGCTCCTACATATTCGAATCCTCCTCCCTTTCTAATATCCGCAAGACCAGCGGCAAATATTGGTTTTTCAAGATACAATTCTCTCATTCGATCGGGTGGTTTCATAAAACGTGTATTTGCTTTTCTATACACCTTTTTCAAGATTTTCATATTTTGTGATAGCTCTTCTTCAATATCTCCAGTGATGTAGGTCATAACGAATATATATCCCTTCATCCAATCGGGCTTGTCTTGCATACCCAGTAGAATATCTTCAGCTAATCCAGTTGAAGTAATTTCGAGCAATAATTTAGGAATATCATCAATTTCTTTTAATAACCCAAATACAACATCTCTAAATTTAGGTTTTGGATATAATTTAAGTGAAAGTTTGGTGATTATACCTAGAGTTCCAAAAGAACTAGTGAACAATCCAATAAAATCTGGAATTGGTCCTCTTGAAAACCAATAATCTGATAGAGCACAAGAACCAAATTTGCTGATATCTCCATTTGGTAATACCACTTCTAAACCATTTATCATTGACCCATGATCCCCATGTTTTTGAGACAAATAGCCAGATCCATGAATTAGTACATTTCCTGCAATAGTTGCAGAGGGTGGTGAATCCGGAATTGGAGGTTGAAGTTGAGAATAATTTTTATTGAGATATGAAAGTAACTGCCCAGTGGTTACTCCCGCTTCTATTAATGCATATCTACTGGTTTCGTTAATCTCAATAATTTCGTTCATACGTTTCATATCCATTACAATTCCTCCCTTTACGGGGATAACCAAACCGGATAATGTTAAACCACCACCCATTGGGATTATAGGGATTTTTTCTTTGTTAGCATATACTACAATTTTTTGAACTTCTTCAGTATTTTTTGGTAAAATTACGAAGTCAACTGGTCTTGAGAGTGAAGCTCCAGGATCTTGAGAATAAATGTAAAGGTCTTCTTCTCGATTACTAACAAAATCTTTTCCAACAATGTTTTGTAATTGTTCAAGGATATTTTCTTTATTCATAGGTTTTTCAAGCTTGTAATTAATAATAATTCATTATAGATTTTCTTAGTTAATAACTTTTAAATACATAAAATAATAGTTTAATAAATGGGTATTAAAGCTAAATGAAGGACAATTCCTCGGATTATTGGAGTAGTATTAAAAAATATGATTCTATAAATTATTTTCATAATTTAAAAAAGTGTAATTAGTTAAAAATGTGTTTCTTTAATTACATTTAATTATCTTTTATTTGAATTTTTTCAAGAAGTTATAATTTATGATTAAAGCTAAAGCATTGATGTTAACCCGATTTGTCATTTCAATAATCTATTTAATCTCATTTTTGGTCCTATTCTTAATTGATTTAATAGTAGTAGGTAATATAGTCGTAGCTAGTATTCTAACTAGTACTATTATTTTATTATTTTTTGTGATTGAAGGATTGAGCTTTGAAGTGAAATTTATGCTAGAGAACCGACGATTTATTGTGTTTGCTATTGTTATTTGGGTTATTTTTGAAGTAATTTTCATAATAGTGATGATAATATATTTGCTAATCCTCAATATTATTATTTTAACTACGAGTGTAATGGGAGTTTTAGGTTGGAATTATTCACTTTCAATAAAGAAAAAGAAAAAACTTCTTTTTAGTCTATATAATCTGATTCTTTATGGAGTAAATGTCATATATCAGTTCAGTTCACTAATATTCGAAGATTATTTAACCTTGAGATTCAGTGTATTAAACATCGTTCTTTTTTGCTCAATACTGATATTAATATTGGAATATATAATGAAAAGAAAGGGATACTTGAAATATCTCTAATTAGAGTTGTTAAAAAACATAATTGTCTAATCTATCCCAGAAGTTTTTTAGATCACTTTCTGTAAATGAGAATCTTAAATTCATGGGTTGAGAAGCTTCGGTTTTAAAGAAATTTGGTACATCATTCTTATCTTGTGTAATTCCCGCTTTCTTATTAAATTCTATTTCAATTTTTAACACATTTATCCCTATTTTGATAATGTCATTCTTAGTTAATTGTAGATCATACATTGCATTGACAACTTTAGCAAGGATAGACATGTTTTCATAACTAGGCCCCACGAAATAGCATATACCCATTGTATCCATTACACAAGTATATACTTGTAGCTCGAAAGATAAATCTAATTTATGTTTAATGTCAAAATATTCTCCATAGTTCTTCCCTTGCCTAGGAACTCTCCCAACAATAGCAGCTCCACTCGTATGGTCTGCACCCATTGGAGAAGTTGCATATGTTATCCCCATAGCTTTCATGACTCTTGGATCATAGGCAGATAATCCCTGTCCCTTAACTTCAGGAATCCTTTTAGCATTAAGTTGGATACCTATATGTTTTACACCATTGCCAAATAATTTTCCTGTTTCAGTATTATTTCTAATTTCTTTATCCAAGATTTTTATGACTTTTTGGGCATCTCCCCAATTAAGTTTACCACAATCCATTGCAACACCACATGTCCCACCATATTCGATCGTATCTATTCCCATATCATCGCAGAAATGATCTATGTTTGCTAAACTATCAATATTATTAATCATCAAATTAGTACCATTTAAGCACATTGTCTCATATTCTAAGCTGGATGTAATATGGTTTCCCTTTTGATCAACAATCAAATTTGAGCATTTAATAACGCATGTTGGAGAACAAGCTAAGCGTTTTTTTCCATCTCGTTTTATTACTAATTCATGAAGTGCTTCACCCGAGATTTTATCAATATCATTAAATGATCCCATTGAAAAATTTTTGGTAGGAATACCCCCAAAATTACTCATTGCTTTCATTCCCATCGATGTTCCAAATGTAGAAAATGCAGTTTTTGTATCAATCAAATTTTTCGCAAAAGGAGTAGAAGTTTCTCTGAATTTTTTAAGATCATGCATGGGTGCATTTGATTCTTTTGAAGGAATAATAACTATTGCTTTTATACCTTTTGACCCCATAACAGCACCTAGTCCACCTCTCGCGGCATGTCTACTCGGGTAACCTTCAAGATCATTTGCAGCAACTGTAGCAGATTTCATCATATATTCTCCTGCTGGTCCAATTGAATAAATCCCAATGGTGTTTCCATATCGCTCATATAATTTTGTATGAAGATCATAATTCCCTAGTCCTTTATATTCATTTGCTTCAATCAATTCAGTTTTTTTATCATCAATGAGTAAGATATGCAAATTATCAGAAATATTTTCAAAAATTAATGCTCTGATTCCATGTCTCGCAAGCATCATTGCAGATCTTCCTCCCACATTAGCCTCCTTGATTCCATTAGTCAATGGACTTTTAGCTCCAACTGAAGTTCTTGCTGAATTTGGGAAAGGACTTCCCGCTAGTATACCATTAGCAATAATAAGCTTATTTTCCGGACCTAAAGGATCACATTGTGGACTAACTTCATCAAAAACGATTTGAGACGTTAATCCACGAGCACCTAGTAAAAAGTACTTTGAATTCTTTGTAATTAAATAATGAGAGATTGATTTCTCACTAAGATCAATTCGAATGATTTTCATAATTATACTATTATTTGAAATTATTTTAGATTTTCGTGTTAGTATAAGATTAGAAAAAAATTTTTTGGCGATTAAAAATAATCATAATGTACTATTTGTTCCAGAGGATGTCGTTCTTGTACTGATTCTTTTTGTTTTAATGGATAACCTAATGGAGTGAGACCTAAAACTCGATAACTTTTAGGGATATTTAAAGCTTCCTTTACTTTATTTTCATCAAACCAACCTATCCAACAAGTTCCCAATCCTTCTGCAGTAGCAGCTAATATTAGATGTTCAAAACATATGCCAAAATCTACAGGATAATATTTCTCTCCATTTCCATTTGTACCAGATCCTTTTTCTTTAATAGCACCAACAATAAAAATAGGAGCTTCTGCGAATTTTTGCTTCTGTCCAACTGCATTCCATACAGCTTTAACATTTTGGGGATTTTTTACAACGATATAATGCATTCCTTGCATATTTGCCCAAGTAGGAGCTAATCTAGCTGCATCTAAAATTCTTTCTATTTTTTCCTGCTCAGGTACATCTGGTTTATACATTCTGAAACTTCTACGATTTTTCACTGTATCATAAAATTCCATTTTTTTTTCACCTTTAAGATAATACATATCGTAATTTAATGAATAATTAATATTTTTTTCTAAATATTACAAAATAGTGAACATTTAATCAAAAAAAGGGAAAAGAGTGGGATAAAAATCTAAAAACTTTTTAAATTTTTAATTTTTCATGGATAGATTTAAATGCATGAGAAGAGTAACATTAATTTACAGAAGTTATTAAAGAAATAATAGGACTATTTTTAAATTGATATGCCAATTTTATCCTTCTTTAATTCATTAATTGTGATTTTATAATCTAAGTGAAATATTATGAACAATAGCTATAGAGAACTCATCAAAAATAAGAATTCACCTCCTACAAGTGATTGTTGTGATCATCCCTCTATAGAGGAGAGAGGTGGTAATAAAGTCTGTTTAAATTGTGGCATCATTTCAGAAAGGACATTCGTTGGAAATGAAAGAAGAGCCTACACCATTGAAGAAATTCAAACAAGAAGGCGCACTGAACCAAGATGGAGGGACTTTGGGCCCCGTACAATGCTTCCGTCTACCAAAACAGATTCCAAGGGAAAGTCCATTGGTGCGAAAGAACAAGCATTATTTTCAAGATTATCGAAAATCCAGAACTCTTTGATTTCCAGTATTGAAAGGAATTTCTGGGAAGCAAAACCTAAACTCAAAATGCTAACTTCAAAACTTAACATTCCAGAATATATTAGTGAAACAGCTTGGAAAATTTATAGCATTGTTGCTAAGAAAAAGTTAACAATGGGTAGATCCATAAATGGATTTATTGCTGGATCATTATATGCTGCAATAAGGGTTCATGACTTCCCACGATTACTTGATGAGGTTTGTGAAGCTTCAATGACACCTCGACGTACTGTCCATCGAAGTCTTGCAATGATTATACGGGAAGTTTTACCACAGTTAGGATTAAGATATCAACCAATTACCGCTGAAAGTTTAGTCTTCCGTTTTGGGAATGAGTTAGACCTCCCAATGAACATACAAAAAGTTGCAATAGATATGCTTCGACAAGCATCAAAAAATGGTTTAAAACGTACCGGTAAAGATCCTAAAGGTTTAGCAGCAGCTTGCATTTATATCGCTGCTAAGGATGGTTGTATTCGTAAAACTCAATCAAATGTGGCTGATGTAGCAAAGATCACGGAGGTTACGCTTCGTAGCAGGGCCAAACAAATTAAAACTATCTTATCATAATTTTGATTCTCTTTTTTTCTTATAATTAATAAAATGAGTTTTTATTCAGTTTTCTTTTGTTTATATTGAAGGATTCCCCACTGTAACCCTACGGCACTAATTATTAATGATGAAACTAATACAGTAAGTGTTATTATTGTAAAAAGGAACCACATCCAAGTGCCTACAATGGGAGTGATTGAATCATTAAAGATCATATTCATAAATATAACAGAAAATCCCCCAGTATCTATAAGACTCTTGTTAATTAAATAAATAAGTTCATACTTGAAGAAGCTAGCGATTATCATAAATAAACCTGTTATTAACAAAGTTTTCGCTAAATTTTGATCTTGTCGTTTTTTCCGTTTTGCAATTCTGAAAAGTGCAACTCCTAAAATCAAGAAAGCACTAGAAGTAATCCCATATAATATCCACAGTAAAGCAAGCTGTACATCGACATAACCTGAATTAAATAATAAATGGGATAAAGTCATCTGTTCGCTATCAATTGAAAGGATAATTAAATTACTAAAAAGAATTAGATTAAGTAATTCTATAATAAAAATAATAATATATCCAATGCTGAATATTTTTAACCACTTTAATATAATGTTTCGCTCCATGGTTTCGTTCACGTTGAGATTAAAAGTTTATCAAGAATAATTAATTAATATTGGTTGACTTTTTATAAAAATTTAAATGTATATTTATCATTTTTTATTTTTTATAATGTTGTTAATAAAAAAAAAAAATAGGGATTGTTATAATTGAGTCGAGAAAAGCAACACGATACGGATTCAGCTATTTGCACTCATCAGAATCTAATGCAAGATGGTCCATTCATTGTATGTCAGGATTGTGGATTAATTGTTGATGAGGGGTTAGAATTTGAAACGTCTTCTTCTTCAGGATATTATTCAGATAGTCAATTTGATTATGAAAGGAAAATTCGAGCGAGTAATTCGAAAGCAATACAAGATCCCGCTATAAAACAAAAATATGAAAAACTTAAAAACTTAAATATTTGGTTTAGAGATTATCATACTAGTTTTACAGAACAAAAAAAAACTATTGAATTATTAAAAAGTTATGGAATCGGTTTAAATATAGATGATACTAAGTATAAGACAATTAAAGATAGTTATCTCAGATACAATAAGTATCACCGAGAGACTTATCAGAATATGATAATTATCTTTCTTGCTGTTGTATGGATGGAAATAAAAGATAAAACTAACATAAGAATTGAAGAATTCATAAGGGTTTCTCGTGAATTGGGGCATAAAATTAATAAGAAAATGTTAAATAATGCTATGGAGAAAATAATAAGAACTGAAGTAAGGCTTAAAAAAAAGAAGCTAAAAACTCCACAAGAATTAGAAACGGAAATTAAAGAACAAATAAAGATTCTTATTCAAAAAGATATAAATCATATTCCCTTTGAGCTAATCAAAGACAATTTTCAAGATAAAAATGAGTTTGAAAAGCTAAAAATTGACATGCAGTTGATCGCAAATAAGATTCTTAAACGTATATCTTATTCATTCCTTCAAAATCTAAATTACAAGGCTTTTGCAGCAGGATTAATCTATTATATTGGACAGACTCTTGAAAACCCGAAAATATTCACTCAAAGTTTAATTGAACAAACAAGCAGATTTTCAAGTACAACAATAAGAAAGAAATTTCATATTTTGAAAGAAATTTTGGGAGATCCCGCAGAATTATCAATATAACTCAAATAGTTACAATATTGTAACTTATTAATGTTGTACAATTAATAAGCTTTGAATCCTAATTTATTATTACTTATTGAATGTTAAATTATACTTGAGATTAAGATAATTAATATGGTGGAATCCATTTCTTCACGAAAAGATTATTATATTTTAACAATTGAACAAGTAGCGTCTGAATTTGAGACTGATCTCACTACTGGGTTAAGTTCTTCAATAATAGATAATAGATATCTAAAGTATGGTTATAATGAATTACCAAAGATAAAGAAGTCTCTCTGGAAAATTTATTTAGCTCCAATTTTCAATTTTCTAATTGTTATTTTAATATTTACTGGAATTTTTGTAATTATACTTGGCGAATTTACATCTGCTATATTCACATTTACTATTGTTATTATTAATTCGATTACAGTAATTATTCAACAGTTTAGAGCTCAGAAAGCTATGGATTCTTTATTTAAAATTGCTGCTTTAAAAGCAACAGTATTTCGAGATGGCATTCAGTTTGAAATTCCTACTAAAGAAATAGTGCCCGGTGATATTGTACTACTTAAACAAGGTGACAAAATTCCAGCTGATGGAAGGATTATAGAAGCCGTTAACTTGACAGTAGATGAGGCCCCCCTCACTGGAGAATCAGAGGCAGTAGAAAAACAAGAAGATCTTCTTGATGTAATCCCTCTCCCAATTCAGAAACAATCTAATATCGTCTTTATGGGTACTTATGTAAATACTGGTCGGGGAAAAATAATAATTTATGGAACAGGCACTAATACAGAGATAGGAAAAATATCAACTCAGCTTAATGAAATGGGAAGTATCGAAGACATTCCCTTAACCCGGAAATTAAATAAATTGGGTTATATCCTTGGTAGTCTTCTTATTTCTATTTTGATAATTTTAATAGTTTATAAATTTATTATTTTAGCACTTGAAGGGAATTTTTACGGACACTATATTAGTGAAGCATTGGTCAGTTCAATTTTACGATCTATGAATGTAATGCCAATAAACTTACCTTTATTATCAACCTTAGTATTAATAACTGGTGTTTTGAATATGGCTCAAAGTGGTGTTATTGTTAAGAATATAGCTGCAATAGAATCATTAGGTCGTGTCTCCATCATATGCGCTGATAAAACAGGTACAATTACTCGTAATGAGATGTGTGTGAAAAAATTCTGGTTAAATGAATTAGAATATGATGTAACAGGTTCTGGATACGAATCGGATGGAACTATTACATTGAAAGGTGAAGAAATTAATTTAAGTAATGACCCAACATTTCAAAGATTTCTTGATTCAAGTATATTAAATAATACAGCTAAGTTAATTTTTGAAGACGTAAAAGTTAGAATGAGAGATCAAAAAGAAATTGCTGTACGAAGAGCATTAGGTTCTCCCACCGAGGCGGCTCTATTAGTACTAGCAGAAAAAGCAGATTTCGTAACTTATGATGTTAAGAATAAATATAATGTTATTAAAGAATTTTCTTTCACTTCAGAATTGAAAAGAATGTCAACTGTCTGTGAATCAAAGGATAAAAAAAGTGGACATTTTGTATTCACTAAAGGAGCTCCTGAAAAAATTTTACAATTATCCTCTCAAATTGAATTCAATGGATTAATCAAACCAATTTCAGAAGCAGTTCTGAAAGAACTTCAAAATTTAATAGACAAAAGAGCAAACCAAGGGTATAGAACTCTTGCTATTGCTTATAAACCAATAGATAAAGCTAACATTCAAATTAGAGAAAATGCTGAATCAAATTTAATTTTTTTAGGCTTTTTTTCAATACTTGATCCCGTAAGACCTGGAGTTAAAGATTCTGTTTCTAAATGTGAAGCGGGTGGAATTAAAGTTAAAATGATTACAGGAGATCATCCTAAAACTGCTCAAACTATTGCTGCTCAAAGTAGAATATATAAAAAAGGAGATTTGGTAGTAGAAGGGGCGGAAATTAAAAATCTTTCAGATGAGAATTTTGAAAAAGTCAGTGTTTTTGCTAGAGTAGCTCCAACAGACAAAGAAATTATAGTTAAGAGATATCAAGGACAAGATGGCAAAAAAAAGCACATTGTGGCGATGACCGGTGATGGAATTAATGATACTCTTGCCTTAAAGTTAGCGGATGCTGGAATTGCGATGGGAATAACTGGAACTGATGTGGCAAAAGAAGTTGCAGATCTCGTCATTTCAGATGATAATTTTGTTTCTATTGAGAAAGGAGTTAGAATTGGGCGAGGGTTATTT
>Ga0307426_1000541_pt1 | contig 26102 bp, 24 predicted proteins | sample SalMarWE160340MG_FD_202165 | JGI IMG/M metagenome (GOLD analysis project Ga0307426, IMG submission 202165) | Salt marsh sediment microbial communities from the Plum Island Ecosystem LTER, Massachusetts, United States - WE1603-40 | ecosystem: Environmental > Aquatic > Marine > Intertidal zone >...
AACGAAAGAGACCAATCAATTTCTAATTTCTAACCTAACAGGAAAATGGATTTCTAAAAATTATTAGCTCACGCTAGTCTCCTACGGGCAATATCTCGTTCAGAGCGTTATACCACAAGTCCGCCATCTTTTCATATCCTGAAGTGGCTGGGTGCACATTGTCAGCCAAATCTCCTGCTGGATACAAATCAGGGACCAAAGCGTTTTCCATATCTACGACGATGATAGAATATCCATTATCTGACCAGTACTTTGCACATTCTTCAAGAAACAGGTTGTAGTTGTGCGTTCGGATATTTCGAGCATTATCGGTTGTCAAGATTATCTTTGCCAGTATAATGGTTATGTCTGGGTCATACTCGTAGATTATTCTTAGAGTCTCATTAGTTGCTAGAGCATAAGCTACAACATCACTGCCGCCAAGGCTGTTTGTGCCTATGTGGTAAAGGATTACGTCGGGTGGATTGGCAGATAACAAATAACCCGTTGGACCATTAAGCTGAGAATTAAAATATGAGGCTGTTTGCCAGCCATGTGCCTCATGATCCGCGTCAAAACCAGAACCAGCTGATTGCGATCCTACAAAATCCACGTTGAAGCCAGAGTTAATCAAGTCCAAGTAAAGTTTTTTTCTGTAACCTGCACAGCCTGGACTTCCTGCTGTTGTGGAGTCTCCCAAAGGCATTATCTTAACACTTTCACCAGAAGGGATGGAAAATTCGGCCTCGAATAGGAGCACAAAGCAAATGCTCAGAAAGAAAAAACTACAAATAAACCTAATAATTTTTCAGGAAGACGAATACTCAACTCACCCCACTTTCTTGAAAGGGCAAATAGCCTAATTATTTCTATCTATAGCGAGCGCTGAAGTGAGGGCAAGTTCGGTAGAAACTGTTATATCAGCATGAAAGGCATAAAGAAAACACAGGGATCTGAAATGATTTTGAGCCAAGATCTCTACTTCACGTACAAATGGCGACAAGATCCTCTTCTGAGAGGCGTCACCGGCAACTTCAATCGCAAGTCTCTCATTCTGGGTCCCAAGTGTTCGGCAAAGACCGCAGAACCGAAAGCATGGTTGGCACTTCAAACACTATGTCCGTGTAAGTCAAAATGCCCGCAAGCTTATCGGCGTTCATCACGGGCAACGTTTTAACCTTTTTTGCGCCATGAGCGTTGCAGCTTCCTCACCCGTGGATGACTCGTCAATAGTTACCAACGGCGAAGACATGATTTGCCTAGCAGTCAAAGCTCTAGGCGCCAAGCACTGGACTACCACTTTCAACAGGACATCACGGATTGTGATTATGCCCACACTGGTCTTTCGCTTTGAACAACCATGATTGAGTTTATGTCAAACTTGCTCATCGTAGACACCACTTCTTGGATGATGATGTCTGGACGAACCACCTGAACATCCTTCGACATGATATCTCGAACAAGAACTAAACCAGCCATAAAAACTCCTCCATAACAAGCGTATCATAAACGTGTCAGCCAATTTATCTGTTTTGCTTCCGCATTGCGCATGCGTTTAAAGGCAAGAACCGCAATAGTCATCCTGCAAGTGAGGCAGAACTTTTGAGCGAAGACAAAACTTCCGCGAACAGGTTCCGCAACAGCCTCGAAACCGCTGAAAACTACGCCGAAGTCTGGCAAACCGTCAAGGACACCGTGGAATGCGCGTTGCACAAACGCAGAGGCAGCATGATGCTCTTCCTCGACGACCTGCCGCTCCAATTAGGAGCCTATCACCCGCTAGGAACAAACAACATCGTCTTAAACAGAGCCTTAGTCGAAATCGTAGAAACATCAATCAGCACAAAACGCGTCGTGAACGCCTTAGTCTACAACCTTCTGCTACACGAGTACTTGCACGCACTGGGCGAAATTTCAGAAAACAAAGTCAGACGCACAGTAGTCAAGGTTGTCCAAGCATGTTTCGGAGAAAAACACATAGCAACCGTGATCGCCCAAGAATCTCCATGGGTGCTACTCCAGAACATTCCCCTTCAAGCCGTCAACGCACCTAAACGCGTCATGCAAATCGTGACAGATTTTGAAAAAACAGGCAAATACATAGTCTAAACCCAAATAGGCAAAAAAACCCCTTATTTATTCGACCCACTAAAAAAGAAACCACAATATAAAAAGTTAGAATGCTAATAAACCAAGCAAACTACATGCTTACATAAATCAAACGCGATAAAGACAACAACAAACTCCTCGCCAGTTCAGAAGGGCAAACAAATGAAAAAGCTAAACCTAGCCGTTTTCAACACTCAGCCCCCACACCTGTACTTCGGAGGTGTGGAACGCCGGATCATTGATACAGCTAAAAGCCTGCGCAATCAGGTTGACGTGACGGTTTACAGCGGCACGAAAGCAGGCTTCAGAAAACCCGCTTCACTCAATGGCGTACGTGTTGTTCCATGCTTTTCCTCAGATGCGCTTTTTCCAGTGGACAACTGGTTTTTCAACAACACCCTAGCAGGCGCAGTTGACACAATTAACGCTGACGTTTACGAGGCTCACGCAGCCAGCGGTTACGGTTTCTTGCGAGCTCTCAGAAGAAAAGGCATAAGGAAACCTTTCATACAGACAGTTCACGGCGTTCTCGCAGACGAATACGTGCAAGCAACACAAACAGGTTCTCCCACACTTCGGGCAAAAGTCGCAAACTTTTTCATGTGGCAGCTTTCAAAGCTCGAAGAGGAAGCCGCCAAGCACGCAACTTTAACCGTGACAATAAGCAAGTACTCTGCCCAGAAAATAGTCCAGTTCTACGGCGTTGACAAAACGCAAATACGCATAGCACCCAACGGCGTTGACACCCAAAGATTCAAACCCTCAAAAGCCTGCGAGACAATCAAGCGTCAGATTGGCATAGACAGCAAACTCTGCGTGCTTTTTGTCGGGAGGTTAATCCCCCGAAAAGGCTTAATTTACCTCGTTGAAGCCGCCAAGCACATCGTCAAAGAACACAGCCAAACCCTATTTCTCATCGTTGGAGATGGCCCCCTAAAAAAGCATCTGCTCTCACACATAGAAGAAACAAAACTCGCAAGCAACTTCGTTTTCCTAGGCGACGTAAACGAGAAGCTGCTGCCAGCCGTGTACAACTTCGCCGACATCTTCGTTCTCCCATCAATTCAGGAAGGCCAAGGCATAGCCCTGTTAGAAGCGCAGGCAACCGCCAAGCCAGTTGTTGCCTTCAACGTAGGCGGAATCGGGGAAGCCGTTTTGGATAAGGAAACTGGGCTTTTGACGAAGCCAGACAGCAACGAGTTAGCTGACGCCATCAGAAAGCTTCTGGCAAACGAGTCTTTGAGAGAGACAATGGGAAGTAACGGTCGAAAGTTTGTTGAGGACAACTTTTCATGGGGCATCTGCGCTCAGAAAATGCTGCAAGTTTATCAAGAAGCATTAGCATCGGCCCCTTAACGTGTTTTAATGGCATTTAACGTTCACGGCTTTCGCGAGAAACTTGAAGTCTTCGTTGCTCATCCACTCGGTTTTAAGGTACTTGCATATTCGCTCGTCTCTGAGTCCAAGCCGCCTTGCTTCCTGAACCGTGTAACTGTACGCTTCGATCTCTGTGGGTCTTTCAACATAGCTGTAGCGTGGGTCAAAAAGCTCCTTTCCTTCCAGAAACTGCCTAATATGGCAAAGTTCATGAATTATATCCAAGTAAATGTCCACTTTGTCACCGCTGTGCAAGTAGCGTGCGCTCACCACGAGGTGACCGCTGGAGCTGTCAACAAACATGTAACCGCCGAACCATGAGAGGTCAACCTTGAGATTTTGGAGAACCTCACATGTTTTTTCACCAAAAATTCCCCTCACGGCTTCTATCTTATCAAAATCCTTAAAGTAAACCGCAAAACTGCGAGGAGAACTCACCCTCAATATCCTATTTAGGGGAGGCTTTCTGAGCAAACGTATTATTTGAAACGCGATGTTTTCTAGCCAATTCATGATTGCAAGCGGCTCCTACTTGAAGGCTGAAAGGTGTTCAAGCTTCATGCCTCTGCCAGCTAAAACCTTGAGGTCCCCCACGCAGCCGATGCTGGCGTCGATGTTGCGGTGCACTGGGTGAACCCACATGCAATCTGGGACAAGATTGAATTGCAACGGAACTTCTGTGCATACGCCGTATTTCTGGCGTAAATCTCTTATCATTTCTCCTCTTCTGCAAGAATCTCGGACAGCCATGTAGCTCTGCAACAGTTTCGGCGCTGCAAAAGCCCCGATGCCGTGCCACAGCACAGCGTTTTCTGGCGACCCTAACGAGTAAAGGAAAAACTGCGGCGAAGACGGCGTTTCCTGAAAGCTGTAATCAGCAAGTTGTTCTCCTGTTACGATGAAGCTGTCGTCAGCTTTTGCTACGCTAACGTCTTCCGGGTTGATTTCGTTCGGGTAAAGCCGTGTGGTGCGGTATTTGACGCTGACGCTTTTCAGTTCGGTGCCTTCGAAGTGCAGTTTGCCTCGGGCTGCGCGTTTGGAACCGTAACCCCTCTTTGAATGCGGCACAGTTAGCAAGGTTGTTCGTTTTGCCATGCTTCTTCGCATGCAGTTGTACGCTTGACTGATGGACTCGCAGTTTCTGTGGGTTTCGCTAATTATATGGTGTAGCAAATCATCCTTTTTTTCGGCTTGCAACGTTGCTATGGGCATGCGCAGCGCATGAAGCTCTAAATCCATTCCAAAGGTTTCTGATACTTCTTCCAGCTGCTCGTATTTCACCGAGTCCACAAAATCCACGTATGAGTCTTCGCCGTTTTCAAGTTGACGGATAATAAGTTCTGTTTCGCGTCTACAGATTAGATTTCCCTCGTACTTGTCTACGAACTTTTGGTCTATACTGAGCTTTTCTGTTCCAACGTAGGCTACGGGAAACGCGCTTTGACCGCTGGCTACGACTGATTCTTTCAAAGGGTTCATGGAGTACCTGTCGGGCTCTATGTCGTCAGTGTTCAGCAGAAACGCGATGATATCCCCTTCAGACGGTTTTTTCAGCGCTTCGCATATTTCTGCGAGGTCATTTGCGTCTGGCTCATGCAAGCCATAATTATGAAAGTGGTTTCCGCAGGCTTCGAGCATACGTGCGCCTATTATTCCTTGAACTTCCTCTAAGGTTAACTGCGGATTTGAATACTCCACCGAGCTTCTTAGGAAGAAACGGGTTCCTTCAACGTTCTGGTTGACCTTCTGGCCGTTTTTGAAGCGAAACAGGGATACTGGTTTACGCTGTATTTCCTCCTCTTTGAAGCTTCTAAGTTTTTCAACGATGGCTTTCACGCATGGCCATGAGCTTTCAAGAAAATTTTCTAGCAGAGTTCGGCAAGGGTCATCTGGCATTCAGCATCATCCTCTCTCCAAAGATTCCGCAGCGTACATGCAGTTTTTGGCGATGGCTGGACCTAAAAACATTCTCACTAAGGAAAACTCTTCTTTAAGCCCAGCCGTGTGCAGCATGTTAAGAAGTTCAGTCTCTTTTCTTGGGATATAAATGAAAACTTCGAAACCGTTTAATCGGCTTAGGATTGTTTTAAGGAGCATCAGCGCGTCCTCAACACGGTTCGCGTGACATATTAAGGGTCCAACTTCAGCCATTTTGTCATAAACTTTCGCGGCAACGTAACCAGTAATCTCGCTGTTTTCAGGGGAGATAAAGCATAAATTGCTTTTGTTAAGAAGTATGGGTTCTAACAATTTCTTTCTATTTGCTCCAAAGCATTTACAGTCTAACTCTATTAATTCATGGGTATCGCGCTTCGTTGCCGCCTTTAATCTGTCTTGAGCTACGGGAAATTTGGCTTTTCCTTTCAAGACCAAAAAATCAATATCACGTTTAAAATCGAAGCGTTCGTAGAATTTGACTAGATGCGGATAAGCGTAAAGTCCGATTGTTTCCACATCCTTGCTTTGCAAGTAGGCTATTGCCTTCTCTATCAGAAAGCGTCCAGCGCCCTCTCCTCTGATGGCTTCTTTGACTATAAAATTTCCGAACCACCCGACTTTCTCGAAACTGACGGTTGTAGCTATTCCTACACGCTCATTACGTTGAAACTGAACGAAACATCCTTGCGGCTCAAGCTTTACCATGAACTCGAAATCCTCTGTGGTCATGTTCCAGTCCATCGTGTTGGCGAGTTGAACCGCAAAAGGAAAATCGCTTTTTTTCATTTTCTCCACATGATACATGCACATACTTTCTCACTCTGAAACATAAGCCTATGCCGACCCGGCGTGAACTACCGCTGCAATACACGAAAACAATTGTAACATACCACTAGGGAACGGTTTATTTATTCCTATGCGCCTGTTACTGTGAAGCGGTTTTGCGGCTTATGCGAGATTAACGTTTTGTTCTTATGCGAACATTTGAGGTGAATCAAACTGCAGCAAGAACGGAAAGGATTCAAAACTGTCGCGGTTTTAGTGGTGGTTTGGATACTGCTGCTTGCTGCTTCACTGTATTTCCTCAACGTTCTGTTAGCCATGTTCTCCAGCGACTCTCAGGGGCAAGGTTTGACAAGCACTGACTGGGCAGGATATATTGTTACTCCGATTTTGGGGGATGCCAGCCAACAAGTGATTGGGATTAACGCGTCATGGACCGTGCCTAGAGTAAGAGTTTTTTCATCTGACGCCTACTCTTCGGCTTGGATTGGCATTGGCGGACACTCTGAAAAAACGTTAATTCAAGCTGGAACTGAGCATGACTCAGTAAATGGTAAAGAATTTTATTCTGCTTGGTATGAAATGCTGCCCGATACTGCTGTTAGAATAGACACTAGTGTTTCGCCAGGAGATGTAATTACTGCTTCTATAACTCTGGTTAATTCAGATATCGACCAATGGGCTATAAGAATACAAGACGTTACAAGCGGTCAAGGGTTTTACAGAACTTTCATCTATAATTCTTCGCGTTTGTCGGCGGAATGGATACTTGAAAGGCCACACGTAAATGACAACATTGCCTCCCTAGCGGACTTCAGAACCATAACCTTCGAAGATTCATATGTGAAAATCGGCGATAATGTTGGAAAAATCGCCAGCTACTCCTATTCCCAAGTTATAATGACCAACGACCTGAGCAAACAGTTAACCTCTTTGTCACCTCTGGGTAAAGATGGAACCAGCTTTATTATTACCTATTTGGCTAGCAGTTGAGCGCGGTAACACTTTTTACGCAATATAAGCAGAAACTGTCCGTTTCAATGGAGAAAACTCATTTTACGACTTGCCTGACTATCCGTTTGAGCTCTTCTTCGCCTAATCCTTTTCGCAGCTGCCGTAGCAATTTTTTGATTTCGTAAAACGTAATCATCTTTTCACCTTTGTCTAATCTTTCCTGGCTTCTTCTCACTCTTCTGGCGATTTCAGCCACCTGTTGAGGAGTCGCGTTTATTCCCTGGAGATCCAGATAAGCCTGAACCGCTGCTTCTCCAAGGTGTTTGCCCATATATAACGTGGTTTCTCTGTCAATCATTTTCGGGGGGAACGGCTCGTACGAGAGAGGGTGCATCAGCATTCCTTGAACCTGCTTGTCTGACGCATGTGAGAAGGCATCCTCACCCACAATCGGTTTCTGAAACGCTAATGGCCACGTGAAACTTTTTTCGACAAACTGGCTTAGGCGGTGAAGTTTGTGTGCATCTACGCCTGTGTTTCTTCCGTAAAGCATCTCTAAGGATACAACTACTTCTTCCATGGGTGCAAGCCCTGTTCTTTCGCCGTATCCAGCGACGCATACCTGTGGGTGAGTTATGCCCTCTTCTATGGCAGTGAGCGTGTTGGCAGTTGCTAAACCGAAGTCGTTATGGCATCTTACGGACAACAACTTGTTGTCCTTGGTTAGCTCTGAGAGTCCATTTCTGACTCTTGAGATAAGGTAGCGTGTTGATAAAGGTCGTAAAATGCCCACAGTGTCCTCGATTACCAAGCGGTCTGCTCCTGCTTTTATGGCGGTTTCATAGATTTTCAAGATGTCTTCGAAGGGAGTTCTTGAGGCGTCTTCAAGTACGAAATTGACGGTGAAGCCGTGTTTTTTAGCGTATTCTACGCAGTCAGCGGTTTGCTTTATGACTTGTTCTTGTGTGGCTTTCAGTATATGCTTGAGGTTTAGCTGGTTGAACGGTGTGGATAGGGCAATTTCCTGGATGTGAGAGTTCAAGCAAGCGTCTATGTCTTCTTTTTCTGCGCGTGCGGAAGCGGCTAATCTTGCTTGTGTGAAGGTTTCGTTAGAGAGACGTCTGATCGTGTCTTTTTCTTCTTCTGAGAAGCCTGGAAAGCCGATGTTGATGATTGATACACCTAATTCGTCCATGTACTTAGCGAGTCTAACTCGTTCAGAGTATGTCAAGAAAACGGTTGGGGTGTTCTCGCTTTCAAGTAGAGTTTCATCCCAGATGAAAACTCTCTTCGGAAGTTTTGACGGAAGGGTCTTTCTAAAGCGATTGTAGTTTTCTATAAGGTTTTGGCTTCTAAGTTTCCTAAATACTGTCTTTTTCACAAACTCACCCCGTTACAAAAACACGCGTATGAGATTATGTATTTTAGTGAAATATTAAAGTTCGCAATAACCATTTTTCATTCTTTACATTTGTAGCTCTCAAACTCAACGGTTTCTAGGCTAACTGGGAGAGGATTACTATTAGGCTGAGGGTTGCAAGGAGCACGGCAAGAATTAGGATTGAGTAAGCAGAATGTCTTCTCGCCTCAGTTTGCTGATAGTATCGGCGGGGCAGAACTCCTCGGATTCTCAGCATCAGGGTAGAGCCTAATTGAAGCCCGAAAAGGTAAATCAGGGTTAAGACTAAAGCTCCGAGGAAAAGCTTTGTGTTGAAAAGAGCCAATCCAATTCCGCTGACGGCAGCGGGCGGCACTATGGCTACGGCGATGGCGACTCCTACTAGAATTTCGGGGAACCCTACAAACAAGGCTATTCCTGCAGCCAAACCGAGTATTAAAGCAATCATGATGTCAGTTTCCGTTGCGTGACTGCGTATTATTATCTGCGTTGTGTTTTCTGGTAACGCTACAAACTGCGATGCCGCAAAGGTTATTGCAGCAGCCAAAATTATTATTGCGGCTAACAAAAGAAGAACAGCAGCCTGACTCCTCGCCAATTTTTTAATTCTGCCGAGATTCGCGTTTACCGCGAACGCGTTAATAGGTCCAAGCAACGGCGACAGAAGCATGGCTCCAATCAAGATGGCAACGTTGTCCAGAAAAAGTCCAGCCAACGCTATCATTGTCGCAAAAAGAGCCATGGTTAAAACGTCTTTGCTCAAACGCGTATAGCGCTCGGTGCTTTCGACGAGCCTTTCCAAAGGGCTGGGCGGCGTAGGCTTCTTGGCAGCTTTCTCTCTTAGCCTATCCAGATATGTGGATACCGCGCCTTCCACGTGGATGACACCTACAGTGTTCTCTCTTAGGCGCAAGTCAATTACGCTTGAAATGTCTGCCACGGTCTTGTCAGCTAAATTATCTGGCAACACAATAGAGTAGAAGTAGCATTGTTCTCCTTCAATTTCAACTTTAGAGGAAAGATAGACAAGCTCTGTCTTCTCAAGCAACTCTTCAACTTTGCCCGCTTCATCGTTGGTTACAGTTACTTCTATTTTCTTCAAAGGCATCAACGATTTTAATTTTTAGCAAACAAGTTTGTTGGGAAGCCATTTTTTAGGGAATTTCTGCAGATTTTCCTCTCACGCAGTAGTATTCCAGCTCCAAATTGTACTTGTCAAATACCATGCAGTCCCAACATAAGCAACCAGCATGCAAAATGGCTTCCTCCTCTTCCGTGGCTTTTCCTTTTGCACAGAAAAGTCCAACACTTAACTGCGAGTTTTTAAAGGTTGGGCAGTCAGGGCACGAGCACATCTTCAGGTTCTCGGCATTATCATCAACTTTAGCTCCCATGCAATCATCCGAATAAAACATCCACTTGACCTTTCATTTAAGTATTTGTAGCTGTGCCTAATAAGTAACAATTTTAACCTGCATCAAAAAGATTCACGTGTTTTTTTTGGTTGCTGCTAAACACATGAATCAAGGCTGCTTCGGAAGATCTGCAGCGTTACAAGCCGTATTTTTCAGAGTGCATAAGGTTTTTATATGGTCGACTTTTCAAGTACTGAAGAGGGTTTAGTTTTGGTAAGCAAACCAAGTGCGATTGGACCTGCCTTTAAAAGGTCAGTTTCAAATAAAAAGCTAGTTTCCAAGATTCTAAGAAGTGTTCCCGAGAGCCAAGCGTTCCATTTCTACTTAGAAATCGGAAAGCCAACTGGACAAACAGCGGTTAGCTTGACGGATTTCGTTGAGAAACTGACGGCTGCTGATGTGCTGTCGATTAATTTTCACTACTCCCGTAAAGACTTCCAGAAGTGGATTCGCGAGGTCTTAGGAGACGCCGAGTTGGCTCTGAGACTGGAAAGAATAGGCAGAGTACGCTTGGGCATAAGCAATGAAGCTCTTAGAAGCGAGATAACGCGAGCCGTGAAAGTGCGCTTGAACGAGCTTAAAGTGACACAATAATCTGACTGTCAAGAATCCCCGTTTGTAAGCGCCCCAAACGGATTCATCCGGCACGCTAGGGGGCACGTCGCAATCAAAAAGAATTTTAGAAAGTTTCAAAAAATACTTTCTTGTTATCAAATTGCTTTTCACAATAGCGGTGGAAAGCCCAAATCCAAAAATTGAATGAAAACAAACTTGGCAAGCACTGAAGAAGCCGAAAAAACCGATGTTACTGAGCTTTTAAAAAAGCTTTCTGCAAGTAAGGGAGGGCTTTCATCCAGCGAAGTCGAAAAGCGGCTTCAACGCTACGGTCCAAACGAATTACCCGAAAAAAAAGTTAATCCTGTTCAAAAGTTTCTAAGCTACTTCTGGGGACCAATCCCATGGATGATTGAAGTTGCAGTTGTTATGTCAGCCATTATCCAACATTGGGCTGACTTCGCAATTATCTCTCTGCTGCTGACACTAAATGCGATAGTTGGTTTCTGGCAGGAACACAAAGCCGACAACGCCATAGAGCTGCTGAAAAAGAGACTGGCGCCGAAAGCCCGCGTGCTCAGAGACGGCAAATGGAGCGAAATCCCCGCGAAAGACTTGGTGCCAGGCGACGTAGTTAGAGTCCGCCTAGGAGACATTGTTCCAGCAGACATCAAACTCATGAAAGGCGACTACCTGCTTCTAGACGAATCTGCGCTGACAGGCGAATCCTTGCCCGTGGAAAAACACCTCTCCGACGTCGCCTATGCAGGTTCAATAGTCAGGCAAGGCGAAATGAACGCCTATGTTGTCGCAACCGGAATTGCCAGCTTCTTCGGCAGAACCACAAAGCTTGTGGCGGAAGCCAAAACGGGCAGCCACTTCCAGAAAGCGGTCATAAAAATAGGCAACTACCTGATTGTTCTTGCAGCCATAATGGTTTCCACAATATTTGTTGTGGCGCTCATCCGACAGGTTCCTCCGCTTGAAATCCTTCAGTTCGCATTGGTTTTGGTAGTGGCGGCAATACCCGTGGCGCTGCCCGCAGTTTTAACCGTCACTATGGCAATAGGAGCCATAGCCCTCGCCAAAAAAGAAGCCATCGTAAGCAAGCTAGTTTCAATCGAAGAAATGGCGGGAGTAGACGTTCTGTGCTCAGATAAAACAGGCACCATAACAAAGAACGAGCTTACCGTCGCAACAGCACAGACGTTTGGAACGTTCAAAATTACCGATGCATTGTTATTTGGGACACTAGCGTCTCGAGAAGAAAATCACGATCCAATCGACGACGCGGTTATAGCCAAAGCCAAAACAATGAGCGAGGTCGAAGCCGCTCTCGGCACATATAACATGCTTGATTTTAAACCGTTTGACCCCGTGTCAAAAAGAACGGAAGCAACATCGGAGAGCGCAGAAGGCGTACCGTTCAAGGTTTCTAAAGGCGCGCCGCAAGTGATTCTGTCTCTTGTGCCAAACCAAAGTGAATTAGAAACCAAAATCAATGAAATCGTAAACGCCTTCGCCGCGAAAGGCTACCGCGCTTTAGGAGTCGCAAAAACCGATGCACAGGGCACATGGCAGTACATTGGACTGCTAGCCATTTACGACCCTCCACGCGAAGATTCCGCAGAAACAATTAAAACCGCCCAGAAAATGGGCGTCAACGTAAAAATGGTTACAGGCGACCACATCGCCATAGCCCGGCAGATTTCCCATGAAGTAAACCTCGGCACAGACATCCTATCCGCTTCCTCCTTCGTGGACAAAGCCGATAGCGAAGCAAAAGAGGCTGTTGAAAACGCAGACGGATTCGCCCAAGTTTTCCCTGAACACAAATACCGCATTGTGCAGCTGCTCCAAGAAAGAGGACATATCGTCGGCATGACCGGCGACGGAGTTAACGATGCTCCTGCCTTGAAGAAGGCTGATGCCGGCATCGCGGTTGCTGGAGCCACAGATGCGGCGAAATCCGCAGCAGACGTTGTGCTTACCAAGTTGGGGCTGTCCGTTGTAATCGACACCCTAAAGGAAAGTCGAAAAATTTTCCGACGCATGAACAACTACGCCATTTACCGCATAGCCGAAACCATTCGAGTGCTGATTTTCTTAACGCTTTCAATTATTGCCTTCAACTTTTATCCCTTGACCGCTGTAATGATTGTCATCTTAGCGTTACTTAACGATCTACCCATCATGATGATTGCCTACGACAACGTGAAAATTCACGAACACCCTGTTCGGTGGAACATGCGTGACGTACTAGTCGTGGCGTCTCTACTCGGCGTCACCGGCGTGTTCTCAAGTTTCTTCCTGTTCCTGATAGGCTTGGAAGTGCTGCATTTGAACATGGCTGTTTTGCAGACGTTTATCTTCCTCAAGATGACGGTTGGCGGACACATGACAATTTACCTTGCACGTACTGGTGTGAAGCATTTCTGGGCGCGCCCACTTCCCGCAAACATTCTTTTCTTCACTGCAGAAATCACCCAGATTATCGGCACGCTAATAGCCGTCTATGGCTTTTTCATGGAACCTATCGGGTGGGCATTAGCTGGTTTCGTGTGGGGCTACGCGCTCCTCAGTTTCATGATAACGGATGTTCTAAAGATACACTTCTTCCGGTTAATGAAGCACACCGACGTCAATTTGGACGCAAAATCCGAAGGATAAGGCTATATCGCCAACATTTCCGCTAGCTCCAGCAAGCGCAGATCAAGCGGCTTCTGCATTTCACATGACTTCTTCAGCTCTATGCTTGAGATTTCGCCGTTCTGCAGTCCGACCACCCTATTTCCCTGGTCTTGACATAGCAGGTTCACGGCTTTTTCAGCGAAAAGGCTGGCTAAAAGCCGACTGCGCGCTGTGGGGCTTCCGCCTCGTTGCGCGTAGCCCAGAATAGTTAATCTAACTTCTGAACCTGTTTGCTTTTGAAGTTCCTTGGCTAGCGCTGAGGTGTCTCCGATGCCTTCAGCAGCTACTATTATTCCCGCTCTTTTTCCTTTGCGCTTGTTTTCTCTTAGCACTTCAATGATCTGGTTCAGTTTGCATTCTTGTTCAGGAACAAGAATCACTTCTGCGCCGACGCTGATTCCCACCTCCAACGCTAAAAACCCCCGTTTTCTACCCATCACCTCAACGATGAAGAGTCGCTCATGGGAAAGTGCTGTGTCCCTTATCTTGTCGATTTCGGTTACGCCCGTGTTCACCGCCGTGTCGAAGCCTATCGTTTCATCCGTCCCAAAAACGTCGTTATCTATTGTAGCGGGGATTCCCACAAGTAGCGTTTCGCTTATTCTGCTTAGGTCTAAAGCGCCCCTAAACGAGCCGTCACCGCCTATAACCACTAAACCGTCCACGTTGTTCAGCGACAGGGTTTCAGCAGCCTTTTCAACGCCCTCTTCCTTCTCGAACCCCGGGCACCGCAGCGTGTGAAGCATGGTGCCGCCCAACTGTATTATGCCGCCAACTGAACGCGGAGTCAACCGTTTAAAAGTGTTAGTTAACAATCCGTCCCAGCCTCTTTCAAAACCCAAAACTTGTCTTCCTTTCGAGTGTGCAATCCGCGTGACTGCACGGATTGCAGCGTTCATTCCAGGCGCATCTCCGCCTGGAGTTACAACACCGATAGTTTCCAACAACAACACCCTTTTGTTTTAAGCGCTTACAGAATTAAAACCTATCTAAGAGTCCAGTTTCTTTTAGGTTACCCATTAGGATTTCTGCCTGAAGCAAAGTTTATTAGACCTTCTTAACCCCTCTATCGTGTTTATTTTTATGTGGTTGATTTAAAATGAGCAACCAATCAAAGTCAGATTTGTTAAAGCAAAAAGGGATAACATAAGAACAGTGCTATGGAGTATTTCAAATTAGTGAGCGCAGGAAAGTTCAAGGAAGGGTTGAGTTTCTTTGCACCAGACTGTAAAACGCACAATCCATTCATCTCTGGCAGCATGGAAAACCTAACAGACGCAATGATTGCAGCAGGTAAAGACCTAAGCGCACAGAACACAGACCCTGAATTTGCTGTCAGGCATGTCCTCGCTGACGGAGACCTTGTTGCAGTACACACTGAATTTCTGAACTCCAAATCTAAACCCAGAGAAGAAGGGTGATTAAGGCAAGTTCACCTGTTCCGTTTTGAGGGCGACAAAATCGTCGAGTACTGGGATATTACACAACAAGTGCTATCAAACATGCCTAATGCAAACGGAGCTTTCTAGCAACTTCCAGATGTTTGTCAAAAAGCTTTTTCTATGTTGGGTAACTTAACGGAACCAAGATTCCAAAACACATAAATCTTTTAGTCTCATCCTATGGTTTTTGTCGGGAGGTAGCTCAGCCTGGCAGAGCTCTCGAGCCGGCTAACATGCTTAGCTGGTGGAGACGCTGTAGAGGTCTACCCATGGTGGGCTTCATTCTAGCCTGCACAGGCCACAGATACCGAGCCGTCGCAGGTTCAAATCCTGCTCTCCCGACCAACACCTCTTTTATCAAAAGCAATATAATCAAACGCTTATTTTGGGAAACTGGCCCCTGACTCCTCCAGACAAAGCTCAGAAACAACGCTTCGTTTTGCGTGCCCACGGCTACTTGATGGCGGGTTTGTCAGGCATCTTTCGGGAAAAGACCAGAATTGAGGTGGACTTCGCGATTTGAGGTACTCCGATGAGGTCTTCGAAAATTAGCAAGCCCCGTGAGAGTAGCGCGAACGCGGTTGCGGGACCAGCCGCTACACCGATGAGGTTAGTAAAGATTCCGACTATGCCGAATTCTTGGAAGCCTGCACCTGCTGGTGTTATGGGTACAAAGCCTAAAGCGGTGACAAGTGGGTGAATGAGGAAGTAGCCTATCCAAGGTATCTGAGTTATTCCTAAGGCTAAGCCTAAAAAGTACCATTCGAAACCCTTCAGTATCCAGCATGCCATCGTTAGGATAGTTATTTCGGGGATTGCTCTACGGGTTTTGTGTGCACTTTCTTTGTACTCTTCAAGTCTTCCCATTAAGCCGCCTGCGAACCTTTTGAGGAACCGGGAGTTTGCAATGCGGTCGAAGAGGGATATTGCCCTTTGAGACCAAGTGAAGGCGGCTAGTAGGATTGCGCCTGTGAGCATTAGTGCTATGCCTAAACCTGCAATGAAAAGACCCAAGTTTACGCCTGCGATGGTTCCGAATTGCTCCCAGTTCTGTGGTGGCACAATGTTGATAAGGAATATTACTGCGCCTATTCCGCCTATGACTTTGGCTAGGAATTCGATGGTTTGTATGCCGAGGATTCCTGATAGGCTCTTTGATGTTGGCACTTCCTGGTCTTTGAGGTAAAGCGGAGTCAAGATGTATCCTGAGCGACCAGGGGTTACGTCGCTAGTTAGCATTCCTGCGTACTGGGCAAGCAGTGTCTTACCGAATGACGTTTTGATTCCGTCTTTTCTCAAGACCAGTCTGAGTCTTACCGTGAACAACAAGTTGATGCCGAAGTATGCGAGAAACACGAGAAGCAGATACTCCAGTTTGATGTTTAGAAGCGACTCAGAGAGGGAGCCTATTCCCACGTACCACAGCAAAGCCCCAAATATCGCTGCCATGATTATTATCTGCAGCAGTATACGGGTGATTCTCCGTGAGTCACGTTTCAAGTCCTTACCTTCTTAGAAAAAGGGTCATGTTTTCAGTTAAAATTCTTTGTGGAAAACCCTGATTAAGTAAAAACTGTTTGGTGAAAGCAGACGTGATGCAAACTTCCGATAGGTCTTTCAGTTTGAAGCACCTTAAATTTTCAGGGTCTTACGCATTCGGCTTTTGGTCTGTACGGTCGTTTTGTTGTTCGCTTTCGCTTGTGATATTCGCACTCGTTAACTCGGGTTAACAGCCAGCCTTTGTCTTGATACGCGCAGCCGCAGGGCAACCTAACTGTCTTAAACGCTGGACCATTCTTTTTCTTCGCCACTTCTTACGCATCCATGCAACAATTCAAAATGGGCAAGTGACTAAATAAGTTGTTGGAGCATAATGTGCAAATTCAAACTTGGTAACGGGGCACTTTACGTGCAGCAACTGTGAAATGTCGCTTATTCAAGCTGTGCTAAGCAGATGAAACCGCCTAGCTGCGTAAGGCGCACGCCTGCTGGTGATTCCGCGTTTACTATGCGTGTCTTGACATTTCTGTTTGAGGCAATCTGCATCAGTCTGTGTAACCTGTTTTTTTGGCGATTTTCTCCGAGGTACCTGTCGGTAAGCATGAGGTACTCAGGTTTAGGTCTGCTTGGCTTCTGCCGTTTGAGAATCAGGTTTTCTGCTTCCTCAAGTGAAAAAAGCACCAAATTGTTATTATCCGAGGCGTTGAGACGATTTTCCAGAATCCCAATGAGGTTTTCTGTTTCCTCTGCGGTGGTTTCGCAGATTATCTGACGGAACAAAGGAGACCTCGTTAGCGCGGTTACTTGGGACGGCGTTCTTGCAGACCCTGTTGTCTTGGAGAAAGCTGCTTTGTTTGGGCTTTGAGTGAGCCACTTATGGTGTTCGCAGATGTGGTTGATGAATTCTTGGTTGTGGCTGGTTCTCGGAGGAGATGCCACGATTATGCTTCGGACCCCTTCTGTCAGTGTGGGTCTGAGCGCATTGATGATTGACTCATGGAAGTTGTACAGGGCTTTTGGGTTGTTTCGTGTTCCGTTGATTTGGAGCGTTTTTTCATGTTTGACAACGTTGCTGAAGACCTTCCATAGGAATGCGGTGTCTTCTTCTAATCCTAGGAGGATTGCGACTGGGTAGCCGCGCTTGTATCTTTTTTTTGGTTTCAACGCGTTCACTTTGGGCTTATCATGGTGCTGTGTGGTATATAGGTTGGTGTTTGATTTGGGGGTTCTTTTTGTGATTGGGGGTTGTTTCGGTTTTTGAGATATATCGATTTAGGGAATACAGATTATATTATGTATTAATACATTAGACAGTGTTAAGGTGTCACAAGATGATAGAAATACTAAAAAACTCAGATGAAGAACCAAACAACGAAGAGCAGAACACTGCAAAACCATGCGAGAAAACAGAAGAAAAACCTAAAGAAGAAAACAAAAACGAAGAAAACAGCACACAAGTGATATTCGAAAGCACCGAAGAGAACATTTTATCCAAGCTAGAGGCGCTGGGAGGAGAAGAGCAAAAACTACTGGCCGAGAAAACGCAATTGCTGAACATGGAAGAAACATTAAAGCAGAAAATCCAAGCTGAAATCGAAATCAAGAAGCACCGAATAGAGAATCTGAAGTACGAGATTCCAGAACTTAAGCAGCGATGCGAAGCCTTGGCAAAAGTGCTAAACATACCCGTTCAGAAATAGACAATCCAATTTTTCAAGCTTTTTCGAAACCAGATCCACGCTATCTCTAAATTTCATTTCTTCTTTCAGAAAAAAATTCAGGAAGAACAACTACGTTTGAGAATGCCGTGAATAATGTGGTAACCCTCCTGAAAGTGAAGGTCATCTTTTTCTTTTCTTTGCGTAGACGAGGGCTGCGAAAATTGTAACTAAAAGAATTATCAAAGCAACATGGGGAGCTAACAACTCGCTTTCAGTCGCTGCTGGTTTATTGTCTTCGGCGGGTTGAACAGGTGGGGTGGGTTGGTCAAGAGTTTCGACGTTCAAATTCTTGAAAGCTACGGCTCTATCGGTGTTGTTTGCTATCAATATCACTAATTCATTGACGTTGGTGGCGGCGTCTGTGGTTGCTATGCTTTCTAGAAGTGTACCGTTAACATCGTGTAGTTCAGCGGTTATTTCGTCCTCAGATATTCTCGCTACGACCTTATACCAAGTGTTTTCTCTGATGCACGCAGAGGTGTTCATGAGAGCTGTTGCGTTTGCGCCAAGCTTGTTTATCTTAGCCACATCATAAACGTCCAATCCTTTAACGTTTAAACTGTAGTTATTGTAACCACTGTTGCGAAGTATAAAACCGAACTGATTATTTGTTGTCTGCTCGATATCGTTGGGTAATCTTAACGGTTGCATCCCTTTCGGTATTGCTATTTCTTTAATGCTCTCTTTTGTTTCGCCGATTCTTGGTATTGTTATTAGCTGTCCACTTTTCACTATGATGAATTCGCCTGTAAGCAAGACTCCTGTCCCCGATAGTTGGATGTCGAGAAAATCTTCAACTCCTTGCCTGACGCGAAGTTCGTGGGCGGCAGCGTATGCGCGACCGTAAGTGTAGTAGTAACCTGGTCCTTGGAACTGAATTAGAGATTGGGGGAACCCGAGGAAGATTGTGAGTATTTCGCTGTCTGCTCCGGTGCAGTTTGTGTTGCCGCTCCAGCTTGTTCTAACGTAGTATGTGCCTGTTGAGGTGAGGTTCCAATTGAAAGAGTAGTTTCCCCAGTTGTCTGTTTCTGTTTTGAGGGCGTTGTAGGAGATTCCGTCTTGACTGAAGTATACGGTGATGGTTTCGTTTGGATACGCGGGTGAAATTGAACCTGTGATTGTGAGGGTGCGTTCTTTAGAGTTGATGTCTGAGGGGGTTGAGGATAGGTTTATTGTTATTGAGGATGAGTTTAGGGATTTGCCTATTTTTGATGAGACGTGTGCGGGTGAGGTTGTTTCGCTGTTTTGGAGGGAAATAATGCTGGGTGTCTGGTCTGTTAGGAGGGGTGGTACGTCTCCAACCTTCCAGTCCATTGCGGGTGTACATTCGGCTATCCAGTATTTTTTGCCGTTGAGTTCGTAGCCGGTTGGTGACAGCCACCACCATGTGGTATGGGGTTCGTAAGGCAGGTAAACTCCGACGTTGATGTGGTGTACCTCTTTGAAGTACAGTAGGACAACGTCTAATCCTCCTGCTTTCATGATTGAGGCTGCGAGGAGTGATAGTGTGTCGCATTTTCCCGAGTTTTCTACGATGGTTTCAATGGGGTATTTTACGTCGTTAACGGCGTATGGGATTTGGTGAACTAGTGTTAGTACGGCGTTGGCGAATGCTTCGTCGCTGCGGGGGTTGTCGCTGGTGAGGTTTCGGAGGTTTTCTGCGATGGGTTTGACTGCGTTGGGTGTTACGAGCGTGGCGTATTGGTTGTCACTAGTGAGTTTGATGGTTTTGCCGTTGTAGTAGTCATAGAGGCTGGATGGGACGGAAACGTGTAGTTCGTGGTTGACGAGTCCGAATTGGACTTGGGAGCTGTATGTGCGGTCATAGTTGCCTGCGAAGGCGGCTGGTGTAATCAGAACGGTTAGCAAAATGCTGGTGAGCAGGATGCCTGTTTTCCAACTTTTGAAACGCATGCAAGCGTCACAGAAACATAATATGTCTATGCAAACTTAAGAACATTATAGTCACAATCCCTTGTATATCACGAAACGGGGATGGCGGATTTTGCTGGGCTGATGTGTCAACTGTGGCGTTCGTGCTTTCGCGGCTCTGTTATGCTCGGAACCGACTATAGCCCCCTTATAAATATAATATCATAATAACCCCCCTGGAAATTTTCCTCTGATCAAAAAGAAAAAACAGAACACCAATTAATGTTTCGAGAAGACTAATTCTGAAATAGCGCGCGCTTATTTGGCTGGGGATGGCTGTTTATGGGGTGTGGGAAGCCGAGAATTTTTAAGGGAAAAGAGCAGATAATTACGCGGATGGTAATCATGAGAGACGCAGATTTCTTGAGGGCGATACTTGAGACTAGTGTGCTCTACGTTGACATGTTTGAGCACTCATCGCGGTCAAACAAGCAAAATACGAAAAGTGAAGTAAAACCGTTAAAGTTTAGTTTCTGCAAATGCAAGAACTGCGAAGACTTAAAGTGGATAGCGCACGCGAACAAGAGAAAAAGGCTGATTCTGGTTTCAAAAAAGGCTTTTGAAAAAGAAATGAACAACAGAGCAAACAGAGGCATGGGCTTCTTCATACTAATCTACACGATGATGAACGCGTACCTGCAGATCCTGCACCCGTACTCCAAGCCGAAAACCATCGAACACAAAACCAACCGATACTTCAAGAAAGCAATGCAAGTGGTAGCGAAAGACGGCTTAGAAGTCATCATGAACAAAGTAAGCGTGTAAAATTTGCGCATCGCAAAAAGTTATCTGAAAAGCCTAAACCCCAGTCCAGCTCACTCGTGTTCAGTCTTAACCCGCCAAGAACAGCGATTTCTCCACCCGAGTGAATGGAAAAGCGTGTTCTATCAGCACTTTTGGAGTTAACCTAAGAAAGTTAGAATGAAGATTCGGCGGGGGTTTGACCCGAACGTCGCGTCATCCGAGATGTGGGTGAAGTTGCCCGAATCGTACAGCTTCATGTAGATTTTCTGCAGAGTCAGCGTCGTGTTGAAGTAAGGCACAACACCCCCATACTCGTAGGTGAACACGTACTTCACATTGTCCTGCTCGCATAAACCCACAAACTCGGTGATGTTAAAGCTGGGCGTGTACGTGTCAACAGGCAACTCTGGATACTGATACGCCCGATTTCTCCTAGTGCCGTCAGCCCACAAGTAAAACCGAACCATATCATCATTAAAAAAGTTGAATGGGCAAAGAACCATGATTGACTCGTTCTGGCTGAGGCTGCTAGAAGCGTAGTTTGTTGCTCCTTCAACATCGATTTGAATCTGGTATTTGGCAACGTCGTCATAAGTGTCTTTGACACTGAAAAACACGCCCGCCGCCAGAAACACTGTGAATAATACCGCAACAACTTTAACGGCGCGCTTTCTATTCAGGCTTATGCTCCCTCGCCAAGCGCCCTCAGCCTTTTCGCATAAGAAGAAAATCAAACTCGCCGCAGAAATCGCCAAAGCCGGAAACAACGGCAAAACATACCTCCAATGCTTATTCGGTATCAAAGTGAAGAAAACAAAAACCACCACGAACCAGATAAGCAGCAACCTGTCCGCCCTGTTCCTACGCCACGCAAACAAGCCTAAACCAAGCAGGCTTACAATGTAGAGAAGAAGCGAAATCGGGTGCACATCGCTGTAAGGCCAAGTCATCTCAATGAAATAAAAAATCGGAAGCGGAAAACGCATGCTGTACAATGACTTTTCAGGGTTACCCATCTGCAGCGCATAAACCCACTCATCCAGCATTTTAGAAGCGTATATCTGGTAAGAAATGAGAACCCACGGGATAACCACAGCAACAGCGGTTAAAATCAACAGCGCAAACTTGGATAACCTCAGCTTAAGATGGTCACGAGCTAATAGCAGAAGGCTAACAAGCATTATCACTCCCGCAACCAGCACCTGATACTTTGTCAGGAAACCTAAACCCAAAGCCAAACCACCTAAAACCAACATTTTGTCCTGACGGTTACGAAGCCAACTAAAAAAGAAAAACAGAGACAACACAAAAAAGAAAACGAGCATCGTCTCTATCATAGCCACACGCGAAAGCCAAAAGTAGCCTGGAAACAACCCCAACAGAACGCTTGCAACTAACGCAATTTTAGACCCATACAATCTGCAAACAAGTTCAAAAACAACCCAAAGCGAAAGAAGAGAAAAAACCACTGAAACCAACCTAGCAGAAACCACAGTCACCCCCAAAACCCTAAAGAAACCCACAGTAACCGCGTCAAAAAGCGGAGGATAAAAAGAACTGAACTCCGTATATTCCCCATGAAGCAAAAATACGCCATTACTTAAATGAGCAGCTTCATCCCACTGAATAGGCGTGCCTGCAAGACCCAGCGAAACAAAAACCGCATAAATCAAAGCAAAAACCAAAAAAAGTAGTCGCCACTTGGTTAATCCTGCGTTGAATTGGGTCAACAGCGGTCTTAAACCAGACTCGTTCATAGTTTGCACTGCTTCAAAGCCAATTATCTAATTCAATGTAATAACGAGTAAAAAATATAAAACCATCTAAAAACCCTTGAAAACCTTTACCATTTTCAATCCTTAAAGGGACACCACATAAACACGCCACTTCAAAGCAACCAGCAGAAACATGTCGAATGGGCGGCAACTAAAAAGGAACTGATGCGTTAGAAGCCACCAAAAATAGTTATGTCTGGCAAATTCCCCATTTTTTCCGTCACAGCAACCAGAGTTTAAGGTCAAAAGATCAATTCCAGATTTTCAACCAATCAGTCTCTTCACGAAAGGTATCTTCTTCAGAGGATAAATCACCCCGAGGCAAATGAGCAAGGTCACCGCGGTGATTAGAGGGATTTCGAGAGCTGGGGTCATTGTTGCTAGGCTTATTTGGAAACCGAAGAACCCTTTTTGAAGTGCTTCTAGAACCATTACTTGAAACAGGTAGATGGGTATGGTGTTCTGGCCGATCAGATGCAGCAAGCGGTTACCGCGGGGAAATCGTTCTGCCAACGCGTTAGGCGGGACGGTGGCTAAGAGCAGGAACAGCGCGGCTGAAGCTCCAATTATGCTCAAGCTGTAGGCGTCGTGGAAGAACTGGCTGTACTGTTCTCCAATGGTGCCGACTACAAGGTAGGTGCCTACAATTGTCCACGCTAACCCCAGAACCAGCAGGGCGAACAGGGCGTCGGCGCGCACCCGCGCTTTTAGGAAGTATGACCCTAGAAGGAAGTAGCCTATCCATCCTGTCAAAATGAAGACGTTGCTGTTGAGGCTGAGAGGGCTAAACAAGCTCAGAAGAGATATAACAGCCGTTCCAAAAAACCACAGTACCATAAGGAAACTGAAAGTCTTCCGGTCAACGTAAGCCACCAACACACTCACTTAGGCGTTTCAAGTCCTGTCGACCCCATCCTATTTTAAGATGCCCACAAGAAAAATGGAATTTCAAGGGCAAAACGTCCCATGAAGAAAATGCAAAGCGCAGCAAAAAAAGGAGCAAACAGCCATACATCGGTTGACGTGTGTTGGTCTTTGACTGCGTTGCCCTTCGGTATTGTTAGGGCAAGGCGGGCTTTTGTAGCGTAACCTTTTATGATGTATATTCACGCTGCGCGCGCGTTTATAGCTGAAACATCTCCTTGTCTGTGTCGGACTTTTGTGTTCGTGTTGGACTTTTGGGGCTGGTGTGTTGGACGTAACCCGCCTAAGTTGGCCTTATCTCCACAGTTCCCCTTTTTTTCTATTTTTGTCCTGCATTCAATGCTTTTTGTTGGTTAATTCTTATTAGTTCGTTGTTTGCAGTTAATGATTTGTGATTTAAGGGTTGTGAGGTGAAAAATCTATGACTAAGCTTGATGAAGTGTATTTCTGCGAGACCTGCGGAAACAAAGTTAAGGTTGTTGGAACTGGAGCGGGCACACTTGTTTGCTGTGGCAAACCGATGGTTCTGGTTACTGCTTGAGAATAGCATTGAACAAGTAATTCAATCAAACCGTTTTTTTTCTTCTTGTCCATCCACAACTCGAAAAGTTAGCGTGTTTTAGGCTAGGGTGAGTGTGCAAAGAAAGCCTAGGTTTCTATTGTATTTTGATACTTTTTCTTTTGATGAAATCTCTCATAACCAAATCTTAGGAGGAACAGTTTATTTATGCTGATAGAATATTAACCCACAGGAGATTCAAAATGCCGAGAGCATACGTTTTGTTCAATGTTGGAGCGGGTTCAGAGGAACAAGTGTTGAAGGATGCCAAGGCTATTGGAGGGGTTCAGGAGGCGTACGTGTCCTATGGCGTGTACGACTTAGTCATGAACGTTAAAGCTGATACTATGGAAAAGTTAAAGGAGATTGTGACACATCGCCTTAGAAGAATAGCCAATGTAAGGTCAACTCTCACTTTGTTACTGACTGAAGAATCGCTATCTAAAGAGCGCGCTTCCTAATCCCACTCTTGTAACAGTTTCATTATAGCTTGCGCCTTCAACGTATTCGCAAATCTGAAAAACCGCGTTCTCCCACTCAACCGCTGCTTTACTATACCTTCTTTCTCAAACAGAGTCAAATGCCGTAGCGTAGTCTCATAATTCGCTCCCAGCCTATGCGCCAAGTCAGAAGTATTCAGCTGTCCGAATTTGAATAGTAACTTTAAGAGTTTCATTCGGGTCTTTGAGCAGAAAACGTCCTCTAATTCCATGGTCAATTCACCGTTTCAAAAAAGAGGAGCGAGTCTTGCGGACGCCTTGTTCCCACTCAGAAAGCAAGGGTGCGGAATCGAGGAGAATGTATAAAGTTGGTGACCGTTTTTCTGGGGAAATCAAAGTTCGCAAACTCCAGAACAAGATTATTGCTGAGTGCATTAAAAGATAGGTGAAGAAAAGACCTTCAGGCAAAGTGGAGAGTACAGTATAAGTGAAGAGAGAGAATGGAGCTTAGTTAATCAGTAGTTCATAGCGCTCGCTACATTCACACGCCAAAAGTATCCTCTCTTTTTTTTGTTCTGAACCTGTCTTCTCATCTAATCACTCTGCGCGTAGCAGCAAAAGCGGTTTTGCAGCTTCTTTCTTCATAATATCTTTAACTTCAGTGCGGCTAAAACTACCATGCACTCTTAGGCGCCAGTCATTTTCATGCTCTTGCATAATAAGATGAATCTCATTATTCCGAGAACACACTTCAACCACTTCTATTTTCCTCATTATAACTTCTACCCCCTACAGAAACTAATGTCTACTTATGACGCATAAACTATACAAAACTTTTGAAGACCCAATTAGGATTCAGACTTATATGGCGAGTATTCAACGTAGAAGCTCCTTTTCCAACAGCGTTGGTCGCCCTTCCTTCTCTTCACGCCTACTGAAACATTTTCTGAATTTGTAGAATTAAGACTTATTCTGCTTCCCCGGGGGTCGCCCGCGCCCGTGTCTGCCTTTCGCCTTGCGATAGCTGAAACCTCGCTCCATCTTTATCTGCTCAATCCAGAAGTCAACTCCGTAAACCATATTCTTCTTAGTCACCTTAGACCGCTCCAGTCACTTCTCACGCTCTCCATTACGTAAATCGTAAACAATCCTTGCAGATTCTATTTTACCTTTTCACTGTTCAGCTTCAGCTATTTTGTCATCGCGCCATTTCTCGCGCGCAATAGTGGATTTCTGCCGGATAATGGATAAGTTTTACAAATTGAACTTTTTCTTGGATAGAGTGCTGCGAGGCTAAAGTCGCGATTTTTGTTTCGCTTTAGGGCGGGTTACTATTTTTAGTACATCCTTATGTCTTAGATGGTAATCTTTAGGAAGTCTGATTCCTGTTTTAGCGTCGATTGCGAGAATATAATTCTCGGCAAGTGTTGAATGTATGTTTCGAGCTAGGTCAATGGGCGTTGATCCATCTGGCATTAAATACGCATCAGGAAGCACATTCATGTGATGGTCTGTAAAATTGTGCTCGTCGCTGACAGGGTAAATCATGTTAGTTTTTAAGAGTTTGAAAACCACTGTGTTAAGGGCTTGTTGGATACCGGTATTCATCCATTTTGCCATGACTCTATTTTCAATGTAGCTGAGAGCTGCCTGTTGTTTCGGGGTTAGTTTCGCATTTTCCTTTATTTGAAACTTCTCTTGACCTGGCGTGTATTGAAGTAAACCCATTTTCTCTGCTCTTCTCAGCACCAGTTCTGCTTCAGCCGAACATGCTGCAACTAAATTGCGACCATAGTAGTCGGTTAATATTTCAAAATACTTCTCAGCAGTGGCGATGTCCATCTTATTTGCTATTATGATCGTTG
>Ga0307426_1000543_pt1 | contig 26085 bp, 26 predicted proteins | sample SalMarWE160340MG_FD_202165 | JGI IMG/M metagenome (GOLD analysis project Ga0307426, IMG submission 202165) | Salt marsh sediment microbial communities from the Plum Island Ecosystem LTER, Massachusetts, United States - WE1603-40 | ecosystem: Environmental > Aquatic > Marine > Intertidal zone >...
TTCAATTGAACGGTTCTCGATTGACTTACTTGAGACGTTACCATTAAGTTCATTATTGCCGCGTCAGTAAAACCAAATACCGCGATGGAATCCAATGACACTCAACCGGGGATCTCGCCGGCCGGCCAGACATACGGTTGCATACCGTCTGTTATCACAATTGCATTTTCCAGCGCAATAAATGCGCCGCTGATGACACCTTTTTGTGAAAGATAATCGGCCTTGTGCCTGGCGTTATCCGTTGCCGATCGAATCTTGGCCGAACTGAGCGGTGCCACCTGGATGGTAACGTGGATGCCGGCAAGATCCGAATTGGGATCGATTTTTTCGGCCGGCAGCTGAACAATGCCGTCATCTTCCACAGAGCATGCATTGGCAATTGCCGTTGCAGCGGCATCCGCCCCCGAAGCAGTGGCGGCCAGAACGGTTACGGCCGAGGCAATTCCTCTGGTAAAACTCCGTCCCCCCATCCCGCTGGTCGTCACTCCCCAAGCCGGGTGGGCGGCATCCAGGCAAATCACATGCGATATCTGCGGACTGTTTATTCGCGGCCGGATGCCGACGGTGGCGGTTTCGCCTTCGGCCAGCCTGACGGCAATATCACCGCCGTTGTCCACAATGACTTTCGATGCGGCGTGTTCAAAAAGCCAGTCTGCCACAGCGTCCGCAATAGTTCCGGCCACCGCCGCCATGGGCGTCAAGTCATCGTCGCCGATGGCCCTCACACTGCTAATCATGCGACCTGCCAGGTCGTCTGCGGGCAAATCCTCAATTTGCGTCCACAGCCGGCTGAGCAGCGGCCGGCAGCGGGCGATCCGTTCCAGGTAGCCGAATGCTTCTTCGGCTGCCCGGCGGGCCGACTCAATTTGCGGTTGCCCCCTCCGCCAGGCCTGAATTACCAGCCGCATTGGACCGCATTCGGCCAATACTGCTGCCTCATCGATCACCCCGATGTACTGCTCATAAGTCATTGCTGTTATGAATCCAGATGATTTTAAATTCGAAGCACGAAATCCGAAATTCGAAACACTATCAAAATTCAAATTTTCAAATGTTACAAACAAGAGGGGGGAATCAATTTTTTACATTTGAATTTTGGTTTGAGATTTTGATCATTTGATATTCGAATTTGTTTCGGATTTCGAATTTTTCAAAATGATAAAGAGCTTGGTAAGGCATATCACTCATTCTTTCGACCGCGGTTTTCTGACCCTAAAAGGTTTCATCGCCCCCACGTGGCCGCCCATTTCTTCATAATCCTTGAGTTCCATGGTGTACTCCAGGGGGCAAATCGTCGCCGGGGTTGGCGTCCAGTAAAAGGAGCCTTGCTTGACCCGCTCGACATCAACCATAAATGTAATCCCACCGCCGGGCAACACATACCCCGGCGCGCCCCCGACTGTCAAACAGGCTTGGGCCGAATGAACCGCCCGGGTTAATTTAATCGGATATTTGGTAACCCCCGCCCGGGCACTGCCGCCCGCGCCGGCCGTATAGATGGCGGAAACCCTGGAAGGTTCACAGCTGCTCGAAATGGCATCCAGGGCGGCGCGCGCTTTTTCGGTGAGCGGAATTTCCTTGAGTTCACCGTCTTTGGCCATTTTCAGCATCATGCCGTTTTGACCGGTCGTTTCCGTAATCAGAACGGTCATCCCCGGCCGGGCGATGTTCATATCAATGGATTCGATGATGTCTGCCGGGTTGGTGATGGAGGTGCCGCCCCATCCGCTGCCGTGATCACCGAAATAACGGCCCGGGGTGCTCTCTTTGAACTTCAGGCGAATACCGGTGGCTTTTGCACCGGCAAACTGGCCGGCCACGTGCCGGCTCATTTGTCCGGTAATATGGGAGTCTAAAATAATGACTTCGTCCGCCGCTTCAACCAGCAGTGGCGCATAAAGCCCCATGGTGGCACTGCCGCAGCCGACGCGCATCTTGGCCGCTTCCTGGCCGTCGATAATCGGGGGGCTGCCGACCTGCAGTGCAAGCCGCGGTCCGTTTTCGATTTTCAGTTTGACCGGTTGGCGGTTGGCGATATCGGTGATGGTCCGGGCCGCCACAAAACCGTTTTTACCGGTCAGCCGGTTGACACCGCCGATATGCAGCATTTTGGAACCGTACTGCTCGGTCTCAACCATGCCGACTTCCCGTTTGGCGGCAAAAATCCGGTCGCCTTCTTTGCCGATGGGTATATCCGTATCCACCTTGACAATAATGGAGCTGTAGCTCAAAGGGACCTCGGTGACCACCGTTACCACATCGATGCCCCGGCGATTTTCTTTCAAAATGAAGGGCGCGGGTTTACAATCCGGATAGGTCGTACCGGACCCGATGGCGGTGACCACCGGCTTGCGAATGACTTCCTTAGGATCAGGTCCGACAATCGGCGCCACGTCTTGAAAGTTATGCAAAGGAGTTATCCGGACCAGTGTGCCGTCATCATTGCGGTAGCGATGGCAGGCGCCGACGTGACCGGCATTGATCCAGCATTTAATCGGACAGGCATCGCATTCGACGGCATCGCGGCGCATGGTCTCATCGGCAATAACCGCTTGGGTTTCACATACCCGCTGACAGACGCCGCACTGGGTGCACCAGTGATCATTGATCACGGCTTTTTTCTTCACCAGCTTTACGGCGTCCACCGGACAATCCCGCACGCAAAACCCGCAGCCGATACACTTGTCAGCATCAACCTTCATGTTTATTAACTCGTTCAGGATTTAAATTCTAGTTCTTTTTCAGCCCGTGCAATAGAGCGCTTCGCTCGAGGAGCGTTTCACTTGAAGAGCGCTGCGCTTGAGGCAAAAGGGGATTTCATCGACTCTTAACTATGAGCCATGAGTTAACTCCTTCCGTCTTCTTCCCTTTTCTAAGTGCTCAATCTTTTGCCCGCTACCCTTTTCGCTCTGTCCTATGCCCTATGCGTCATGCCTTTTTCCGACTTCCGCATTCCGACTTCCGAATTCATATCACTTCCGGCTTCCTCACCGGCGGCGGTGTATTGCGGCTCTTGGACACCACAATCTCCCCGTCGACCAGCACCATGGATACCGCCGGTATATCACCGGCGGCGATGGCGGCCAGGGCGTCGGCGCCCACCGAGCCCATCGGTGCATCCATGATCACCAGGTCCGCTTCGAGGCCTTCGGCAATCCTGCCCCGCGGCAGCTTGTGAACCCGGGCCGTATTGCCGGTGGCCATGCACAGCGCCTGTTCCGGTGTAATCGATGACAGGCTTGCTAAATGCGCAATAACCCTTAAAACCCCCAGGGGCACCACCCCGGTGCCGGAGGGCGCGTCGTTGCCGATGATGATGCGATCAAGGGCATTATGTGCGACGCACAGGTTGGCTGCTTCCACCATCACTTTCGGGTTGCCGCAGTGAACCATCTCCAGCGCAAAATCCGTATCGGTCACCAGGCGTTTGACTTCATCCAGCGCGATGGCGGTGGGCCCGCCGTTGATATGCGACACGATGTCCGGGGCCGTTTGGATGACCATCTCGGCCGTCACCGTACTGCTGCCCGGAATGGATGTGCCGCCGGCATGCATCATGACGACCATGCCGCATGCTTTGGCCCATTTGACCATCGGAGCGGCATCTTCCGGATTTTTAACGGACCCCAGGCCGACTTCGCCGACGGTGCGCACCCCTTCCCGCGCCATTTCCTCGAATTCGTTTTCCGTCAGTCCTTTTTCCAGGATGACCGCCCCCCCGACAACTTTGCCGCCGCCAGGCCGAAAATTGGCAAAAGATTTGGCGGCCACAATGGCCAGGGCCTTCGTGCCGGCAGGGTCTTTGGGGCGTCCGGCCAGATGGACCTCACCGGCGGAAATAAAGGTTGTCACGCCGCCGTGCACTTCACTTTCCAGAAACCCGGTCTGCTTTTGTCTGGGAGTGTAATCTCCCAGAACAACGTGGCAGTGAGAATCGAACAAGCCGGGGCAGACGGTGGTTCCGGCGCAGTCGATGGTGGTGTCGGCTGCCGAAACATTCAGCTCTGATTCATTGCCGACTTTTACAATTTTTCCCTGCGCCGCGAAAACGGCATTGCCTTTTAGAATCGGCGCATTGATATCGCCACTGACGATGGTTCCAATATTTTTCAGAAGGACACTGGACATTTTTTACCTCCTTGGACGCTTAGCAGCCGCTATCTGACTACCTGTTTTAAGAAACTGAAGGTGTCAGGTGTCAGCAATTAAAAAATATCAAATAACAAATCCCAAATAACAAACAAATTACAATGACCGAAATATGAAATCCCAAACTTGTTTTATACAGAAGGACATAAATCATTCGTCATTAGTCAATTATCCGCCGGCGGCGGATCCGAAGTGGCCGGCTTTGATGCTGGCTTCCAAAACTCTTTCCAGGTTGGCCGGCAAGTTGAATATTCGTTGCCCCAGCGCGTTGGCCAGCGCATTTAAAATCGCCGGGGCGGTCGGGATCAAGGCCGGCTCCCCAACCCCTTTAGCGCCGAAAGGACCGCTCGGTTCGGCAGACTCCACAATAATGGGAACAATTTCCGGAACATCCGCAAACGTGGGGATGTGATAATCTTTCATTGACAGAGTTTGGCCGGGCGTGAATTCCTCCATCAACGCAAATCCCATTCCCATGGCCACCCCGCCGCAGATCTGCCCTTTTACGTTTGCGGGATGGATGGCTTTACCGACATCATGCGCGGCGACAATTTTCTCCACCCGCACCTCTCCGGTCAGGGTATCCACGGTCAGCTGGGCCAGCTGGGCGGCATACGCATAGGTGGCGTATGGTACGCCCTGTCCGGTATCAGGATCCAGCGGCACGGTTTCGGGATCAAAATAACCCTGCCATTTTAATGGAATGCCCTTCCGGTTGGCGCGCTGCGCCAGCACGGATAATTCAACCCGGTTGTCGGGATTGCCGGACTCTATGACAAAGCCGTCCTGCAGCTCCAGGGCCGACTTGGGTACCCGCAGTTTGTTGACCGCTTCGGTCAACAGCACATCGGCAAGCTTTTCAGCGGCCTCTTTTACGGCATTGCCGGAAATATACGTCTGGCGGCTGGCAGAGGTGGCGCCGGCATTGGTTGTACAGCGGGTGTCGGCCACAAAAAGACGAATATCTTGCGGTTTAATACCCAGGCTCTCGGCAGCGATCTGCGCCAAAACGGTTGTCGAACCCTGCCCGATATCCGCACAACCCGTGTATAAGTTGACATTGCCTCCCAGGTCCATTTTGATTTTGGCGGTGGAGGGATTCTGCACCCCGGTATTGCCGATGCCGTACCACATGCCGCCCAGACCGATGCCTCTTTTTTTATAGGGCTCGCTCTTTTCGGCGCACCAGGTCGTCCGGGCCCATTCGTAGTAGGGCTTCAAAGCGATAAGACAATCAGCGATCCCCACACTGGCCGACAGCTTCTGGCCGGTGGCTGTGACAGAATCGGATCTGACAGCATTTTTCAGTCTGAATTCGAGCGGATCCAGCGCCAGTTTTTCCGCCAGCAGATCCATCTGGGATTCATGGGCAACGGCGATCTGGGGCGTACCGAAACCCCGCATAGCGCCGCAAAAGGGATTATTGGTGTAGACACAGCAGCTTTCGATCTCGATATTTTCTATTTCATATGGCCCGGTGGCATGCACGGCTGCCCGCGATGCCACGGCAATCCCGTAAGACCCGTAAGCTCCGGTATCAGCGGTTATCGCCGCCTGCAGCGCGATCAGTTTGCCGCTGCGGTCGGCTCCGGTTTTTAGCGTCATCTCGAACGGATGACGCTTGGCCGTAGCCAGATAGGATTCTTCCCTGGAATAAACCATCTTAACCGGCCGCTGCAGGTGCAGCAGCGCCAGACCGATAAACCCCTGGACATTCAAATCCAGCTTAGACCCGAAACCGCCGCCCGTGGCGGCCTGAACAATCCGCACCCGGTGGTCCGGCAGCCCCAAAAGGCCGATGACTTCCTTGTGGTCGTAGTGGGGATTCTGGGTGGAGGCGTATATGACCAGGGTGCCGTCCTCATCCACGTAGCCGGCACCGGCATCCGGCTCCAGGTAATTGTGCTCAATCCAGCTGGTGCGATAGGTTTCTTCGACGACTACGTCGCAGCGTTTAAACGCTTCAGCGACATCGCCTTTTTTTATACGGCGCGTTACCAATAAATTGCCTTTAGCGTGTATTTTGGGTGCATCAGGCTTCAGTGCATCCTCCGGTGTAAACACGGCCGGCAGGTCCTCATAGGCCACCTCAATGTATTCCAACGCTCTTGCGGCCGCGCTTTTGCTTTCGGCCGCAATCAGGGCAATGGGCTCACCGACGGACCGCACTTTGCCCTCAGCCAGCAGCGGTTGATCTTTGTTGATAATGCCGGTGAGGTTCTTGCCGGGAACATCCCGGGCCGTAAAAATCGCGACAACCCCTTTGATCTCCAGCGCCCGGTCGCAATTGACGCTGATTATCCCGGCATGGGCTCGGGTGCTGCGCAGCACCTTGAGCACCAGCGCATCTTCGAGATCGATGTCGGCACTGAAAATCGGCTCGCCGCGCAGCCGTTCCTTCACGCCGATTTTCGTTATGCTTTTTCCTATTGTTGAATATTCAGCTTTCATTATGTGTCACGTTTCTAAAGGCTTGGAAGCTCGAAGGCTTGGAGGTTTGGAAGCCTGGACGCTTGAATGCGTGAAGGCTCGGAGGCCAAAAAAACATTTTAAATTCCGCAGCCTCCCCGCTTCCCAGCATTCCAGCTTCCCGGCATCCGCGCTTTCCAGCCTCCGCGCTTCCCTGCTTCCCAGCTTATTTTATTATCGGAAGCATCATCCTCATAAACAATCCCTGGATCGCCGGTTCTTTGTAAACCGCCGACGGTCTGCGGCCCGTGATATCAAACATCCGAACAGCCAACAGGCGGCCGGCTTCCCTCAGCAATCCCTCATGTGGAATCTTACCCAGCAGAAAATCTTCAATTGCACGAAATCGATGGGGGGTCGGTGTGCAGGAACCGAGCGCAAATCGGATAAACGATATGGATTTGTCCCTGGCCTGTTGGACCATGGCCGCCATGCTCATTCTGGCAATGGCAAGTTCTCGTCGGCGGCCGATTTTTTGAAAATCGGCAAAATCAACCCCGTCGGGCTTGGGTTTCAGGATAAAATGGGTAACAAGTTCATTAGGGCGCAACGTGCAGTGATAGGGTCCGCCGGCCATTTCTTCGATGGGCACAACGCGCTGCCCCTGATGATTCAAAACTACTGCACCGGCCTCATGAATGAGCAGCGGCGGAATGGTATCGCCGCACGGGGAACAGTGGGCCACGTTGCCGCCGATGGTGGCGATGTTGCGCACCTGGCGGCTGGCGAATTTGCCGGCAGCTATCTGCAGCGCCGGGGCATGGCGCCCGATGATTTCGGATCGGCCGATTTCGGCAATGGTAACACCGGCTCCGATGGTTAATTCTCCGTTATCGAACTTTATCTCCCGCAACTCCGGCAAGCGGCTGACATCCAGCAGATACCGGCTCTTAAGAACACCGGCGCGCATGTCGATCATGACATCGGTGCCGCCGGCCAGAATGGTCGTGTCGCCGCTGTAATCCCGCAAAAAATCAAGGGCGCTGCCGACAGCCTGTGGTCTTATGTATTCCACATCGAACATGCTCTTTCCTTATTGCTACCCAACCCGGACAAATCGGAACCAAAAATGATCGGTTCAGGGTTTATTCGTTCGGCCCCTTTCCATCTTTGCGGCATCTTGCGGCGGCATCTTCTATGCCGGCAATAATGCTTTGATAACCGGTGCAGCGGCACAAATTTCCCGCCACGGCCTTGATGATTTCATCGCGCTTGGGCTGCGGATTTTCCGCCAACAGGGCATGGGTACTCATTAAAATCCCGGGGGTGCAAAAACCGCACTGAACGGCATGCTGTTCGGCAAAGGATTGCTGAATCGGATGCAGCTCCTCTTCCCGGTTTAATCCCTCGACGGTCAAAACATCACGACCGTCCAGCTGGGCCGCAAACATCAAGCAGGCATTCACCGCCCGGCCGTCGACGACGATGGTGCAGGCCCCGCACTCGCCGATGCCGCAGCCCTCCTTGGTTCCCTTGAGGCCAAGGACGTCTCTGATCAGTTCCAGCGCTGAAATTCCCGGCTCAATGTCCAGCGTTTTTTCTTGCCCGTTGAGAATAAACCGGAGATGATAAAAAATTTTTCCCATTATTTTTCTAACGATGTTATTTTTAGGCTGGTATTAATGGTTAGTGGGAGTGGCTTGTAGCCACGAATATAGATGTTGGCCATACCGAGTCAATCGCGGTTGCAAACCGCTCCCACAAAATCTTTAGACTGTTTTCAGGTTGATAAAAAATTTGGCAGTATGACTATCTCAACCCGTCTTCACCCTTGACTTCTTCCAGCTTCAATCCCCCCACCCTGGCAGCCGGCCGGCCTGAATCGGTCACTACCACTACCAGGACCAATTCATCTGCCCGCGGCGCATCCGGCAGCCGGACTTCCATCGCGTCAAAATGAGAACGTACAAAAGCAGCGTCTTTATAGCCCAGCGGCACATCGATGGCTACCCCGGGATAACCAAGCTTTTTAGCGGAAGGAATCAAGGCCTTGCCGCCCCCGACATTCGCCCGCATGGGTTTGCCCAGCGCCGGGTGCATGAGGGCGGCACAATGCTCCAGTTCGCCGTCAGTGCCGACAATCGCACCCTTGCCGTAGCTGTGAACCTTGTCCGGCACGATTCCCAGGGCGGCAACCGCCTTTTTTGTCAGCACGCCGCCGAGCTCCTCACTCCACTGGATCAGCAGGCTGAGATCTTCCTGGTATTTGCCGGCAAAAGGATTGGTAAAAACCGCCGCGGCAGCGGCCTTGCGGGTCGGATTGTCCAACCGCAGCCTTCCATCGGCATGCGTCTCCTCTACAACGGTATAGATTTTACGCACCTGAGGTTTGTCGTTGCTCATTTTGGCCTCCCTTCAAAATAATTGAATATTTTAGATTGAAGATTGAAGATTGAAGATTGAAGATTTATGGAATGCTGTCTATTTTATTTTTTGCTTGCTGCCTTTCTGCAAATAATGAAAAAGCCATTGGTTCCTAGTCCTATCAAATGGCGGAGCAACACGCGGCGCAAGCGCCCCCGCAGCGTCAAGCGCTTGCGCGACGTGTGCGCTGCGCGAGCGACTTCCACAAATATTCAATATTCATTTTTCAATTTTCAATTTAACTCCGACTTCGCCGGATCAAGCCCATCTCTCCGTAACAGTTTTCTGATCCAAAAACAATCGCAGTGAATCTATTCTGGATTTGGCGACGCCAAAGGCCGACTCATTTTTAGACCCCAGCGGAAAGAACGCAAACGGTTGCGGAACCGGCACGTTGATGCCGATGTTGCCCACATCCGCCTCTTTCATGAATCTGCGGGCAATGTGACCGTCCCGCGTAAATAAGCAGGCGGAGTGACCGTAAGCGTCTTTATTGTTGATCCAGTCCAGAGCCTCATTCAAATCACGCGGACGCATTAAATTGGCTACCGGACCAAAGGCCTCGACCCGGGCAATGTGCATATCCGGATTGACGCCCTCAAATATGGTCGGTCCGATAAAAAAGCCTTTTTCCCCGCCTTCAACCTTTAGGTTGCGTCCGTCGAGCAACACTTTGGCGCCTTCACGGATTCCCTTATTGATAAAATCGAGCACCTTGCGGCGTGCTTTATCGGAAACCATGGGACCGAGTTCATTGGCCTCATCCAGTCCGTAGCCCAGTTTCATGTCGGCCGAGGCCCTGACAAATTTATCTTTAACCGCATCATAGGCATCGCCGACAAAAAGCAGATTATCCGTTCCCAGACAGCGCTGCCCGCTCATCCCGTAACAACCGCGCAGCAGTCCGTCCACCACCGCATCGACATTGCAGTCCGGCATGATGACCACGTGGTTTTTGCCGTTGCCGTTTATGGAAGCTTCTTTACCGAGCTTGCCGGCCAGTTCAAAAAGCTGTCGGCCGACGGTGGTGGAACCGATGAACCCGACCCCTTTGACCAGGGGATGGGACAGTATTTTCTGGTTGACGTCACTGCCGCCGTAAACCAGATTTACCAGACCGGGAACAAACCCCTTGACTTCGTCCGTGACCCTGAAAATAGCATCCAGACACACCGGGTCGTATTTGCTGGGACTGACCACCACCGGACATCCGCTGGCGATGGCATAGGGAACGAAAGACGACCAGGCGTGCATCGGAATATTGTTGGGCGTGATGATCAGGAACACTCCCCGTGGTTCCCAGTACAAGGCTTGATCAAGGCCCTTGGCCAGATCCGTGACAAATTCGCCCTTGGTCAGCATCATCAGGGCGGAACAGGCAGATTCTATGTTTTCAATGCAACGGCGTACGGTGCCCCGGGCCTCTCCGATGGTACGGCCGTGATCCTGCACCAGCACCCGGCACAGCATGTCGAAATGCTCTTCAAATTTTCCTCGGAAATCAAATAGACATCGCGCCTTGTCCCTGAGCGGCACTTCTCCCCAGCTGCTGAGGGCGGCCTGGGCGGATTGAACGGCGGCTTCGATCTCAGCATCGATGGCCGCCGGAAATTCTGCGATCACCTCACCGGTGGCAGGGTTGACATCCTCATAAATACGCTCGGATTCCGAATCCACCCATTGGCCGTTGATGTAAAATTTCAGCATTCCGTAATGTTTCTGGACCTCTGGTAGTAACGTCATCTTTTTCTCCTTGTCTAGACCAATATTTACATATCCAACTCTGGCTTAATTATTATCCCCTTGGCTTTCATTTCTTCCAGAGCCTTGGCGGTTGTATCGGGGGCGACACCCTTGCTCAAACCTTCTATGACGGTAACTTTGTACCCGGCATCCGCGGCATCGATGGCGGTTGCCTTGACGCAATAGTCGGTGGCAATACCGTAAACAATCAGGTCTTTGATACCATTTTTATGCAGGATCTGGTTCATTTCCGTTTTGGCGCCGCCATCATCCTGAAATCCGGAGTAGCTGTCATATCGCGTATCCTGGCCTTTTTTTACAATGGCTAAAAAGAGGTTGTTGTCCACCAGAACCCTGGCATTTTCAGTTCCCTGGACGCAATGCGGCGGCCAGAGCACCTGAGTTCTGTCTTCGATTTTAATCGCTTCAAAGGGTTTTTTGCCGGCATGATTGGTAAAAAAGGACACATGATTCTCAGGGTGCCAATCCTGGGTTCCGAAAATTGGGTAACCTTTTGCACTCAGTTCTTCGGTCGCTTTTTGAACTTTATCGACAAAGGCCTTGTCAGTTCCATCGACAGCAAGGGACCCGTTTTTGTACGTGGTAAAGTCTCCCTGTAAATCAACCACAATGACGCCGGTTGTCTGCTGTCCGAATACCATGGATGCATCTGAGAAATAGCATAATGTGACCATCATAATTGCGATAATAATGAAAATTGATCCTTTCATGGCAATGCCTCCTTTTTTGAATTTTGGGTAAAAAAAGTCCAAGCCTCGAGATTATCCACTGCAGCCGGTGTTCCGGAAATTCTATACTAAAAAGCGACTTCAAAGGTCAATTAAAATGATTTTACTTCGCCGTTCCAGGATCAGCGTGGATCGCCAGTGTCCATCCAACTGCGCAACTAGCTCTCGCCGGCCCACTTCCCTGAAACCGAATTTTAAGAGCAATCGATGACTTGCTTTATTCTCGGGAAATATGGAGGAATAAATAGTCCAGATACCGTTTTTCTCCGATTCCGGGATTAGGTGGACCATGAGTTTGGTGCCGATTCCTTGGCCAAATTGGTCGGGGCGGACATAAATGCTTATTTCGGCCACACCGGAATAACAAGGTCTTTGCGACACCGGACTCAGAGCTGCCCAGCCGACCACCGCCCCGTTATCGATGCAGACAAATCGGCAGAATTTATGGTGCGACCGGCTCCATTTCTCCGGCGTCGGCACCGTTGTTTCAAATGTGGCATTTCTGGTTTCAATACCCTTTTTGTAAATATCCAATACGGCTGGCAGATCGCCTTCAACCATATTTCGGATCATAAGAATATACTCCCGGGATTTAATAACATCCTCATAGAACTCCTGTCTAAACTAAAGTTGCCTTCTCCTCGAAGAATTCTTTCAGCCGATGCTTGCCGTATGGAGTGCCGACCATATCCATTGCCATCACCGTCAAAAAGAATTCCACTGGTCCGTAAATCTTTTGCGATGTAAACGTTCTTATTAGGGACAAAATCACGTTTCTGAACCATAACGGAATATGGATAATTTTCGATTTACTCCCCAGTGCTTGAAATGCCAGTTCAAGGATCTCGGTTTGGGTAAGAATATCAGGGCCGCCCACGTGGACTTCTTGTTCATTTGATGTGACGGCATCTGCGCAAATCTCAGCAAGGTCGGCCCCATGTATGGGATTGCCTCTGTAATTGCCATCGCCGATTAAATACCCGCGTCCTTTTTTGGCCATTTTCAGGATCTCAAGCATGTCTGCAAAAAAACCGTTGGGATAGATAACGGTATATTCGATACCGGACTGCTTAAGTTCCTTTACGAATGCCTGTTTGGCTGCAACCATTTTTAAATGCATGAGTTTTTCGGCATTGAGCACCGAAACATAGATGAACCTGGATACACCGCTCAGTTTTGCCTGTTCCAGCAGGTTCATATTCCCCTGATAATCCACGTCCATGTATGTCAGGTTATCACGCTGCCGGGTTATCCCGACTGCCGAAAAAACAATATCGCTCCCGTGGCATAATTTGCCCAATGACGATGGGTCGGTTACCTGCCCGATATATTCCTCGTCAATATAATGCTTCAGGTTTTCTAATTTCGCAGCACTTCTGGCCAGGGCCCGAACGCGATAGTTTCTCTTTTTAAATTCCTTGACCACAAAATGGCCAAGGTAACCGCTGGCTCCCGCCACGAGCACTTTTTCCATCGAATCATTCCTTACATTTTTTCTCTACAAAATTTCTCGGTTATCTCCCAAAGGTCCGGCGTCAAGATTTCCTTCACCTTTTTTCGGATTTGGAACGGAACTTCACCATAGAACGCCTCGGCAATTCCTCCCGTTATGCATGCCAGGGTGTCGCTGTCGCCTCCCAGCGAGACGGCATTGCGGACCGCGTCTTCGTATGACGCGGAATCAAGGAAGGCGATGATTGCCTCCGGCACTGTCCCCTGGCAAGACACATCGAATGCATAACCCGGACGGATGTCATCGACTCCCCGATCCAAATCGTACTCAAACCGCTGCTTTATCTGCTTGCGGATCTCGTGTTTGTCGTGCCCTGCCCGGGCCAAAAACACAGCAAGCGCCGTCGCCTGCGCTCCCTTGATCCCTTCCGGGTGGTTGTGTGATATCTCGGCTGTCTTTTGCCCCTGGTGCAGGACCTCTTCTTCTGTGGCGAATGCAAACCCAACGGGGCTGACACGCATGGCAGCGCCATTGCCCCAGCTGTTGTAGGGCTGCGGATCATGGCTATAAAGCCAGTGAATAAAAGAACCTCCGTACCCGGCATGGGGATACCGCCGGCCGATCTCTCGCATCGATTCCACATATGGACGGCCGGTTAGAATCGAATCGGCCACGGCAACAGTCAGGACACTGTCGTCCGTGAATCTGCAGCGGGAATCGAAGAGGGGAAAATCTTTGGTTTTGACAGGGTCGTGCTCATAAACCGAGCCGATGATATCTCCGGCGATTGCTCCGATCATGGGAGGTTTCCTTATTTTGGACCGCTACTAAAACCGATACACAATTCAAATCTTCGCCCGTTGACGGCAGATCCGGCAGACCCAGCACGAAATCGACGACATCATCTGGCAGAAAATGGATCGCAAGCCCTGACCTCCAAAAAGGGGTATGTTCCTGACGAACCCAGCTCATTTCAGGTCTATGGGATTACAAAGCATGCCTTGTCTTTGTCTTCTCCATCATATCTCCAATCCACAATCTTGCGAGTCGTTGGATCAACTTCAAAGACGTATCGACATAGTCCCCGATAGTTTTCGTATTCATAGTGATATGCAATATTCCCGTTTGGCAATGGGTCTGTAGAGACCAATTCGGGCCGAACATGCCATGAATATGAACGCGCATCATCTATGCTTTCTCCGACTTCGGCCTGCAGTTGGTCTTCGAAATTTTTATAGGGATCTAAGGATAGACAGGAAATGGTCAGCAGAAACAGGATTACGAGAATGATCCTGAATAGGTGCGTTACCAAATTCGTATCCCTTCTTTTTTATATTGCGATCTTTGACAATTCGTTCAATGGATTTAGCTTGGCTATATCGCCGCCGGTCACCTGCACCAAAAGATTTCACGAAACGGTTTTACCGACTTAAAGATTTCTGCCCGTTGATAGCAAGTTTCCAATCGGCCATTATTTCTTCCTAACGAATTAAAATATGCCTCACTTCTTATAAGGGATGACCAAGACAGGGCAATGGGCCGTATTGATGACATGCTCGGTAATGGTACCGGCGACGAAATCGGTTATGTTATCTTTGCCGTCGGTGCAAATGACAATCAGATCTATGCCGAGTTTGTCCGCAACCTCCACGATTGTCTTTTCCGGTTTGCCCTTGTGCAGCATGTATTCCACTTGGATATCATCGGCATGCAGCTTATGGATAACAGCCTTCATCTCTTCTTTGGAATCCACGGCTATCTGCCTGTATTTCTCCTTTATTTTGTTGACACTGACGCGCAGCATCTCCCGCTCTACCTTATCCATAAACTCCTCGTGGATATTCAGCAGGGTGATTTTTGAGCCGAACTGGTGGGCAATCTGTACGGCTTTTTTAACAGCAAGATCGGCACGGTCTTTCAAATCGGTCGGACAGAGAATATGCTTGAACATGCGATTGATCCTTTCTGCCAAAATGCGGTTGAGGTTCCTTAGTTCCTTCAATATTACCTTCTTGAACAGCAAAATGCAGCTGCTCTCCGTGATACCATTCTTCCATATAATTATCATTATATAGGAACTTAACAAAGAGCAAAAAATCCGAAATCCGAAACTTGAAATCAAAAATTCAATGATTGCCCGGTCATAAAAAATAATAATTTAGGCATGAAGTCCATAAAAATTAATTGTCTTTGGAAATTTCTACTTCCTGTATTATAATCTATGGCAAACATCACAGCCCGGGCAAACCGAAACCAAATAGGTGTGCATTGCAATATTTTGTTGCAACTCGCACGCAGTCTGCTGGAAGACTGGAATTCCGGTTCAAAAATGAAATCCAATAAGTATTCAGGGTGTCTAAACACATGCATAGGGAAAGGTACAATATTTTAACCATTGGCGGCGGTAGCGGCCAATTCACACTGCTGTCCGGTTTAAGAGACCTGGAAGATATCGTCATCACCTCGATCGTTTCCATGGCTGATAACGGCGGGAGCACCGGCCGTCTAAGGGACGAGCTCGGTATATTGCCGCCCGGCGATGCACTGAAATGTGTCATTGCACTGTCGCCCTTTCGTGATGCCGCCCGGAAAATTATGCTTAAAAAGCTAAATAGCGATAGACGCTTGAAGGGCCACAATGCCGGCAACATTCTCTTGACGATGCTTTCACGCTACACGGGTGATTTTCCATCGGCCATCAAAGCTTTATCAGAAATTCTAGAGATCAAAGGCCGGGTTTTGCCGGGAACGATCAGCAAAACAACGCTGGTTGCCGAGTTAAGCGATGGGACCCGCATCTATGGTGAGTCCGCAATCGATATACCGCAAAGTTCGCGAAGGGAGCAGATCAGGGACCTATTCCTGGTTCCGCACTATGAAAATTCGTTTGCCGCTTATCCGCCGGTCATCGAGGCAATTGAAAACTCGAATTATATCTTTATCGGTCCGGGAGATTTGTATACAAGCATCCTCGCAAGCCTCATCATCCCGGGTATCAAGGAAGCCCTTCGGAAAACGGATGCAAAAATCATTTACATATTAAATATAATGACCAAATTCGGCGAAACCCATAACTACCAGGCATTTGATTTCGTTCGTAAAATAGAAGATTGTTTAGAGCGCCCGGTCGACGGCGTCATCTGCAATACTCGCAAGCCGGGCAGGAAAATCCTGGAAAAGTATGAAAAAGAAAAAGCCGAGTTGGTCGAACTTGGCAAGGCAGAAAACTGGATCGGTAAGCGTATGATCTATCAGAACGATCTGCTGGATACTTCAAATGATATTGTCCGCCATGATTCAAAAAAACTGGCATCCCTGATACGAAATATCCTAATTTAAATAGAAAAGATCTTTAAAGCGCAACAAGGGGGTTGTCAAAAAAGGAGGTGTGCGATGCCAACCTATGAATTCAGGTGTGAAAAATGCCGGAAAAGTTTTACGGTCGTCATTTCAATTTCGGAGTATGAGAAGAAAAAATATCAATGTCCGAAATGCAAAGGCAAAAAACTCAGGCAGGAAATATCTTCATTTCAGACTGTAACTTCAAAAAAAAGTTAGCGTGCACTTCCGACTTAATCACCCAAATAGGCCTTTTTCACCTGCTCGTTGTTGAGCAGTGCGGCGGAGGTGTCGGCCAGCGCGATTTCACCGGTTTCAATGACATAGCCGCGGTGGGAAAACTGCAGGGCGAGCTGGGCGTTTTGTTCGACCAGCAAAATGGTGGTGCCCTGCTCATTGATCTGGCGGATAATAGCAAAGATGGTATCCACCAGGATCGGGGCCAGACCCAGGGATGGTTCGTCCAGCAGAAGCAGCTTGGGACGAGCCATCAGCGCCCGGCCGATGGCCAGCATTTGTTGTTCGCCGCCCGAGAGAGTACCCCCGGCCTGTTTGGCGCGCTCGCGCAAAACGGGAAAAAGCTCAAATACCCTTTCAACGTCCTCTTTGATGCCGTCTCCGTCCTTTCGCAGGTAGGCGCCCAGATCAAGATTCTCGGTGACGGTCAGCAGTGGAAAAATCATGCGTCCTTCCGGCACCTGGCAGATGCCCATTTGGACAATGTGGTCGGGACGCACGCCTGCAATGGGCCGATCCTGATAAAGAACGTCTCCCTCCTCCGGAGTGAGAACACCGCTGATTGTCATCAGGGTGGTGGATTTTCCGGCACCGTTGCCCCCGATGAGACACACGATCTCACCCTCATTGACCTCCAGGGAAATCCCCTTCAGGGCGCGAATATTTCCGTAATATGTCTTGACATTATCCAGCTTGAGCAGCATCGGCGGCTCCTGTTCCCAAATAGGCCTCGATTACCTTCGGATTGTTTTGTACGTCTTGTGGAACGCCCTCTGCCAGCCATTCGCCGTGATTAATCACCACGACCCGTTCGCACACCCCCATGACCACTTTCATGTCGTGTTCGATCAGCAACACCGTTATGCCTTCATCCCGGATGCGGTGAATCAGTTTCGTGAGACCACGGGACTCCTGGGGGTTCATTCCAGCCGCCGGTTCATCGAGCATCAGCAGCCTGGGTTCGGTCGCCAGCGCCCTGGCGATCTCAAGGCGGCGCTGGTCGCCGTAAGGCATGGAGCTGGCGATTTCCTGGCCGCGGCCTTTGAGCCCGACAAATTCGAGGAACTGTTCAGCACTTTCCGTAATCATCTTTTCTTCGGTTCGCTGGAATTTGCTACGAATGACGGCGCCAAAAAAGATCGACCGCGTGCGGCAGTGGCGGCCGATTTTGACATTATCCGACACGGTCAGGTTGTCGAACAGCCGGATGTTTTGAAATGTGCGCGCGATTCCTAAGGCGGTGACCGTCTCCGGTTTCCTGCCCCCAATGGAGAAGGCGCGATCATCGATGGAAAATGTAATCCGGCCATCGGTCGGTTTTTCGATACCGGCCACGCAGTTAAACAGGGTCGTCTTACCGGCGCCGTTCGGACCGATCAGACCGATTATCTCGCCCTGGTTTATGTTAAAGCTTATATCCTTGAGCGCTCTCAAGCCCCCAAAGAATTTATTAAGATTCTTTATCTCTAATATCGGTATCATGACTTTAGGCCTGCAACCGGCTTTTCTTTTTTTCTTTTTGTGCGGCCGGCGCGCATCTGGGCAGCAACAGCCGGGATGGGCAGCATGCCGGCCGGGCGATAACGCATCATCAGAACCATAATCAGACCAAAGGCCAAAAAACGTACCTCCGCCGGCAGGCCAAACAGCGGCAGGATTTCACGCAGAACTTCACTCAGAGAAACCAACAATGCGGCACCGATCATAACTCCCCAAATATTGCCCATGCCGCCGAGGACGATCATGCATAATATCAAAAAGGATTCCCAGAATTTAAACATGTCCGGTGATAGAAAAGTCACCCACCTGGCAAAGAAACTCCCGCCCACGGCACCGAAGGCGGCACTGATCGCAAAAGCAATGACCTTGTAGGTCAGCAGGTTGATGCCGCAAGAAACCGCGGCGACTTCGTCATCACGTATGGCAAACCAGGCCCGTCCCAGGCGCGAATCCTGGATGCGGTACATGACAAATACGGTCACCAGCACCATGCAAAGCGCCAGATAGTAGTAAGGCACCTCGCCCACGAATTCCCATTTGGGGCCGCCGAAAAGGGTCAGATCGATCGACACCACATCAATCCCGGGCAGGCCGAGTGGCCCCCGGGTAAGCCAAATCTCATTGGTCAGAAAGAGAACCACCAGTTCCGAGAAGCCGAAGGTCACGATAGCAAAATAATCGCCGGTGAGCCTGAGCGTCGGGGCGCCCAATAGGATGCCCCAGATGGCGCCATTGATAAAGGCCAGCGGGATGATCACCCAGTATGAGAGGCCAAAGTGATAGGTCAGCAGCCCCGAGGTGTAAGCACCGATCCCGTAAAAACCGACGTACCCCAAATCCAGCAGTCCATTGAAGCCGGGCACGATGTTTAATCCCAGGGACAGAATCATGTAGAGAAAAATAAGGATGATGATGTGGAGCAGGTAATCGCTTACAAGGGGCAGGACTGGAAGGACCAGCGCCAAAATCAACAGTCCAATTCTTATTTTAGCGCCGCGCGTCAGGTTGGGTGATATCGGTTTATCCATCTCACATGCTCTTTTTGGTTTCCTTGAGTACCCGGCCGAACAAGCCCGCAGGTATCAGGATAATTACGATGATCATGACGGCGTAAGAGATGCCGTCCCGGTAGAGCGAGCTCAAATAACCCGCCCCGAAGGCCTCGGCCACTCCCAGCACCACCCCCCCCAACATGGCACCGGGCACCGATCCGATACCGCCCAACACGGCAGCGGCAAACGCCTTGACGCCGGCGACATAACCCATGGTCGGATAGATCGAGTTGTAGTAGGCGCCTACCATGATGCCGGCGGCCCCTCCCAGGGCGCCTGCCAGGGCAAAGGTATAGGAGATCACGCGGTTGACGTTGATGCCGGCCAGCGCGGCCATGGTTTGATTCTGGGCCACGGCCCGCATGGCCTTTCCCCACCTGGTTTTCTTGATGATAAGATTGAGCCCGATCATCATAACCAGCGTCAGGCCGAAGATGAAGATATGAAACCAGGATAAATTGACGCCGCCGAAACTGACGGCCGTTGTATCAAAATAAGCCGGGAGCGCCTCCTGCGGAAATGGCTTGGGTCTGGAGCCCCAGATGATCATGGCCAAATTTTGCAGGAATATCGACATCCCGATGGCCGTGATGAGTGCCGCCAGCCGGGGTGACCGCCTCAAGGGACGATAAGCGACAATATCCAGCAGCACCCCGCAGATCGCACAACAGGCCATGGAAAGGGGAAAGGCTACGTAAAAAGGAAGGCTTAAAAAACTGATGAAGGTGATGGCAAAAAAAGCACCCAGCATATAGATTTCACCGTGGGCAAAGTTAATCAGCTGGATAACACCGTAGATCATGGTATAACCCACGGCAATCATGGCGTAGATGCCGCCGATGACAAGGCCATTGACAAGCTGCTGTAAAAACAAATGCCCTCCCCAGATCTACGGAAAGACGCCGGAAACCGAATCCTCCGGCGTCTTTATTGGCTTGATTAATTATTTAGTCAACTATTTGGCCGCTTCGAACTTGCCGTCTCTGACCACTTTAACAAAGGCCGGTTTGGAACAATCACCCTTCTTATCAAAGTAGGTCAGGCCGGTTATTCCATTGTAACCGTTAGCCTTTGAATTAATTGCGGCCAGACCGGCGCGAATCTTTTTGCGGTCGGGACCGGTTTTGGCAATGACCTGCGCCAGGATACCCAGGCAGTCATAGGCGTTGGCGCTCATCCAGTCCGCATCCCGGCCATAGGCCTCCTTGAATTGTACGGCAAACTTCTGACCCGCCGGTCCGGCCGATGCGGCCAGGAAGGGTACGGTGCAGTAAGTGTTGTCGGCCGCTTTGCCGCCGATTTTGATGTAGTCTTCATTGTCGATGCCGTCGGCGCCGAAGAGCGGTCCGTCAAAGCCCAGTTTGCGTGCCTGGCCGGCAATCAGCGCACCTTCCGGGTAGTAGCCGCACAGAAAGATCGTATCAGGCTTATCGCGCAAGAGCTTGGTCAGCTGGGGTGTAAAGTCGGTCGTCTTGGCGACGTAAGCCTCGGCGCCGGTTACCTTGACGCCGGAGGTCTTGGCACCGGCTATGAAGGCATCTTTGAGGCCGATGGCATAATCGTTGTTCTCATAGAAAATGGCCACTTTTTCTTTGCCCAGCAACTTCGGCACAACATAGGTAGCCAGATATTTTCCCTGAAAGTCGTCGGTGTAGCAGTTTCTGAAAAACCAGCCCTTGCCGACGGTACCGATGGTGGGGTTGGTGGAAGTGGGCGAAATGGCGGGCAGGCCGGCCCGCACATAGATCGGCATAGCGGCCAGGGTGGCCGAGGAGCACAGGTGGCCGATGACAGCCACGATACTTTTATCCGCCGCGAATTTGGAGGCGACGGTGCCCGCGTCCTTCGGCTCACAGAGATCGTCGCCCCAGACAAGCTCTACCATCTTGCCGTTGATGCCGCCCGCGTCGTTGATCTCTTTAAGCTTGAGGTTGACGCCGGCCTTGATATTGTCCCCGTAGCCAGCCAAAGCGCCGGTGTAGGGGGCCGCGACCCCGATCCGGATGTTTTCGGCCAACGCTGCGGTGCTTAGGCCAAAAACCAATGCCAGACAAAAAACCAAACCCGTGAATAAATACGTCCGCTTGTTTTTCATGACAATTCCTCCTTCCAGAATCTTAGATTTAGACCACATTCTCCCGAAAACGTGTCTTTATAATAAAATGGCAACAGCGAGTCAAGTTCCAATTTCTATTTTTCAAATTACAAATGACAACCCTGAAGGTGCTAATTTTGGAGGCGGATAAATTAGCAAAAATAGCTTGCTGTTCAAACCTGATGCTTGTATGAATACACCGGGCTGGATATTTTCTGCCGCAGGTCGATTCGAACCTGCTGGAATTAAAATAAAAAGATTGGAATGTTATTTTGCGTAAAGTCGGATTATTTGTCAAAAAAGATAAAAAGGCCTGCAAAAAAGCCGATGAATTTGAAGCGTGGCTTGGCGACAAAAAGATTGTGGCGCTCAGAAAGGAGAGTGCACCGCCGGGGATTCATTCAGCTGCCAATGATAAGATTTTCGCACCGCCGGATCTATTTTGCCTGTTTGTCCTGGGGGGAGACGGCACCTTTTTAAGTGCCGCCCGCTGGATCGGAGACCTGAATATTCCGGTGCTGGGGGTCAAGTTCGGTGAGATCGGATTTCTGGCGGAAACTGCCGCCGAGAATCTGTTTACAGCCGCCGAAAAAATTATCGACGGCGATTACACCATCAACCGCCGCATGCGCCTGAAGGTCGATGTCGTGCGGGAAAAGAAAACCATTATCAGTGAACCCGTACTCAATGACATTGTGATCAACCGGGGTGCCCTGGCCAGACTGGCCGACGTCGAAACCCATATCAACGATCATTACCTGACGACTTTCAGATCAGACGGTCTGATTGTCGCAACTCCCACAGGTTCGACCGCCTATTCCCTGGCAGCCGGCGGTCCGGTCATCCATCCCGATGTGCCCGGTATCATTATCACACCAATATGTCCTTTTACCCTGACCAACCGACCCTTAATCGTCCCGGATTCAATCCGGATCACGCTGAAACTGGCCCAAGGGGCATCTGACATCAAACTGACGTTTGACGGTCAGGAAGGACTGGATATCGACGACCGCGATACCATTATCGTCCGCAAGGGTCCGCATCCGCTCAACATGATCACCCTGCCCGGCCAGCACTATTTTGATGTCCTGAAAGCGAAATTACGGTGGTCGGGGGGCCGTGCCTAACCCTAAAGCCAACGATATCCATATTGGGGAGAAACCGGGGATGGGCCAGCCCGTGAAACATGGTAATCAACTCCTGGTATCTGCGACCCAGGCCGCGGTGATGAAAGTGGTCGAGCGGTTTTTTCAGCCTTCCGGTTTCAATTGTCCAGTTTTAGCATCTTTGTCAGGACTTCGTGCAGAGCTTCATCGGTCAGGACCTGCTTCCAATCTTCCTTTATCAGCTTATTCTTGCCATAGTCCATTGCAATCATCGCCGCATCCGATGCCGGATTCGATCCAAGCAGAAGAATGGCGAGACAAATTTTGATATGGCCCAACAAAAAGGACATGCCGGCTTCTCTGGCAATGTTTCGTTTGTCCATTTCTTCCACGAGGTCCTTGAACACCGAAAGCAGGGACAGGCCGCAGACCTCTACGACTGAGGGTTCTAAAAAGGCCATCTGCTCAAGCGTAATTTCAAACACGTTATCAACCGGGGCAAACATTTCTCTGACAATGTCACATGCCATTTCGTATTTATCCCGCGAGCCTTTCCAATGGGTGGAAACGATGTCCTGCAGGCCGAATAAACCACCAAAATGGTCGGCATAGCCCTCAAGCGTCGGCTGTTCTTTAAAAAGCGCCGGATGGCAGGGATGGATCACCGTGTAGTGCAGGTTCTCCCGCAGGCACACCTGGTTCATATACGCAGCGGCGGGATCCAGCAAGATGACGGTCGAGTCCGGCTTCAAGTTTGGAACAACTGCTGTCGAAATTTTATTTATGAGGATGTCCGGTACGGCTAAAATAAGAACATTGACCCGGTCCATGACCTCTGCCGGAGCAGAGACCTTCAACCCGCTTTCGATTAATCGTTTGATGCCGGCCTCGGCGTTTTCGATGTAAAAGACCTCATTGGGCAGTTTTTTCAGGTTTGCGCTGATACGCAATCCCATTTTTCCACCCGCGCCCAGGATACCGATCTTAATGTCATTGGGGATGCTCATGTCTATACCTCGGTTTTTTATGGCGGTTGTCGTATATTTGCATGCGCTAACGAGCCAAACGAAGCATGAAACCTGAATTTTTTACAGCCGACTTCGCATCTTACGACCGATTCAAATACAATCATATTGATGGGTTGTAAAAATACGTGCAAAATTCAAGTACGAATAATACTGTTTATATAATCATAAGACGCTTTGAGGCGCATGCTGATTTGAGATAGTTCCGGCGCTTTGGCTTTTCTTTGAACGATCAAGTCTTTGGTTGCGGCATAGATAAAAAGGTGTTCGATGCTCATGGGGCGCAAGTTTTTTTCATGGACCGTCTCTCTTAATATGCGTCCATAGCGGACCACCCCATCACCAATCTGGGTAAAAACCCAGCCGTCATTCATTTTTTTCATGTCCTTCAGATGCAGATAACAGGCATGGGGCAGGGCTTCCTTATAATCTGCCGCCGGGTCGATCGCCCCTTTCGAATAGGTGAAGGCATTGCCAAAATCATAGTTCAGTTTTATAAAATCACTGTCAATTTTCTTAACGACTTCGGCGCCGGTTTTGCCGGATGTTATGATCTGGTCTGTTCCTTCGGCCGGATTTTCCAATCCGATGATAATCTTCATAGATCCGGCATAATCTGCTATGGGTTCAATATTTTTCTCAAATCTTGTTCGGCCGGATTTGGCGCCGACTTTGGTGTTGACTATTTTTGCCCCCAGCCTTTTGCCAAAATCTATTCTTCTTTTAAGCTCATCGACGGCATCTTCAGTCGTCAGATCGATGTGGGCCGACAACGCGATGCTGGATAAGCCTAAATCAGATAATAGACGGTTGATTTTCATGGCCGACGCCTTGCTGAAATGCGCTTCGGTCAATCCTTCAGTCCAGCCGCGTGTAAAACCTAACTCAACATGGCTGGCACCGATTTTTGCGATTTCCTGCAAGGCGGTCGCCAGATCATAGCCCTCATAGGCCAGTGTGTTAATCGATATTACCGGGTCCACTAAACCGTCCTTGTTTCCCTGTGTAAAACTTGTTTTTGCCCAGCCAGTTATCAGTATTAGCGGGCATTTACTTTTTTTGTATCTTTCTGATGGGCTCTGATCTTAATCCGCATGGACACCAGCTGACATGCTTTCAAACCCTTGGATTAAGAAGCGGCGTAATTGCTTGGCCACCTTTTATTTCAAACAAATTTCCATCGAAATCCTTGATAAACGTCAGGGTCTTATCGCCTTTCGGAATCTGGGAAGTCTCGACGTTTAACGCATGGCATTTTTCAATAAATTCGGATAGATCATTGACTTCAAGGCATAGGTGTGCAATAGGTCTGGAACGATTATCAACCGGGCCGGTAATAAAAACCTCGCAGTGGACCTGTTCATCCATGTAGTCGATAATTTGCAGTTCGGCATCGAAGTTGAAGATCGCTTTGGATAGATCTGACGGCAAAGTTTTAGGCCCCGACTTGTTCAGGCCTAACAGATCCCGATAGAATTTATCCGAATTTTCTTCAGTACTGCAAGTAAGTCCCACATGTTTTAATAGCATCAAGGCCTCCCGTAGTAATTGCCGGATAATTGATCCACACCTTTAAGACCCCTGCTTTCAAAAAGGTTTATCCGGTCAGGGCTATAACGATCGCCTGGATTCATTTTTTTCGATTGTGAATCTTTTAAATTGCATCCCGGGTAATTTCGCAAACACGGGTGCTGATTTTTTTTCGGATTGTTGACTTAAGTTCACTCTTACAATATATAGAACAGAACGGTCAACCATATTAGCAATTACGAATCCTCCGGAGGGTGTTGGCAGGCAGGAGAGCCGGCAACCTTTCTTTTCTTAGAGAAACAAGGTATTGCTGTGCGCATTCATCATCGTCAGGGAGAAGAGAGGCAAGGACAATGGGTTACGGCATGTTTGATAATGATTTTTTTGGCTTTTGCATCTGCTGCCGGATATGGCGCTGATCGCCTCTCACTTATCGAATTCAAGGACAACGGAAACATTGATTGGACCGCAGGTGTTGTCACGGCCAGAGGCGTCGGCGATCCTTCCACCTACAGCTATCTCGCCAAAACCGAAGGAAACAGCGAACAGGCCATAGCCGAAGCCATCAACAAAGCCCGTCATAACCTGCTGGAAACAATTGTCGGCATGCGGATAAATTCCCAAGACCGGGTGATTGATATTGTCGAAAATTACCCCTCCATTATGACTCATCTGAGGAAGATGGCTTACAAAGCACCGGAAGTTAAAAATCTAAGGAAGTATCTCTACGACGGTGAGGTGGAAGCATGGACCCAGATGACATTTAACGGCGGATTTTCACAGCTCATTCTCCCCCCTGAAATCAGGCAGATCGAGTCCATTAAACAGGTTTTACCGCACCGGAATCCCGCAAATCAGCTTAACAGGAGGCGGTCATCGGAAATATACACTGGAATGGTGGTCGATGCCAGGGGTATCGAGGCAGTCCCGGTAATTGCGCCCAAAATTTTAGATGAAAATCTGGAGGAAGTATTCGGTCCGACTTATGCCAGTCGTGAATTTGCAGTTCAGCATGGCGTCGTCCGTTACGCAACCAACATCTGGCAGGCTAAATTCGATCTGAGGGTTTTCGACAATCCCATAATTGTCAAAGCCCTTAAAACCGTCTGGCCGGGTCGCTGCGACTTTATCATCAGCAATGCCGACGCCTATAAGCTGCGCAGAGAATCGGAGCACCTGCTGTTTCTGAGAGAATGCCGGGTGATTATCGTCCTCGATCCGATGTGAATGGAGCAGAAGACAGAAAACAGAAGACAGAGGACAGAGGACAGAAT
>Ga0307426_1000545_pt1 | contig 26018 bp, 19 predicted proteins | sample SalMarWE160340MG_FD_202165 | JGI IMG/M metagenome (GOLD analysis project Ga0307426, IMG submission 202165) | Salt marsh sediment microbial communities from the Plum Island Ecosystem LTER, Massachusetts, United States - WE1603-40 | ecosystem: Environmental > Aquatic > Marine > Intertidal zone >...
ATCTATGGGGGAAACCGCAGAACTCCGCTTTGCGGAGTAAATGCGGAGTCCCGCCTATAGATCTCTATAGGCGGGACGTGGATAAGTCACTGAAAATACCAGCCCGGGAGACTCGGAATCGAAGAAGGAAGACCATATCCTGTTATGATGAAATTTCTCCCTTTCCTTCAACTACGCTTTGGCCGGATGAACCTAAAATGTTTTCTCAGCCGTATTTTTTCAGGTGTACCTGGATGGCCATTAGCGCGGCAGGAGTGATGCCCGAGATCCGCGCAGCCTGCCCGAGGGAAACAGGCCGAATCTTTGACAGTTTCTCCCGCACTTCTGTAGAAAGCCCGTGGACCGCTTCATAATCTATTGGATCCGGAATGCGAACCGCCTCCATGCGCTTCAGTTTTTCCACCTGTCTTTCTTGCCGAAGGATATAGCCTTCATACTTGATTCTGGTTTCTACTTCTTCCCCCACCTGGATCGCTACTGCTTCCAGGTCGGGCTCAAAAAAGTGGAGATGTTCGAAAAAGATCCCGTTTCGCCGCAGAAGCTGTTCAAGTGGTATAACATTGCCGAGTGGTGATGATCCCAACACTTTTAACCGATCATTGATTCCGGGCGACGGCCGAACTTTCACCGTGCGCAGCCGCTCCATGAGCATCTCTACGCTATGTCTCTTTTGACAGAAATCCTTGTAAACAGAATCAGGAACCAGCCCCAGGTTATGTCCAATATCCCTGAGCCTGAAATCGGCATTATCCTCCCGTAAGAGGAGCCGGTACTCCGCCCGTGACGTAAACATCCGGTACGGTTCCCCGGTGCCCTTTGTCACCAGGTCATCAATCAGCACACCCGCATACGCCTGGTCCCTGCCGAGAATCAGCGAATCCTCTCCTTTGATACTCAGGACAGCATTGATCCCCGCCAGGAATCCCTGTGCAGCCGCTTCCTCATACCCGGAGGTGCCGTTGATCTGTCCCGCATGATACAAGCCTTTGATGAGTTTTGTCTCTTGGGTGGGTTTCAGCTGTCGGGGATCTATGTAGTCATACTCTATGGCATACCCCGGTCGCAGGATTTCTGCTCGTTCCAATCCCGGGATCGAACGAATCATGTTCACCTGCACATCAATAGGAAGGCTCGTTGCCAAACCGTTAGGATACACCTCGACCGTCTCCAGTCCTTCCGGCTCAAGAAATATCTGGTGACGTTCTTTTTCCGCGAATCGGACCACCTTGTCTTCGATGGAAGGACAGTATCTTGCCCCCACGCCCTTGATAACTCCCGCAAAGAGCGGTGAACGATCGAGGCCCCTGCGAATGAATTCATGTGTTTTCCTCGTGGTGTACGTAATGTGGCAGGGCCTCTGTGGCAGGCGAATCTCCTTCGTGGTAAAAGAAAACGGCCTCGGATGCTCGTCTCCTTCCTGAATCTCCAGACCCTTATAATCAATGGAGCGGCCGTTAAGCCGCGGGGTTGTCCCTGTCTTGAGCCTTCCCACCTTGAACCCCAGATCACGGAGTTGCTGCGAAAGGCTCGTGGATGGTGGATCGCCCATGCGACCGGCAGGGAAATGATCGAGACCAACATGGATCAGCCCACCCAGGAAGGTCCCAGTAGCCAGGATAACCGTTTTCGACAGGAACCGCTCGTGCATGCTGGTCTCTACACCGCGCACTGCGCCATTTTTGATCACGAGTCCATCCACCATTGCCTGACGGATATCCAGGTTCGCTTGTGACTCCAGCACAGACTTTAGCCTTTTCCGATAGAGATCACGGTCATTTTGTGAACGCGATCCCTGAACCGCCAATCCCTTCCGGGTATTGAGCCGCCTGAACTGAATGCCGGTGGCATCGGCATTATGAGCCATTTCACCGCCAAGGGCATCTATTTCCTTGACGAGATGCCCTTTTGCCAAGCCGCCGATGGCAGGGTTACAGCTCATCACCCCGATGTGGTCAAGGTTGATGGTGAGGAGCAGGGCGGGCTGTCCCATTCTGGCCGCCGCAAGGGCGGCCTCGCATCCCGCGTGACCCGCCCCCACCACAATCACATCGTATTCTTTATCGTACGTCACCATATTTATTTGCGACTCAAGGCATCGGGCATGAGACATAACGGAAAACTTTGTTATCAGCTATCAAATGGGTTTTTTATCATGATGGTCTCATCCCGTTCGGGCCCCACTGAAACGATGGACAGGGGGACATTCGTTTTTTCCTGGATCATATCGAGATATGCTCGGGCCTGGACCGGCAAATCCTCCAACCGGCGGGCCCCTGAGATATCCTCTTGCCAACCCGGAAGTTCTTTATACAGGGGGGTGCATTTGGCGAATTTGGTCAAGCTCGCCGGCCGGGATAGAAGCCTCTTTCCTTCGACTTCATAGGCGATGCATACACGCAAGGTATCAAGGCCTGTCATGACGTCCAGCTTGGTAAGGGCAAAACTGTTCAGGCCGTTGAGCCGCACCGAATCCCTGAGCACCACGAGATCCAGCCATCCGCAGCGTCTTCGCCGCCCGGTAGTGGCCCCGAACTCCTTGCCCCGTTCCTGAATGAAATCTCCCGTCTTGTCCGTCAGCTCAGTCAGAAACGGCCCTGCTCCGACACGGGTGGTGTAGGCCTTCACCACGCCCACGACGTGATGGAGTTGCCCTGGGCCGATCCCTGCTCCGGCACATGCGGCACCCGCAATCGGGTTGGAGGACGTCACAAAGGGATAGGTCCCGTGGTCAATATCAAGGTGTGTGCCCTGGGCCCCCTCAAACAGGATATTCTTATGCAGGCTCAGGGCCTCTTCCATCTCGAGGGAAACATCTGTCAGGAAGGGAGACAGCTTTTCCCCGAAGGTGCGAGCTTCAGTGAGCACACCTTCTCCATCCAATGCTTCACCGCCCAGGAACTTTTCGAGATAGAAGTTCTTCTCTTTCAGACAGGCTCCGATCTTCTTTTCCAGAGTCTCGGGCTCCGTCAGGTCGATGGCCCTGATGCCGACGCGGGCCGCCTTGTCCTCGTAACAGGGGCCGATCCCGCGCCCTGTTGTCCCGATCTTTTCCTTCCCTTTCGCCGCTTCCCTGGCCAGGTCAATTGCCTTGTGGTAAGGCATGATGATGTGAGCCTTTTCACTGAGGCCAAGTCTTTCAGGCCCCACGCTGATACCTGCCTGTGCCAGTTTCTCCAACTCTTTGAGCAGAACGCCCGGGTCTACGACAACACCGTTCCCGATTAGGCATTTTTCCCCTTCATAGAGGATCCCCGAAGGGATGAGGTGAAAAATAAACTTCTTTCCCTCCACCACCAGCGTATGTCCCGCATTATTCCCTCCCTGGAAGCGCACCACCAAATCCGCCTCTGCGGTGAGGAGGTCAACAATTTTACCCTTTCCTTCATCACCCCACTGGGCTCCTACCACGACGGTGTTCGACATGATCTACTCCTTGCATAGTTTATTGAGCCTTGGCAAGTTCCCACTTTACACTCGCGATGTTGGCCATGACCCTGGTGAGCAGGCAAGCGGCATATTCCAGAAGCTACGCTCCCTCCGTCGTCCGTGACTCCGGTCGCTGCGGATTTCGGCCCTTCTCCCGCCTGTGGCGGGATTCCAGGGCCGAAATGACACCGCTTCAGGAACATCCCGTTCACCTGCTCCTTATACAAAACCCTCTGGCACCCCAAATCAAGACTCAGCACGAGGCCCTGCGCCTTTAGCATCCTATATTACTCCAAACCATCCGGTCATTGTCAACGGCTTTCCCATTCCCCGGGGGACCCATGGCGCAAAAAAAGGGGGATGGTCCTTTTCGGTTTCCCATCCCCCAAGTATTTTTCAGGACTACGCAGCACAAGCCCGAACGTTATCGGAATCTTGCGGAACTACGCGATACCGAGACTGAACTTCAACGATTTCAACGTGTTTTTCATGAGCATGGTAATGGTCATGGGCCCCACGCCTCCCGGTACCGGGGTAATCCATCCTGCAATCTCCTTGGCAGCGTCGAAATCCACATCCCCGCGCAAGATAGCAATTTTCTTCCCGGTCTTCTCGCTGATCTTTTCTCCTACCCGGTTCACCCCGACATCAATGACGCACGCCCCCGGTTTAATCCACTCGGGCTTGACCAAACCCGGAACACCGGCGGCAACGATGAGGATATCCGCCCGCTTGCAGTGGGCGGCCAGGTCTCTTGTTCGCGTGTGCACGACCGTCACCGTCGAGTTGGCTCCGGGTCCCTTCTGGACCATCATGTTCGCAATGGGTTTCCCGACAATATTGGAACGCCCCACGACCACCACCTCCGCGCCGCTTGTCTCAACGCCGGCACGCACAATCATTTCCTGGATTCCGGCAGGGGTACAAGGGGGGAATTTGACCTCTGAACCACCAATCATCAAACGGCCTACGTTGACCGGATGAAAACCATCCACATCCTTGTCAGGATCAATGGCGTTCAGGACCTTTTTCTCGTCAATGTGCTTCGGCAGAGGCAACTGCACGAGAATACCGTGAATGCTGTCATCGTTATTGTACTTATCAATCAGTCCCAATAAATCTTCCTCGGAGATATCTTCCGGCTGGTTATCCTGAATCTCGTGGAAACCCAACCGGTCAGCCGTCTTGACCTTCAACGTGACATAGGAAATGGAGGCCGGGTTCTCCCCCACAAGAATGGTCACCAGCCCGGGCACCTTCCCATGCTGTTCCTGGATTTGCTTTACTTCCTCTTCGACCTCCTTGAGGATCTCTTCTCGTATCTCTGTTCCCTTGATCAATTTTGCGGTCATTTCATCTCTCCTTTCATGGTAGCTATCTTGCCTTTTCAGGCCATTTGAGCGTGTGATAAAACTTCTGTGGAAACCGTGATGTTGGATATCACAAATACTGTTGAAGATCAAACCTTTTATCCGCCGGTAGCATCTTTGCCTAAGTGCACAAGAGCCATGTTTTCGCTTGACCATTTACCTTTGTCCCCTTAAAAGAAGTATGAGCCTGTGGACAGGGAGGTTTTATGTGAATCCCAGTGGTGTCATTACCTTTATGAGCGATTTTGGACTTCAAGATGCCTATGTCGGCATCGTAAAGGGAGTCATCCTTGGCATAAACCCCAAGGCCAGTATCGTGGATATCACCCACCAGATCCCTCATGGGTCCATCCTTGACGCAGCGTTTATTCTGCGGGAAGCCTGGCAATTTTTTCCGCAGGGCACGGTGCACCTGGCCGTCGTGGATCCCGGGGTGGGCACCAGCAGGAGACCCATGGCTATCCGGACCGGGCGCCATTTCTTTGTGGGCCCCGATAATGGCCTTTTCCGTCCGATCATTGACCAATACCCGTCATCCCGGATGGTACACCTCAACAAGAAAGAATATTTCCGTTCTGAAATCAGTGACACCTTTCACGGCCGGGACATCTTCGCCCCTGTTGCGGCCCATCTGTCAGCCGGACTCGCCCTCCATCTGCTTGGCCCTCCCATCAGTAATCCGACCTCGCTGTCAATGCCGGTTCCCAAAACAGGAGACAATCTGCTGCTGGGAGAGGTAATCCGCACCGATCACTTCGGTAATCTCATCACCAATGTTGATCGAAAGACCCTCGAAAAATTCCTGGGCACGGATAAAGCAGTTATCCGGATCGGGGATCTGCGCATAAGTGAAATTGCTCAAACATACGGGGACGTGGCACCGGGGAAGGTGATGGCCCTCATAGGCAGTGCAGGTTTTCTGGAAATCGCGGTCTGCCTTGGCCGTGCCGGTGACCTGGATGGACTGGGTACAAAAAAGTCCCTCGGCAAAGTGGTGACAATTATGCGGGGAGATGGTGCCACCTGACCGCTGAAATGGAACCTTTCAGGCACCGATGAGAGGGCTTTCTTGATATCTCTTTTAGATACGGATAAAATCCTTGCCAACAGAACTGATTCCAATGTATAAAGCCGTCAGAGAACCTGGCCCTGAACGAAGGGCAACAATGCCCATGAGTCGGGCTTAACGTATTCCATATAAATGACAGGAGGAAACACAAATGGCAAGAATCGTAAAATGCGGCTTGATCCAAACCAAATGTGAACTCTCGGGCAATGAGTCTATAGACAAACTCAAAGAGCACATGATGGAAAAAAACTTGAAACTGATAGATGATGCCGGTAAAAAGCAGGTGAAGATCCTCTGCCTCCAGGAGATTTTTTACGGCCCCTACTTCCCGGCAGAGCAGGAAGTGAAGTGGTACAGCGCCACTGAAAAGATTCCTGAAGGCCCCACCATAAAACTCATGCAGGAACAGGCCAAGAAATACGGGATGGTCATGGTAGTGCCCATCTATGAAGAGGAGATCACCGGCGTTTATTACAACACCGCCGCCGTGATCGATGCTGACGGAACCTATCTGGGGAAATACCGGAAAAACCATATCCCCCACACCGCCCCCGGTTTTTGGGAGAAGTTCTATTTCAAGCCCGGAAACCTTGGCTACCCGGTGTTCGAGACCGCCTATGCAGACGTGGGCGTCTATATCTGCTATGACCGCCATTTCCCCGAAGGAGCGAGGATCCTGGGTCTGAACGGAGCTGAAATCATCTTCAATCCGTCAGCCACGGTAGCCGGCCTTTCCGAATACCTGTGGAAGCTGGAACAACCGGCCCATGCGGTGGCCAACGGATACTTTGTCGGCGCCATCAACAGGGTCGGCCATGAACAGCCCTGGGACATCGGAGAATTTTACGGCAGCAGCTATTTTTGCGATCCAAGAGGTCAAATTGTTGTTGAGGCCTCCAGGGACCGAGATGAACTGGTGGTGGCGGACCTTGACTTCGATGTGATCCGGGAAGTCCGGAATGTCTGGCAATTCTATCGAGACCGCCGACCGGAAACCTATGATGAAATGGTTGATCTTCTTCCTTAGCCCACTTTTCTCACGGGCCTTTGTAGCGAGGCGGTGGAAAGGCCCGTGGGTACAAGGCGCGCGAAGAAAAATGGATGAAGGCGTACTTGCAGTACGTCAAAGTCATTTTTCTAGCGCAACGCAGGAGACATGGGGCTATCCGCCGCCGCAGTAGATTGCCCGTGAGAAAAGCGGGCTAAACCATTTTACCCGCAAAGGAGAAACTCCCATGAGTGTGACAGAAGAGAATATCAGAGAATTTACCGCCCATTCCTTTGGCACCTGGAACCGTCAAAAGGCCTGGGCAACTCCCCTGGTGATCAAGGATGCGGAAGGAGTATTCATGTATGACGAGAAGGGAAAGTCCTATATTGACTTCTCGTCTCAATTGATGTGTTCAAATCTCGGGCACAAGAACAAGGCCATTATCGAGGCGATCGTCAAGCAGGCGCAAAAATTGCCCTATATCGCCCCGGGTTTTGCAAACGAGGCATCAATGGAGGCAGTTGAGGCCCTTCGTTCCGTCATGCCGAAAGGACTTGACAAGTTCTTTTTCTCCACCAGCGGCACTGAGGCCAATGAAGCTGCCCTCAAGATGATCAGGCAATCAAAGTTTCCTGCCTACAAGGTCATCTCAAGATATCACTCCTATCATGGTGCTACGGTAGCAAGTGCCGCATTTACCGGAGACCCGCGGCGATGGTTCGCGGAACAGGCCAGATGCACGGTCCAGGGTGTCCGTTTCGCTCCCGATTGTTACTGCTACCGCTGTCCATTCGGCCTGGATTACCCGGCCTGTAATGTCCAGTGTGCCAGATACCTGGATTACATGATCAAGGAAGAAGGGAACGTGGCCGCTATCCTGGTTGAACCCGTGGTGGGGACAAACGGTCGTCTCGTGCCTCCACCTGAGTATTTTCCCCTGGTCCGGAAGATTTGTGATGAAAATGGTGTTCTTCTTGTAGCCGATGAAGTGATGACCGGCTGGTTCAGGACAGGGAAGGCATTTGCCATGGAGAACTGGCAGGTAACCCCCGACATCCTCACCACGGCGAAAGGCGCCACGGGAGCCTACACCCCCGCCGGTATCACCGCCGCAAACGAGAAGGTGGCGGATTTTTTTGAGGAAGAAGTCTTTTGCCATGGGCACACCTATGCCTTTCATCCCATCGCCATGTGTGCGATCCCGGCCGCCGTGTCAGAATACAAGAAACTGATGGCCTCCGGCCTTCCCCAGAAAACCGCTCTGTATCTCGAGGAAAAGCTTTACGCACTGGCGGATCGCCACGAATGCATCGGCGATGTCAGAGGGATCGGCCATTTCTGGGCACTCGAAATCGTAAAAAATCGAAAGACAAAGGAACCGTTCAATGTAAAGGCTGAGAAGTTCGCCGGCGGTCCCCTGATGACCGGGAAGATCGCTGCAAATGCCATGCAAAACGGTCTCTATATGGCCGCCTGGTATGATACCCTGGTCATTGCTCCCCCCTTGATCATCACCGAAGATGAGATTGACCAGGCAGTGGAGATCCTCGATAAATCCCTGGAGATTGGCGACAAGGAAGCAGTAAGTACAGGGGTTCCCGCTTCCAGAAGTTCGGAATTTAAGCAAACGGCATGATGATCAGCGTGCTGTAATAGGGTATCACTTCATTAATAAGGAGGTTTTATTCCATGGAAAATCAGGAAGATATCGATCTGAGTGTGGACTTTTGCGGCGTGAAATTTCTCAACCCGTTTGTCCTTTCTTCTGCTCCCCCCACCACCACCGGGGCCATGATCGGCAGGGCATTCAAGGCGGGATGGGCGGGGGCTGTTACAAAGACCCTTCTGATCAATGCAAGCACCATCACGAATGTGACGCCGCGTCTCGCATCCATGGGTTTCAAGGGACAGGCACCTGACTCAAAAATCAATTACGCCCTTGAAAATATTGAGCTGGTCACAGACCGTGATCTTTCACTGTGGCTCAAGGAAATAGAGGACCTCAGGAAGAAATTCCCGGATCACGTGGTCATTGCCAGTATCATGGATGACGCGAGCGAACCCAAAGGCTGGCAGCGCCTCGCCAAACAGTGCGAAGAAGCGGGTGCCGGCATGATCGAACTGAACATGTCATGCCCACACGGCATGCCGGAAAGGGGCATGGGCTCCGCCATCGGCCAGGATATAGATCTGGCGGCAAGGGTCACCGGCTGGGTTTCTGAGGCAGTGGATATCCCCGTAATCGCCAAGATGACTCCCAACGTAACGGATGTGGGACTAGTAGCCAAGGCCTGCGCGGATGCGGGGGCGGATGCCATCTCTGCCATCAACACGGTGGCCTCCATTATCGGGGTTGACCTGGAAACACTGGCCCCTCTTCCAAGTGTGTCCGGCGTTTCCTCCCACGGGGGACTCTCGGGACCGGCCATTAAACCAATCGCCCTGAAGGCGGTGGCCACTATCGCCGAAGTAACCGATGCCCCCATTTCAGGAATCGGAGGGATCACCACCTGGGAGGATGCAGCCGAATTTATCCTGCTTGGCGCATCCACCCTGCAAATCTGCACGGCGGTTATGTTCTATGGGTATTCCGTCATTGACAATCTGGTGGAGGGCCTTGCCGGTTTCATGAAAAAGAAGGGATTTGCCACGATTTCAGATATGGTCGGCGTCTCCCTTAAAAAGCTGGTGCCCCTGGGAGAACTGGACACGAAAACGCGGCTCGTTGCCCACATAGATAATGGCACCTGTGTCCAATGCGACGCGTGCTTCATCTCCTGCAGAGACGGCGGCTACCAGGCCATTACCAGGGGAAGCGATAAGGTCTACAAGGTCACGGAAAAACTCTGCTCCGGGTGTTCCCTCTGTATGCAGGTCTGCCCCGTCCCCGGTTGTATCACCATGGGTCCAAAATCCTGAGCCTTCCGAGCTCTTTTTCTGATCACTGGGTCTTGCTTCGTGTAGAAGGCCCGCTTGAAAGGGGGAAATCATGGATTACAAAATCGTAAATGGAACCATCGTCACGGCCACGGACATCTACCGGGCGGACGTGGGTATCAAGAACGGCAAGATCATTCAAATCGCCAAAAAAATCAAAGAGCCCGCCGGGGAGGTCATTGATGCGAAAGGTCTCTATGTGCTCCCGGGAGGCATCGATATTCATACCCACCTGGACATGCCTTTCATGGGCAGCTTTTCATCCGATGATTTTGAAACCGGGACCATAGCCGCTGCGTTCGGCGGTACCACGTCCTTGGTAGATTTCGCCATTCAGGGCAAAAGGATGAGTCTGAAAGGTACCTTGGACGCCTGGATGAAAAAGGCCAAGAAAAAAGCCGTCATCGATTACGGCTTTCACGTTGCCATCACCGATCTCAATGACAAGGTCATGGCCGAGATCCCTGAAATGGTCGCCATGGGGGTCCCCAGTTTCAAGTGTTTTCTCGCCTACAAGGGTTCTCTCATGATCGACGACGGGGCACTCTACCGCATTCTTCAAGAGACAAAAAAGGCAGGTGCCCTGGTCATGATCCATGCCGAAAACGGGGATGTCCTCGACATCCTCATCAATGATCTGCTGGCCCAGGGAAAAACGGAACCAAAATATCACGCTTTGAGCCGCCCGCCCGAAGCAGAGGCCGAGGCCACAGGAAGAGGAATCGCCATAGCCCAGATGGCCGACGCGCCCATCTATATCGTGCATCTCACCTGTAAAGAGGCCCTTGCCAAGGTCAAGGAAGCGCGGGACATCGGGTTCCCTGTTCTCGCGGAGACCTGCCCCCAGTATCTCCTCAAATCGTACCAGAACTATCTTGAACCGGGGTTCCAGGGGGCCAAGTACGTCATGTCCCCCCCACTCCGTGACAAGTCCAACTGGGATGCACTCTGGAAGGCCCTAGCCTATGGAGATCTCCAGGTCGTTTCCACGGATCACTGCCCGTTCAATTTCAAGGGCCAAAAAGACAAGGGGAAGAAAAACTTTGCCCTGATTCCCAACGGCGCCCCCGGTATAGAACACCGGGTTATGCTCCTCTACCACGAGGGAGTCAACAAGAAACGTATTGGGCTCAATCGGTTCGTAGAACTCGTCTCAACCGCTCCGGCAAAACTCTTTGGCTTCTTTCCCCAAAAGGGGACCGTGGCCGTCGGTACTGATGCGGACCTGGTTCTCTTTGATCCCAAGGCCCCTTTCAAGATCAGCGCCAAGACACATCATCAGAACGTGGATTACACTCCCTACGAGGGCTTCACAGGAAAGGGGGTGCCGAAAACCGTGTTTTCAAACGGGCAAATCATCGTGAACGATGGGAAATTCATGGGGAAACCGGGGACCGGTCGTTTTATCAAGCGTAGGCGTTTTCGCTTGACGGCGTAATCCCGGGCTGATATATGCTTCAAAAAACTTTAACTTATCTTAAAGAAAGGAGGAAAATCGGTAGTTAGCTTTATTTCCAAGATCAACCAGCCCTGGACAGGGGCAAAGACAAGGAGGTCATGGACTTATGAGCGAACAACAAAATCAGGAGAGCAAAGGCTGGATCGTTTATCCCATTGGAAGCAGGCCAAAATGGCCTCTTGCCGTACTCCTCGGGGTCCAGCAGTATCTCACCATGTTCGGCGCAACAGTGCTGATTCCGTTTATCATCGGAGGGGCAATGAAGATGCCCCAGCACCAGCTCGCATTGTTAATCTCAACCATCTTCTTCACTTCAGGACTCTGCACCCTGATCCAGCAGTCACCCCTCGGCAACCGCCTGCCCATTGTACAGGGCGGAACTTTTTCATTCCTCGGACCCACCTTCGCGATCATCGGCATGGTTGCCGCCAAGAAGCTCACGGGTCCCGGTCCCCTGTGGCAAATCCAGATCCAGGAGGTGGCGGGGGCCATCATGATCGCATCGGTGGTGGAGATTTTCCTCGGCTACACGGGCATCATGGGGTGGGTAAAAAAGGCCATAAGTCCCATTGTAATAGGGCCCACCATCGCCATGATCGGTTTGGCACTCTTCAATATCGGGGCCCCCTGGATGGCCAAGAACTGGATTATCTCGCTCATCACCCTTTTTGCCCTCATCATCTATTCCCAGGTCTTTTCCCGGAAGTCCAAGATGTTCCTCCTCTTTCCCGTATTGCTGGCAATCGCCACAGGATGGATCTGCGCCTTGATCGGAACCCTGACCGGATGGATCTCACCCGATAACGCCGCCTATTTGAAAACCGACCTGGTGGGTGCCGCGTCCTGGATCAGCTTCAGGCCCATGGTACCATTCAAGTGGGGCTTCCCGGATCTGGGAAGCAGTACCCTGTGGGCAGGGGTCTTTGGCATGCTGGCGGGCTACCTGGCCTCCATGATCGAGTCCATCGGTGACTACTATGCCTGTGCCCGTATCTCGGAAGCGCCGGTACCAACCGGCAAGATGATCTCCCGGGGCCTGGGTGCAGAGGGCTTGGGCTGCCTGATTGCCGGTATCCTCCAGACCTGTAACGGCACAACCAGCTATTCCGAAAACATCGGGTCCATCGGCCTTACAAGGGTGGCAAGCAGGAGGGTCATCCGATGCGGCGCGGTTGTCATGCTCATCATCCCCATAGTCGAAAAATTCGGCGCGGTACTGGCCACCCTGCCGCAGCCCGTGGTGGGGTCCATGTTCGTGGGGCTCTTCGGCCTGATCGCCGCCGTGGGTCTCTCTAACCTCCAGATGGTCAACATGAACAATTCACGGAACCTGTTCATCATCGGTCTTTCCTTCTTTGCGGGACTCAGTGTCCCGTACCAATTCAACACCATGCTTTCCGCCGCGGCCACACCCATCAACTGGAGCGCGGCCGGTCCGTTTTTCCAGGTCCTGGGAAATATCTTCCAGGCCATCCTGACCACCGGCATGGCGGTGACCGCCATCGTGGCGATGATCATGGACAACCTGCTCCCCGGCGCTACCAGGACCGAACGCGGGCTGGAAATCTGGGAGAAAGAAGCCTCTGACGAGGCATGGGAAAAAGCAGAAGCAGAATGGGCCGCCATGAAAGAAGGAGAAATGCGGCCGGTATAACAAAACTTTTTTCCGGAGGAAAGCCTGCTCTCAGGCTTTCCTCCGCCCATCTTCCGCTGCCCCCGGAAAGTTCTCTTTGGAAAAAATATTCGTGCCGAAACCTTTCAAATATATCGTCTACGCCCTGATGGTCCTCGTCGGCCTGTTCGCGATGTATTCCCTCCTGAATGCTGGAAATCCCCACAGCCTTCTCCGCCCGTTTTTCCCCGACCCGAACGACGATGTGTACGTGGCTGTGGTTTCCTCGGCCCTGGTTTTTGTTCTCGGCTTTCTCGTCTTCTTTTCCCGAGACCGGGAGGGATTCATGGAACTCATCGAACTGAACCAGAATAAGATCAGAGAACTCCGCAAAAAGGGCAAGAGTGACCAAGAAATTGCAGATTTCATCCTTGCTGCCATGGGAAGCTACGGGGGGTATAAGCACAATCTGGCCCGGAAAAAACTGATTTATTACCTGGCTCAATTCAGGTAGAGAGCGCATAATATCATGAGCTTATTCGGCAATAACGGCTGGCTCGTCATCGCCTTGGCCTTTTTTGGGATCATCCTGTACATATCCCTGGTCCGGTGGCGGGACAGGAGATGGATCAAGGAGAAATTCGGGGACCGAAAGGTTCTGGCCATGAGTTTCGGGGTCAACTACTTCGGAAAGGCAACCGAACCGGGCCGGCTCCGCAAGAGCAGCGGATTTCTCCTCCTGCTTCCCGATCGCCTGTTTTACCGAAGCAGGCTGCGGGGACTGGAACTGGAGATCCCGGGCGACAGGATAGTCAGGGTCTATCATGGAAAAAGCCACAAGGGAGAAAATCTTCACCAGTCAGTGGTCAAGGTGGATTTCACCACCCAGGAAAAAGAAAAAGACTGCGTTGCCTTCAAGGTCCCCTATCCACCTCAGTGGATTCAGGCCATTGAAACCACCCTCCTCCGAAAAACAGAACAACGGGAACCGGCTTCTTCACCACCGTGAGCTCTCATCCAAGAACCTTAACCGCATCTTCCCTGCCGGCAGCCATTCCTTCAGCTTGAAAGGACATCCTTATTTGTCCAGCATCACGCTGTTGATACTCACCCCATCTGCATGGAGGATACCGTGGAACTAATCCTGTATATTGTTTTTGCCTTTCTGGCAGGTTGATGCCTCCCCACCCAGGCAGGCATCAACGCTCAACTCACCATTTTTTCCCATTCTTCCGTGATGTCGGCAACCATCTCCTTTGCGGTAGGCACCATTGGACTGGTTGTCTATGTTCTGGCATTTCGTATCCCGTGGCCGCCAGCGTCAACTGTCATCCGGGTTCCCTAGTGGATGTGGACCGGGGGATTTATAGGGGCCTATTTTGTGGCAGCCACCATTATACTCGCCCCCAGACTGGGAGCTGCCCCCATGGTCGCTCTGGTCGTGGGCGGGCAGATGCTTGCCTCTCTGGTATTTGACCATTTCGGCCTGATTGGATACCAGATCCATCCCCTGAACCTTTGACGGATCACCGGTGCGGGCCTCATTGTTGCTGGGGTAGCACTAATCAATATTTCTTAGGGGTGGGGTATTCCTCAAAAAACAAGAGCTCCCCTCCCGCCGACACGAAGATGATGCCAAAAAGGAGGGGAGCCCTGTGTTTCCAGGATGCCTGGAAGAAATTATACGGGGATACGTCTATTTTCCCTTTTCTTTGCTATTTTCCGAAACAGCCTCGGGATATCCGCCATCAGCCCTTCTGACAGTTCCGCCGCCCTGAGGTAAAATCCCTTGATCTTCTCTTCCATATCCTGTGACTGTTTTGCCACATCGGATGGTTCTGCATCCGTTGAGAGACTTGTCCCGAATGCATAGTCATCCGTATCCAGACCTTCAAAGGCATAATTGGATTCCAGGGTATCCGTAATAACCCCGAAATATGTCCGTTTTACATCCTTCTCGAATTTCCTGTTCTCTTTGCTCCAGGAGAGAAGGGTATCCTTCATATTCGGATATTGCGTTGCGCACTCCTCATAAAAGGATGCAGCATCCTCTTCTATCCTGGTGACAAAACTCATTACTGCTGCCATGGTATTCAGTTTCATCAGAACCACCTTGTAATGACGATTTTAGATTCGGTAAAGAACCGGACCACATCCCGTCCCTGACCGTGCAGCACACCAAAAAAGGAGTCTTTCATTCCGCCGAAGGGAAAGAAGGCCATGGGGGCCACGATGCCTACGTTGATGCCAACATTCCCGGCGATCACATCGTGCTGGAATTGCCGTGCCCATTTGCCGTTGTTGGTAAAGATGGCGGATGAATTGGCAAAAGGAACACCATGGATGATATCTATGGCCTCATTCAGATCCTTTGCACGAAGCACGCTGGCGACCGGGCCGAAGATCTCGTCACGGGCCAGGCTCATTTCCGGTGTCACATTTTCGAAAACAGATGGATTCAGAAAACAGTCCTCAGGAAGGTCACCGACCAGCTTCAGTTTTCTCCCGTCCAGGGTCAGTTTCGCGCCTTCCTCAAGGCCTTTTTCCATCATCTTGAGAATCCGCTGTTTGGACTCGGCATTCTGTACGGGCCCCATTTGTACCGATTCATCCAGGCCGTCGCCGACCGTGATGGCCGCGGCCGCTTCCACAAATTTATCGACAACGTTTCTGTAAGTCTTGTCATCGCCAACGACGAGGAGATTTGCCCCAGCCAAACATCTCTGGCCGGCATTGCCGAAAAAAGAAGAGATAAGGCTCACCATGGCCTTGTCAATCTCTGCATCCGGCATGATCACGATAAAATTCTTGGCACCCGCCTGAGCGATCACCCGCTTCCCTGTCTCGCCGCATTTCTGGTAGATGTGCCTGGCTACCGGCGTAGAGCCCACAAACGTGACTCCCTTCATGTCGGGGTGTTCCATGCACCCGTCAGCGACCTCGGCCCCTCCATTGACCAGATTGACCACGCCGGGCGGCAGGCCGACATCATCCAGCATCTCAAACAGCTTGTTCTGGCTCATGGGCGCCCTTGGAGAGGGTTTCACCAAAAAGGTATTCCCGCATGCAATGGCGAACGGGAGGAACCACAAAGGAACCATAAAGGGGAAGTTAAACGGCGCTATACAGGAAAAAACTCCAAGTGGCTGGTAGATCGCGTATTCATCAATTCCATGGGCAATATCTTCCAAGTTAAAACCCTGCATGCTGGTCGGAATCCCCGAAGCCACTTCAACCATCTCGATCCCGCGCCTGGTCTCCCCGCGTGATTCGTCGATGGTCTTTCCGTGTTCCCTTGTTTGTACCATACTGAGTTCATTGAAATTATCCTCCATCACCTCGATCAGACGATGGAGATACCTGGCCCTGGCAACGGCCGGAGTATTTCGCCAGTCAGGATAGGCCTCCTGGGCCGCCTGTACCGCGGAATCAAGTTCAGCCTTCGCAGACATGGGGCATTCACACAGGAGTTCTCCCCGTGCGGGGTTTATAATTTCGACAAATTCATCGGTTGTGGAATCAACCCATTCACCATTGATGTAATTCTGTAATCTCTTCACTGCCATAATGATTCCTCCTCAGATGAGTTTTTCTGGGTAAACTACCATTACCTTTATAGTATTGTCAACGCAAATAGAGTCCGGCGTTGTCAAGCATCCCTATTTGTCTATTGCAAATCATGGGCTTTTTTGTCATTACTATTCGGACAACATTTCATCTCACAAATCTGGATATATATCATGAAGATCAGAATTCTGTCCGCCACTGACATCAAGGCAGCCCTGCCCATGGAGGAGGCCATTCAAATCATGGCGTCCGCTTTTGGACAGTTCTCCGCCGGCAAGGCAGTGGTCCCGCTCAGATCGCGGTTGCACACGGAAAAGGGAGTAACGCTTCTCATGCCGGCCTACCTCCAGGAAACGAGAAACCTTGCCGTTAAGATTGTTTCCATATACGGCCAAAACCCTGCCCTCAATCTGCCCACCGTTACTGCGGTGGTCACCGTCCTCGATCCAGATACGGGGATGCCGATCGCCTTCATGGACGGGGACAGCCTGACCGCGATTCGCACCGGTGCAGCAGGCGGGCTTGCCGCTGATCTCCTTTCCAGACAGGACGCACGACGAGTCACCCTCTTTGGGGCCGGCGTACAGGGTCGTTCCCAGTTGCGCGGGGTTATGGCCGTCCGCTCCATAGAGGAAGTTTTCGTGGTTGACCATGCTGAACAAAAAACAGAAGAACTTGCCGACGAAATCCGTACATGGCCGCATGCACCGGCAGTCCATATGCCGTCCTCAATCCGGGAGGCCATCCAAAAATCCGATATCGTCCTTGCGGCGACTACCAGCACGACCCCGCTTTTTGACGGCAATGACCTGAAGCCAGGAACACACGTTACCGGGGTGGGGGCATTTACCCCAGAGATGCAGGAAATCGATGAGAATACCGTGAGGCGCGCGAGGGTTATTGTTGATTCCAGGGAAGCATGCCAGGCAGAGGCCGGAGATATTATCAAAACCAACGCCTCTATCGAGGCGGAGCTGGGGGAGATCGTGAACGGAGAGCATCCGGACCGCAAGAGCCGCGAGGAAATAACCTTTTTCAAATCAGTGGGCCTGGCAGCCCAGGACGCGGCAGCCGCGGCTGCCGTCCTGGTCAGGGCCGAGAAGAAGGAGTTGGGGACGATCGTTGAAATGGACTGATCACGATTTCACCACCTCTTTGACCGCTTCCCCGAATATGGTGACACATGTATCGATTTCCTGCGAGCTTACTACCAGCGCCGGGCAGAAACGGATGCTGTTCTCGCCGCATCCCAGGAGCAGCAGTCCTTTTCTGAATGCCGCGCCAATAATTTCGTTTCTCCAATCCCTGGCCGGCTCCTTGGTTTCCCGGTCTTTCACCAGTTCCACGGCAACCATCAGTCCCTTCCCGCGAACATCGCCCATGCACTCCCATTCCTCCTGGAGGGCCTTCAAACCATCAACCAGATATGCGCCCTGCGTTGCGGCGTTTTCCACGAGCCCCTGTTCCAATAACTCAATGGTTTTCATGGCAGCCTGACATGAGACCGGATTTCCCCCGAATGTAGATGCATGGGATCCTGCCTCCCATTCCATGATGTCTGATTTTGCCACAAGCGCTCCAAGGGGAAGGCCCGAGGCAATTCCCTTTGCCAGGGTCATCATGTCCGGATCCACGCCGAAATGCTCCATGGCAAACATCTTTCCGGTCCGACCCATCCCTGATTGTACTTCATCGGCCACGTAGAGGATGCCGTATTTCCTTGCTGTCTCTGAAAGTCTCTGGTGAAACTCAGGCGGGGGAACAATATAACCTCCTTCCCCCTGAATAGGTTCCACAAAGATAGCAGCAACCTCTTCAGGGGGTATGGTGGTCCGGAAAAGTGTATCCTCGACCCATTTTACACACGCGACGTCGCATGCCGGGTAGGCCAGGTTGTACGAACAGCGGTAGCAATAGGCATATGGTATGTGCGTGATCCCAGGGACCAGGGGATTATAGTGTCTCTTCTGAATCGCCTTGCTTGCAGTGAGAGACAAGGCACCCATGGTGCGCCCGTGAAAGGCCCCGAAAAAGGCGATATTCAGTTCCCGTTTTGTATACCAGCGGGCAAGTTTTAAAGCGGCCTCCACGGCTTCCGCCCCGGAGTTGCCGAAATAGACCCTTTTCCCGTCATTTCCAGGAGCGAGCAAGGCAAGTTTCTCTGCAAGTTCTATCTGGGAGGTATAATAGAAATCAGTCCCCGACATGTGGAGGAGTTTTTCCGCCTGGCGCCGAATGGCCTTCACCACTTCAGGGTGGCAGTGACCCGTGGCGCAGACCGCGATGCCCGACGTGAAATCCAAAAACGAGTTCCCATCCACGTCCTCCACCCATGCACCCTTTCCTCTCGCGGCCACAAGGGGATAGCTTCGGGTGTAGGAAGGCGAGACATACGTTCCATCCTGTTTTATCAGTTTTGATGCCCGCGGTCCGGGCAAAGCAGTGTTGATCTTCGGCAGTCGCTTCATAGATCCTCCTCACGAGGCTGCAAGCCCAACCTTGAAGTCACAACCGGAGAGCCTGCTCCTCCGTCCAATTTTCCCCGTATGGTACCTCGCATCTCTTTACCCTGCAACCGGAAATTCTCGAAATATGCTTTGCAAAAAGCAGAAAAGCCTGCGAATACAGGATTGACTGCAATGTGTCTTGACCTGACAGTGAAAACTGGGCATGATAATGCCAGCCTGACCAGAAGGAATAACCCGAATCTTTGCAAACGTAACCGTTCACGGTTTACAGTTATCGGTTCACGGTTAATGAGAAAAAAGTACGCTTCAGTCGAATGCACCGAAGGAAGGGAAGGAAGAAATGGCAGACAGGAGAATTAGAAAACACCCCATACTTGATATTCCCGCGAAGGAGGAAGTCCCTTTTTTCTGGAACGGGAAGGAACTCTCAGGGCTCAAGGGTGAAATGATCTCCTCGGCCCTTTTTGCAAACAACATCCACATCTTCGGCCATCATCCCAAGGATGGCAGCCCCCAGGGTCTCTTCTGCGCAAACGGCCAGTGTTCCCAATGTTTGGTTATCGCCGACAACGTCCCGGTCAAGGGGTGCATGACTCCCCTGCATGCGGGAATGGTGATTGAAAGTGTGGAAGGAATACCCGAACTCCCCGCGGATGATGACCCGGTGAAACCTCGCGAGGTCCCTGGAACAGACGTGGATGTCCTTATCATCGGCGCCGGGCCGGCGGGCCTCTCTGCCGCCATTGAGCTGGGGAAACTGGGAATAGACACCCTCGTGATTGATGACAAGGACAGGATCGGGGGAAAGCTGGTTCTGCAGACCCACAAATTCTTCGGATCAGTGGAAGATTCCCATGCAGGGACCCGCGGGTTCGAAATCGCATCACTCCTCGGGAATACCCTGGCCGAGTTCTCATCGGTCCGCACCTGGCTCAACTCCACTGCCGTGGGTGTTTTTTCCGACGGGATCGTTGGTGTCGTGACGGAGACGACGTACCGGAAGATACGGCCCAAGGAATTGCTGGTTGCCACCGGTGCAAGGGAAAAGATGCTGTCTTTTCCCGGTAATACCCTGCCCGGTATCTTCGGCGCGGGGGCCTTTCAAACGCTGGTCAACCGTGACCTGGTAAAAACCTCCGACAAGGTCTTTATCGTCGGAGGCGGCAACGTGGGACTCATTGCCGGATACCATGCCCTCCAGGCCGGAATACAGGTCGTGGGCCTTGTGGAGGCCCTTCCCCAGGTCGGCGGTTATAAGGTACACGCTGACAAGCTCAAGCGACTGGGCGTCCCCATCTATACCAGCCATACCGTGGTTTCGGCCCACGGCAAAGACCGTGTGGAGTCCATCACCATCGCGGAACTGAACAAGGAATGGAACATCATTCCCGAATCCCACAAGACATTCGAGGCGGATACGGTCCTGATCGCTGTAGGCCTTACCGAGGTCAACGAGTTTTACCTGAAGGCCAGGGAATGGGACATGGATGTCTTTGTGGCGGGAGACGCCCAGGAGATTGCCGAGGCCTCAGCCGCCATGTTCACCGGGAAAATTGAGGGATTGAAGATTGCAAAATCCCTGAACCGTTACCGGGAAAGCATTCCCCGGGAATGGGAAGAAAAAGCCCGGGTTCTCAAGTCAAAACCTGGCTCCGTCTCAATAAAGCCACCCCCGGGGCATCCTTCCGGCGTGATGCCTGTTTTCCATTGTTACCAGGAAATCGCCTGCAACCCCTGCACATCGGTGTGTCCGGAACACGCCATCCACACCCAGGGAAACAAGATTATGGGATTGCCTTCTATTACCGATATATCCCTCTGCAAGGGCTGTCTCTCGTGCGTGGCCATTTGCCCGGGGTTGGCGATTACACTCGTGGACCCTGGAAAAGACCCTGATCGCCCGACCGTCACCCTCCCCTACGAGATCTGGCGGGAAACGGTGGAGGTAGGGCAAGAGATCGAGGTGACTGATGACAATGGAAACATTCTTGGCAATTATCCCGTGAAAAAGGTCGTTTCCTTCAAGAAGAAATTTCCCGGCACCCTCCTGGTACAGATAGAAATGGAGGCTGAAAATGCTGCAAAGGCCATCGGGATCCGGGTCCAGGAAGAGGAAATCAAGCCGGACATGATCTACGAAGAGGATCTTCCTCCTGACGAAGCAATCGTCTGTCGCTGTGAACGGGTTACCGCGGGAGAGATACGGGAGGCCATTCGAAACGGGGTCAGGGATATGAATCATCTCAAGGCTATCAACCGCGCCGGCATGGGGGCCTGCGGCTCGAAGACCTGCAGGCCCATGATCTGGCGATTGTTCAAGGAGGAGGGTATTGACCTTGAAGAGGTCACGGACCGGGTAGACCGCCCCCTCTTTGTGGAAGTCCCTTTAGGAACCTTTGCCGGCGTGTGGGGAGGTGATGCAGATGAGTAATTACGATGTCATCATCGTCGGGGCGGGCTCCATCGGCGTGCCCACTGCCATGGCCCTGGGAGAAAAAGGGATCAGGGCCTTGGTGATTGACCGCAATGCCTCTCCGGGCCAGGGTGAAAACAAGCACGCCATCGGCGGAATTCGCGCCACCCATTCGAGCCCCGGGAAAATACTCACCTCCCTGCGTTCGTTGGAGATCTTCTCGACCTGGAAAGATAAGACCGGGGACAGTATAGAATGGCTCATGGGTGGCTACCTGTTTCCCGTCTATAGGAAAGCAGAGGAAGAGATCCTGAAATCCATTCTCCCCATTCAAAAAGAATATGGTTTAAACATTGATTATGTGGGTCCCGGGAAGATCAAGAAAGTCCTCCCCGGGATAAACCAGGAAGGTCTCCTCGGAGGAACGTTTTCACCGGGGGATGGATCTGCCTCCCCGCTTCTTGCCATTGACGCGTTTCACCGCAAGGCCCTTTCCTCCGGTGTGGAATTTCATTTCAGGGAAACGGTGGAGGAAATTACCACTGAAAATGACAAGATAACCGGCGTCAAAACAGGAAAAGGAACATACCATGCGCCGGTGGTCATTGACACGGCAGGACCTTATTCAAGGCTGTTTTGCAGTATGGCGGGGATTGATTTTCCCGTTTACCCGGATTCCCATGAAGCGGCCATCACCGAGCCGGTAAAGAACTTCTTCGGCTGCATGGTGGTGGACCTGAGGCCCGGCCCCGGTTCCAAGAATTACTATTTCTATCAGAACAGCCTGGGGCAGGTGGTCTTTTGTATAACGCCCGATCCAGCGATACCGGGGACTGATAAACGGGAGACATCCGTCTTCCTTCCCCAAGTGAGCGCCAGGATGGTAGCACTCCTGCCGAGGTTGAGAAATCTCCGGGTACGGCGCATGTGGCGGGGCCTGTACCCCATGACCCCCGACGGCTCACCCCTCGTAGGGTGGGACCGGAAGCTGGAGGGTTTTCTCCACGCAACAGGTATGTGCGGGCAAGGATTCATGCTGGGTCCCGGCATCGGTGAACTCCTGACCAGGATGATTACCGGGGAAACCACATCAGATGATCAAACCACCCTGCAGGAATTCTCCCCGTACCGGGAATTCGGAGGACATGAGGCGTTAAAGTAGAAAGTAAAGGAGGGAAAGAAGAATGACCCAACTGAAACCAAGAGAAATCAAGGCACTATCCTACACCCGACCGACCTTGGAACAGGGGTACGCCAACCAGACCCTTTCCATCGACCTTTCAGGCGCTGCTATTTCCATCAAACCTGTTTCCGAAATAATGAAGGAGGTATTTGTGGGCGGCAAGGGGTTTGACCTCTGGCTCCTCTGGAATGCGGTGACCACTGAGACCAAATGGAACGATCCTGAAAACGCCATCTGTATCGCCTCAGGTCCCATGGGAGGAACGCCCGGCTACCCTGGATCAGGGAAGAGCATTGTCACCACTATCTCTCCCACCACAGGATCGGTCATGGATTCCAACGTGGGCGGCTATTTTGGTCCCTACCTGAAATTCTCAGGATTCGACGCACTGGAGGTCACGGGACAGGGCGCTGATGACACGGTCATCTTCATTGACGGTGTGGGCCAGGAAATTAAGCTCCTCCAGATACCAGGGCTTCCTGAAGATTCCTACGCCCTGTCTCAGGTGCTTACGGATTTTTTCGCCGAAGGCAAAAAGCAGAATATTTCAGTGGTCTCCACCGGCCCGGGGGCAAAGCATAGCCTGATCGGCTGTCTTAATTTTACGTGGTATGATGTAAAACGCAAGCGTGCGCGATACAAACAGGCCGGGCGCGGCGGGATTGGGACCGTATTTGCCCACAAGAGACTCCGGGCCATCGTGGCCCGCTGGGATTCGGTCACCATGGACACGAACAACCCGGCTGACAAAGAAGCACTCACAACCGTTTCAAAGGCCTATTCCAAAGAAATCAGGGACCTGGACCCGAAACAAAATGAAATGGCAAGGGTCGGGACCACCCATCTCGTCCCCATCATGAATGATTTCGACCTGCTCCCCACCCACAACTTTCGCTACGGGCAGCATCCCGGTGCCAACAACATCGGGCGTGACGTGTATCAGCATTTGTTCGATCCGGGATTTGACGGTTGCTGGAGAGGATGCACCGTGGCCTGTTCTCACGGGGTCAAAGACTTTGTTCCCATGACCGGGCCTTACAAGGGACAGACCGTCTTTGTGGACGGGCCGGAATATGAAACCATTGCCGGTTGTGGATCCAATATCGGCGTATTCGACCCGTTCACCATCCTTGAAATGAATTTCTACTGTGATGCTTACGGGCTGGACACCATTTCCGTGGGGACGGGCATTGCCTTTGTCATGGAATGTTTTGAACTGGGACTGATCACCGCCTCCCATACAGGCGGTATGGATCTCAGTTTCGGAAACCGCTTGAAAGCCCTGGAACTGGTCCACCAAATGGCCGCGGGAGAAGGATTCGGCGCCGTTGTGGGCCAGGGGATTCGCAGGATGAAAGAGGTCTTTGAAAAAGAATACGGTGCAGATGCCGCCCTGCTGCAGGATATCGGTATGGAATCAAAGGGGCTGGAATTCTCCGAGTACATGACCAAAGAATCTCTCGCCCAGCAGGGAGGGTATGGGATCGCCCTGAAGGGCCCTCAGCATGACGAGGCCTGGCTCATTTTTCTGGATATGGTACACAACTACATGCCCACCTTTGAACAGAAGGCCGAAGCCCTTCACTGGTTCCCCATGTTCCGGACCTGGTTCGGGTTGTGTGGGCTGTGCAAGCTGCCCTGGAACGATATCGTTCCCGAGGACAACAAGGAAACACCGGAGCCGGCTAAAGTCATGAAGCATATTCACTGGTATGCGGACTATTTCAATGCCGTCACTGGAAGAAAAGTTACCCCGGATGACCTGGTCCAAATGAGTGAGGCCGTGTACAATTTTCAAAGAATTTTTAATCTCCGGATGGGATATGGCCGGAGGGAGCATGATACACTCCCGTACCGGGCCATGGGCCCGGTAACCGTCGAAGAATACGAATCGCGCCGGGAAAGATATGACAAGCAGCTCACTGAAAAATACGGGGTTGATATCGCCGATAAAGAGGCCCCGGAAAAGGTGGCGATCCTCCGTGGGTTCAGGGAACAACAATACGAGGAACTCAAGGACGCAGTCTATGAGAGGCGAGGCTGGAACAAGGACGGGATTCCCACTGCAGACACGGTAAAGCGGTTGGGTATCGATTTTCCCGAAGTCCTGGAAGTCTTGAAGGCCAACGGCGCGAGTTGATGATAAGCGTTGATGGCAGACAGGTTCCGTGGCATGAGGGCATGACCGTGGGGACCCTGCTTGCAGATATTCAAGATGCACATCTCTATGCGGTGGTGCGCCTCAACGGCAAACTCGTTTCGAGGCCGAACTTCCAAACAACCCCAATCCCGGACAATGCTGAAGTGATCCTGCTCCCGATGATTGCGGGAGGCTGACACGAGGAATGAGGTTCTCGATACAAATGATAATACAAGAGGCCACGCTTTTCTTTCGCTAAAGGGATTTTCCACTTTGCCAAAATCACCACCCCTTCATCCTCTCCCCAAGCGGGATGCTGGACTTCCACTCAAAGTCGCTGTTGCCATATTTTGTCGGATTGCTCTCAATACCGCCCGCAGGTTCGCCTACCCCTTCGCACCGGTGCTGAGCAGGGCACTGGAGGTCCCGATCACTGCCGTCACAAGGCTCATTGCAACAAACGAAGTCCCAAGCGTCTTCGGAGTCTTCTTCGGCCCCATCATTGATCGATTGGGCTACCGGAAAATAATGCTCACCGGACTGGTCTTGTTGTCCCTTGGGATGCTGAGTGCAGCATTCCTTCCTCTCTATTGGATAATTTGGGCCGCTTTTCTGCTGGCAGGATTCGGCAAGAGCCTTTTTGACCCGGCAGTGCAGGCCTATGCAAGCGAACAGGTCCCCTATCGCCGGAGAGGGCTGGTCATAGGCCTTCTTGAGTTCAGCTGGGCAGGAAGCACGTTGGTGGGAATTCCAATGATAGGAATCCTGATTGACCGAGTGAGTTGGCGTGCACCTTTTTTTGTGCTCGGATTTCTGGGGGCTGTCGGTTTCATAACGTTGATCCTGTTGATTCCTCCAGAACCAGCAAAGCCCAATGAAGTCCCACGAAAACATAACGGAATCCGTTTGAAAACAGTCTTCAGTGAACGAACCTCATTGGGAGCACTTGGTTTCGGTTTTTTCTTAAGCATCTCAAATAACAATCTTTTTGTTGTGTATGGAGCATGGCTTGAACATACCTTTGGCCTCAGCATCACCGCCCTCGGGCTTGGCACGGCGGCCATCGGGATAGCCGAACTTCTCGGTGAAAGCCTGACAGCATTATTCGCCGATCGTCTTGGTTTGAAACTCGCAGTGCTCACAGGCGTGCTTATTTCAACATGTTTTTACGCGATTTTTCCATCACTGGAAATAAACCTTACCCTAGCCCTCGCGGGCCTGTTTTTCATATTTCTTTCATTTGAATTCACCATTGTCAGCTCTTTTTCCCTGTGTACAGAATTGCTGCCTCAGTCGCGCGGGACCATGATGGCAGCATTTTTTGCTGCAGCCGGTGCAGGACGTGTGATAGGATCACTGTTAGGGGGTACGCTGTGGCTCGCG
>Ga0307426_1000547_pt1 | contig 25941 bp, 18 predicted proteins | sample SalMarWE160340MG_FD_202165 | JGI IMG/M metagenome (GOLD analysis project Ga0307426, IMG submission 202165) | Salt marsh sediment microbial communities from the Plum Island Ecosystem LTER, Massachusetts, United States - WE1603-40 | ecosystem: Environmental > Aquatic > Marine > Intertidal zone >...
GGGTGCCGCAGATAAAACGCACGGAGGCCATGCCGAATCCCCGTTCATCCAGACTTTTTTTGACGGCTTCAATGATCTGATTGTTGTCTGCCAGACCCAGGTAGTTGTTGGCGCACATGTTCAGCACCTTTTTGTCACCGACGCTGATGCGGGCCTGTTGGGCGGAGGTAATGTAACGTTCGGATTTATACAGGCCGGATTCGGTGATTTCTTTTAGCGTCTGTTTTAATTCATCACGAATTTTTCCATACATGGTGGTCTCCTTGTTGTAACAGATTACAGAAGACAGAGGGAAGATGACAGAGCACAGATGACAGAAGACAGATGACAGATGACAGAGAACAGAAGACAGAGATATTTGATTTCGCATTTTGGGAAATCGATCTGAAAATTTATATTCTATCCCTCTTGCCTGAAATTGCTCCTTCAAATAAAGCGGAACCTGTTGTATAGCTATTGTTATCGACATTGGCACTTTTCTTATACCTTTAAAAAATTAGCTCATATATGAATCTTTTAACAACTTACCGCGCTCGGAGTCAACCCCGGGCAAACAACCTCTAATGCCCTATATGAGATTAACGTGCAGGATTCAGATATCAGAACACTAAAAGAATGGAAGGAAAATGGCAAGCACGAAATCATTTCATCAAAAAGCCCAAGTTCATAAAATCCATCAGCACTATCGAGGCGCTCTTTTTTCTTTTGTGAGTGAAGAGGTAACCTTGCCCAACGGTTCGCGGACCGAACTGGCCATGGTGCGCCATCCGGGGTCAATCGCCGTCGTGCCATTGCTGGATGACCGCACGGTAGTCATGGAACGCCAGTACCGCCATGCGGTGAAAGAATATCTGCTTGAAATTCCCGCCGGCACCCTGGAGCCCGGTGAATCGCCTCTGACTTGTGCGCAAAGGGAACTGACGGAAGAGACCGGCTATACGGCCAAGGAATTTATTGCGCTTTCGCAGGTTGATATTATCCCGGCCTATTCGGACGAAAGGATTTATATTTACCTGGCCGGAGGGTTAACCAAATCCAGACAAAAACTGGACCAGGATGAGATCATTGAGGTGGTGGTATGCTCGTTTGAAGAAGCCATAAAAATGATCGATGAGGGCCTAATAACCGATGCGTTGACCATTCTTGCCCTGCAAAGGACCTGGTTTTATTTGCATCGGCCTTCACAGGAAAATCAACCGTTCTGGATTTAAAAAGCGCCTTATATGAAACTACATAGTTTCTTCTTCGATCAGACTGGACGCTCGCGGCCAGAGGCGGCGTTCGTGTGAAACTGCATTAAGTTCTTTCTACGATCAGACTGGCCACCCTCCCAAGGCGGGTAAACTATTTCGGCCAGCGGCGCCGTTGAATTGTATCATATATTCATGGATTTTTGGCATACGCCGCGGCCCAATTAAATACCTGATCAATAAAACTCTGGAGAGATTCGGAGAGGTATTTGTCTTTGTGGTGGATCATGTAAAATTTGCGGGTCATGGATGGGTCGGAGAGCGGGATGGCCATGAGTCTGCCGGCCTGGATTTCCTCCCGGGCCACCTTTCTTGATATCAACGCAATTCCGATTCCCTCTTCGACGGCACGCTTGATAGCGCGATTGCTGGATATTTCCAGTGGAATTTTAATATTCAAATGATTTTTTCGAATATACTCATCGATAGCCTTGCGGGGCGCTGAGCCGGTTTCATGCATGATTATCGGCTGATCGGCAAGATCTTTGGCCGCTAATATTTTTTTTCGGGTCAGAGGGTGATCGAGCGGGGTGATGATAACGAGCTGGTCTTCCAGAACTTCTTTAACCAACAGTTTCTTATGCTGCACCGGGTAGGAAATAAATCCCAGATCGTCATTTAGGGTTACGGTGTTTTCCACCACCTGCTCGGTCGGCAGAATGTCCATGGTAATTCGCACCAGAGGATAGGCTTTGCTGAATAATATAATGACTTGCGGAAGATAATAATCACCAAAGCTTTCACTGGACAGAATGCGAATATGCCCGCGTTTGCGTTGCTGAAAATCACGTATGCTTTCTTCCGCCTGGCTTTCCAGCTCAAATATTTTTTCGGCAATTTCGAAGAGAACTTTCCCGGCGTCGGTCAGCAACAGCTTTTTGCCGATGTGGTCGACAAACTTCATGTCGTAAAACTCCTGCAAACGCTGGATTCCTTTGGTGACTGCCGGCTGGGTAATGAAGAGCTCCCGGGCTGCCACGCTGAGGTTGCCTTTTTTGGCTGCCAGATAAAAGATCTTCAATTGGTTGAGATTCATTTCCCTATAACCTCATGTAATTCTGTTGATTATCATCATTATTTTTATTCATTAACACACTTGATCCCTAACTTAAACAAATTCTTCAATGGAATTTATAACCTGAAGTTATTAAAAAATGGAAAATAAGTTTTTTGACTTATATATATATTTTCTCTAATTTTTCACCAGGTTCCCTGTGCAGAATAAGGGAACAAAACCAGACCATTGAGTTCGGCTCAGTATCGAAGAAGAGAAAATATTATCGAAGGAGAAAATATTGAAAGATCAAGCACAAATCGTCATCATCGGGGGGGGAATCTTCGGCACCAGTGTCGCGTATCATCTCGCCAAAGCCGGATGCTCCGATGTCATTTTAGTGGAAAAAGGTGAGTTGACCAGCGGGACCACCTTTCACTCCGTCGGCCTGGTCTCCCAGTTTCGCACCTCGCCGGCCCTGATGAAGGTGATGAATTATACCATTAACTTATACAATGAGCTGGCCAAAGGGGAGGGGGGCGCTTCTCTGGGTTGGCACACGGTAGGCAGTTTGAGGCTGGCCAGCAGCAAAAACCGTCTGAAAGCCCTTCAGCGCGAGGTCAGCCGGGCCAAAGCCATCGGTCTTACCGCGGACATCATATCTCCCCGGGAAGTCCTGGACATCTTTCCGCATCTATCAGAGGAGAATCTTTACGGCGCCGTTTGCGTGCCGGATGACGGGCACATCGATCCCAGCGGCATTACCTACGAGTTTGCCCGTCAGGCCCGGAATATGGGGGTTCAGATATACACCAACGTTTTGGTCACCGGCATCGAACTGTCACCGGCGCGCGAGGTTAGCAAAGTGATCACCGACCATGGGGACATCAAAACCGAGTGCGTCGTAAATGCCGCCGGCCAGTGGGCCCCCAGGATCGGTGCGATGGTCGGGCTCCACATACCGATTGTTTCCATGATGAATCAGTATCTGACCACCAAGCCGATTCCGGGTCATGAACTGCCGACTCAGACGCCGGTTATTCGCGATCCGGACAATCTGTTTTACTGCCGGGAGGATGTCGGCGCCTTTTTGTTCGGAGGCTTTGAAACCAATCCAAAACCATGGTCGGTCGATGGCGTGCCCTGGGATTTCAGCCAGCAGTTGCTGCCGGGCGAATGGGAGTTGTTTGAAGGCATCATGGAGGGAGCCATGCGGCGGATTCCGATCATGCAGCAAGCCGAAGCCATCGAGCTGGTTAACGGGCCGGATGCGTTTACCCCCGATGGCTATTATGCCTTGGGACCGGTGCCGGGCTTAAGGGGCTTTTATGTTGCCGCCGGCGGGTCGGACAACGGCATTGCCGGCGGCGGCGGTGTCGGGAAACTGACGACTGAATGGATTCTGGAAGGAGAAACCTCCATCGATACCCACGAGATGAATATCAGAAGATTCGGATCCCATCTGACCGACAAATCCTTTCTCGTTGAACAGTGCCGCGAAGTGATCCGGTATTATTACCATCTGCGTTATCCCCATGACGAAAATGAGTGGGGCCGGCCGCTGCGCACCAGTCCGTTTTATGAGCGCCTCAAGCCGCTGGGGGCGGTGTTCGGCCTTAAAAACGGCTGGGAGCGGGTGAATTATTATGATCCCGGCCAACCCTGGCGTCAGGCCGGTGCCGATCAGAAGCACTGGGGCTGGCAACGGCCGCCCTACTTTGAACAGGTCGGCCGGGAAGTCAAAGCCGCACGTGAGCGGGCGGCATTATTTGACATGACTTCCTTTGGTAAAATTCGCCTGCGGGGATCAGGCGCCCTGCAGTTTTTACAGAAGCTGGCGGCCAACAACCTTGACAAACCGGTGGGCAGCGTCACCTACACCCAGTTTCTCAATCCCCGCGGCGGCATCGAAAGCGATGTGACCGTCACGCGCCTGGCAGAGCATGATTTCAGGATCATCTCGGGCACTTCTTTTGTCGCCAATGACATGGGATGGATCCGACTGCACATGCCCGCAGACGGTGCGGTTGAAATCACTGATGAAACGGAAAATCTGGGCTGCCTCGGGCTCTGGGGACCGGAATCCCGTCAGGTGCTGCAGGCCGTTTCCGGCAATGATCTGTCCAATGCGGCCTTTCCATACATGACCGCTCAATCCATCGATATCAAGGGGGCATCCGTGTGGGCCCAGCGGGTCAGCTACGTCGGCGAGCTGGGATGGGAGTTTTACATTCAACCGCAGGACGCTCTGAATATCTGGGATGCGCTGATGGATGCCGGCCGGGAGTTCGGGATTCAGCCCGCCGGCTACAAAGCGCTGGATGCCTTGCGAATCGAAAAGGGTTACTTATACTGGAGTGCAGACATTTCACCGGTCGATAATCCACTGGCAGCCGGATTGGGCATGTTTGTCCGTATGAACAAGACAGAAGATTTCATCGGCCGGCCGGCTCTGTTGAAGATTAAAGCGCAGGGTCTCAACTCCCGGTTGATGGCGCTTGTCATGGATGCCGGCGGCAATCTGTACGGCGGCGAAGCGGTCCGGGCCGCCGGCGAGCTGATCGGCCGCATACGATCCGGTAATTATAGCTACACCCTTGGAAAGGATATCGGTTTGGTATACCTGCCGCTGGATCTGGCATCAGCCGGAACAGAGCTAACGGTCGAGGTGTTGGGTGAAGAAATAAACGCCCGGGTTGAGGAAATACCGCTGGTGGATCCTAAGGGAGAAAAGCTTAAAGGATAGGTAAATGAATGGAAGCTGGAAGGCTGGAAAGCCGGAGGGCCGGAAGGCGAGGAAGTTGGAGGCTGGAAAGCCGGGAGGCCGAAAGGCTATATAAGTAGAACAAATTACAAATCACAAGCATCAAATTCCAAATAAATCTCAAGGCGCATTACGACATCACTTCAATACTCCACGAATGGTTACAAATTATCTTAGCCTGACGGCTATGGGGTCGCCCGGTGCTTAAACAATTGCAGTCAAAACCAGGCCTATGAAAATAACGGCAATACCGGTTACTTTCGGTAAACAGCGCGACTCTTTGAGCAGTACCATGCCCAACAAGGCACCGAGCGGAATGCTGAGCTGCCGGAAGGCGGCGACATAGCTGATATTCGACACATAATTCATCGATAAGAGGACCATCCCGTAGGTAAGATAGATGCCGATTCCGGTCATGGCAGCCGGCTTCTTGTAGGATTGCAGAACTTCCGGCATGCTCCGGCGTTCATGCCCGCTGAAGACGACGAATACGATTTGCCAGAGCGAACAACTGATTCCCTCCAGCACCATATAGACCAGGGTGCCCTCAACCGGGCCGAACGGTTTTCCGGGCAGTTCCCTGAGGTGACGCAGGGCCATGTCATCGGCAAAGGTATAGGCTGCGATTCCGGCGGCCGCCAGCACGGCCAGCAGGCAGCCTATGTTTTTGTAGCTCGCCGGCTGAAAGTCGCCGAAGACTTTTAGCGGCAGAATAACGCAGCCGCCAACGATGAGAAGAACTCCGGCGATAAACCATCCGCCGGTTGGCTGAGATTGACCCGTCAGCAGCGATAGAATGAATACAAAAATGACGGGCAGGGACCGGGCCAGGGGATATACAATCGACATATCACCGTTGCGGTAGGCACCCGCCATGGCCTGCAGGTACGCGGCCAGAAAGAAGCCGGACAAAACTACGATGATCCATACGCTGCGGGGGATGCCGGGAATCAAGCGCCCGTAAAAACAGAGAATCGGAAGGACACAGATCACGCCGATAGTATTGGCCGTCAGGTAGAACGCCTGGGTCGGAAGCTCCTTTTTGCTGATGAAGTTCCAGCCGGCGTGGGTGAAAGCGGAGATTAAGAGCAGGATGGTTGCGGTTGTCGACATTGCGCTGCGTCAGGCCTCTTGAACCTTGAGCAGATGGATGCGCTTCTTTAGAATAAGTTTGACCGCTTTGCCTTCCTGAAATATCCCCTGGTATTGGGGATCGGATTCATCCACGTAAACCGTCTGATCCCCGGCAGTGATGGTGTAACGCATTACCGAGCCGATGTACATGGCCACCTCGATCTGCCCTTCCATAACATTCTGATCAGCGCCGGTCGACGTCTGCGCGTCGACAATATCGATCGATTCGGGCCTTACCACGGCCTTTAACCTGTCTCCCGGGGCTACCTCAAAGGCCGGGCGCTGGACCTTGAGGTCAACCTGGTCGATTTTCAGAATCAATTCCTCCCGCCCGAAAGCCGTCACCTCGCCGGGAAAAAAGTTGATGTGACCGACAAAGTTGGCCACGAAGTCGTCGACGGGCTGCTCATAGACCTCGGTGGGGGAACCGACCTGTTTGACAACGCCCTGGTCCATAACCACCAGCAGATCCGATATCGACATGGCCTCTTCCTGGTCGTGGGTGACAAAGATGATGGACAGGTCCAGGCGGCGCTGAAGTTTGCGGATTTCGGTGCGCATCATGACCCGCAGGTTGGCGTCCAGATTGGAAAGAGGTTCATCCAGCAGAAGAATTTTAGGGTGCAGCGACAACGCTCTGGCCAGCGCCACCCGTTGCTGCTGGCCGCCGGAAAGCTCGTGCGGTTTTCTTTCCCCCAGTCCCGAGAGCTGAACCAGATCGAGCAGGCGTTCGACTTCGTTTTTGACTTCGTTTTTGGGTTTCTTCATCATCTGCAGGCCGAACCCGATGTTGCGGGCGACGGTCATGTGGGGAAAGAGGGCATAATTTTGAAAGACCATGGCGGTGTCGCGGGCATTCGGCCGGATACGGGTAATGTCTTCACCATCCAGTATGACCCGGCCTTCATCCGGCTCGATAAAGCCGCTGACGATTCTAAGCAGGGTGGTTTTGCCGCAGCCGCTGGGCCCGACGAAAGTAACCAGCTTACCCCGCGCCAGCGCATAGGAAATATTATTGACAGCCATCAGATCGCCAAAACGCTTGGTAATATTTTGTAACTCCAATATAATCGGACTGCCGTTGTCTGCCATATCCCGCATCCTTTTAGAATACCTCCGTTTTGGTATATTTCGAAATGACTTTCAAGGTTCCCAAACTTGCGGCCACCACCACGATTAGCATGATGGAAATGGCACAGGCCATTCCCAAAAACCCCTCCTCGGCGACTGCCAGAATATAAAGTGACGCCAGATTGTTGCCCGGTGTGATCAGAAAAATCACGGCGCTGACGGCAATCATGCCGACCATAAAGGTGTACACAAACCCGGCCACCAGGGCCGAACTGATCAGGGGCAGAACCACCTGGCTGAAGGTGGCGAAGGCACCGGCACCCATGTCGACGGCGGCTTCTTCAATGGCAACGTCAATTTGGTGCAGTTTGCTTGAACCGGCTTCCAGACTGACGGACAGATTGCGGAAGGCCTCATTGATAATCATGATGATAAACGTGCCGGTCAATTTAAGGGGGGGGGCATTGAAGGCGATGATGTAGCCCACACCCATGACGGTTCCGGGCACTGCAAATCCGAGCAGGGCTGTGAATTCCAGGATGCGTTTAAAGGGGATGCGCTTGCGGACCAGAATATAGGACAAGGTAACCCCGATGATCGGCGCAATCAGGGCGGCACTGAAGGCGAATTTCAAGCTGGTCACCAAGGAGTAGAACCCGTTGGAACTCTGAAAGTGCTCCAGAGTGAAACTGTTGTCCACCATCAATATTTTGGTGAAGGCACCGATGAAAATCATGCCGAAACACAATACAATCATAATCGACAGCGGCGTTACAATGGCCAGCATGGGGTAAAAGATTTTCGGTGACATCCTGCGTTTTTCACTCTGCTGGGGTTTGCCGCCGATGGTCGTGTAGACCCTGCCTTTGAGAATATACTCGTGGATCATGAACATGATCATGCTGGGCAGGACCAGAAAAACACAAAAAACGGCAGCCATCTCCAGGTTGTTTTCACTCATCCACAAAAAATAGGCATCCGTGGCAAGAAATGAGACCCCTCCGCCGATGAGCATCGGGTTTCCAAAGTCGGCGATCGACATCAAAAAAACCAGCAGACCGGCCTTCAGAATACCGGGTGCGGCCAGGGGGATGGTGATTTTAAACAGAATATCAACATCACTGGCCCGCATGTCGCTGGCCGCGTCTTCCAGATTGGTGCCTAGAGACCGCAGGACGTTTTCAATCATCAGATAGCCGAGGGGCAAAAAGGTAATTACCTGGGCGGTGATCACTCCCGGCCAGCCGTAGATGTTGAAAGGCAGATGCAGGAGTTTGGTAAATATGCCCATGCGGCCGCCGATCAGAATCAGCGCCAGCGCAAAAATGAAGGGTGGGGCAATCAGCGGAATAAGACCCATCACCCGTAAAGCACCCTTCAAGAAATCCGGCCCCTTTAAACCCAGGTAGGCAAAACAGAATGCAAAGAAGGTCACCAGCGCGGTCGAGACCAACGCCAGCACGATACTGTTTCTCAATGCTCGGTAATAATAACTGTTGGAAAAAAAATCCCGGTAACTGGCGATACTGTTAACCGATTCTTTACCCAGCCGGTACGTAAACTTTCTGACATGGGGATCCACTTGCCCCTGGATTGCACTGATCGAGCGCTTGGTATCGTTGAGGCCTTTAAGATCATCCCAGTCGCGCTGGAACCGGAGATGGATTGCAAAGCTACCGCTTTTGCCGGTGGCGCGGGCCGATTCAAGACCCTGCAGGTTTTTTAATACTCCCAGCAGGGGGTGGGTGACGAGTCTGTCAACATCAGCACTGGCGGCTACGCTGGTTTCATAACGCAGGGTAACTGTCGGATAAGAGACGCTAAAGCTTTTGATCAGGACCGAGCCGATCGGATAGACGATAAAGATCAGGATAAGAACCAATAGTACGGCGGTTACCGCCATCAGGCCGGGATTGCGCATGAAATGCCGGATGTCGTCGGCTGAATTCTGCAGGTAGCGGTTTCGGAAAAAACCACGCATTCAAATCTCCGGTCGAGTTGTCGGTTCTGCGACTGCAAAGATCAGCTACTTCTGGAATCGCTTTTTCCACTCACTCATGATCCGTTTCTGATTTTCTCCGGCCCACAGGGCGTTGTATTTGATCAGATTGGGATCCAGGCTTACCTTGCCGGGTATGCCGGGGCGGGTTACCTTGGACCTGAACTGTCCGATAAACGTCTGGCCGTCTTTGGAGCCGAGCCAGTCAATGAGTTTTTGGGCTCCCTCGATATTTTTGCAGCCCTTGAGGATGGCGACCGACTCCAGGTCAAAAGCGGTTCCTTCCGACGGTACAATACCTTCGATGGGAAAGCCTTTTTCCACCCGTCCATAGATGGCCTGGTCCCAACTGATACCGATGGCGAATTCGCCCTGGGCGACCATCTGGGAAGGCGCCGATCCGGATTTAGTATACTGGGCCACGTTTTTATCCAGCGCCTCTAAAAACTCCCAACCCTTTTGCTCGCCGAAGATCTGCATGATGGCCGATACAGAAAGGAAGGCCGTTCCGCTGGTTCCGGGATTGGGCATCACGATTTCGCCCTTATACCTGGGGTCTGCCAGATCCATCCATGATTTGGGTGTCGGCAGTTTTTTATCGGCTAATAATTTGGTGTTGACCACAACGGCCGAAAACCAGTAATTGTAACCATACCAGTTTCCGTCCGGGTCCTTAAAATTGGCGGGGATGTCTTGCCAGACAGGGGATTTATAGGGGATAAACCAGCCGCGCTGGGTTCCGATCAGGGCATGGGAATTTAAAAAGCCCCAGATCATGTCGGCCTGGAAATTCGGCGCTTCGGCCTGAACCCGACTCCACAATTCGTTGGAGGACATGCGGGGACTCCAATCTATCTGCATGTCGATGGCCTTTTCAGCCTCGGGTGCCCATTTTTCCATCTCATTGACGTCGGCATTGGTGTATACCTTGAGCGCTTTGCCTGCCAAAACCGGTGCGGACATTAACCAAGTAAATACGCTGATCGTAATGAAAATAATGCCAAGCAATTTGGTCGTGCGTGTCATTTTGGAATCCCTCCTTTTTAGTTAGGTTTAAAGAAAAATTCTAACAGGTATCACCTCCTCTCCGGTGCTTTGAATCGAGTCTATAAAATGGCTGAATAGGTAATGCAAGCTTTCATGTACTAACAAATATCCGGCCTGTCAACTGCATCGTACTGACGCCCATGGCTCCGTCATTTAAATAATAAATAATTCATTGACTGATTTTAAGAAAATTAAAGAATTTTTGTTGCAAAATTTAAAGAATGTTTTACAATTCCAGATGAAATACGTTATGATATTTGAAGGTCAATCAGGCTACATTGATCACGAGAACCCATCTAAAAAATGCGTCTAGGCATCCGGTTCCCCGGGTTGTTGCCGACAGACTGCCTGCCTCTGGCAAATCCTCATTTTTTGCCGACACTTGCCGTTCCCTGAACGACTAATCCGCATTTTTCAGAGGGATTTACCGGTTTTATGAACAATCTTTTCATTAGGTGGTCATCCCGGGAGCCTTGCTCACAGAGTTCTTACAGACTACGAGTGGTGCGAGTACTTCCCGAGTTGCGAACAACTTGGCGAAATTAAAGGCGAAAAACTGATGCGCTATAATGCTTTACTTTCACCCAAACAAGTCAAACAAATCCATGAGGCTTCTTTAGAGATCCTGGAAAACATCGGCGTACTGGTGCGCCTGGAGAAAGCCCGCGACATTTTTGCCAGGCACGGATGCAAGGTGGAATCAGAAACACTGGCGGTTAAAATTCCGCGCCGGATCGCCGAAACGTACATTCAAGCCTTTGTGCCGAAATTTTCTTTTCACGGCCGGGATCCTAAATTCGACTGCACCCTGCCGGATCACAGACCCGTTATCGTAACCGCCAGTTCCGCTCCCAATGTCATCGATCCGACCACCGGCGAAGAACGGCGGGCCACATCCAGCGACATTGCCAACATTGCTTTTTTGATCAACGAGTTGCCGGGCTATGACGTCTTTTCGATATCCACCCTGGCCAATGACGCCCCCCCCGGCCAGCTGAGCCTTTCCCGTTTCTATCCGGCTTTGAAAAATTGCGTCAAGCCGGTCAGAAGCAACACCCCGAACATGAAAGAGCTCATGCAGGTATTGGAACTGGGTGCGATGGTTGCCGGAGGTCGGGATGCCTACCGGGAGCGGCCGCTGATCAACCATCACTGCTGTCCGGTCGTATCACCGCTGACCATGGAAGCAAACATCACCGAACAGCTGATCTATCTGACTGAAAATAAACTTCCCGTCTACTGCACCATAGCGCCCAATGCCGGAATGACATCTCCGATGAGCCTGCTGGGAACCCTGGCACTCGGCAATGCGGAGTTTCTGTTAGCGGCCATTCTGATGCAGATGGTTCAACCCCGGACCCCGCTGATTTATGCAGTGTTGTCGACCGTGGCGGATATGCGCAAAGGCAATTACGCGCCGGGCGGCATCGAAACCGGGATGCTGCAGATGGCGCACTGCCAGATGGCGCGTCTGTACAGGGTTCCTTCCGGCGGTTATATCGGCCTGACCAACGCCCACCTGGATGACGCCCAGTCGGGTTATGAAACCGGCATGGGCACCACCGCGGCGGTGCTGGGCGGGGCGGATATGCTCAATATGGGCGGGCTGTTAAGCAGTCTGCTGACCTTTGATTTTGCCAAGGCCGTCATTGACAACGAGATCGGCCTGATGCTCAAACGCATGCACCAGGGTATGAAGTACCGTTCCGAAGATATTTGTCTTGATCTGATCACCAAGGTCGGCCGCGGCGGATCATATCTGCAAGAGGCGGATACATTCCAGCGGATGCGCACCGCGGCGTTGCTTCCCAGCGTGGCGATGCGCGACATGCGCGGCGTCTGGTCCACCACCGGAAAAAGCGACGCCCATACGCGGGCGCTTGCTGAAGCGAAAAAAATCCTGACCCGCGACAATCCCGCGGTGTTTTCACCGCAGATGGATGCGGACATCCGCGCCCGCTTCCAGGGCCTGGTGGCCGGCAATGCCGGATGGAAGTAGGAGTTTTACTCAATTTCAGCAATACATTCCTCGATGATATCCAATGCCCGATCCATTTGTTCTTTGGTGATGGTCAAGGCCGGTGTCAGGGTGAGAATATTTCCCATGGTCAGCTTAAAACTCAACCCTTTAGACAAGGCTGCGTACATCACCGCCTCGGCTTCATCGGCGGCGCGTTCACGGGTCTGCCGGTCTTTGACAAGCTCGACACCTAAAAACAGTCCCAGCCCGCGGACATCGCCGATCAGGGAGTGACGATCCTGCATGGCCTTCAAGCGGTCCAGGCTGTGGCGGCCCAGGTCGCGGGCATGTTGCACCAGGTTGTGTTTTTCAATGTAGTTGATGGCGGCCAGGGCTGCGGCGCAGCCGACCGGACTTTTTTCATGGGTGTAGTGCCCCAGCGCCCGGTGACCGGCAACATCCAGCTCTTCGCGCGCAATAATTGCGGCCAGCGGGAATACCCCGCCGCCCAGTCCTTTGCCGATGACCACGATATCGGGTATCACACCGAAATTTTCAAAAGTAAACATCGTACCGGTCCGGCCGAGGCAATGGGGGATTTCATCAAAAATCAATAAGGCGCCGTGCCGGTCGCAGGCCTGCCTGATTTTTTGCCAGTATTCGGGCCTGGGAATGTAGGGTGTGCTGCGGATGGGTTCGGCAATGACGGCCGCAATGTCGCCTTCTTTGTCAAGAATGTATTCTACATAATTGGCGCATGTTAAGTCACAACCGCCGCGGTCCGCGCAGCCGAATACACAGCGGTATTCGTCGGGCGGCGGCGCATGCTCGATTCCGGGCAGCAGCGGGCCCATGTCCTGGCGGAAGACAGCCTCACCGCCGATGGAAATGGTGTCCAGGGTGGCACCGTGAAATGAATCCCACATGGAGATCGTTTTGTGGCGGCCGGTGGCCAGGCGGGCCAGTTTCAGCGCGATGCCGACGGCTTCGGCACCCCCCGGGCAGAAAAGGGATTTGTTGAGATTGCCGGGTGCGATGGCGGCCAGTTTCTTGGCCAGATTCACCGCAACCCGGTTGGTATAGCGGCGGGTGCAGAACGACAGCTCATCCAGCTGGTTTTTTATGGCGGCAATGACATCGGGGTTGGCGAAGCCCACCTGGTGGACGTTGTTGCCGTGAAAATCCATATAGCGCCGCCCCTGCATGTCTTCAATGTAGATGCCCTCGCAGGCACGCATGGTGTTCAGACAGGGGGTGGATAAAGACTGCTTCAGGAAGTAGCGGGAATCCTCATCCAATAGTTGGCGGCTTGCGGCATTGATGTGCTTTTTCTGCCATTCTTCCCGCTTTGGGGAAATATTAATATCACCTTCTGATTTGTGGAGTTTTGGCATAATCAACCGCCTTTCTTTAAAAGACTAAAAGGATTGTGTTCAGCTAAATAACTGTGCAATATTGTTCAAGTCAATCGATAATCACTCATTTTTTAAAAATAAATTTATTAGTCGAAGATTGGGAAGTCGGACCATTAAGCTGGAGGCTTGAAAAATGCAAATCCGATCAGAAAGCACAGATAAACGCATCGAAAGAGAACAGGGGGATATCAATACGACAGAGAACCGCCGGAAATACTGGGAGCGAAATTTATCCGGTGAATCAAAAAAATGGTTTGACGAAGATAAAAAATATTTTTTGCATCAGAGCCTATCCACCCCGGTTTTAAACGTGCTGGCCGGCGCCCGTGGAATATATATCGAAGATCTGGACGGCAAAAAATATATCGATATGCACGGCAACGGCGTCCATAATGCCGGGTTTAACAATCCGGCCGTGATCGAAGCCGTGAAAAGACAGCTTGATGCGGGGATGACATTTTGTCCGCGGCGCTATACGAACATTCCGGCTGTCAAACTTGTTAAAAAGCTGGCCGAGATTACGCCCGCCGGCCTGCAAAGATCTTTGTTCTGTCCGGGCGGTTCGGAAGCCGTCGAGATGGCGTTGTTGCTGGCCAAACAGGTGACCGGCCGGTTTAAGACCATTTCCTTCTGGCATTCATTTCACGGCGCAGGTTTTGGTGCGGCCGGTGTCGGCGGTGAAGAACATTTCAGCGGCGGTTTCGGGCCCATGCTGCCGGGCGCGCTGCGGGTTGAATTCCCCAATTACTACCGCAATCCCTGGGGATTTTCCAGGCAGGAAGACGTCGATGCGGAATGCCTGCGCCAGATGGATCTGGTGTTAAAGCGGGAGCCTGAGATGGCGGCCGTCATCGGTGAGCCGATTTCAGCCACACCGGTGATTCCTTCCCAAAGATACTGGAAAGGCGTCAAACAACTCTGTGAGCAATACGGCGCCCTGCTGATATTTGATGAAATCATCGAAGGATTCGGTCGAACCGGCAAGATGTTTGCCTGTGAGCACTTTGTTACACCGGACATCCTCGTGATCGGAAAATCATTCGGCGGGGGCTTGATGCCGTTTGCAGGAATTGTAACCCGGGAAAAATACAATACCTGCCAACACCGGTCGGTGGGCCATTACACCCATGAAAAAAATGCCTTGTGTTCGGCGGCGGCCCTGGCTGAGATAGCGTACATTGAAAAACAGAAACTCTCTGATCATGCCGCTGAACTTGGTAAATACACACTTGACAGATTAATGGATCTTCAGCAAAGGCACCCCTTGATCGGCCATGTGGCCGGGCTGGGCCTGCATATCGGCATCGATCTGGTCAGCAATCGCAAAACCAGAGAAAGAGCTGTGGATGAAGCTGAAATCATTATGTTCAAGTGCCTCGAGAAGGGACTCTCTGCCAAAACCATCGAAGGCAACATTTTGACTTTGCGACCGGCCCTGGTGATTACTCAGGAGGAAATGGACCGCGCCATTGATATTATTGGTGAAGCGATCGGGGAGGTTGAGCAAGGGAAGAAATATTAGAAGCGGTTTCAAATCCAGGAGGAAGGCTCTATGGCTGCGTTGCGGACCTTGTCCAAATGCCCTCTTCAGTCATTTTCAGATGTATATCCGAATAATCGACTGCGATTACTCTTTTTGCCCCCCGGTTTGAACTCCCTGACACCGGGTCCCACAGTAACTATCTCTCCGCCTCCCCCGTGGCCGATCCACTTGAATGACGGAAGGTCTTCGGGCATATACTGCCCTTGAAAGGCCCTCAGATCTGCGTCACAGACGGAGGTCTGATAGGTCTTGACGATGCGTTTTCGGGCAATATGGGCGATCATCTTATGGGCATGTTCCACGGGATCCACCACAAGGTCCCACATACCACCGTACAATTTTCTAAATTCTTCAAATAAATATTTCTTAGAAAAAGGAGCGGCGTAATGATGACCTGCGGCTGTCTTACTGCAAGATCAATCTGAAGGTTACTCAAGCAGTAATCTGGACAACGGGGGCATTGATTTAAGATTGCAGTATTACTTTTAGTTATATTCTACATATTAAATATTCTTTTGACTTATTTATCTAATATCTTTATAAAAACCAAGGTCTTGGGGAGTGAAATGGATATAAAGCAGAAAATTATGACGCAACCAGCTTTCTGCCCCGGGTCAGTCAATACGGAGGTGAACCCGCCATCGAACTGATATTCTTCTTCTTATTGGGATCCGGAGCCTATGTCGGCTGGAACACAGGTGCCAACGATACTGCCAACTGCATCGGCACGACGGTGGGTTGCGGCCTGATAACTTTTAGAAGGGCAGCTGCTCTGGTAGCCGTTTTTGCGGTGATGGGTGCAATGCTCCAGGGTCAGCACGTCATGAAAACCATCAGCAAGGGTATCGTCAGTGCCGATCTGAATTATCTTGCCGTTTGCGTGACCTTGATCTGTTCCGGTTTTTTCGTCACCCTGGCAACTTTTTTAAGAATTCCGACATCCACCTCCCAGGCGATTGTTGGAGGGGTTGTCGGCATCGGTCTGGCGGTAGGGGCTGAAGTGAATTACAGCAAATTTGTTTTAATTGCCGAAAGCTGGGTCCTCTGCCCTGTGCTGGTCATGCTGCTCTCATTCGGCTTAATGCATTTGATCATACTGGTTCTAAGCAAATTTGAATCCAGTTCACTGCTTTTTCAGCATGCGTCCGGATGGCTGGCAATTATATCAACCTGTTACGTTGCCTATTCGATGGGCGCCAACAATGTCGGCAACGCTGTCGGTCCGATTGCCAATCTCAATATCTTCCCTCCCGATATGCTTCTGCTGATCGGCGGTGTGAGCATTGCCCTGGGTGCCGTTACTTACGGCAAAAAGGTCGCGGATACCATCGGCAAGGGCCTTATGCCCCTTGATATCCCGGGGGTTTTTGCGGTTCAGGTTTCTTCAGCTTTGGGCATGCATCTTTTCTCTCTTTTCGGTATTCCGGTGTCTGCCCCTTCTACCATTGTGGGCGCTGTGGTGGGCGTCGGTTTGGTAAAAGGGACCAGAGCGGTCAGCAATAAGATGTTATTGACCATCCTGGTCGGATGGGTATTGACACCGACGCTGGCGGGAAGTTTTTCATTCGTGTTGTATAGAGTGTTAAAGCTCATATAGGATTGTAATTGTTTACAGGGTGTGTTAGACGCACCGTGACCGATTCGTATAAAGCTTCGCGGAAAAACCAAAGGAGAATGTATGTTGCTGTTTAAAAAAGAAAAACAGGTAATCGAGTTAATATTAAAACACCTTGACTTGGTAGAGGAAACGCTGAAAACAGGCATCCGGACCATTGAATTCTATCTGGAGGGTAATATCAGCGAAGCGAAAGTTCTGGCCCGCAAGGTCCGAAGTACTGAGTCGGAGGCGGATATCGTCCGCTATGACATTCGGGACAAACTTTACTCCGGCGCCTACCTGCCCTTGCTACGGGAAGACATCTATAAGCTGATTGAAAGCATTGACAAGGTGGCCAATGCCGGGGAAGCCTGCTGCGATTTTTTTCTGAATCAGCGACCCATGATCCCGGACGAAATGAAGCCGCATTTTCTGGCGGTGGCCCGCGAATCTCTGGGTATTGTCGACAATTTGAAGATGGCGGTATTATGCTACTTTAAAGGTGAATGCAAAATCGAAACCGTGCGCGAACACACCAAGGAGATCGGTTTGCAGGAATCCCGGGTGGACAAACTCGAGTGGGATCTGACCAAGGTAATTTTTACATCATCCATGGATTTCGCGCATCAGCTGCAAATGCGGCACTGCCTGGAGAGCATTGTGGAAGTTTCCGATCGGGCGGAAGATGCCGGGGACCAGCTGGAGCTGGCAACCCTCAAATCGATGGTGTAAAAAAGCTCATAGTTGATAGCTCATAGTTCATAGCGAAAATATTTCTTTCTCCTCCCGCCTTTCACCTTTGACCTTTCAGCTTTGAGCTATGCGCTTTTCTTTCCTCGCTCCGTTTGCTTTGAGCTCAGTCCTCAGCACTCAGTCCTGATTTTTTGCTGCCTTTTATCTTTTACCTATGAGCGTATTCCTTCCGTGCGCCTTGCGCCGGGCTTTATCCTCAGATCACCTTCTTATCTTGCAGCTCTCTTATATCGGCATCCGTATACCCAAGCTCCTCCAGGATAGCTGCCGTGCTTGCCCCAAAATCCACCGGCGGGGTGCGAACCGCACCCGGGGTATCGCTCAGTTTCACTGGAACACCGAGGGTTTTGGTCTTTTGGCCGTCTTGGCCTTCGATTTCAACCACCACGTCTCTTGCCCTGAAAAGCGGATCATCCAGGACTTCCGCCAGTGACTGGACCCGCCCCCAGCAGATATCCAGATCTCCAAGCTCGACTTCCCATTCGGCCAGGGTTTTTTTCATAAACGTGGCGCGCATGAAATCTAAGATTTCCCGACGGCGCTGATCATCATACTGCAGGGATGCATATTCCGGTACGCCAAGGGTCCGGCAAAGCTGCTTCCAAAAACGATTTTCCACCGCGCCGATGGACAGGAACCTGCCGTCTGCGGTCTCGTATGTGTTATAGCATGCATAGCGATGGGACAGGAGGGTATCGGCACGTTTCGGCTCCCGGCCCGTCAGCTGATGGAAAAACATTACGGCCGGCAGAAAACCCACCATCCCGTCGGTCATGGAGATATCGATGTATTGGCCCCGGCCGGTTTGTTCGCGGGCAATAAGGGCCAGTAGAATTCCGATGGCGGCATTCATACCGCCGCCGGCAATATCGGCAATTTGAACTCCCGGAATGGACGGCGGACGATCCGCTTCACCGATGAGATCCAAAACGCCGGCATAGCTCAGGTAATTGGCATCGTGTCCAACCCGGTCGCGGTAGGGGCCGGTTTGACCGTACCCGGTAATCGAGCAGTAGACAATGCGCGGATTGACGTTGCGAACCGTTTTGTAATCGACGCCCAGCCGGTCGACAACGCCGGGCCGAAAACCCTCCAGCACGACATCGGCCTTTTGGATCAGGCGGAAAAAGATTTCCTGGCCCTGTTCTGTTTTCAAGTTCAAGGACATGTGCTCTTTGTTCCTGTTGATAATGTTCATGAAGAGTCCGTCCGCCAGAAAGCGTCTATCTTCGATGGCGATGACCCGGGCCCCGTGATCGGCCAGAATCATTGAACAATAAGGGCCCGGCAGGAGGCGGGAAAGGTCGATCACTGTTGTTCCTGATAAAGCGCCAGGTTTTGACATAAGCATTTCCTCCAGCTCAAGGTGCGGTTAGCGGCACCTTGAGGAGCGTTTCACTTGAAGCAAATAATAGGTACGAGGACTGAGTGCTGAGGACTGAGCGATTCAGTAACAAAGCCCTTAATCTCAGTCCTCAGTCCTTATTTACCTTTGAACTTGGGTAGTCTCTTTTCCATGAACGCCGTCACGGCTTCAACGACATCTTCCGAGGGAAGTGCCGCGGTGTTTTTTTGTGCCACGTAATTTAAGCCGGCCTCGATGCCGTGATCCCGGCTGTAAAGGATAACGTCTTTGGCCCCTTGAACCGTCAAAGGCGGGCAGGCGGCAATCTGAAGTGCCAGTTTTTTCGCTTCGGCATACAGGGCTTCGCGATCTTCGCAAATCCGCGTGATCAAATTCATCTGGAGGGCTTCTGCGGCCGTGAAATCGCGTCCGGTCAATGCCAGTTCACGAAACCAGCCGTGGCCGATGATGTAAGGCAAGCGTTGAAGGGTGCCCAGATCGGCGATAATTCCCATACGGGTTTCCCGGATGCTGAATATTGCATCTTTGGTTGCGAGCCGGATGTCACAGGCACTGATCAGATCGATCCCGCCGCCGATGCAATGGCTGTGGACCGCTGCAATCACGGGTTTGCGACATTCTTCGATTTTTGTTAAACCGGCCTGGAGCGCTAAAATCTTCATGCGGGTGGCTTCCCGCTGATCGGCGGCTGCACCGCTTAACAGCGATGCGGCCTCTGCCAGGTCGGTTCCGGCTGTGAAGCTTTTGCCTTCGGCCTTGACAACCACCACCCGAATGGCAGGATCCTGGTCGAATGCTACTAAATGCTCGGCCAGTTCCTTAAAGAATGCGGCTCCCATGACATTGCGTTTTTCGGGCCGATTCAGGGTTAACCACGCAATGTGCGCTTCGTGCTCAACTTTGAATTGGGCGGATTCACTCATGATATACTGACCTCTCTTTCTAAATTAAACTGATCGGTTCAGGGTTCCGGGTTCAGGGTTCCGGGTTCAGGGTTCCGGGTTCGGGGTTCCGGGTTCAGGGTTTCCCGCCCCGGCAGGGATTCAAAGGTTACAACCGATGGACACTGGTTACCTTAATGATCCAGATCCGGAATACCCGGCATTTTTAAATAATGGAATCACCGGTTAAAGTCAAAGGGAATTGACGTCTATCCGGCGATGGAGTATGGTTGCGCCTGCAAATTATAAGAGTTAATCGTTATTTGTTATTGGATAATAGTTTAAGAGGAAGAAGATCCCTTTTTTATTTCTATATTTGTTGAACTAAAAAAATAGGGCGTGTGATCAAATTCCAATTGCGAAAAACCGTTCAAAAGCTAATCTAGGGCATATCATACAGATTTTAAGTCGACTATGGAAAGTTCTCAAACCACTGGGCCAAAATCAGAGTCAATACTGGGTGTAATTTATGCGGGATCGGCTTTTCTTATCTGGGGTCTGGGGCCGATATACTGGAAGGCCCTCGGTGCAGTTCCGCCGCTGGAAATTATTTTGCACCGGATGGTGTGGTCCTTTATATTTCTTTTAATCTTAATCGTTACCGGACGGCGCTGGCATGAATTTTTAAATGCGTTGAAGGATTTTAGAATCCTCCTGACGCTGTTTTCAACAGCCGTCATTCTGGGACTCAACTGGTGGTTGTACATATGGGCAATTAACAACAATTACGTGCTGCAAGGCAGTCTTGGCTATTATATCAATCCGCTGGTAAACGTGGTATTCGGGGTTATTTTTCTCAGGGAGCGCCTGCGACCGGCGCAAATTCTGGCGGTGTTGCTGGCGGGTGTTGGGGTTGTTTACCTTACATCTTCTTATGGAGCATTTCCCTGGATAGCGGTCGCCCTGGCCTCATCTTTCGGGTTATACGGCCTGATTCGGAAAGTGGCGCCGGTGGGACCCCTGGTGGGTCTGAGCATTGAGACCATGCTGCTGACACCCCCGGCAGCCGCTTATCTTATCTCACTCGAGGCTAAAGGAAGTGCATCCTTTCTTCACGGCAGTATCTCTATCGATTTACTTCTTCTGGGGACCTCGGTGCTGACCGCCGTGCCTCTAATTTTTTTCATATCAGGTGCCAGGCTAATAAAACTTTCCACAGTCGGGCTGCTGCAGTATATTGCTCCAACCGGCATTTTTCTGCTGGGCGTATTTTATTACCACGAGCCTTTTTCAATGGTCCAGGTCTGGACATTTATCCTGATCTGGACCGCCTTGGCCATCTATTCGACGGATTCGGTGATTTATTTTGGACGAAAAAGATGACGTTAAGGATTGCGGGTTGCGGGTTGCGGGTAATTGAAGTTTATTGAGTTTATTGGGTTTGTTGAGTTTATAGAGTTGATCGGGTTGATTAAGTCGAATCGGATTTAATCTTCGCATCTTCCCATCCTCTCACCCTCGCACCTTCCCATCCTTTCTCACTTCACCCATCACCCCTTGCCTTGCGCCTTTGCCACTCAACCTTATATCTTATACCCTATACCTTCTACCTTAAACCTATTAATTGCAGGCAAATAAAGACGAGTAAACGGAAGATAGTATACAACTGCTCAGTTTTATGGCGCTAGGAGAGATACCTGACAACCGCTTCAGAAAAGATGGCCACGCCCACTTCAAGCACCTGCTCGTCGATGTCGAAGCGGGGGGAGTGCAGCTTTCCGGTCAGCCCTTTTTGGCTGTTGGAGCAGCCCAGGCGCATGATGGCGCAGGGGCGCGCCTCGGTAAAAAAAGAAAAGTCTTCAGACCCCATGATCGGCGGTAAATAAGCGACATTCTCAGATCCCAGGATGTCCCGGGAAATCTGATAAAGAAAGTCCGCCACTTCAATATCATTTTCAAGGGTAGGCACCCCTTTATGAATTTGAAGCCGGCAGGCCACGTTGAAGGTCTTCTTCAACCCGTCTGTAATTTCATGCAGCCGATCGAAGACCTTCAGGCGGATCCCGCCGGACAACGCCCGAATACTGCCTTCCAGCTGAGCGAATTCCGGAATGACATTGGCGGCCTCACCGGAGCTGAATTTACCCACCGTAACAACAGCGGCTTCAGTGGGTTTGATGTTGCGGGATACAATCGTTTGGATGGCAGTCACAAAATAAGACCCGGCCACGATCGGGTCGTTTCCATCCTCAGGCCGCGCACCGTGGCTTCCTTTGCCGGTTATTTGCAGTTCGAAACGATCGGACGAAGCATACCCCAGTCCCCGAAAGATGCCCACCTTACCTGCCGGCAGGTCCGGCGCCATATGGCCGGCAATAACCCGGTCAACCCGCGGATTTTCTAATACACCCCTTTCGATCATGGCCCTGGCGCCGGCCACGCACTCCTCGGCCGGCTGGAAGAAAAACTTTACATTGCCCTTCAGGTGGGATTGCTGGCCGGATTGCATGATATTCCTGGCAACTCCGAGCATGATGGCGGTGTGGGCGTCGTGGCCGCAGGCGTGCATGGTCCCGGAATTTTTGGATTTATAGGGGACATCGTTTAATTCCTGGATCGGCAGTGCATCGATATCGGCCCGCAGGCCGATGGTGGGTCCGTCTTGCGTACCTTTGATCAGGCCGACTGCCCCGGTCATATCGCCAAATTCCATTACCTCGCACCCGAGCTCCTTGAGAATTTCAACGATTTTGGCCGTGGTGCGTGTTTCCTGATGGGAGATTTCCGGATGCATATGGAAATCCCGCCGCGTGTCGGAGAGCCACTGGCGGAGTTTCTCAATTTCAGAATTCATCATCGTATACATGCCCTCTTTTTAAAGAATTTAGCAGGTTCACAGAGCAGATTCGAAAATAGTAAATTCAATAAATAAAGTCAATTGCGATGTGAGCTGGTCCAAAAGATGATTGACCTGAAGGGGAAGACTATAGTATGAGATCATGTTTAAACGAGATTTGTGGTTTTTAAGCAACTTATGGTGTTGTGTCCCGTAAATAATTGCCAAAAGACCCTTACAATCCTTTTTTTGCGGGAGGTTTAATATGACAAAACAAACGGTAAAGCAGATGATCGGGTTGCTCTGCATCGCGCTTGTCATGATGGCGTGCAAAGAAAAAACTGAAATTGTGGAAGTGGTCCGGACCATTAAGACCATTACCGTCGAAGAGCAGGCCACCGAGCAGATACGCAGATTCTCCGGGGTTGTCGCCGCCGTAGATTCCTCCGGCCTCAGTTTTCAGGTCGCCGGACAGGTGGAGTCGGTGGAAGTTGACATCGGCGATTCCGTCAAAAAAGGTCAGGTGCTCGCTGTGCTTGATCCGGAACCCTACCAGTTGGAAGTGGATGCGGCCCAGGCAGAACTTGTCAAGGTCAAGGCCAATGTTACCAATACCAAGGCGGAGTACGATCGCCAGAAGCGGGTCTTCGAACAGGGTGCCGGGGCAAAAAGTGATTTGGATGCCGCGGATTATAATTATAAGGCCGCCCGCAGCGCGGTTAATTATCAGAGTTCAAGACTGGATCTTGCCAATCGCAATCTACGCAAAACCAAGCTGCTCTCCCCTTACGACGGCGCCATCGCCTGGCGGTCCGTGCAACCGAATGAGGAGGTGAAGGTAGGGCAGAAAGTGTTCGAAATTAATGCCACCGGGACCATGGAGGTGCAGCTGGCCGTTCCGGAGAGCACCATCGACCAGATACATATCGATGACCCGGCGACGATCAGCTATCCCACGCTGCCGGGCGAATCCGCCAAAGGCCGCATTTCCTTTATCGGTTCCGCCGCTGTTAAGGCCGGCGCCTTTCCGGTCAAAGTCGTGCTGATCGCTCCCAATAAAAATGTAAAACCCGGCATGACCGCTGAAGCAAATCTTATTATAAAAGATCAAAACCTGCAGGCCGGTTACCTGGTTCCTTTCCAGGCATTGCTGCCCTCCCAGGAGGCAAACCGGGGGTTCGCCTATGTGTATGATCCCCAGACATCGACGGTCAAAAAAACGGCGGTCCGCTCCCGCGGCACAGAGCATAAAAAAGCAATCGTGGAGGAGGGCCTTGCGGCCGGAGACATTATTGCCGCGGCCGGTGTGAGTTTTTTAGCCGACGGGATGAAAGTCAAACTGATGGAACAGTAGGAATGAAAATATGAAAGGGATCACCGCATTTGCACTGAATAATTCGCGCACCGTCATCATGACCATATTGCTGGTACTTGTCGGAGGCATCTATGCATTTTTAAATCTTCCGAAACTGGAAGACCCCCTCATTACGATTCGCGAAGCGCTGGTGGCGGCCAAATATCCCGGCATGCCGGTGGAGCAGGTCGAACGCCTGATTACCCGGCCCATCGAAGAGAAAATCAGGAGCATGGGCGAAGTCGATAAGATTAGGGATTCCACCTCCAAAGTCGGAGAATGCCTGATCCATGTGACCATCAAAGATGAAGTCCCCTCAAAAGACCTCCCTGCAACGTGGAAACTGCTGCGAAACCGGATGAGTGATGTCAAATCCGAGCTGCCGGAAGGCACCGTCGGGCCGATGGTCGACGATACCTTCGGCGATACGTCGGTGGCCACCATCGCGCTGTGGAGCGACGGATTTTCCATGGCGGAAATGCATGAAGCCGCCCGTCAAATCAGAGAGCGCCTCAACATGATGAAGGGCATCCAAAAGGTCGATCTGACCGGTGTGCAGGATGAGCGCATTTATCTCGAGGTGTCAAGCGCCAAGATAGCGCAGCTGGGCATCGATACCGCAGATATCGGCAAAAGCCTGCGGCAGCAGAACATTCTGTTGCCCGGCGGCAGGATAAACCTCAACGATGTGGAAATCATCGTGGAAACCCAGGGCCGGTTCACGTCCATAGAAGAGATCGGAGAGGTCCTGATCCCGATTTCCGGCACCCAGGCCACGATTCCGCTGCGTGACATCGCAACCATCCGAAGAGCCTACGTGGAGCCGATCAACAACCCGGCCTACTACAATGGCCATCAGGCCATTGTTTTAAGTGTCTTTATCCTCAGGGGGGTCGATGCGGTTGAGTTCGGCAGGCGGTTGCAGCAAGAAGTCCAGGAGATAGAGAATTCCCTGCCCTGGGGCTACGTGCTCGAATTTGCCACCTACCAGCCTGAACTCATAGAGAAAGCCGTCAGCGGCATGGTGGTCAATGTAATCGAAAGTGTGGCCATCGTCCTGGTGGTGGTCATGCTGCTGCTGGGGCTTAGAACCGGTTTGATTGTCGGCTCGTTCATCCCCCTGGTCATGCTTTTCGGTTTGTTGACGATGTACGCCCTGGGCATTGATATGGAACGGATGTCCCTGGCCACCATGATTATTGCCCTGGGCATGTTCGTGGACAACGCCATTGTGGTATCCGATGACATTAAAGTCAATATGGAAACGGGAATGGATCGCAGGGAAGCTGTTTTAAAAACCGGCAACTCTTTAGCGGTCCCCCTGCTGACCAGCACGCTGACGACGGTTTTCGCTTTCGGGCCGATCCTGCTGCAAATCGGTTCAACGGGTGATTACACCTCCTCGCTGGGTTCGGTGATGATTATTTTGCTGATGGGGTCGTGGTTTTTTTCCATGTTTTCCTCCACCAGCATGTGCTACTGGTTTTTGAAGCCAAAACCGGCCGCCGGCAGTGATAATCAACAGCAGATCGATCCGTACCAGGGAAAATTCTATGGGCTTTATCGCTGGATCCTGAAACTCTCCCTGCGCTTTCGATTCCTGGTGCTGGTCGTGACAGGCGGCGCGTTTGCTGTTGCCATCTATGCGGCAACGTTTATACCCCAGGCCTTTTTTCCGAGCGGGGACCGCAACCAGTATTTGATTTATGTCGACCTGCCCGCCGGAACGCGCATCGAGGAGACCGACCGCACCGTGAGAAAACTCAGCGCCTGGCTGCAGGATAAACAAAAAAACCCGGAAATCACCGGAACCATTGCCTATGTGGGAAACGGCGGGCCGCGGTTTTTCCTCTCACTGTCGCCGGTGGACCCGGATCCGTTCGTTGGATTTTTAATCGTCAATACCGAGACAAACAAAGAGGTGCCTGAACTTGTCTCGCGTACGAGTCAATACCTGCTGGATAATTTTCCCAATGT
>Ga0307426_1000550_pt1 | contig 25887 bp, 21 predicted proteins | sample SalMarWE160340MG_FD_202165 | JGI IMG/M metagenome (GOLD analysis project Ga0307426, IMG submission 202165) | Salt marsh sediment microbial communities from the Plum Island Ecosystem LTER, Massachusetts, United States - WE1603-40 | ecosystem: Environmental > Aquatic > Marine > Intertidal zone >...
GCCGGGCCTGTAAACCGATACACGGGATGTCAGCTCCACATTAGAAGAACCAGATAATCTCCGCTGCGTATCGCTGAGAGATGTCGTTAGAGGAATCTCCCTGTGCAAAAGGAACTTCCCTGGCATAGGCATCCAGGGCCTGAGTAATGTCCTCCGCACCATCACCCGGGAACAGGAAGGTCACACCGAGTTTCAAGGTGACTCCCTTATATGGCGTGTAGGAGAGCTCATTGTTCCACTCAGTTCCCATGTACTCATCAACTGTTACATCGGCAAGGCCTAATGCATACGTGTAGTAGGCCTCAACGGCACTGGCTTCGTTAAACCACATGGCCATCACGTTGCCTTTATAGCTCCAGTTGCCGTCTGCGACGTTAAGACCGCCGCCAACCATGACGAAGCCGGGGTTATCGAGGTCGTTGGTGCCGGTGATGCCGCCACCCTGGTACCATGTGGTGCCGTAGTAGGCGGGAAACATACTGTATTCGATCTGGCCCAAGAGCGGATTGCCGTCATGGGAGATAGACTGCTCGGTCCCAAACCTGGGCGAAAACCGGCTGATGCCGGTCACCGGGGCAAAGCCCTCAAGGTCGTCGTCCAGGGGATCATCGTCACCCTGCAGGTAGTAACCACCAATGTGGGGCTCAAACTTCTTGATGCCGACGTTCTCGCTGAGATCGAGCGCAACGTCGCCGAAGACGGCCCATGATTTGATGTCTGCGTCTGATGTGTCCAACTCCTGAGCGGTTCCGTCAATGGTCACTGTCCTGGTCGAGCCCGGGGCATCAAAGTTACCAAAAGAGTAAGCAACCTCAAGCATCGGCTTGAATATGCCGTAGGTGCCCTTTCCCTGAAGAGCGGCCACATACTGATCGACTTGTGGACCCAGGAAGTGGTTCTCATTGTAGATGAAAAAGCCTTCCAGAAACGTCGAATCGATCTCACGGCCCAGTTTGCCGTACATCAGGGTCCGGTCTTGGTCCTTCGCTTGATGGGTCGATCCCGTGGCGTTTGGGCTATTCAGGCCGTAAGCAGCTTCCTGCTCTTTTTTCTTGATGTACCAGGCGCTCCACTGCCAGCCCTCTGCACCACCGGTCAGGCCGATGCCCGGGTCATCATCCGCGTAGACCATGCCGCCAAAGGCGATGTCCGTACCCCTGGCATCCCATCCGGCTCTAAGCCGTGAAGACAAACAGGGGATATTGAAACTGGCGCTCAACCGTTCGATCCCGAACTGCTGGCTCTGTTTGCCCAGGGCGAAGTCCGTCCGGTCGGCGGCCGAGCTGTTCAAGACCGTGTCCGTCTCAAGCATCATGTAGACGTCCCAGTCTTGGGCCTTGGCAAAGTTGAAGAACAGCCGATCCTCAGTGCCGATATAGCTGTCCTTGACCGCGCCGGCCCGTTCGGTAAGATGGGACCTGGTGCTATCTGAGAGCACGGCCTGATGGCGGAGGCCGGCGGCGGCCCTTGCCTCCTGAGGGCCGGTCAGGTTATCACTTAGACCGAAGTCCCGATCGATCTCGCCCGTGGGAATCATCCTCACCTGGGCCCCCATCCGCAGGCTGATGTCGCCCGGGACCGTGACCTCCACCGACCCTGGGCCGGCCATGGCAGGTACTGCCAAGAGCACACCCAGAGTCAGGGCAAGCAAACTGATTGCGATTTTTTTCATCGTCTTTCCTCCTGTTAAGAAATTCAGAAATATCGCTTGGTTCGTCCAACCAGATATCCCCTGGAACATGGGGAACACCCTGCCACGTTACGTAGCGCTCACCTCCTTTTCTGGCTGTTTTATTATTTTAGGATAACAGCCCAAAATTACATGCTTTTCTTAGGCAAACTGGGGCCTTATACATATTTTCGGCCCCCTTGTCAAGGGCCATGTGTGAAAATCGTAAACATCAATAAAGCCCGGAATATAGGCAATCTGCATGCCATCCCTTTGTGAAACCCTCTCGACGCAGGTGTCCACAAAGCCGGCCTTAATATTAGGCTGTTAATTCAATAAGATGGCCTTAACACCCACAGTGATGGGGTGTTGAGGCAGGCGTTGTCGGGGTCCAAAAGTGTGTCAATTGTCACACAATTGTGTGCAATATCGCACGAATTATCTATCAGTTAAGGACAGTTGGAAAGACAACAATCTCCTTGAGTGCCGATTGAGGGGTTGCCTGCTGAAAAATCAAATCTTGGCAAAACCAAAGAAGCGCGATATCAGTGACTTGAAGCCGGAGCCCCGAGGACGCATTTCCATCCGGCCCGGAGCGAGCCTCGCATGGATCTGTATCCGGATCCGGACGAAGGGAGAAACGGCGCCTGAACCGCAAAAGCGAGCGCATTCCCCGTAGCTTGCTGCGGGGTTAGCGAGCGTATCTAAAAAAGTCGGCGTTCCTTACGGTCGAAGATTCCCTGTAGCTTGCTACAGGGAATCTTTAATTATCTTTCTGTCTTTGAAGGCACCGGGCGTTCGATCATCTTTGTTCGTTTGCGTCGTCATTGATTGATGGGCTCCAATGTTTTGGACCAAGTTGCTGTCTTGCAAAAGCCATCCGTAATCATTATCTCGGGTCCCACCTGCGTTGGCAAGACCGAGGTCGCCACGACCCTGGCCGAACCCCTGGGGGGCGAAATCATCAGTGCTGATGCCATGCAGGTCTACCGATACATGGACATCGGCACGGCAAAACCGACCCCACAGGAACAGGCCCGCGTGCGCCACCACCTGATTGACGTGGTGGACCCGGATGAGCCCTTCAGCGCGGCCCGGTTCAAGGCCGCGGCAGAGGCCGTCATCGGTGATCTCCATAAGAAGGGGCGACCGGTTTTTGTGGTGGGCGGCACCGGCCTATACATCAAAGCCCTGACCCGAGGGCTTTTCAGGGTGCAGAAAAAAAATGGGGTTCTCCGACAGAGGTTAAGGGCAGAGGCCGAGGACCTGGGCAGCGGTGTCCTCCACCAGCGCCTTCAAGAGGTCGATCCCGTCGCAGCAGCGAGTATCCACCCGAACGATGCGTACCGGATCATACGGGCGCTGGAGGTCTTGGAGCTTACGGGAACACCCATTTCTGAACATCACAGCGCCCATGATTTTTCGGACGATCCGTACCAGGTGCTCAAGATCGGCCTTTTTATGGATCGCGAGCGCCTCTACCGGCGGATCAACCAGCGGGTGGATCGGATGCTTGAAAGGGGATTGTTGGAAGAGGTCAAAGGATTACTCAATCGAGGTTACAGCGCCGACCTCAAATCCATGCGATCCATCGGCTACCGCCACATGACCGAGTATTTGCTGCAGAAAGTCACGTGGGATGAAACAGTGAGGCTTTTCAAGCGCGACACCCGGCGCTATGCGAAGCGACAACTCGCATGGTTCAGGGCGGATCCGCAGATGCGCTGGCTGCAACCGTCCGAGATCGACATCATGTCCAGAGAAATAGATTCGTTCTTGACAGGAGTGGGTCTCGGCCCCTAACTTGTGTCCATCCATAAATGGCCCTTTTTCCGATGAGCGGTGTTCTCCGCGGGTTTTCGGCTGCGACGTACATCATGTACGCCTCGCCGTAAACCCTTGTGCGGCCTTGCTCATCAAAAAAATTGCTCATTTCTGAATTGGACACTGTCCAGAGCCCTCTTCGGTTCGTTGATGGGCACTAACTTGCAAAGTTCAGGCGGGCATGTTTCCAAACTGATATCGGAAAACCTATTCTGAACAGGGGGCGACTCGCATTTTTTTATGGCAACTTCGGCTTCGGAAAGACTACGGCGACTGCTTGGTTTGTTTTCCCGCGAAGATCGTTTGTTGATCGTCATCAACGCAGACCCGGATGCCATGGCGAGCGCCATGGCCCTAAAACGCCTTTTGTGGCGACAAGTGTCTGCCACCACGATTGCCCATATCAATATAATCAGACGGCCCGACAACCTGTCCATGATTCGGCTACTCAGGCTGGACCTCCTTCCGATGCACAAGGTCAATCTTGATGAATTTACGCGCTTCGCCATCCTCGATTCCCAGCCAGGCCACCATGAAGGCTTTGCAGGCATCAACTTTGATGTGATCATTGACCACCATCCTGCCACCGGAGCCAAAGCCCCTTTCGTAGACATTCGCCCGGAATACGGCGCCACCTCTACTATCATGACCCAGTATCTTCGAGCGGCCAAGATCAAACCCTCTGTGAGGCTTGCCACGGGGCTGTTTTACGGCATCAAGACGGACACGAGCGACTTCAAACGCAAGACGGTTATGGAAGATGTAAACGCCTTTCAGTTTCTCTTTCGTTATGTGAACGTTCACATGGCGAGAAGAATCGAGCAGGCGGAAATCACCCTTGATTTCCTGCAATACTACCGGAAGGCGTTAGCAGAGATGTCAGTGCGAAAGCACCGCATCCATGTTCACCTCGGGCCGGTGACGAACCCGGACATTTGCGTGTCCATTGCTGACTTTTTCATGAGAATCCATGACATTGCCTGGACGGTTGTATCCGGCACCTATCAGGGGCGATTGGTCATTATTGTGAGAAATGATGGGATTCGCAAGGATGCGGGAAAGCTGCTGGGCGAGGTTTTTGGAGAACTTGGCCAGGCAGGGGGACACAAGGCCATGGCCAGGGCAGAAATTCCGGTGAAAAATCTGGAGGGTGTGGTCGACTACCGGGATGCCGGGCCACTGACTCGCTGGGTCATCAAGAGGCTGGATAAAGGAACGTCACGGTGAAGGCTTAAGGCGGAGTTTCGATTTATCGCCTGCCCAGCAGGTCCCTGATGGCAAGCAGCTCGGCCCTGAGCTCTTGCAGCACCGACGGCTTTTCGTCTTCGGCAAGCCTGGATTCTTTATGGCGCTTCCGGAGATATTGTCTGGCCCCGGCGATGGTCAATCCCTTTTCGTAAAGCAGGGCTTTTATTTCTGCAATCGTTTCTATGTCACGCTTCCTGTAAAGGCGTTGTCCGGAGCGAGACCTGACAGGGTTGATTTGTGAAAACTCTGTCTGCCAGTATCGAAGTACGTAGGCCTTAAGGCCGGTTATGGCACTAACCTCACCGATCCTGAAATACCGCTTTTCGGGTATGTCGGTCTCTGTGGGCCTCATTGATTCGCTCCTTTAGCACTCGGCTGGCCTTGAAGGTCACGACCCTGCGGGCAGCAATGGTGGTGGTTTCACCTGTTTGAGGATTCCTGCCCCTTCGAGCCCTTCTTTCATGGACGGAAAACTTTCCAAAGGCGGAAATCATGACCGGCTCTCCCTTGGCCAGGGCGGTCTTGACCAGCTCAAGGCCTGCGTCAACGATCGCTGCGGTCTCCCGCTTGGAAAATCCTACCTTCCGGTGGATGTCCTCGACAATATTTTTTTTGTTCATCGGATCACGGTCTGGCGGCCGCCGCCCGGCGGGAGTTGGGCCTTGAATTGTTCCAACACCTTTTGGGCCACGATCTCGTGGATGCCGTTCACCTCAGTATCCGTGAGGCTTCGCTCAAACGATTGGTATGTCAATCTCAATGCGATGCTCTTCTTGCCATCGGGAACGGGTGGGCCTTCATAGACATCGAAGATCTCGACCCCACCAATGAGCTGTTGGCCGAGGGCCTCTATGAAATTCAGCACCCCTTGCGCCTCAACAGGTTCATCTATGATCAAGGCTATGTCCCTCGTGGTAGCCGGAAACTTGGAGATGAGCCTGGCATGCTTTTCCTGTTTCACGCAAAGAACCAGCCTGTCAAAATTGAGATCAAAGCAATAGGCGGGCTCTTTCAGATCGAAGTTTGTCAAGACAACCGGCGCCAACTTGCCCACTGTGCCGAGGACCTCGTCGCCAGCATAGACTTGAGCAGCGTGACCCGGCTCGAGATAGGGGAAGTCCCCATTGTTTAGGGAAGCAAACCGCGGGGCTTTGATGTTGAACGCAGCACACACCGACTCAACGACCCCCTTGATGTCGTAAAAGTCAACCCTTGTGCCCTGACTATGCCAGGTCCTGTCATGCCGCGCCCCGGTCCAAAGACCGGACATCATCTGCACCTCCTCAGGCAGTTCATCAGGTCCCGCTGTAAGAGGGCTCAAAAAGACCTTCCCGATTTCGAAGATTCTCAGGTCCTTGTTTTGCTGCGTGCTATTTCGAACCATGGTGGCCAGCAGACCGGGAATGAGTGACGTCCTCATGACCGCTTGGTCTTCAGTCAGAGGGTTGAGGAGCGACACCACGTGCCGTCGGCGATCGCCATTGGGAAGCTGGAGGCTGTCACAGGCGTCCTTATCGACAAAACTGTAGGTGACAATTTCAGAAAACCCGCAGCCTGCAAACACCTGCCGGAGCCGGTTCCGGACTTGAAGCTGCTTGTCCTGTGGGCATGCCACCACATGGGATAGAGGCTGGGTGGTGGGAATCTGATCATAACCCTTCAGCCGGGCCACTTCCTCCATCAAGTCCTCGGGGCGCTTGAGGTCTACACGAAAGGTCGGGGCCGCGACCCTGAGACAATCCCCGTCCACAGGCGCTACGTCCAGTTCTACAGATTTCAGATACGAGCGAATCTCGTCTTGGCTGATGGCCGTACCAAGCAGTCGGTTGGTCCGCTTGACACTGAGGTCTATCGTCCTTTGCGGGATGGGTCGGGGATAGTTGTCGATGACTCCCGCCGCAAGCTTTCCGCCTGCCGTTTGGAGCATAAGTTGGGCCGCGCGATCTAGGGCTGTTCGGATCCCCTCAGGGTCCACGCCCCGCTCAAAGCGGAATGAGGACTCCGTGTTCAAGCCAAGTCTTTTGGCTGTGCGCCGAATGGTGATGGGATCAAAATAGGCGCTTTCAATGAGCACGGCCCTGGTGTCATCTTCGATTTCAGATTCGAGCCCACCCATGATGCCGGCCAGGGCAACCGGCCCCTTTCCGTCGCAGATCATAAGCATATCGGGGCCGAGCGCACGCTGTACGCCGTCCAGAGTTACAAAGGTTTCATCCCCCTGAGCCGTCCTTACCACGATGCGATGTTCATGCAGGCGGTCAAAATCGAAGGCATGAAGGGGTTGACCCATCTCCATCAAGACAAAGTTGGTCACATCCACCACATTGTTAATGGAGCGAAGCCCCACGGAGTTCAATCGGTCTTGAAGCCAGAAAGGGGATGGCCCGATCTTGACATCCAGAACCACCCTTGTGGCATATCGGGGACAGTGTTCAGGGGCGTCGATGGTTACAGACGCGATTTCCTCCACGGGGGTTTCGCCTGCCGGAAGCGTCACCTCGGGTAATCTCAAGGGTTGTTTGACGATGGCACCTACCTCACGGGCGATGCCGATGACGTTCAGGCAATCAGAGCGATTGGGTGTGAGGTCAAATTCGATAATGGTATCTGCAAGGCCAAGGGCCACTGCTATCCCGGCACCTGGCACGGCCGTCTCGGGCAGCAAGAGAATGCCGGAGCTATCCGTTCCCACGGCAAGCTCCGCCTCCGAGCACAACATGCCCTCTGACACCTGCCCACGAACCCGTTCGACTGCGATGCTTTCTCCTGAAGAAAGTTCGGCCCCGGAGAGTGCCACCGGTACAAGGTCCCCCGCCTTGATGTTTGTCGCTGCGCATACAATGGTCTTGATATCCGTACCCACATCCACCCTGCACACGGACAGTGTGTCTGCGTCGGCATGGGAGGCCATTTCAATGATCCGTCCCGCTACGATGCGGTCCAGATAGGCATAGCGGTCCACTAGGGCGTCGACCTCCAGGCCTGCCATGGTGAGGGCTTCGGCCAGTTTGGCCACGTCCACGTCGATGGTCACATAATCTTGAAGCCAGCTCAGACTAACTCTCATTCGTTCCTAGAATTGTGCGAGAAATCTGATATCATTTTCATAGAACTTCCGGATATCGTCAATGCCGTACTTAAGCATGGCGATACGCTCGATCCCCATCCCAAAGGCAAAACCCGTGTACCGGTCTGTATCATAGCCTACCATCTCAAAGACGGCCGGATGGACCATGCCGGCGCCCAGAACCTCCAGCCAGCCGGTACGGGAGCAAACCCGGCAGCCTGCACCCCTGCAAATCACACACCGAATATCCACCTCGGCGCTCGGCTCCGTGAAGGGGAAAAAGCTGGGACGGAAACGCAAGCTCGTTTCTTTATCAAACATCTCATGAACAAAGGTGGTGAGAATGCCCTTCAGGTTGCCCAGGGAAATATTTTCTTCCACCATCAATCCCTCGACCTGGTGGAACATGGGGGTGTGGGAAACATCCGAATCAACGCGATAGGCCTTGCCGGGGGCGATGATTCGCACGGGCGGTGATTGCCTCTCCATGACCCGAACCTGGATCGGGGAGGTGTGTGTTCGCAAAACGATATTGTCAGAGATATAAAAGGTGTCTTGCATATCACGGGCAGGATGGTCTTTAGGGATGTTCAGGGCTTCAAAGTTGTAATAGTCCAGCTCCACATCAGGACCTTCCACGACTTGAAAACCAAGGCCGCGGAAGATCTCGCAAATGGACTGCGTTATTTGAGTGATAGGATGGAGGCGCCCTCCGCCGACAGGTCGTCCAGGCAATGTTACATCGGGGGCCCCCACTGGCCTTTTCCTATCCAGTTCGAATCTTTCGATAGCTTCCTTGAAGGCGCCCTCAAGTCTTGTCTTGACCTCGTTCGCAAGGCGGCCGACCTCGGGCCGCTCTGCAGGGGGCAAAGTCGACATCTTCCGCAAGCATTGTGTCACGGCTCCCTTACGTCCCAGGTACCGAGTCCGCAAAGCATGTATCCCTTGCAGGTCACCGGCTGCCCCCAGCAGCTTTAAGGCTTCCTGTTGTGACTTCTCCAGTTGTTCCTTCATTTTGCTATAGGAGCCCATGTCCCGTGGGTGTGATCATGTTTCTGCAGCCATGCCGACAAATGGCCTCGCTCCCGCGGTTTACGACACAGCACCTGCCGCAATGCTCGCCAGTTGGGAGAATGCCTTGGGATCTGAAACGGCGAGCTCCGCCAGTATCTTTCGATCGATTTCCACCTTGGCCCGTTTCAGTCCACCCATGAAGCGACTGTACGACAGATTGTTGAGGCGTGCCGCGGCATTGATCCGGACGATCCACAGTTTCCTGAAGTCTCGCTTTCGGGTCCTTCGATCCCTGTATGCATACTGAAGCGCCTTGTCTACGGCATCGGCCGCTGTGCGATATAGCTTGCTGCGTCCTCCACGGTAACACTTGGCAAGCTTGAGTATCTTGTTTCGCCGCCTTCTGGCTTTAAATCCTCTTTTGACTCGCATGTATCGTCCTCCCTACCTGGCATGGTCATCCACGTTCGACTCCCAAATCACGCATAAGGAATCAGGCGTTTCACCATAGCGGTGTTGGTTTTGTCCACCATATGCGACTTTCGCAGCACCCGCTTTCTTTTTGTGGTCTTCTTAGTCAAAATATGGTTTGCGTTTGATTTTGAATAGGCTATTTTCCCTGTCCCGGTAACTTTAAAGCGCTTGGCCGCGCCTCGGTTTGTCTTGATCTTTGGCATTATGTTTCTCTCCTGTTCTATGAAATTTGGCTCCAGGCGGTCCGACACGACACAACGCCTACCCTCCAGCCTCTGCCCAAGAGGGGCCCCAAACGGCAAGGGAGCCGACCACCTTCAGGCGAAGCAGACAAATATCCCCTGGGCCGTTCCCTAACATGTTTCTCGCCGACGAAACCATCAAGTCTGCCGACGCATCAAGACTCCTTTTAGAGAAAGTGAAAAGGGGCCCAAGTTACAACCCCTTCAAACCTGTCGGCTGGTTCTTGAAATGCAAAGAGGAATGCTAGGGAGTCATTTCGGGGCAAGCACCATAAACATGCGGCGGCCTTCTCGCCTCATTGCTTGCTCCACATTGGCGATGTCCGCCGTCAATTCAGCGACTCGTTCTAGGACAGCCGATCCAAGCCCCTTGTAAGCCATTTCCCTTCCCCTGAACATGAGCGACACCTTCACCTTATCCCGACGTTCCAAGAACTGTCGGATATGGCGCAGCTTCACCTGCAGGTCATGCTCGCCGGTCATGGGACGGATTTTTATTTCTTTGACTTGATAACCTGACTGCCGTCTCTTGGCCTCTTGAAGCTTTTTGTTTTGTTGGTATTTGTACCGGCCATAATCCATAACCCGGCAAACCGGCGGGTTGACGTTGGGGGATACCTCAACCAGATCCAGCCCGTCAGCTTCTGCTGTTTCCAGTGCCTCCCTCAGGGGCACAACCCCGACCTGATTCCCCTCAGCATCTATCAACCGCACCTCTTTTGCCCGAATCCTTCGGTTTACATTAGTACGTCTAGCTATACGCTTCACCTCCTTGATGCTTTATGGATGGAGTTCATCCATCATCAGTTTCTTGGCGCAAAGTCACCCGCGACAGACTGAGAACATTCACTGTGTCTTCCCTGACATGCTTGACGATCATCCGCGAACCGCAAGAGCAAGCGCATTCCCCATAGCTTGCTACAGGGAGCTTCAATTGAACGGCTGAGACCTTACTACAAATTCATGGCCCTATACAATCATTTTTAGTCCTCTAACCCACGAAGATAGGCCGCCTGGAAAGATGTCGTGGCAAGGGAAGATCCAAAAACGGTTTGCCTTCCATCCGAGGCTTGATGTCCGCGAGAAGTTCAGACAGTTGCATCTTCTTCTGAACGCCGTCTCTGGTTCGAACGTTGAGACACCTGTCAGCGACTTCCTTTGCTCCCAGCACCACGATATAGGGGATCCATTCCCTTTCCGCCCCCCTTATCTTGCGTCCCATACTCATATCTCGATCGTCATAGTCGATGCGATAGGGGATCTTTGCCAAGACTTCCCGGCATGCCTCGCCAAATTTTTCAGACACCGGGATAATACGCAACTGCACAGGGGCCAGCCAGAAAGGAAATTGGGCCTTTTGCCCTTGTTTCATGCGCATGGCCTGGGACTCGAGTACGGCATAAAGCACCCTGTCGATAGAGCCCGAGATAGATGCGTGTAAAAGGAGTGGATGCTGTTTTTCTCCATTGTGATCCACGTAAGTTATGTCAAACCGCTGAGCGTTTTCAACGTCTATTTGCACGGTTGACAGGCAGGCTGCTTTATCGAGGGCGTCAATAAAATTAAATTCCAATTTTGCCACAAAGTAAAAAAAACGTTCATCCCACAGTTCAATCAGCGCGGGTCTGCCACAGCGCGAGACAATCTCTTCAACAAAGGGCTTGTTTTTTTCCGCAAAATCTCGAACCAACCTGATGGCCACCTCAAATTCAAGGCCGAAGGCTTGCATGCATTGAATGGCCAGATCGGCCTGGCGGACAAATTCTTCTTTGGCCTGCGTCATGTCCTTAGCCAAGGTGTGCAGGTCCGGCATGGTGAACGTGCGCAGGCGCTTTAGGCCGGCCAGCTCTCCAGATTGTTCCCTCCTGAACGAATAATGGGTTAACTCGTATAATTTGGATGGCAGGTGGTGATGAGAAATTTGCATGTCATGCTGAATGAGGTATTGGCCAAAACAGGCCGCAAAACGTAAGAAATACTCCTTCTCGTCAGAAAGGACCACATATTGCCGAGCCGGGAACCGCTGCAGGTAGAGGTTGAGCTTGGGATGCTGATAGTCGTACATGATCGGGGTTTCCACCTGCATGCCGCCGTGCTGGGTGACCAGGCTGCTCACATAGGTCTCGGCCAGCCGCTTGATGAGCTGACCCTTCGGATACCAGCGAAGATTTCCCTGGTCCGAGCCCGGCTCATAGTCCACCAGCTCCATACGACGCATCAACTCAATATGCGGTGGGGATTGCTCAGAAACTCGGCTTCCGGATTTTTCGTACCGGAACAGCCGCTGCAGATTCGACCGACTTGTAAAAGCAAAATCTTCTGCCCCAACCTCCTCGCCCCCCGGCGTCATGACGATCCAGTGGGACTCCAAGGTCTTTTCTGCCCTGACCGCTTGGGACTCTTCAGCCTCGTCAGTCGTTTCCGCGCGTCCGGACGGTGTGATTGTCTTGGCCAACTCGGACAAAGGATGGCCTTTACATGAGATCTGAAACGCCTTGTAGTAGCCGAAGGGCGCACGCATGATCTTGAAATGGTTGTCTCTTTGGAGCCGGGAGCAGATTTCATCCAAGAGTGTTACAGCAACCCGTGGGGAACTCAGTGCGCTTGAAAGATGGGCATAGGGGTAGACGACCAGGTTGTTCGTACTTACCTGTGATGCAAGGGAGACCACCTCTTTGGCCACCTGATCAGCGACCGAACCGACATCGGCGTCATCGCCCTTCTCAGCCGCTATAAAGACGACCAGGGCTTCACCGACTTCGCCCTCAGAGCTTGTCTTTTCGAGGTCGCTGGTCAAGGCCACTGCGGTTTTGCCTGTGACGTGAAAGGAAAACCTGTCTGCATGTATCAGAAGAATGCGCATTTCATCGTTGCTCGGAAGCCTGCCGGCATCTAAAAAGCACAAAGGGCATCTGACCGTATGTTCCCCAGATGCCCTTCTGATCTTGATCCTTAGAACATAACCTGGAAACGATCCTTACCAAATGTTGCGTCGTGCTTTGAGAGTGCCATGGACCAGGGTGCTTCAAGTTGAAGCCCGCGGTCTGTCAGGGTATATACTATCTATTGGGACTACGTGACACATGTTTTTGACAGACTCGAAAAAAGTGTTTTGCAAACGATATTGAGCATTTTGGACGAAACGCACTTGAGATATTGAAGGTCCCTGTAGCAAGCTACAGGGAATCTTCGACCGTAAGGAACGCTGACTGTTTTAGATACGCTCGCTAACCCCGCAGCAAGCTACGGGGAATGCGCTCGCTTTTTCGGTTCAGCGTTAAAAAATGTCCCGACTGGTCGGGATTTGAGGGCGTTAGCCCAAGCCTTCATCCCAATACATCGGGAAACGTCTTGAGGGCCTCCAAAATGTTCACGGAGCGAATAAAATCGACTTTTTACAAAATCGTCATTTTTTAAGATACAAAGATATGAAAGCAAAGTCAAGACTAAGTTTCTTCGTGCGTCCGCGTGTATCCGATTGACTATAGGGCATTTTTCCTATACCTTGCCTCCTGGATAAGACATGGCCGACAGGATGAGCTGATGAACGTTCCAGAACTTTTGGAAACCGTTTTTGACGAAAGCCGGGACCTCCTTAAAGCGGTGCCGGGAGACCTTGTGGAACGTTTCATAAAGGGACTTGACCACGCGGATCGAATCTTTTGTGGCGCCCAGGGCAGGTCGGGTTATGTCTTGCGCTGTTTTTGCATGCGGTTGATGCACTTGGGGTATCGAGCCTTCTTCGTGGGTGAGACCATCACCCCTAGAATCGCAAAGGCCGATATCCTCGTGGTTCTTTCGGGTTCGGGCCAAACCGCCTTGACGTACGAGTTGCTCAAAGTGGGACAGCAGCAAGGGGCCTTAACCTGTGGCATGATAGGGGTTGAAGATTCCCCCATCGGCAGGGCTCTCGATTTGAAGGTTTGCCTTCCAGGGGGATCAAAGAGGGGCTACCCGAACGCTGCGTGGTCCGTGCAACCCCCAGGGTCTTTGTTCGAGCAAGCCGCCTTTGTCATGTTGGAAACGATGGCGCTGGCGTTGTACCAGATGCAGGGAAGTGATGGTCGGGCACTACTTGAACGCCATACGAATCTGGAGTGATTTTTCCCCTTCATGATTGACGGTTTCGTAAAAAGTCGATTTTGTTCACGCCGTGAACATTTTGGGGGCCCTTGAGACATTCAGCCAAAATGCCAACACGCAGTGCAGCTTTGCGCGCAACTCGAGCTAAGGCCCTCAAACAGTCACCATTTCTTAACGCTGAACCGAAAAAGCGAGCGCATTCCCCGTAGCTTGCTGCGGGGTTAGCGAGCGTATCTAAAACAGTCAGCGTTCCTTACGGTCGTCCAAAATGCTCAATATCGTTCGCAAAACACTTTTTACGAGTCTGTTATGATTGTTTTTTTGTTTGAGGTGAGGCCATGAAACCGGTTCTGCAATTGGCTCTTGATTTTGTAGATCTAAGTCGCGCGACAAAGAATGCCGAGGCCGCGATGGCGGGCGGGGTAGATTGGCTTGAAGCCGGCACGCCGTTGATAAAGAGCGAGGGACTTGGGGCGGTTCGCGAATTACGGAGACTGTTCCCTCGGGCGACGATTGTGGCCGACATGAAGATTATGGATGCCGGCCGCATTGAAGTTGAAACGGCGGCCAAGGCGGGTGCCAATGTCGTGGATGTTCTGGGTGCTGCAAGCGACGCCACCGTTCGAGAATGCATACAGGCTGCGAAAAACTACGGAGCCAGAATTGTGGTGGACCTTATTGCTGTCAAGGACCCTGTGTCGCGGGCCAGGGAAGTCGCGGATTTTGGAGCTGATTATGTCACGGTGCATTGTTCCATAGACGAACAGATGGAGGGGAAAGATCCGTTTGAAACGCTGCGCAGTGTTGTGAAGAGCGTTTCCGTGCCGGTAGGCGTTGCGGGAGGGATCAATTCGGAAACAGCCCCGCGAGCCTTGGAGTCAGGGGCATCGATCGTCATCGTGGGCGGAGCGATCACCAAGGCCGTTGATCCAAGACAAGCGGCCGGCATCATCAAAAGGGCCATGGAGACCATGGTTGCCGTGCCCACCCAACTCTTTAGAAGAGGGTCGGGGGCGCAGATTCGGGAGATCCTGCAGCAGATCTCGGCAGCAAATCTATCAGACGCTTTACACCGGGCAGGCGTGATGCAGGGGATACGGCCACTGTTTCAAGGAATCCGACTGGTGGGCCGCGCGGTGACAGTGAGAACCTATCCCGGAGACTGGGCTAAACCGGTTGAGGCGATCGACGTTGCGCAAGAGGGGGACGTGATCGTCGTGGATGCCGGAGGCCTCGGCCCGGCTATTTGGGGTGAATTGGCTACGCACTCCGCAATGCAAAAAGGGCTGGCAGGTGTGGTCATCGATGGTGCCATCCGAGACACACACGACATAAAACAGATGAAGTTTCCAGCCTTTACGAGATTGGTCATGCCTAATGCGGGTGAGCCGAAGGGTTTCGGTGAGATCGGAGTGCCCGTGAACGTGGGAAATCGCAGGGTGGAAACCGGCGACTGGATCCTGGGCGATGATGACGGGGTTGTGATCCTGCCAAAATCCATGGCAGCTGAATATGCCAACCGTGGCATGGACGTGTTGGAGAGAGAGAACCGAATTCGCGAAGAAATCAAAACAGGAAGCACACTCAGTAAGGTCACTGAGCTTCTCCGCTGGGAAAAAAAATAGCCCCTTATTGTCCCTTCTTTCGTCGAATCCGCCGAGCCTTTTCTCGCGCGGTCCTTACCATCCACAGGGTCAAGAAATATCCTGCCAGGCTCACGACAATGCCGATGAGGGCACCCCCTACGATGAGGGACAGGAAGACCCCGGCGCTCGCATGCCAAAATGTCTCCCACGAAGGGCTCGAAAAGAAGACCGCGTTCAATGGATAGCCGAGCAGCTTCGCTCCTACCATGTAATTAAATCCGTAGATAAGAGGGGCAGTGACTGGATTGGTAAACCACACGGTTGCAGCGGCCGCCACCTTGTTGATCTTGAAAAAGGCGGCAATCGGCACGGCCAGGCAGGTCTGAAACCCCATGGTTGGGCTCATGGCCACGAAAAAGCCTAACGCCGCGCCCCAGGCAATCTCTTCAGGGCTCCCATGGAGGCGGATGAAACGATCATAAAGATATCGAGCCAACCTCCTCGGACGACTGGCCGATGCATTCGGCCAGTCTGGGTGGGACTGAGCGGCGTCATCCTGGTCTTGTACAGGCCTTCTTATCATGGCGTTTCGTAAGGGCATCGAGGCTTTCAAGGTCTTCGTGTATAGGCACGGTCGAATTGAAGTCGCACATCCGACAGGTATCCTTATCCAACTCTTGTAAGAAAAACAAGTCAAACAAAGGGGCGTACGTTGAAAAATCATCACTAAAAGGGTACTATGCTGCCCCCGAAACCCAGCCAAGTTGGGTAGCTTTTAACATCATCACCAGTCAAATTCTGACAGACTCGTAAAAAGTATTTTGCGAACGATATTGAGCATTTTGGGACAAAGGCACTTAAGATGTTTGGCGTTAAAAAATGCTAACTGTTTGAGGGCCCTAGCCCGAGTCTTAGCATTTTAGCTGAACATCTTAAGGGCCCCCAAAATGTTCACGGAGTGAGTAAAATCGACTTTTTACGAAACTATCAAATTCTGTGAGCGCAAAAATATTCGCTACGCTTTTTCTGGCTGTTTTTTCTGTCACCCTTGGGGTGGGCTTGGTGGTTCCATTGCTGCCGGTGTATGCTCATGAACTTGGGGCAACGGGATTGTACATAGGTTTTATCTTTGGGGCCTTTTCCCTTTCAAGGACGGCCTTTCTCCCCTTTTTCGGCCGTCTGTCAGATCTCAAGGGAAGAAAACCATTCATTACTACAGGGCTTCTGGCCTATTTTCTGGTCGCCATAGGCTTTACACTGTCAAGGAATGTCAACCTCTTTATTTTGATCCGCTTTTTCCAGGGCATTGCATCGGCCATGATCTTGCCGGTGGCCCAGGCCTATGTTGGGGAAATCACGCCTAGACACAGAGAAGGTTTTACCATGGGTCTGTTTAACATCTCCCTTTACGCCGGCCTGAGTCTTGGACCGGTGGTCGGCGGCGTGGTCCATGATGCCTTTGGCCTTCGGACCGCCTTTCTGAGTATGGGAGTGGTATCGCTGTCAGGCTTTTTCCTGTGCCTTGTGTTACTGCCTCGCAGCAAGGAGGAGCGGCCTCTAGTGCCGACCGGGTCCCCGACCCGTTACCGGGCCCTTGTGAAGAACCGATATCTCGACGCCCTTTTTTTCTTCCGCTTCGCCTTTACCACGTCGATCGGGATGGTGTGGGCCTTTCTTCCCCTTCTCGCGGGCCTTGAGTTCAATCTGTCCAGTTCGGCTATCGGGATCCTGGTCATGCCGGGAGTGCTCGTCACCGGTCTTTTGCAGACGCCGATGGGGCTCTTGGCGGATCGCTTCGACAAGAGGACCCTGATTGTCTTGGGTGGAATCATAGCTGCCGGAGCCGTCTTTTCCTTTGTTTACGCAAAAGGATTCTGGGCCCTGTTTGTGGCCAATGTCTTGTTCGGTGTCGGAGGAGGGATTGCCATACCCTCGGTAATGGCCATGACGGTCATTATAGGACGCCACACAGGGTCCATGGGCTCTATCATGGGCATGTTGACCATGGGGCACAGTCTGGGCATGTTGACGGGCCCTATATTTGCAGGCTTCATGATGGATACCTTTGACCTGTCGCTGGCTTTCGTAGGAGGCGCAGTCATCATGGGGTTAGGGTCTATCGTCGCCCTCGTGTTGACGGCCGGGTTCCAAAGCTGGGCCGAAGAAAAGGGGCATGATTGACAACAGGCGCATGCTACTTTAAACTTCGTAGCTATAGATCGTCGTATCAATCCCTTCTATGGATGGGAGGTTACTGACATGGAATCTCATAGTGGCGAGACCGTCACCATTGGTTCATTGGAGATTATGCTGGCCCAGCCCGCAGCGTTGCCTTTGAAATGGGTGGGACAGAAGGAACTCATTAAGCAGGTGCTGGCCGCATGGATGGTGATCGACGAGAAAGATGTCCCTTTCAACCCCCGTCTCGTTGGAAAACCGGGCGTTGGCAAGACCACCCTCGGCTATGCCGCGGCCAAGCAGCTCAATCGGCAGGTGTATCTGTTTCAGGCCACCATGGACACTCGGCCCGAGGACCTCATCATTACCCCTGTGATGGGGGGTGATGGTCAGGTCAAATATGCTGCCAGCTCTTTGGTAACAGCCATGATTAGGGGCGGGGTGTGCATCTTGGACGAGGGAAATCGCATGAGCGAGAAATCGTGGGCATCTCTGGCGCCACTCCTTGACGATCGGCGATATGCAGAGTCTCTCATAACAGGTTTGACCTTGCCAGCTCATCCTGATTTCAGATTTGTTGTGACGATTAACGAGGACGCTTCCACCTACGAAATCCCGGAATACATCCACTCCAGGCTGCAGCCTCAGATATTTATAGATTTTCCGGACCGGGAGGACGAACGGTTGATCCTAAAGGAAAATTTGCCCTTTGCCGACGAGGATATCCTGAACTATATGGTCGATTTGCTCCAGCGCGCCCATGCGGCCGATGAGGTCTATTCTGTACGCGACGGAATCAATATGGCCAGGTATGCCTTGAAGATGATGCACGGCACGGGGATGTCAAGGAAGGAAGCCATTCAACATGCCATCCTCAATGTGCTTGGTGAGGAGGCCCTCCGCTACACAGAATAGAAATGCCCAATGAAGCCTTAGAACCCATGGGTCCCATCTTTCCCGTCCCAATTGTCCATTACAGCCTGGAGTTTGCCGATGCGGTGCGGGACCTATTTCAACACGTTAGGCCGGACGCCGTAGCCGTAGAACTGCCCCGCTCCATTCAGGATGTGGTCGAGAAGGGTGTGCGGCGACTGCCTGAGATCTCCGTCGTCTTGTACCAGAACGACAAGGGGGAGACGCTCTATCTGCCTATTGAACCTACAGACCCTCTCACGGAAGCCGTCCGGTCTGGTCTGGAGACAGACATCCCGGTCTACTTCGTCGATTTGGACCTGGATGAATATCCTTCATATCGCGACTATGTGCCGGATACCTATGCCGCCCACCGCTTGGGAATCCGGTCTTATTACAATATCTATGCTCACCAGAGTCTTCCCTCACTGAAAAAGCCCCCCCAAGATCTTCGGCGAGAGGCCGGCATGGCTTACCACCTGCAGCAGCTGGCGGCCAAACACAATAAGGTCCTTTTTGTTTGCGGACTGGCACATCTTGAGGGTGTGAGGGCGGCGTTTTTCCGTCCTCAGGCTGAACCCCTTGAGAAAATCAAGCGAACCGGGGTAAGCGTCTTTAATCTTCACCCCGACGATCTGGCTGAGGTGCTCACCGAATACCCCTTCCTGGCCGCTGTCTATGAATACCGAAGGCACGGGCTTCCGCCCGAACCCGAGCTCTCTGATTTTACAGTTCGCAAGAAGCTTGGCGTCCTCAAACTGATGCATGGAGGAAAAGACACCTGTTCTGAAGAGGAGGCCCTGGATGCGTCCATACGGTGGAGCGTGCATCACATCAAACCGGGCATCGTGGACCGCCAAGTGGTAAGCCTAAGACTTTTTGAGCAGGCGGCTCGGCATTATCGCCAGGATACGGGCGAAGCGGTGTACCGATGGCAGAAACAGGCCTTTTTCCGCTATTCAAGGAACTATGCCCTGTTGGAAGAAGGGCTCTTGCCTGATTTTTACCAGCTTCTCGTTGCAGCCAGGGGGTGCGTGGACGACAATTTCTGCTATGCCTTCTGGCGCCTGGGGTCCTTCTATCCGTGGCAGAAGGCTCAGTCTTCAATCGCCACCATCCGCATGAGTGGAGACATGCTGCGGCTGGGACAACGTAAGATTCACATCCGCAGGAGACTTCGCAGGATCAAACGTCGTCCTGTGTATGTGCCCAGAAAACGTCGAATGAAGGAACACAGACCTGGAGAATGGCTGGAGGGTTTTGATGATCCTTACATTTGCTCCTATCCGCCTGAGGACCTGGTCATTGAGGATTACGGTGGTTTTCTCAAAAACAAGGGGTCGCATGTGCTGTCAGCCGATGACGCGGTCAGTGTCCCCTTTGAAACCACGATCCTGGACGGGATCGACATGCGGGAGACGGCCCGTCACATCCATGAGGGCCGTATCTACGTCAAGGAGTTTAAGAGGGTTAAAGGTGGCGTGGGATCGGTGGTGATTATCTTTGATGACGACAAGACAGGCCAGGCCTATCCCTACCTCATGACATGGCTGGGAGAGCACGACCAGGAGTCGGACATGGCCTTTTACGCCACCCATCCTGCCGATCATATTGTGGGGCCGGGCATCTCAAGGTGTACCTATGGGGGGGCTGTCATGACCTATCCGCCCCTTCGCCTGGCCGATGTCTGGGGAGACCCAGAGTACGATTGGGCACGGACCAAGGCAGAACGGCTTCTCTTGGCGGGCTTGGAATACAGCCTGGAAAAGCATGTGGTTTACGTGGCACAATCGCCACCCAGATCCTTTATTAAGCAGGTGGCAACCCGATGGGGCCGGCACATCGTTTACATCCCCATCGGCCAGCTTTCGCCGATCAAGCTTAAGCAGATACGCACCTTCCACGTGCTGGCAGGTAAAGACAAACGCAAGACCGCCAAGGATTACATTTGGTAACGACTCTTGCCTGTGGGGAAGGGGTTCTTTCCGGGGAGCATGGCAAATCTACCAGGACAGATTATCTCCAAAAGGGTTGGCAGAATCCTCGAACTCTTGGCATCAACTCATCGGGAGAAGACCCATTAAGCAAAGCTTTGGACGAACCCCTGTGGGTTGCTTCCTGAATTGGAGGGAGGTGCTAATTTTTGGCGGGGTGTTCAGGGGCCTCTGGGATGTGTGTTTTTTCCGTGTCTTTTGCCTGGTCGCCGACCGTGCATGAGTTCCTGAGTCAGGTAGATATGCCAAGTCTTGGCAGGACATAGGCCTGAAGCAAGAGCCAGACAAAAAAAACAGCCAACAAAATCAATAGCTCAGATGACATTCTTTATTCCTTCAGCCGACGGCTGAAATGAATTTACGCTCAGGAAAAACCTCGAGAAGACGGTGAGCAAGACGAGGTCGCAGAAGTCCCGACATGCCCGGCCGTTCTGCTCGAAGAAAACATGGATAGCAGGCGCTCAGGATTGGGGGCGCCGCATTTTGGACATTTGACAGGCTCTGGATCCGATGAAAAGATAATGTGCTCGAATTCATCGCCACATTGTGGGCACCGAAATTCATAGACTGGCATTGATTCCTCCTCGGCGCGGTTCGCTCCAAAAGGCGAACGAGCCTTTGAACCGCACGGTCGAAGATTCCCTCTAGCTTGCTACAGGGAGCTTCAATCGGACGTTTAAATATATTATTAAGCATTCGGTGCCGCATTGCAAGGCTTTTTGTCCTTCTTGTGGAGGAGCTGGGTGGCGTGATCAGGAAATATTGGCCATGGCTTATAGCCTTTCTATATTTTGTTAACCCTTATGATATAGTACCGGATTTTATCGCCGGCCCTGGCTGGCTTGATGATCTGGCTGTCTTGGCGTTGGCATGGTGGTGGGCTGCCAGGCTGAAAAGGACCGGTCGGTATCGCAACGGCCCGTGGGCGCGGCAAACAAACCAACAAGAATCCCCTGGTGCGGGTCGACGGGCCGAGGAGGATCCTTTCAAGGATGAGGACCCCTATGAGATTCTGGGCATTGATCAGGGGGCATCCAAAGCACAGATCAAGACAGCGTATAAGAAACTGGTCGCCCGATATCACCCCGACAAGGTGCAGTATCTGGGCAAGGAATTTCAAGAGCTGGCCCACAAGAAGTTCGTGGCCATTCAGAAGGCCTACGATATCCTCATGAGATGATACAGGCCCTCCTACTCGGTTCCGATAAAGAACGGTCGAAAGCTGGACTCGTCCTGTTCAAGGGCGGCCTTTATCTCATCCAGGAGCCTTGGCTTGTCATAAGGCAGCCGCCCATGGAGGTTGATGTAGTTGGTGTAGTGATCACTGGTGAGGATCGTGCCAATGGCAAGCCGTTCAAGGAAGGCTTTTGTTTCCTTTAAGATGGCGTGAGGGGTGAGCATTTGAAAGCTGCCTGCCATGACCTCTTCGAGAAGAGGGGTGTTGGTTTTTGGCACAAAGGTGCGTAGCCGCACAAAGTCCGGCGCGATTTCATTGATCACGCGAGCCGTTTCCTCGGCATGTTGGCGCGTCCTGTCCTGTCCCCCGATACCCAGGATGACATACAGACTTAGCTCCATGTTGGCGGCCATGACCCACCTGCCTGCCTCGATCTGCTGCCGGGCATGGGTTCCCTTATGAATGCGTTTCAGTGTCACATCGTCTCCTGATTCAAGGCCCACATGAATACGCCCAAGACCCGCTTTGGCCAATTGCTCAAGTTGTCTTGGTCCCTTTTTGTGAATAAACTGCGAAGATCCGTAGACCGTGATGCGCTCAATGGATGAAAAAGTCCTCCTCGCAAAACAGCATACCTCAGCCAGGTCTTCCGTCTTCATGGCAATGGTGTTTCCCGCGGGAAGAAACATGGTGTGCACATCCGGGCCGTAGATCTTTCTTGCTTCCAGCATGTCTTCCTTAATGTCATCGACGGGCCTGCAACGGTATCTGGGGCCGTTCTTGTAAACCATACAAAAAGTGCACCGGTTGTGGGGGCATCCAACGGTGGCCTGGATCAATAGTGAGTCGGCCTCGCTGGGCGGACGATATATGGGACCTTCATAACGCATGGAGAGAGCTTGATTTTTCTTGAAGAACGAGCATGAGTTTGATAGTTTTTAAAGTTTAAAAGGCTCCGAGGTGAGCGGCTGCTTATCCATTGCAGCAATATTCCAGTCTTTTCTTCTCATTATAGGACACATGTCATTCATTGCAAGGCGCAAACAGACCCGGCAGATATCCATCGGTGGTGTGAAGGTGGGGGGTGGCGCACCCATTGTTGTGCAATCCATGACCAACACCTTCACCCACGACATCTCTGCCACCGTGGCGCAGATCCATCGCTTGGAGGCTGTGGGCTGTGAGCTTGTGCGGGTCGCTGTGCCGGACGAGGCGGCCGTGGAGGCCATCAGCCCGATCAAAGATCAGATCTCCATTCCCCTGATCGCCGATATTCATTTCGATTACCGGTTGGCCCTGGCAGCGGTCAGGGCCGGGGCGGATGCCCTGCGGATCAACCCGGGCAATATTGGCGGAGCCAAAAAGATCAGGGCCGTGGCAGAGCTGGCCAGGCAGCGCGGGATCCCCATTCGCATAGGCGTGAACGCGGGTTCCATTGAAAAGGGCCTCCTAAAGAAACATGGCGCGGCTACGCCGGTGGCCATGGTGGAGAGCGCTCTGCGCCATACAGAGCTGCTGCGATCCTTTGACTTTCACGACATCAAACTTTCTATCAAGTCATCGGACGTGGCCCGTACCGTGGAAGCGTACCGGCTTCTGGCTTCTCAAACCGATCTTCCCCTGCACGTGGGCGTGACCGAGGCCGGCAGCCTGGTATCGGGCACCGTAAAGTCGGCCCTGGGTATCGGTATTCTCCTGGCCGAGGGCATTGGCGACACCATTCGCGTTTCTCTTACCCGCGATCCGGTGGATGAAATCCGGGTCGGCTTTGAGATACTCAAGGCCTTGAAGATCCGACAGCGGGGCCCGGAGATTGTTTCGTGTCCCACGTGCGGCCGTTGTAATATCGACCTGGTGGAGGTGGTGGAACGCGTTGAGGCAGCCCTGCTCACCAAGACCACCCCGGTGCGGCTTGCCATTATGGGATGCGTGGTGAATGGACCTGGCGAGGCCCGAGAAGCGGACATCGGCATCGCCGGCGGCAAGGGACACGGGGTGTTGTTTAAAAAAGGCAAAGTGGTGCGCAAGGTGCGGGAAAACAAACTGGTTGAGACGCTTCTTCAAGAAGTGGAGGCGTATGAAACGAAGGAGTAGCATGGGCAAAGAACGACAGACGGCCATTGCACCAAAGCGGCACGAAGACTATCCAGAATGGTATCAGCAGGTGATCAGGGCATCGGACCTAGCCGAAAACTCGCCGGTCAGGGGATGCATGGTCATCAAGCCATGGGGCTATGCCCTCTGGGAAAACATCAAGGGCGTGCTGGACAGCATGTTCAGGGCGACCGGGGTCAAAAACGCCTATTTCCCCCTGTTCATACCAAAGCGGTTTCTTGAGAAAGAGGCCGAACATGTGGAAGGCTTTGCCAAGGAATGCGCCGTGGTGACCCATCATCGTTTGGAGAGCGCTGAAGGCGGTGGGCTGGTTCCTGCGGGCCCGCTCGAAGAGCCTCTGGTGGTGAGGCCCACCTCTGAAACGATTATTGGGGAGTCGTTTTCCAGGTGGGTCACCAGCTACCGGGATCTTCCCCTGCTCATCAATCAGTGGTGCAACGTGGTGAGGTGGGAAATGAGGACTCGCATTTTTTTAAGAACCACTGAATTCCTTTGGCAAGAAGGGCACACGGCCCATACGACACCGAACGAGGCGATGGAAAGAACCCATCAGATGCTGGCTATTTATGCCGGGCTGGCAGAAGATCATCTTGCCATGCCGGTCATCAAAGGTGAGAAAACGGCCTCTGAGCGATTTCCGGGGGCCGTTAACACCTTTACCCTGGAGGCCATGATGCAGGACCGGAAGGCGCTTCAGGCAGGAACTTCCCATTTTCTGGGACAAAATTTTGCAAGGGCGTCGGAAATCAAGTTCCAGTCCGCGCAGGAAAAGGAAGAGCATGCCTGGACCACCTCGTGGGGAGTCTCCACACGCCTGATAGGCGGTATCATCATGACGCATAGCGATGACGATGGGCTGGTTCTGCCTCCTGTGATTGCACCATCTCACGTGGTGCTCATGCCTATTGTCAAGAAAGACGACCACAGAAGCCCTGTTATGGATTACACCTATGCCTTGGCCAAGGAGTTAAGAGCTTTGAGGTACCATGATCGCAAGATCACGGTCGAGATTGATGACAGGCAAGTGGGCGGCAGGGGATGGGATTGGATCAAGAAAGGCATGCCCCTGCGCGTTGAAATAGGTCCCAGGGACATAGCCGAAGACTCGGTGTTTGTGGGACGAAGGGACCGGGGGCCGAGAGACAAGGAATCGGTCCGCCGGGACGAGTTTGTGAAGACCATGGTCTCTATGTTGGATGACATACAAAGCAATCTTTTTAATCGAGCCTTGCGATTGAGGAAGGAAAATACCGTTCGTATTGATTCGCAGGATGATTTCTATGCCTTTTTCACGCCAAGTAATCCGGACAGGCCCGAGATCCACGGCGGCTTTTCCCTGAGCCACTGGTGTGGGGACCCAAGGTGTGAAGAAAAGATCAAAGAGGACCTGAGTGTGACGATTCGCTGTATCCCCCTTGCGCATGAGATCGAGACGGGAACGTGCATTGTCTGTGGGAGCAAAAGCAGCGGGCGTGTGGTTTTTGCCAAGGCCTATTAACCACCTTACGACTTGACCGGCTTGCTTTCAGCAAGCCCCGTCCTTTAGGACGGGGTCGAGGGGAGCTATGAAAAGACTGTTTTTCTTCCTTACCGGAAAGCCCCGCCCTGCAGGGCGGGAGAAGCTTCACAAGCCCTTGTGACATGATCCGCATCACCGACATCTTGGACCACATCAGTGCTTACCACCCGGAAGCCGATTTAAATCTGGTGGAACGCGCCTATGTCTATTCGGCAAGGATTCATGACGGCCAGGTGAGACTCTCCGGCGAACCGTATCTGTCCCATCCCCTAGAGGTGGCCGGACTTTTGACCAGGTTGAAGCTGGACACGGTCAGTGTGGCTGCCGGCCTCCTTCACGATGCTTTAGAGGATACGGAGGCGACGGCCGAGGAACTGACGGAGATGTTCGGCCCCCAGGTTACCCACATTGTGGAGGGCGTGACCAAGTTGAGCCGTCTGTCTTTTCGGAGTTCTGAGGCCCGGCAGGCAGAGAGCGTCCGCAAGATGATCCTGGCGATGGCCGATGACATTCGCGTCATCTTGATCAAGCTTTGTGACCGGCTCCACAATATGCGGACCCTTCGGTTCCACACGGAAAGGAAGCAGGTCAAGATAGCCCAGGAAACCTTTGACATTTTTGCCCCTATCGCCAACCGTTTGGGTATTTACTGGATCAAGGACGAACTCGAAGACATCTCATTCATGTACCTTTTCCCCCAGGAATACCAAGACATTGCAAACCAGGTGGCCAGAAAAAAGGAGGAACAACAAGCCTACATAGATAACATCAAGGGGATTATTCAC
>Ga0307426_1000551_pt1 | contig 25863 bp, 18 predicted proteins | sample SalMarWE160340MG_FD_202165 | JGI IMG/M metagenome (GOLD analysis project Ga0307426, IMG submission 202165) | Salt marsh sediment microbial communities from the Plum Island Ecosystem LTER, Massachusetts, United States - WE1603-40 | ecosystem: Environmental > Aquatic > Marine > Intertidal zone >...
TGAGTCAATTGGCATTTCTTGATTGCAACAACTTGTCGGTCTGCTGCGTAACCGTATCCCTGCCTTCGATATCACTTTTCCTCCTCGTACCCCAGCGCCATCTGCTTGAGCTTCCCCTCGAGCATCTGCTCAAACACCGTCTTGTTGGTCTTCACGTCGTAGACGTACGGTAGAAAGATCTCCACCGGCTCGGCGTAGTTCATCAGGACCAGGGACAGCTGCGAGTGCACCCAGTCCTTTATGATCCGCCAGCCGACGCGCATAGCCTGATCCGTGCGGTGCGGCTCTTTGAGAAACTTCTTCGGTAGCTTCCGCTCGTGCACCGCATCCTCGATGATCGCCCGGGCTTTCTCGACTTTCATCGGCAGCTTGATCGGTATCCGCATGTCCGGAGCCGGTTCGATTACAAAACTGATGCCGACGACGTTCGTGTTGTCATCGAGATCCTGCAGGATCTTCTTTGCACATCATTATTGGAAGTATACTTAAAAAGATTATGACTGATAAATATCGCGTTGCACGTTCCTCCAGGCAATTACATATAAGTGATCACTGAACAGCCTACTTAATTTTAACAACCTTTCGTGTGATCACACCGTCGACTTCAATGAAGTAGATCCCGGGCTTCATTTTCTCGGGCACGACGGTGCGCCCGGTGATATCGAAGACCTTGTATTTGACACCTCCAGGTATATTGATCGCTCCTGAAAACACAGTTGGCAATGCACAACCAGGATCAGGATTTTGTTCGTAGTATTCTTCAGTACCGACATCATTTTGCAGAACCGTAAGCGTTGAACTGCGGATATTCGATATATATGCACGGCTTTTCGGATCTGTCCAGATACAGGCCGCCGGGCTATTCCCTGTAGGAAGCGTTATGACTATGAGATCTGTTGCACAGTCGATACAGGATACGTCATTGGTCCCGCAATTAGCACAATATATGTGATTATTCAGTAGATCATACGTAAGGGCATTCGGGTTTTCTCCTACATTGATCGTTGCAACCAGCGAGTCACCCGATCCGTCGATCACACTGACTATATGACCATAATAGTTCGCACAATATACCTTGTTTGATATATTGCTGTATTCAAGGTCAGAGGGCCAGTCTCCTGCCGGTACTGTGGCGATAACGATATCGTTCGTGCCGTCGAGGATCGTAACATTATCAGATAGATGGCCAGCAATATAGATTTTATTGTCCGTGGGATTGTGCACTATATCATAGGGCCAGTCACAGATCCCGAGTGTTGTTATTATGGCATTGGTCGTGCCATCAATAATCGTTACATCATCACCATGGCTGTCCAGACAATACACTTTATTATCGATCGGATTGTAGCATAGATTTTTGGGTGTACTCAAAGAACCTACCAACGGTATCGTGGTGATGATATAGTCGTTTGCACCGTCAATAACCGTTACGCTCTGTGCCATGGTATTTGAGCAGTACACCTTGTCGTCATTGGGATTGAATACAAGATACCCGGGCTCGATCCCCACGGTGATTGTTGTGATCACGGCGTTTGTTACAGCATCGATCACAGTGACACTGTTGTCGCCCGAGTTTGCGCAGTATATTTTATTGTCGATAGTATTATGCGCGATCGCTCCTGGATTCTTGCCAACCTCGATCTGTGTGATCACATTATTATCAGACGTACTTACGACTGTAAGCGTTTTGCCGTAGCGGTTCGGGCAGTAGATTCTGTTATTTTCTGCATTGTACCCGATGACCCATGCTTCACAACCCAGCATAATTTCTCCTATTACAGTGTTCGATGCTCCATGGATGAGCGTGATATCGTGGCTTTCCCAGTTCGCACAGTACACTGTATTGCTTGACGGGCTGTATATTAAGGCATGGGGTGTAGTACCTGCATTTACGGTTGTTATTACGTAGTTTGTTGCGGCATCGATTATCGTAACATCGTGTGTTAATGCATTCGCTGCATAAATTTTATTGTTCATTTCATTATATGCGAGTGCATCCGGCTGCTGTCCTACATGTATTAATGTGCTGACCGTGTTTGTTGAACAGTCGATTACGCTTACTCTTTCACTGTCCCAATTCGCACAGTAGATCGTATTCGTTGCCGTATTATGCAGCAGATAGTGCGGATTCCATGACTGCGCAGAGAACGTAGCTATTACCTGGTTTGTTTCGCCATCGATAACCGAGATGTTATCACTGTGAAAGTTCGCACTATAGATATTCGTATTAACCGAATTATACAATAAGAAACAGGGATAATTGCCGACCCCTACGGTTGTAATGATAGTATCTGCACCGGCATCGATTATACTTACGCTGCCATAATAATTACTGTTATACTGTGCGCAGTAGATCTTATCATACGCGGGATTATATGCCAGGGCAAGCGCAGCTTCAGGTGTATTGATCGTTGCCAGGACAGTATCGCCTGCACAATCGATGACCGTGATGCTCTTACTTAACTCGTTAGCTACATAAATTTTATTATGCGCGGAATTGTACGACAATGCACTCGGACAATTTCCCACCGGGACAGTGGAAATAACCTCATCGGTCGAGCTGTTTATTACGGTCACGGTATTGTCATCGTAATTAGAACAATAAATTTTGTTTTCATAATCGTTACAGCAGAGCGCACTGGTTCTTGAACCAACCTGCACTTTGCCGATTTTCTCATTCGTCGCACTGTTTATTACAATGAGGTGCTCGCCGTAATCTCCACCTACGTATATTTTATCGCTGATCTCATTATAGACAAAGACCACAGGTCGGATAACACCGGAAAACGAATCCGGAATAAAAATGGTTTGTTCAACTACCTGAGCACGTCCATAGATCGGGAGCATTAAAACTGCAAGCAAAAGACCGTATAGTGCGCACCGGGTTTTGATGACTATGCATGAAATATACATTATTGCCTCCTTCGGGATGATTATACCGGATGTTTTAGTTATGTCAAGGCAGTACTTTTGAGGAAATCGTTTTGCATAATAAATGATACACTTGCCTTGTTTGTCTTTTCCCGGGTGCTCACGGTAAAGTATACTGGTTTTTGGTTTGGAAGCGCTGTAGCGCTTAGTATGGCTTGGGGAGAAATGGGGTCAAATCTTCGCAATTCACAAATTTTCTGTATAGATAGATTTCTTTTCAAAAATATGATAATTAGGTCCGGGCTGTTTAACATCCTTGAATCCAGCGTACGGGATAAAAAAGCAGTCTTGTTGATCGAAGAAATTCTCGGTATTTCTAACATTAATGACCTTAAATGTCTTTTTAAGCTCATAAGCTATTTGTACTAATTCCATTACTCGTTTATGGACTTTGCTATATGCCGTTAAAGATGATTCTTGTATGATTATAAAATCAGGTAATGTATTTTGGTATTCTTCATTATGTTTAAATCTTTGCAGCTTGCTGTCATATTGCCAGCAATCGTATCCCTTAATATGCTCTTTTCTAAAATAGTATATCTGTGCAATTAGGTAGTCTATTTCATCTTTTAATATCTGACTTTGACGGCCTTTTGATTCGTATAAGGCTATTAACTTACCGAGTTCCCGGTTAAGTGTTTCTAGTGTGGGATGCAACTGAATATTTCCCCATGCAGCACCAGTTTGATAAATTGAACTACCCTCTTTGATATTTTCTTCGATCCATTTTTTAGTTGTGATACGATTATCCTCTTTTGCCAGCAAGCTATCAAACTTTATTATATTGCAGACTGATGGAATTATTATTAAAACCGCAAGTGAACACGTTAATACATGATTCACGCGTAGCTTAAGGGGTTTGAATAAATTATCACTTAGATAACTAATAAGAAAGGCGCTCGTTATACAAAGAAATGGAATAACCGGTACAATGTATCTCAAAAATACAGTATAACCTTTGCCAATGAGAAGATAGTAAATAAAGGGAAAAGAACAGAGTATTAAGAACTTTCTAAAATTGATTTTTATTAAGAAGAGGAAACCGATTAAAGAGCTAAGGAGTAAACTCCATCCTAAACCAAAAAATAAAGAAAATTTCAGATGATACCACCAGCCTTGATTCAAAATTATAAGATGACCTCGGTTTAAATGATTAATTTCAAACGAAAGGTCAGCAATAAATTTCGAAAAATTCAGTATCATGAAGGGATTCGTTAGTAAAAATACAGCTATAGCTATCCCTGAGAATAGCCATATTGTTCTGTCGTGCAGCAATTTGATTCTTTTATCTTTTCTGTCTTTGGCATTGAATAGATGTACAAAAAACATAGGTACGAAAAGCAGTATACCAATATATTTTGTAGATATTGCAAGACCGACAAATAGACCAGCAGTTATGAAATTTTTTAAGATGTTATTCTTATAGCTTCTTATGATATAGAAGATTGAACACATAATAAAAAGGGTCGCGGGAACATCAGTTACACCGAAATGTGATTCTCTCACGTGTAGATAAGCCAGACCGCAAAACAATGCTGCAAGGATAGCTGTTTTGTTATTGAATAGCAGCTGAGCGATCTTATAGACTACAAAAACTGTGATGATTCCCATACATGCTACAATTAGTCTATCTATTATGTAAAAATTATTGGGATAAACAATAAAAGATGCGGCAAAATATGCTGGCGACGCATATAATCCGAAAATCTTGCCTATAAGAAAATAACCTGCGTAAATAAAGAAAAGTAAATACATATAAAAACTTGGATATTTGAAGAAATAGGGGTTGAAATCACCCCTGAAGAATTGCAATGAGATTTGTATGATAGTACTCTCATCCGGTCGACATTCAGTGCCTGGTAGCCCGAAATTTATTCCCCAAAATCTTACAATACTACTAATGACGAGAAGGATGAGCAGGATCAATGGTACTTTATTCTTTACTGGATTATTCATCATACTTCCCTTTGTTCTACTATATTATATATTTCCAATCTTAACACAAGAGTCAATTTCGCTGAAATCTATTTCCAGAGGGTTTACTTACGGTGATAACAGGGAGAATCGGATGCAAATAGGGTCAATGCACCATTGGAGTGCAGGAGCGAAACGACGTGTCCTCGATCCGCCATGCAAGATGGCGGATATATCTGCAACGCAGCGTGTCTTCAGTCTGTATTTTTCTACGGACGTGATACCTTATTGACATTTCCATAGAATTTTATACAATTATGCTACATGAGTCAAAATCTGAAGGATGTTGTAATTAATAGAATTAGAGCACCTTTGGAAGAATATAACACTTCTTTCGGGGATCTTTTGAAAACCAGCCAGCAGATAGAGAATCGTTTTGTCCACGATGCTGAACTTCTGTCGGAAATCAGGAAGAAATTCGATATTCTTTCTGCAGCGGTTGAACTTGAATTTGAAGGGATATCGGTTTTTGACCAGGAAATAAAGAAAACCAAGGAAATTCTTGAACAGAGTATTGTCAAGGTTAATGAATCCTTGACCGTGTCAAACCGGATATCAAAAGACCTTGACGATATCTCCAAATCATTCGACATCATTCATGGTTATGCTGAAGAACTCGATGATATCGTGAAGAATATCGCGTCTGTTTCAGACTCCATCGAGGTTGCTTCACGCAATGCCGGGATAACTGCTTTTCATGCGGGTGAACAGGGGAGAGGTTTCGAAGTTATCTCCCGTGAAATGACGATGCTCGTGCGCAGTGTGCAAAAGCCGACAAGGCTCATCCCCGAAGTTTCTGAAGAAATCGTTAAGGGAACAGACGATCTTGGTCAAGATCTATTGAGAATAGGCAATATCGTTCATGATTTGGTGGATATCAACGATCGTTTTTCGAGTATTACCAGTGAACTGCTCGCTTTGATACCGAATATCGAAGATGGCATCAAAAACCTGGCAAAAAGCGTAAAATCGCAAAAAGAATTACACCAGCTGCTCCTTACTGAAAATGAGCGTTCTTCACAGTGGTTAAATAATATTCAGGATATCGCCCGGTCTTCAGCTATCCTTGAACAATACCTTGAAGCGATGTTTCGTCGCGTCAGTAATATTCGCGAAAGTCTGATGGCGGTCGAGGATAATACCTCTTTTGCATGGATATTCAATAATTTGAAAGTCGCTCTGACCGATGCATCGAAAAGTTATGCTAAGGGGATGAGAGATCTTTCTGATAAAGATATCAGTCAAAGTGATATTAGATTATCTGAACGTTCTATACTTCAGTTAGTCAGTGAATCGAATCAACTTTCTTCAGTTATCGGCAATATCGCCACCGAGATCAAAAATTGGTTGAAAACAAACGGTATCGCCTGTGATGTGTTGACCAAGGGCGTTACTTTTTATCAGGATATCATTAATATCCTTGCATCACTAAATAAAAAACTCCAGACTATACGAACAAAGGCGGAGCGGATCGACGAACCGCTTTTCAATCTTAAAAAAATAACTGAACGCTCCCGTGTTCTTGGTTTATACGCCAGTATTGAAAGCGCAAGGGGCGGACTGCATTCAGAGTCACTGGGTGTTGTAACCAAGGAGATTAAGGATTTATCAGAAAAAACCACTTCATTTGTTAATGATATCGATAATGTGGCGGTGAATATTACCAAGAGCTTTGATGAACTATCGATATTTCTGATAAGAAGCATGAGTGATGTTGAACAGGGCGTCGGGTCTTTGAAAGCGGCAGCAGCTATCCTCGAAAAGAACAAAGGGCTGCTGCAGAGTCTCGATAACCTTGCTCTGGAAATGATCAGTTCGACCGATAAGATGAAGACGCAGTGTAATGATCTTAGTGCTCATGTAAGAGAACTGAATACTGATTATGAAAACATAGAAAAGGGGTTTCACGGCTATTCAGAGACGATCGGTAACTGCGGCACAATTGCTGAAGAGCTGTTAAAGAGTGTTGGTTCTTTTAGCAAAGAATTCGCAGTTATTACTCGCCAGCCCAAGACGATCATTTATCATCAATCAGTCGAGCCGATAATTCTGGATCCAGCAAATAAAACTGATGCACGCAGTCATGAAGTGATTGAACAGATATTCATCGGTTTGTTGACATTTGATTCGGCCAATCATATGGTTCCGGGTATGGTTGACACTTTTTCAGTATCCGAAGATGGATTGATCTGGGATTTTAAGATCAAGAAAAACATCAAATTTCACAATGGGGATATGGTGAGTGCAAAGGATGTCGCCAATACGATCTCACGTGTTAAAGCAGGTCCTAATGAGAATTTTATCGATTATGTGGATGACGTTAAAGTTCTCGATGAACTCAACCTGAGGTTTAATCTGAAATTTCCTTATCTGCCGTTTCTTGCCAATCTTGCCTGCGGCGTATGCGATATCACACATCGGAATTTATCGGTTGACAAACCGAACGGGGCTGGTCCATACAAATTCATACACTGGGACAAGGGAAAAGAGCTTGTCCTTGAAGTCTTTGATGATTTTTTTGATGGTCGACCAGCGATCGATAGGATAGTCTTTCGTTTTATTAAGGACAGTGATGAAGCGGTCGAGCGGTTTAAAAAAGGTGAGATTTCAATAATGGCGGTTACCCCCGATACAGTAAAGCATTTTTCACCTGAAGAGATCGTATCTGGACCCGGCTTATCGACCCAGTATATCGGCATAAATGTCAAAAAGGAAACACCTTTTAACAACAAAAAAGTCCGGCAGGCGATGAATTATGCGATAGACAAGGATTATTTCGTTGATTTTGCCATGGAGGGGCAGGCGATCCCGGCCCGCGGTGTATTTCCGCCCGGGATGTATTCCTATAACAAAGATCTGACCGGCTATGCTTATGACCCGGATAAGGCAAGACAGCTCATGGCTGAAGCTGGTTTTGGCAGCGGTCTTGACAGCACTTATCCGTTCGATATCAGGGATAGTGAGGCGGCAATAAAGCGAGCTGAATATATAATTAAAAGTCTTGAAAAAATCGGGATTAGGCTTATACTTAACCCATTACCGTGGGGTGATTTCTTAGAGCGAGGTTATCGCGGTGAAAGCATTATCTGTATGAAGAGTTGGGTTTCGGATAATGGAGATCCGGATAATTTTGTTTATCCTCTATTTCACTCTAAGAGTTTTGGTCGTGCTGGTAATACCTTTTACTATAGTAACCACATCGTGGATACTATGATAGAAGATGCAAGATCTGAACGCAGCAGCCAGAAGCGTAGGACTATTTATCAGGAGGCTGAGAAGATGATAGTTGAAGATGCACCTTGGGTGTTTCTTTCTCATGCCGTGGATACGTACGCGGTAAGCAAGAAGATCGGGGGTTTTAAGGTCGACCCCTTTGGGATAAACAAATTCCGTTATTTATGGAGTAAATAATGGAAGCGATGATCGTTTTTCGGATTGGTGATGAGCATATCGGGGTCGATATTGCACAGGTGCGTGAGGTTACCGAAGCTCTGTTACCGGTGCCTGTGCCGAGGTCGCCTGATTTCTTGCTAGGTTTGGTAAATATAAGAGGAGAAGTGATACCAGTGATTTCTTTAAAAAAACGTCTGGGTTTTACAGGTGACGATGCAGGTAAGCTCTTGCTCATTGTTGAAGATGAAGGACGTCTGGCTGGTGTTAAGGTGGACGAATTATTTGGTACAAAAAAGGTTATTGATGCTCGTATTAACCGGCGTGCGGAGTTGCTATCGACGCGAAAAGAAAAAGATTTCTTCTATGGTGTTTACGAAGATGACGGTAAACCAATACTTATTTTAGACTTGGGTAAGGTACTATCAAAGGAGGATAAATGAGGGTATTGGTCGTAGACGACGCAATGTTCATGCGTCGTATGCTCAGCGACATTCTTGAAAAAGGCGGGCATATAGTCTGTGGTGAAGCGGCGACTGGTAAAGAAGCAGTAGATCGCTATAAGGAATTGAAACCTGACCTTGTGACAATGGACATAATCATGCCTGATATGAGTGGTATCGAAGCGGTTAAGGAAATAAGGAAATTAGACGGTGAAGCAAAGATTCTAATGGTTTCGGCTATGGGACAACAAGCATTAGTTCTGGAGGCTGTACAAGCAGGCGCCATTGACTATGTTGTTAAGCCTTTTCAGCCATCAAGAGTTTTAGAGTCTATTGAGCGTATTATCGAAAAATAAAATGGATAATTACTTAGAGCTATTCATCAGCGAACTCGAAGAATATACTAAGCAATTGAATAAGCAGTTGCTTAACCTGGAATCGAATAACCATGATACTAAGTCAATAATCGAGGTTTTTCGCATCTTTCATACGATAAAAGGTATGTCTCAAACCATGGGCTATGAGGGATTATCGGATCTCAGCCATGCGATTGAGGATCTGCTGGGAGATGCGAAAGATAAGGGAGAAATAAGCCCCAACCTGATCGATTTTCTTTTTATCGCGGCTGATTTACTTGCTAAATCTTCAAAAGCCCTGAAGAGCAGAAAGGGACTTCCCGGAGTCGGCGATATCCTCAATGTTATTTCAAAAATAAAAAGAGGAGAATCATTCGTATATCAGCAAGAGGATCTAAGTTCGAAAGATCTTGGCGAGATCCGCATCAAGATAGAAAAACTCGATACATTATTCAACTTAGCGAATGAACTAACCATTACACGGTCGCGATTGGTTAAATTGAGTGAAGTCTGGGATGATACTGGTCTGAAGACGTTGGCAGATACTGCTTCAAGGCTCATATCATCACTCCAGGACGAAGTGATGCGCTTAAGGATGTTGCCTTTGAAAACGGTCTTTGAATTTTTCCCAAGATGGTTTCGTGATGAGGCAAAACACCTTGGCAAGAAAGTCAGTCTTGAAATAATCGGTGGGAACATTGAAGTCGATCGTTCGATCATTGATGTTCTTAAAGAACCTCTTATGCACTTGATACGAAATGCTCTTGACCACGGGATCGAAAAATCATCCTCTAGTCAAAAGAAAAGTATGGTCGTACTTAAAGCGACACGTGAGAAGGAGAGGATAGTCATTTCTGTTCTGGATAATGGTAAGGGTATTGATCTTGACAAAGTTCGTAACAAAGCGATAAAGAGTGGTTTGATCAGTGAAACAGAGGCTCAGCATTTAAGTGACGAGGAATTGTACCAACTTCTAACGCACCCGGCTTTTTCTACAAAAGATGAAGTCACCACGATGTCAGGAAGGGGTATCGGCTTGGATATAGTCAATTCAACGGTCAATAAACTGGGCGGAAAACTTATGATCTCTTCACGACTGGGCGAGGGTTCATCATTTACCCTTGAATTGCCGCTGAGCCTGGCAATTATCCGGACCATGGTTTTCAAACTGGACGGACAGAGATTTGCGCTTCCTTTAAATTATATACAAGAAACCTTTTATGCAAACGAAAATATGTTTCAGAGTGTCTACCACCGTGAACTATTTCCCCTGCGTGATGAAATACTGCCTTTGGTAAGGTTGGGCGATCGCTTGGGTTGCAGCGGCAAGAAAGGTAGAAAATCAGTAATTGTCGTTCAAACCCCGGGAAAACGTCGAGGGTTTGTTACCGATGAAATTATTGATGAGGAAGAAATTGTGGTGAAAAAGCTGGATCCGTTGCTTGCGGTTCCTGTTTACTCAGGTTGTTCGATATATGCTGATGGTTTGCCAATATTGATATTAGACCCAAGGGGGTTTGGATGATTGATGCAAAGCGTTTGTCGCCAGAACAACTCGATGCCTTAAAAGAAGTAGCAAATATCGGAAGCGGTCATGCGGCGACTTCTCTTTCGCAGTTGATGAGCAAGAAAGTGATGGTGCGCGTTCCAAAGATACTCACCGGGCCGCTTGAAGACGTCATACTGAAAATTGCTGACCCTAATGATGTTGTAGTTTCCGTTTTATTGTACTTTCTTGGTGATTTAACAGGAAGGACTTTGTTACTTTATCCTTTTGAGGATGCTCAGGAGATCACATCTCTTTTAATGCCTACGGTTCAGGACAACTCGGCCGAGGTCCAGGAATCACTCCTCAAGGAAGTATCGAATATACTTTCGTGTTCTTATATGAATGCATTAGGTGAGCTACTCGGATTGCTGATCTTACCATCGGTGCCAGGTATGATCGTTGATATGGTCGGTGCTGTTCTTTCAAGCGTCGTACTCGAATTCGGGCGGGAAAAGGATTTCATCTTCTGTGTTGAAACGGAATTTGATTTTGGAGATGTCAAAAGACCGCTGAGTACGTTTTTTCTTCTTCTGCCAGATACTGCAAGCCTGGAATTAATATTGAAGAAACTTAATTTAGCGAAATAATATGATATCACAAGAAGAGCTAAGGATACTTAAGAGTTTCGCAGAACGGATACCCGAGAGTGATCCGGGTGCGCATAACAACCTTGCTATCGTCTACTATAACAAAGGTTTGTATGATGAAGCTATTGATGAACTTGAGCGGGCTCTTAAGATCGACCCGAATTTTATATTAGCGCGCAATAATCTCGACATTATTTTAAAGAAAACCGGACGCCTGGAGGAGAAGATCGAACAACTCGTTCGGATCGTAGACCGCGAGCCCTACGATGAAACAAAGACTCTGGAGCTTGCTGATACCTACAGAAAATTAAACCGCTATTCACAAGCGATCATATTCTACCGAAAGGTTCTCGATTTCAATCCAGGTTCATTTGAAGCCCACTATGGTCTAGGTATTACCTTAAAGCTTTTAGGTAAGTACGATGATGCTCTTGAGGAAATAAAAACAGCTCTCGAGATAAAAATATCACCTGATGTTTACCGAACTCTGGGAGAAATATATTTTAACAAGGGGATAATAGACTTAGCGATAAGAAATTTTCAAGAATCGATAATCCTTGACCCTTCTTTAGCTGAAGGGCACTTTTTGCTTGGATTTGCACTTGGTGAAAAGGGAAAAATCGATGAGAGCCTTGAGGAAGTTAAAAAAGCGATCGCCTTGAATCCTGCGCTTGCTCAATTTGAACCCAATTTACCGATCGATATCAAGGAGCATAAGGGTCATTGGGAATTCTTAAAGGATCAACTTGGGACGCCAAAGATATCGGATAACGATTACCAGGTTCATTATAACCTGGGTATGACCTATCGCAACAAAGGGTTGTTTAATGAAGCAAAGAGAGAATTTGAAGAGTGTCATAAACTGCAGCCTGATAATCCTGATCTTCAACTCGTTTTCGGCGAAGTTGAGTTGTTCCTTGGTAGACTTGACAGCGCACAGAAATATGTGCAAAAGGCGTATGAATCTGATTTCGATTCTGCCTCCTGCATAAATGTATTAGGAGTCGTACACTGTCTAAGGGGTGAGTTGGGTGATGCGGTTAAGTTTTTTGATAGAGCGCTCGCAATTGAAGATAACCATTCAGCGGTCCTGAATAACATGGCTGTAACCCAGAGTAATTTGAACAATCCGGATAAAGCTCTTGATTATTATCAAAAAGCGATCCGCGGCGGCTGCGCGGAAGCGCGATTTAACCTCGGTATGCACTATTTACGAAGCGGGGCACATGATAAGGCACTCGAATCTTTCTCAGGTGCAACTGCTGATGAAGAATTCGGTAAAGGATTAGTCTACTATGAACAGGGTAAGGATGATGATGCGATCGCGTCTTTTAAGAAAACATTGTCGACCATGCCGAACCATGCTGGTGCATATTACAATATAGGATTTATTTATACCAAACTCGGCAAGTTTAAAGAAGGTCTCGATAACATAAAAAAGGGTATGGAGATCGAACCGAATTACGATAAAGATAAGTATTTGATAGCGTTGGAACCGGAACTGTCTGGATATGGTTTATACTATTCTCCACGCATAGGTCAAGTAGAGAAAGCCAGGACAGTTGAGAAGGATTTGCCGGTTCTTGAAATTCCCAGTGCGGATAACTATTTTACCAATGCTGAGTCTTATTTGAGAAATAACAGCTACGAAGATGCTCTAAGCATGGTTGATCAGGCTCTTGGATTAGAATCTGATTGGAGTAAAGCGATTACTCTAAAAGCAGATATCTTGTCACGCATGACAAGAAATGACGATGCGATTGCCGTTCTTGAGCAGCATATCGGGGCACACCCCAAGGATGTTGAGGTGAAGGCAGCTTTAGGAAGCATGCTGAGACAAAATAGTCGCCTTCAAGAGGCAAAAAAGATCTATCTTGATCTGCTTGATTCGGATACAAATAACATTGATTGGTTAACCCAGGAAGCAGAGATCCTGGCTGTTCTGGGTGAGCTGGATGATGCTCTTGAGTACTACGATAAAATATATGTTCTGGATAGTGAAAATATAGCAGCAAATCTGGGTTTCTTAAAGATACATGTAAGCAAAAAGGATTTCGAAAAAGCCGAACCTTATTTGAATTTTTTTAACGATAAGCACTCGGATATTTATGATTATAACGTACTCGCCGGACTGTACTATCATGAGAAGAATAAACATGATGAGGCAGTTCATTATTTCGAAAAAGCGATAGAACTCGATTCTTCTCAGGCACTGCCATACTATCAACTCGGTCTTTTATTAGTGCAAAAAGGGGATTTTGGAAAAGCTTGTGATAATTGGAAAAAGGCCTTACTTCTGAGTCCTGATGAGGAATTGGCAAAGAAGACAAGGCATTGTCTAAAAATGACCGTTGAATTGTCAGAGTTCATAAAACAACAAGCATGAAAAGGGGGTGAACGCATGTCTGATGACTTGACTATGGATTCTGGAGCACTGATTTTTGCAACCTTAGCAGATGTCTACTTATCATCAGGGATGGTGGATGAGGCGATTTCTATCCTGAAAGATGGTTTGTCACGCAACCCGACTTATAGTCTGGCCAAGATAATACTCGGACGAGCATATTATATAAAAGGGGATATCGAACAGTCACTTAAGATCCTGGAAGGCGGATATGATGAGCTTAAAGACAGCGAAAATACCAATCTATATATCGGGCACTGCTACAGGAAACTCGGTGAATATGAAAAAGCGACAGAATACTATAATGTGACTCTCAAGTTAAATCCCGGTAATCTGGATGCAAAACAAGGACTTGAGGCTCTTGGAACCGGAGCAAAAGAACCGGTTGTAGAAAAACAAGACGAAGCTTCAGCAACACCAGAACCGAAAAAGGCCGAAATCGTTGAACCGGCAGCAACACAAGAAGTGACCGAGGAACCCGCTATCGGGGTTGCACTACCTGTGGATGCAAAAATTTCGACCGGGCAACAGATAGAGGCGCCTAAGATAGAAGAACCAACAAAGGCTGAAACAGTGGTTGAACCCCCGACCGCTGAGCAAGCGATTAAACCAGAAGCAGTGGCTGAGAAAGAAATAGCGGAAGAAAAAGCAGAACCTGTTGTTGAAGAGAAAGTAAAAAAAGAGCCTGAAAGAGCCCTTATAGAATCCGAAGAAGTGAAACCAGCACCAGTAGCAAAACCAGCACCTTCCCAAATCGAAGAAAAAATTGAACCAGGCGCTGCCAAAGCACCGCAAAAAGTAGAGACTGAAGCACCCCGGCCAGAAGTTCAAAAAGAGCCGGTAGTCGATCTTGGATTGGCGGCAACGGAAACAAAAAAAGCCGAGGAGGCAGAAGCTGTTTTTCCGTTAGAAGCTTTAGATAAACCGATGAAAAGGCTTTTGAACATGAAAACAGTGAAAGGTGCATTTATCTGCTCCAAAGACGGTTTACTCATCAAAAATTATTATGAAAAGTGTGCTGATATTGAGGTGATCAGCGCTATGATCGCAGCGATACATAATGAGGCTCAAGAAGCATTTAAATATCTAAAAGAGGGGAGCGTAGAGAAGTTCATTATTGATAAGATAGACTACCCGCTGTGCGTGATCACTGCAGGCGATTCGCTCCTTACTGTGGTCACACAGCCTGAAGCGAAACCCGGCTTAGTATTTGTTTATGCGCGAAAGATCATCGATGAAATAAGGGAGATATTAGGATGAATCCCACTACACAAGATGCTGTGAAAGGGGTTAAAGAATGAAAGTAACAGAACTGACAAGAATACCAAAAGTGCTGGGTGCTGGCCTTAGTACAGATGACGGTTTTATAATCGATAGTCAATTCACAATTGGCTATGATGCAGAAAAATCCGCAGCCATGGCAGCGCGGGTGGTAAGCAGGATCAAAAGCAGCTTGGATTTGGAAAAAGCCTCGGCTATCCTGTATACACAGAATAATGTGTTTTTTGTAAAAGAGACGGATGAGGGGATTTATTTTGTCATTTGCCAGAAGGACGCAAACCTCGGGCTTGTAAAGATAAAGATAGATAAACTCACTTAACAGGAAAGGATCTGCATACCTGCATGGTGTAGTTCCAACTCATAGCGCAGGTTATGCCAAATACTTCAGATCTTCTCTATTCAATACTTTGATCAGGCATCAGCGGCCATTTTTTGATTGAGCAGTGGTAAATTGTTGAACTGCTGTTTGCATTCTTCTATTAATCCGTTGTATTCTTGTTCAAATTCCTGGGTAGCGTGGAATCTAAAAAAATGCACAGTAGCAAAGATGGGTTCTCTTTTCTCGAATACCTGCTGTATTGTATGGGCGAGGCTTTCTGTTTTCCCGATGAATATCCTTTCTTGGAGAATATCCGCGAATTCATAGACGCCTGGAAAATCCGGAGCATTTTTTATCTGTTCAGGGATCAGCTTACGCCAGTAATCCTCTATAGGCATGCTTTAGTATACAAAAAAATCAGCCGAGGTCAAGGATTAAAAAAAGTGGGCACTGGGAAGTGGACAAATAGTATTTACTTGGCACTAGAGAATAAGCAGAAAACATAAGAATCGTTGTGTCAATACAAATGGTAGATCTGCGGTCCACAACACGGGTAACATACCTTCTTTTTCTATTATAGAAAATGCTGGCGGGTTGTCAAGAGGTGGAGATTGATTCTCGTTATCTGATTTTCACGACTTTCTGTGTGATCACACCATCCACGACGATTTCTCTTTTGCCATTATCATCAAGATCTAAATCGAATACGATTGGCGTACATTCCATATTACTTACGACTACCGGCCACCCAAGAACCGTATCTCCTGTTCTCTGTATCAATTATTATTCATGGTAATAATGAAGCGGTCTGGTTGTCGGTGATGCACTTTTTGCAAAGCGGATCGCCTCGATTTCTGCGCTCGCTGAGGTCAAGGCAGTAATAAAAGGTATATTGAGTTCAACGGCAAGGCGTCTCATGGCATAGCCGTCGCGTTTTGCCCGAAAAGTGAGGGTCGGGGTATTGACGATCAGCTGGATCTTATCGCGGCGCATGAGATCGAGTGCATTGGGCGATTTATGTTCGCTGATCCGGTAAACAGTCTTGACCGATATCCCGTATTTACGAAGGTATTCTGCAGTACCCCGTGTTGCCACGATATTAAACCCAAGACCTATGAAATCCTTGGCTAATTTTACTATTTTCGGTTTGTCATTGTCCCGTACCGTCATATAGACAGTGCCGTGGTCGCTGAATTTGTTATCAGATAGTATCGCCTTGTAATATGCCGCGCCAAAACTGCGGTCGATCGACATGATCTCGCCGGTCGATTTCATTTCCGGTCCGAGGATGGGATCGACCCCTGGCAATTTTAAAAAGGGGAAAGAGGGTCCTTTTATCGATACGAATTTTTTCCTTGACCCGGTTGATTTCTTTTCTTTGATGAGGTCTGGTAATTTCATGCCGATGATAATTTTCGTTGCCAGTGCGGCAAGCGGTATGCCGATCGTTTTTGATACATAGGGGATCGTTCGCGAAGCTCGGGGGTTCGCTTCTAATACGAATACCCTGCTATTTTTGATCGCGAATTGTATATTGATGAATCCTTTTGTGTTTAAGGCGAGGGCGAGTTTCTTTGTTAGGGTTCTTATCTTGCCAACTATGTTCTTTGAAAGCGTATACGGAGGCATGACACAATATGAGTCACCAGAATGAACCCCGGCTTGTTCGATATGCTCCATAATACCGGCAACATAAACATGCTGTCCATCGCACAGCGCATCGACATCGACTTCAATAGCATCAGCGATATATTTATCGACGAGTACAGGGTGTTCTTTTGACACTTTAGCTGCGCTCTCGATATATTTTTCAAGACCTTCAGGTTCGTACACGATCTCCATAGCCCGGCCGCCGAGAACATAACTGGGTCTGACGATCACTGGATAACCAACTGTTTCTGCGACATTTTTTACATCTTCATATGTATAACCAGTTCCAAATGCCGGGTGTTCAATTCTTAGATTTTTCAGAAGCTGGGAGAATATTTTTCGGTTTTCAGCGCGATGAATATCATCAGGCTGGGTGCCCAGGATCGATATTTTTCTTTCACTCCTCTCATTGAGTCTTGCCAGAGGAAGGGAAAGGTTAACCGATGTTTGCCCGCCAAATTGCAGAATGATTTTATCGCAATTTTCTTCTTCAAGAACATTCAAGACATCCTCGAATGTCAAAGGCTCGAAGTAAAGCCGGCTCGAAACATCAAAATCAGTCGAAACAGTTTCAGGATTACTGTTTATCATGATCGCTTCATAGCCTGCATCTTTTAAGGTTAATGCCGCATGCACACAGCAATAATCGAATTCAATACCCTGACCGATGCGGATCGGTCCTGAGCCGACGATCAATATCCTTTTTCTGCTGCGTTTTCTCTTATTATGCACAGAAGCAGTATAATAAGTGGAATAAAAATAAGGTGTTATCGCTTTAAACTCTCCGGCGCACGTATCGACCATGTTAAAACCGGGTCTTAGATCATATGAATTTCTCATTTCCCGCACATGATCAGCGGTCTGTCCACAGAGCTGGGCAATCGTTTGGTCTGAATAGCCGAGGACTTTTGCTTTTTTAAGAAGCGATTTATTAAGAGGATCTTTAGTCAATTCTTTTTCAAGAGATATAATTTTCGAGATTTTCTGGATGAAGAATCTATCTATTTTTGTCAATTCCGCCACCTTACCGAGAGAGTAGCCGCGGCGTAATGCTTCGGCCATACAAAAGAGCAATCTGTCAGTTGGCTGTTGCAGTTCTTTGATGAGTTCGTACTCGATGATGGGTTCTGGAGCAAAGCCAGATTGGTCGATCTCCAGGGCCCGGACTGCTTTCTGAAGAGCTTCCTCAATGGTGCTGCCGATCGCCATCGCTTCACCCGTAGATTTCATCTGAGTCGATATTTCCCGGTCGACCGTGGGGAATTTATCGAATGGCCAGCGCGGGATCTTCACAACGACGTAGTCAAGAGCAGGTTCAAATGCCGCGAATGTTTTTTTGGTCACCGCATTCGGTATTTCGTCTAAGGTCATACCAACCGCGATCTTTGCACTGACCCGGGCGATCGGATACCCGGTCGCCTTTGACGCGAGTGCCGAGGACCTCGAGACCCGGGGATTTACTTCGATTATTCTATACTTCCATTGGTGCTGGTCTACTGCGAACTGGATATTGCAGCCACCGCATATTTTAAGGGCTCTGATGATCTTCAAACTGATGCTTCTCAGTTTTTGATTTTCTTTATCCGTGAGCGTCTGCGCTGGAGCAACGACCGTGCTTTCGCCCGTATGAACACCCATTGGATTGATATTTTCCATGCTGCATATCGTTATACAATTATCTTTACCGTCACGCATGACTTCATACTCGAATTCTTTCCAGCCCAACAAATTCTCTTCTACTAAAACTTGTTTGATCGGTGATTGTCTCAATCCGGCTGATGCTATTTCCTGCATATCGACCCAGGATTCAGCAACGCCGCTGCCGGTGCCGCCAAGGGTATAAGCAGGTCTGACAAGAACCGGATAGGAGATCTGTTCTACTGCTTGCCGGACCTGTTCAATGGTCTGGCAGACAAAGCTTTTTGGACTGGGTTCATTTACGGATTCCATAAGACCACGGAAGGCTTGTCTGTTCTCAGCCATTTCTATTGTCTCGTAATTCGAGCCGAGCAATTCGACCGAATATCTGTCTAATATACCCTGTTGCGCTAATTCATACGATAGATTCAGTGCGACCTGTCCGCCAAAGCCCGGTAATAGACCGTCAGGTCGTTCCTTAGCGATGATCTTCGTTAATGTATCGACATTGAGTGGTTCGATATAGACGATATCCGCAGTTCGTGCATCGGTCTGGATCGTCGCCGGGTTGGAGTTGACAATGATCGTTTGATATCCTTCTTCCCTGAGCGACCAGCTTGCTTGAGAACCTGAAAAATCAAACTCTGCAGCCTGTCCGATAATGATCGGCCCCGAACCGATAATGAGTATTCTTTTCAGGTCTTTGCGTTTGGGCATGATGCAAGGTCCATGAATTCTTTAAAAAGAAACCTGGTGTCATGTGGTCCAGGAGAAGCTTCAGGATGGAATTGCACTGAGAAAACAGGTCGTTTTCGATGTCGAATACCCTCGACTGTCCTGTCATTGACATTTACCCACGTAATCTCAGCATCGACGTTTTTATCAGCGCGTAGCGCGTACCCATGGTTTTGTGACGTTATATATATCTTTTTACTGCGCAGGTACATGACCGCGTGGTTTGACCCGCGATGTCCGAACTTTAATTTATACGTTTTAAATCCAAGCACGAGCCCTAATATTTGATGGCCGAGACAAATACCCATGAGTGGATATCTGTCGATAAGTTTCTCGACTGTTTTCGCGGTCGTTGAAAGCAAACTCTGGTGTGCCGGGTTTCCTGGTCCGTTAGAAATAACGATGCCGTGCGGCTTTAATTTCTCGATGGTATAAAAAGATGTGTCATAAGGTACCTGAAAGACCGTCGCATATTTTTTCAAGTGATATAAGATCGATCTTTTAACGCCGCAGTCGATCAAGATAATTCGTCTCGATCTTCTGAAGTGATCGATCTGTCTGGTGCAGGATACGCTGCCGACAAGATTTTCAGTGTCCGGGTGAGGTGTTTTATTAAGTTTACGCAGTAATATGTCAGGGCTTAGTTTGGTCGAGCTTGCTGCAACCATCGCTTTCATGGTGCCGTATTCTCTTATCTTCAGGGTTAAAGCACGCGTGTCGATATTATAAAGACAGGGTATTTTTGCTTTGGTCAGGAATTTATCGAGATGCATGCCCCGATATGAGGAAAAAAATGGTTCTTTTAAAATCAGTGCTCTTATCTGAACCCTGTCCGATTCAAAATTCTTGATCCGCAGACCGTAATTCCCGATCAGCGGATAGGTCATTAACAGTATTTGGCCGGCATATGAGGGATCAGTAAAGGCTTCCTCATAACCGGTCATCGATGTATTGAAGACTATTTCACCAAAAACGTCTTTCCTGGCACCGGTGTGTTGGGCTTTGATGATTGTTCCGTCCTCGAGGACGAGGAGAGCACGTGGCATTCTAAAAATATATTATACACCAATAGTGTGTTCTGTCAATAGAAAAACAGGTTTGGGTGTGGATGCCGGTATACAGATGCGGATTTTTACATTTCTTCTATGAAATGGGTAGTGATCTCGCCTTTGATGAATTTTTCATTGCTCATGATCTTCTGGTGAAAGGGTATCGTTGTCGGGATGCCTTCTATGACGATCTCATCGAGTGCATGTTTCATTCGTGCGATCGCTTCCTGGCGCGTTGATCCGTGACATATTAACTTGCCGATCAGTGAATCATAATGACTGGGGATATTATACCCGGCAAATATATGGGTATCAAAACGTATGCCAAGACCTTGGGGCATATGGAAGAAATTGATCCGACCGGGCATCGGAATAAAATTACGTGCAGGATTCTCGGCATTGATACGGCATTCAATGGCATTGCCGTGTAATTTTACATCATTTTGTTTAAATGCCAGTTTCTCACCGAGCGCGACCCTTATTTGCTCTTTCAGAAGATCGATACCGGTTACCATTTCGGTAACTGGGTGTTCGACCTGAATCCTTGTATTCATTTCCATAAAATAAAATTTCTTGTCTTCATCCAGAAGGAATTCAATAGTACCGGCAGAATGATAGGCGATCTTCTTCGCTGCCATAATTGCGTTCTTCATGAGTGTTTGCCTCAGTTTGTTATCTATTCCGGTTGCCGGAGATTCTTCAAGTAGCTTCTGATGGCGACGCTGAATAGAACAATCTCTTTCACCGAGTGCTATTACATTGCCATGAGTGTCGCCCATTATTTGAACCTCGATATGTCTGGGACGATTGATGAATTTCTCGATATAGATCCTGCCGTCACCAAAGGCTGCTTTGGCTTCAGCCTGAGCAATACGAAAACCTGATTCGAGCTCTTCATTATTACGGGCAATCCTCATGCCTTTACCACCGCCGCCTGACGCGGCTTTCAGCATGATCGGATAGCCGATCTCCTGGGTTATTTTTTTGACTTTGGCGAGTGATTCTAATGCGCCGTCGCTCCCGGGAATCCCGGAAATACCTGCCTCAAACATGGTTTTCTTTGCTTTGATCTTATCGCCCATATCCCTTATATGTCTGGGATCAGGGCCGATAAAGGTTATCCCGCAGGATTCGCAAATTTCGGCAAATTCCGCATTTTCCGCCAGAAATCCATAGCCCGGATGGATTGCTTTGGCTCCGGTTATCTCAGCGGCGCTGATAATCCTTGTTATATTCAGGTATGATTCTTTGCTCGGCGGCGGGCCTATGCATACCGCTTCATCAGCGATCCGGGTATGTAGGGCATCACTATCGACTTCCGAATACACTGCAACTGTGTCGAGTTTAAGCTCCTTCGCAGCTCGAATAATGCGTATTGCAATTTCACCACGATTGGCGATAAGGATTTTTTGAAATTTCATAAAGAAACCCGGGATTTATTTAGATAGACTGGGATTCAGACGTACTTTTTCACCAATCCCATGCGAGCGAATCCACCTTGTCTATTTCTTGTCGAACGAACCCCAGCCTCGTTCAGCAGTAGCTTCGATGCCTACAAGTCTCAATTTGAACTCATCGGGGTTGGTAACGGCTTGGATCGCATCGTCGTAAGCAATCATACCATCTTTGTAAAGCTTAAATATGGATTGGTCGAATGTTTGCATGCCATACTGTCCATAACCTTCCTCGATAGCTGATTGAATGAGCATTGTTTTCACCGGATCCAGAAGATAATCCCTGATCGTCGGTGTCGTTAGAAGAACTTCCACAGCCGGTATCCTTCCTTTGCCATCAGATCTTGGTAATAGCCTAAGCGAAGCAACGCCAACCAGGGTAGTTGCAAGCAAGACACGGATGTGCTGATGCTGATGAGGTGGATAAAAAGAAATAATTCGGTTGATTGTTTCGGTTGCGTTCAATGTATGAAGTGTCGAAAGCACAAGGTGACCTGTATCTGCTGCTTTCAACGCGGTATCCATTGTTTCCCGATCCCTGATCTCACCGATTAGAATAACATCTGGATCTTGACGGAGGATATGTTTTAGCGCGATAGAAAAGGAGATCGTGTCCATTAATACCTCTCGCTGACATATGATCGACAAATTGTCACGGAAAAGGTATTCGATCGGGTCTTCAATAGTAATAATGTGGCGTGAAGTGTTTTCGTTGATATGTTCGATCATCGCAGCCAAGCTCGTTGACTTGCCACTGCCGGTAGTGCCAGTACAGAGAATGAGACCGCGTGGCTTTAGTGAAAGGTCTTTTAAAACAAGAGGGAGGTTTAGTTCTTCAATTCGTTTGACTGAGATGGGGATAGCTCGCATTGCAATGGCGAGGCTACCGCGCTGCAGAAATATATTTACCCTGAACCTGCCTATTCCTCTGACCCCTATGGCAAAGTCCATTTCTTTCATCCGTTCGAATGTCTGCTGCTGAGAAGATGTCATGATCTGGTAAGCCATAGTCTTGATCGTTTCCGGGGTCAATGATTCTCCTTTTTCTGCGACTAATTTACCGTCGATTCTAAATACCGGTGTTGAATTCGCTTTTAGATGTAAATCCGAAGCATTGACTTTTATCATTTTATCAAGGAGTGTCTTTAGTTCCATAGTTCATTCTCCTATTAATAAGGTTAAGTTGGCTCAACCATGAATAGTTCTTGGTTATATTCTACTGGGTCCTCATTTTTTACGAGTATTTTAACGATTTTTCCAGTTACATCTGATTCAATTTCATTCATCAGTTTCATCGCTTCGACAATACAGACGGCCTGACCGGGTTTTACAACATCCCCGATGTCTACATATGGTGGTGCATCCGGAGCAGGTGATCGATAGAAAGTGCCTACGATGGGCGATTTTATCGCGACAAGGTTTTCTTTTGCTTTAACGTCTTCAGTAACCGATGATTCAACTTTATCTTTGGTCAATTGCGCAGTATGCTCGATCTTTGATGGCATCGTATTATTCGCGGATTTCGCGATCCTGATTTTCCTGCCCAGAAATTTGGTCACTTCGATCTCTGAAACATTACTATTCTCGAGTATCTTCACAAGTCTCTCAATATCCTTAAACCTCATTTGAGCAATCCTCCCAGCCAATCCTTGAAAGACTGAAAATCTTCTTCCTGGGGTTTTGCCTCATGTGGTTTCTTGTCGGTTTCAGGAGGAGGACCTTCATCCGGAGTTTCGGTGATATCGGGTGCCTGGGGACCAGGGCTTTCCATATCTGCAACTTCGCTTTTTGTTTCGGTCGCGGTTTCTTCCTCTGTTATCTCTGGTGTTTTAATGTCTTCTGCTTCCTCGATTGGTTCAAGGAGATCGCCAGAAGTCTCAGGTTGATAAGATGGTGCTGGGGTTTCTCGTTGAGAAGTTTCAACTGCTGGTTCAGGGTCCGTGATATCGACAAGTTTTGGCATTACAGGTTCTTCCTGTTCTGCAGCGGACTCTGGAGATGTTTCTATCGGTTGCAGCAAATCAAACCCAGTATCAGGTTCCTGCTGGGTCGTGCTTTCTTGCACAGGTTCAGCCCCGGCTGGTTCTGGAGTCGTTTCTATCGGTTGTAGCAGATCTTGCGCGTCGCTTATCTCTTCAGGTTTTTCGGCTGGCTCGGGGATATTTTCTTCTTCAACAGGTTGAATTGTTTCTGCTGTTAGGTCTGCTGCGGCAGATTCGATCGGTTCAAGAAGATCCAGGCCCTCAGGTTCTTCATGGTCCTGTGTTTCAGGTGTGACGGCTGGCTGAGGTGGTTGGGCAATTTCGGGTTCCTGAGATGGCTTTACTTCTGGCATCGCACCGGCATCCTTTACATAAGATTCTTCGGGTTTTTCTGTAGTGCCCGTTTCTTGAGTTTCGACCGGTTGGGGGATGGGTTCTGGCTCGATCTTTTCGGGTTGGACCGGACCTGGTTCATTTTCCTTTTCGAGATCTTCAGGATGAAAATAAGTATCGAGTTGGAGCCCTTCGATGTCTTCTTTTTCCAGCGTTTGTTTTTCGCTTTTCGCTTTTTCTTTTAACTCAGTGACTTTTTGTTGGAGTACCAGGTCAGTTGGATCAGTAAAAGACAAATTTTCGTAAATCGACAGAGCTTTTTCAAAATTACCCTGTTTTTCATATTCCTGAGCCATAGCTACTGTGTAGAGAGGTTCTTTCTTGTGTATTGATTCAAGATAAGTGAGTTTTTCTTTGGCCGGGGCATCAAAAGGATCAATGGCGATAATACCTCTGTAGGCTTCCATTTGTCCTTCTTCATCTTTAGTGGCTTCACAGGTTTGGGCGAGCATTCTTAATGCGACGATGTTCTGGGGATCATAGTTAAGGGTTTTGCCGAATGAGTCCTTGGCTTGTTCATACATCCTCTTATCAAAGTAGCATTTACCGAGTATCAAATAGGCCAGTGGATAGTTGGGATTGAACGATAATCCTTTGTTCAATATTTCAAGAGCTTCGTCAATCATATTGCTTTTCCGGTAAGCATCAGCGAGTTGTACAAAAATCCTTGATTTCGGGTCTTTGTTGTAGCGTTCGCTCAGTCGGGCAATTTCAGAAAAGTCTTTTTCTCCCATTTCTTCCTCCGTTATCTTTAATAATATATATTAATCATATTATAAACTTTGTCAAGTCTCATTCCGGTTTCTGTCTGACTATCTGAAAAGAATTCATAATGACCTCAAGTGTCGTGAAATAATCACTTTTTCTCTTGCCTGGGTTAAAAAGCACTCCATCAATGATGAACAGAGTATCACCGTCGGTCAGGAAATATGAAATAAAAGGACCGCCGGCGATGAGCGAATCATTTTGCCACACGCCCTCTAGTTTCAGCCCCTTCATATTTTTGAATTCTATTTCCTCGCTGTTGACCAGATCAGTCAGAACATAGTCACCATTATAATACTTGCTCGTGAGCGCGTCACGTTTTTCCAGAGCCATTGTCAGGGATATAGCCTCGCTCGCAGGCTCTTTATAAAAAAAGATACTCCGGTCTGGAAAATGGGTGTGGAAGAAAAGAAAATGTTCATTCCAGTATGTGGAATCAATAATCCACGATTTTGTCAGATCAAAGGTTACGCCGAACTCTTCAAGAGTTGCTTTGTGCTTTTTATCGATATCTCGGTAATAGTAGTTTTTCTTTATACGCTGGTAATAGTCTTCTTCGAGAATACTGGAAATGATATTACCGTATTTTTCGATACCTGAAGAGATGTAAATAGGTTCAGATACCGCCATGATGATAACGAGTTGTTCTTTTGCCCAAAGGTCATTGAGTTTAAACAACGTAAAAGTGTCTTTTTGAGTTGTTAGTTTAGCGTCATCATTCAAGAGCGTGGCGATCGATTCATCTGCGAGTGTTCCATAGATGATGATCGTATGATAGCGGCTGAATTGCTTGATCGCAGTGTCTGCTTTGAAAAGAAATGTGAAGAGACCTTCTCTTTGAGGAACGTAGTTGTATAACTGGATATTGTTGATAATGATGCTGGTGTCGATCGAGGGTGCTGCCACGACTATCTCGTGGCTCTTTCCGATATTAGAGGGGATATTTTCACAGGATGTTGTGAA
>Ga0307426_1000552_pt1 | contig 25791 bp, 22 predicted proteins | sample SalMarWE160340MG_FD_202165 | JGI IMG/M metagenome (GOLD analysis project Ga0307426, IMG submission 202165) | Salt marsh sediment microbial communities from the Plum Island Ecosystem LTER, Massachusetts, United States - WE1603-40 | ecosystem: Environmental > Aquatic > Marine > Intertidal zone >...
ATCTTGTTTCCGATCAGTTAAACGTATCCCAAATTTAAAAACAGTACGATAATGGTTAATATTTAAATTAAATATGTCGGACTCGCCTCATTACGTAAATCGCAGGAAGAGACTCAGGGAGCGGTTTCAGAAAGCCGGGGTGGACGGTATGCACGATTACGAGCTTCTCGAGCTTCTTCTCACTTACTCAATACCGAGGCGCGATGTGAAGCCGATTGCCAAAACCCTGATTGACAGGTTCGGAAGCCTTGCGGGCGTTCTGGACGCGGACAGAGAAGAGCTGGCCAGGATTAAGGGCGTGGGTGAAATGTCGGCGACGCTTATAAGTCTTGTGCGAGAGTTGTACTCGACCTATCTGGCGGAGAATATGAAGAAAGGCGATGTTCTGTCGTCTCCCGAATCGGTTTTGAAGTTCACACGGGTTAGACTCGCGGGCCTTGTGAACGAGGCATTCATGGTCATTTTCCTGAACGTTAAAAACGAAGTACTAGACTACACCCTGCTTCACGAGGGTACGATAGACAGCGTGGCGATATACCCGCGGCGGATTATTGAATCTGCCCTGTCAAAGCACGCGGCTGGTATAATACTCGTACATAATCATCCAAGCGGCAATCCCGCACCGTCCAGAGAGGACAAGGCTCTGACTGGTGAGATTACCAGTGCGGCGCGTACTTTGGACATAAGGGTTCTGGACCATATAGTCGTCGGGAAGGCCGGCTACTTCAGCTTTCTGGAGAATAATCTCCTTAACGAGGAGCGATAAACTCAGGTCAGGAATTATGGAAAGTGAAATTCAAAGCTTTGAATCTCAACACGAAAGACTACACCGCAAGGCGCTTTATCTTTCAGTTTTCTCGGTAGCGTACAACCTCGTGGAAGGCGTCGTTTCCATCGTTGCCGGACTCCTCGCGGGAAGCATCGCTCTTACGGGCTTCGGGCTCGACAGCTTCGTCGAATCATTATCGGGAGGTGTCATGGTATGGAGATTCGAGAAGCACGGCAAGATCCCGGAGGAAGAGGAGGAAAGGGTCGAGGCCAAAGCGGCGAAGCTCGTGGGATACACGTTTTTTGTGCTGGCCGCATACGTGCTCTTCGAGTCGCTCAAAAAACTCATCTTCCGCGAGATACCGGAGCCGAGCCCGCTCGGTATTGTGATTGCAGTGGTGTCGCTCATAGTTATGCCGGTGCTTTTCTATATGAAGCTCAGAGTCGGCAGATCTCTCGGGAGCAGGGGACTCGTAGCGGATTCCAAGCAAACGCTCGCCTGTGTGTATCTTTCTGTAGCGCTCCTTTTGGGACTGGGTCTTAATTATCTGTTCGGAATATGGTGGGCGGACCCGATTGCAGGGCTCGTGATAGTGGGGTTTCTCGTGAGGGAGGGATACGAGACGCTTACGGAAGAGTCTCTGGAATGCTGCTAGTTGGGCTAACTTTTCACGTTTACTGTATTCGTATGTAAATGTCGCCGCGCAATACCTTCATACTTTCCTGTAAATTATGTTATATTAGGAACCCGAAAATCGCGGTGAACTCGCCGCGGAATCTGAACAACGGTAAGAGAAGCTGATAAATGACAGATAAAAGCGGTGCTCCCGAATCGAAAGAACAATCCAAGCCCGTAAGCATATGGAGATTCGTCGTCACATACGTGGTTCTGATGGGCGCGTTCTTTCTGCTTATCGGACTCAAGCCCGTCCAGAATATAATCGACATTAACGGCGGGTACTCGAATGCGATTGTGTATATGACGTCGAAGCTTCTGGCCGTTATAGGAGTCGCATCCACGATCGACGGGTCGATCATACATCTAAAATCCATATCCCTCGACGTGGCGTTCGGCTGCAACGGTCTCGAGGCGGTGATGATATACGCCGTGGCTGTGCTCACGTTCCCCGCTTCATGGAGGAACAGGATTATCGGCATAATAGCGGGCTTCGTGGTGATTCAGGTGCTGAATCTTATCCGGATAGTGGCGCTCGCGTACGCCGGTGTTTATCATAAAGAGCTGTTCGATCTCATACATGTTTACGTAGCCCAGGGTGTAATGATCGCTGTCGCACTGGGTACTTTCGTTATTTATCTTACCTACCTGAGCCATGAACAAGGAAAGCACGAAGAAGCCCCTGCTTAACCCGGCCGTTCTGAAGGCCGTGCTTATATTCGTCGCAGCATATTTAGTATTTCTGGCGATATGGCTTTTGGTAAAGAGTTATTACGGACTTTTCATTTCCACAATAGCGTCCTACGCCATAACGGTCATAAAAAACGTAGAAATAGTAGAGATAATAAGAAACAAAGACATAATCATCGTTGGCTTTATACCACAGAAGTTCGGCGTCACTATACTCAAAACCGCAATCAACGTTCCTACATCCAATTACGCGTTCAACTTGCCTCTCACTCTGGCAATAATGGCGGCGTTTTACCCGTTCCTGAAGAGAAAATGGATATATCTCGAAGCCGCGGTGATACTCGTTTTAGTACATTTTCTTTACGTGTTTTCACTCGAAGGACAGAAGCTGACGCTTTATCTCGATGCTCAGGGCTATGAGAAAATCGGGACCGTGACCCAGATATTCTGGGAGTTCCTGTGGGGCTTCGTGGACAACATGGTCGTGAGATTCGAGCCTTTCCTCATAGGGGCGTATCTGTATTTCTTTAGGAACCGTGAGCCCGTCGGGAAAAAGCCTGAGAAGTCCCGAAAGTCGAAGGCGAAGAAGACGAAGAAATAAGGCCGTCCTCAGGTCGCCGTTTTTTTAGCGCCGCCGTATAACACTCCGCTCACCAGAACTCCCGCAACGTAGGTCAGGTAAACCAGCACAATTCCCAGTATGAAAGAGAGGGCGACCGTTATTATATCTCCGGTACTGTAAGATGCACCGCTGAAGAATGTATCATCCGCCAGCTTGAAAAGGTCGTCGCTGATTAAACGGCTGAAATCGGAAGAAGGCTGTATTGCTGACGCTATCCGGGTAACAATGATCGAGCCCAACTCAAAGTAATCTCCGCTGAATGATATAAACGGCGCGAAAGCCATCGGCAGGGCGATACCGAGTTTTATGGAAGAAATTACGGAAGTTGAATTAGCAGCCGACTTAAGCAGGGGCACGCCGATAAATATGGTTAACAAATAGGGGAAGAACACTGTAAGAAGGTATATGAGATCGTTCCCGTGAGTATCGAAACCCGTAAGCTGACCGGCGTATTCCGAGCCGGAAGATACGAAGGGGATAATTCTCTCCAGAAGTGCACCGCCATAGAGCGGACTTATTTCGAGCTCCGTTACGGTTCCGCCGCCTATTATGCATCCGGAGGCGTGAAGAAGCTCGTGTATGGGGACATAAATCCACCACGAAAAAGCGAACGATAAAATAATGAGCGCTATGTTTATGACGGAGAAATGCCTCAGACTCTGTTCGAGACCGGAAAGAAAATCCTCAAAGGGTCGGATCAGAATAATCTTCAAATTACACGGCATTTCGGCTCCTTTTCATCATATATAAGAGGCGGTTTATTGTAAACAGAAAGAATACCTAGGGGTATTTATAAAGATTGATTAATTTATGCCTTAAGAGCTAAGCCTAACTTCTAAAAAACATTGACAAAAATATCGCACGGTTATAGAATGCTGATGGAGGAGTTTTTTTTCGAGAAGGCTTATTACTCGCTCGGATAACGAGTAAAGCCAAGGGCTTGAGGGCTCAAATTGCCCGAAGAGCTTTGTTTTAAAGGAGCTGGAGGATGGCTGAGTTAAATATAACGCTCTTCTCTTCAGAATTTGTAAGTTTATCGCCGCAGCCGGATCAGAATGTGGTTCAGGGGCGGCTGAAATGAGAAGGGCGCGAGGACACAGATTCCCGAGTTTTCATCTCGCAAGCGGTCTATTCTTGCTGCCGCTCGTATTATTAATTCTTCCTGCCCGGTATTCGTCCGCAAACAGCTACTACTATAAAAAGAAGGAAAACGGCGTTGTTTATTACACCAACGTCGATCCGAAGAGCAGCGGCTACAAGAAAGTCGGAAGCCCGTGGGGAACGTTCAGAGGCACCCCGAGAAGTAAGAGAGGCTACCTCAACAGCTATAAATATTCCGATGAATTCGATCAGCACATTAACAGCACCGCCAGGTGGTACGGGGTCGATCCGCTTCTCATAAAGGCAATGATAAAAGTGGAGTCGAATTTTAATCCTGATGCCGTCTCTCCTCAGGGGGCGATGGGCATAATGCAGCTTATGCCCGCCACGGCGGAACGAGTGGGGGTCTCCGAGCCTTTCGATCCGGTGGAGAACATAGAAGGCGGGGTCAAGTACTTTAACAAGCTGATGAATATGTTCGACGACGTAACCCTGGCTATCGCCGGATACAACGCCGGAGAGAACGCTGTTATTAAATACGGTAATAAAATACCGCCCTACTCCGAGACGATTGAATACGTGGAAAAGGTATATAAGCACTACGACCACCTGAGGCATAACGGGGTACACAGGAACTTTGACGCCATGGTTGCGGAAAGGAAAGATAAGCCCCGAACGAATACGGAGCATAAGAAAGAAAAGTCATTCGTTTATATAGAGACCGTGGATGAGACAAGAGCGATATCGGACGGCGGGGGTGATGTCCGCACTTCCAAAAAGCAAATTTTAACCGCAAAGGCGCGCGTAACAAAAACAGATCGCGTCTCGATCAGTAACTCGACCGTGCGGAATTCAAACACTAACGCGATTGTAACAAGTGATTCCGACGGGCGGTACGCGGTACAGCTGGCGTCTTTTCCTGATGCCGATGCTGCTAGAGAGATGGAGCGGGCGCTTAAATCCAAATCTTATCCGGCGTATGTCGAAAAGGCCGACCTCGGCGGAAAGGGCACCTGGTACAGGGTCAAGGTCGGTAGATTTACGACCAAGGCGGAGGCAAGCAAACTGGGAAATGAAATAAAAACCGCCGAACCCGACGTAAGCTCCATTCTTGTAACTATGAACTGACTGTGAAACTCTCCGCAGGGCAGTCGGAGATGCATCCCAAAATATAGGCGGTTTGATTCCGTCTTTTTAGCTGGTGCTGTAGATGAATATCTCTAATTACCCCTCCGTCCACTTGTGAGTTTTTATGAAACAGCCCTGTTTTAATAGCAATAATAAATAAAACATATATATCAGCTAGCACACATATTGTATATGTCTTACGGGTCATTTAACGCATAATAAATGGAAAATATTTTATTTGCCCTTTAGTAAAGGGCTTTCCAGCTTGACTAACATATTCCTTTTTTTTAAGATACTAGTTGGCGGATTCAGAGGGGCGAATTACGAGCTAAGGAGACAATCATATGAAACCTGTCATCATGGCTATATTGATCATAGCCGCCTTCGGATTTTTCTTTTACAATATCTATAACTTGATAAAAATCCTGAGAATCGGGAAGTACGAGGCCAGGTTCGACAATATAGTGGAAAGGATAAAACGAGTTCTCATATATGTGTTCGGACAAAAGCGTCTCGTTAAAAACTACACCTTTGCGGGTGTAGAGCATTTCATGATCTTCTGGGGGTTCGTGATCATCACCATAGGGACAATTGAAATATTGCTGGGGGGCGTGTTTCCCGGATTCAAGCTCATACCGGGCTCGGCTCACAATGTATATGAATTCATTCTGGATATAGTGCAGCTACTGGTCCTCGTAGCTATAGTGATGGGAATAATCAACAGAACCACAATCGCCAAAAGGAGGGAGGTAAACGGACTCGACGCGGTCGTGATTCTGGGGCTGATCTTCGGACTGATGATAACCGCTATGGGAGTGTTTGGCACGAGCATAGCGCTCGGCCAGTCAGAAGCGAAATGGCTTCCGGTGTCAAGTACGGTAGCGGCTATGTTCTTTAACGGAATGGGGGAGGGGGGACTCAGGTTCTCACACGAATTTTTCTGGTGGTTCCACGTGTTGATTGTTCTCGGTTTCCTCAATTATCTTCCTTATTCAAAGCACAGCCACGTTTTTACGGCTATTCCTAACGTATTTTTCCAGAATCTTAAGCCAAGAGGGGCGCTCAATCCGATTGATTTCGAGGATATCCCCGAAGACATCGACCACTTCGGGGCCGCTACTATCGAGGATTTTACGTGGAAGGATCTGCTGGACGCTTATACCTGTACCGAGTGCGGGAGATGTACGGATAATTGTCCCGCCTGGCATACGCAGAAGCCGCTTTCTCCGCGAGAAATTGTAGTGAAATTACGGCATTACGTCTCAAGCGAGGGCAAAGAACTATTAAACGGAGGCTCGTCCAACGGGGCCGGCCACGATATAATACCAAGCCCTGAATGGGTTACAGAGGAAGAGCTATGGGCCTGTACCAGCTGTAACGCCTGCGTCGAGCAGTGCCCGCTCTTCATAGACCAGATGGGCAAAATAATGGAGATGAGGCGTTATCTCACTCTTGAGGGCAAGCTGACGGGAACGGCGGGAAAAACGCTCCAGAAACTCCAGACGCAGGGAAATCCGTGGGGATTCAATGAGAGCGAAAGGGCAAACTGGCTCGCTAATTACGATGGTGTAAATGTAATTGGTGAAGACGGAAACGAAGACGCGAGCGGGTTCGATTACATATACTGGATGGGATGCTACGGCGGCTACGACCCGAGGGGACAGAAAATCGCTCAGTCAATAGTGAGCCTGCTCAGTCAGGCCGGAGTGAATTTTGCCGTACTCGGGCCTATGGAAAGCTGCACCGGCGACCCTGCCAGGAGACTCGGCGAAGAGGCCCTTTATCAGATGCTCGCCACGCAGAATATCGAAACGATGAACGAGCTCAAGGTGAAGAAGGTCATCGCCAACTGTCCTCACTGTTTCAATACGATTAAGAACGAATATCCACAGTTCGGTGGGGATTTTGAGGTAATCAACCATACGGAGCTGCTTAACGACCTCGTAAAAGAGGGCAAGCTCAAGCCTAATAAAGAGATTAACCAGAGCGTTGCCTATCACGATCCGTGCTATCTGGGCAGGTATAACAGGATATTCGACGCACCGCGAGAGGTGTTGAATTCCATTCCCGGTCTGAAGCTCATCGAGCTCGACAGGAAGCGTGAGAGGAGCTTCTGCTGCGGCGCGGGGGGAGGAAAGATCTGGATGGAAGAGGAAGCGCCCAGGGTCAACTGGAACAGATTCGAGGAAGTGGAGTCGAAGAAGCCCGATACGGTCGCTGTCGCCTGCTACTTCTGCGATACGATGTTCGAAGACGCCGCAAAGCAGGCCGGAAACGAGGAAATGGAGATCAAGGACATCTCGGTCCTGCTCAGGGAATCTATAGAAGCAGAAGACAAGACCTGAGGATCCATTTCATTCAGTAAAAGAGACAATATGTGCTGATTTCACCTGTGTGCAGCCCTGCGCACATTATCTAGAAATATATAATTATTACAGGTGGTTACGCCAGCTTAAGTCCATGTTATCGTGCATCCGATATTGATGTCTGTTGTAAATGCAGACAGTGGGGTTATGATTCTAGTCCATGGACCGATGCGCATCCCTTTTTATAGATTCCGGAAACGGCTGGTTGGAAAATGAAGAGAGTGGCGGTTCTTTCCTCCTCTTTCGTGAACCCGGTTTGTCTATTCAGTTTCGAAAAGGCGAGACAGTTGTATCTGCAAGTAACGAGGAAATGCGTCTGAAACGTGATCCTATGTCCGTCCTCGAGGGTTACCTGAAAGAGGGATACACGGCTGCGGGTTACATAGGATATGAATACGGGCAATATACGGAAGCTGGATTTACTCCCGTATATGAGAAGGAAGGGGAGCGTTTTCCTGATCTGTATTTCCTTCTTTTCAGGGAAGAGGCCGGGATTAACGGGAGACTGGATGAACTTAGATCTAATCTTGGTCGACGCCGTTATGAGAACAGTTTTGACGCTTCCGCAGTACTTGGAAAATCTCCCATTAAATCTAATATGACCAGAGATGAATATCTTTCCATGGTCCAGAAGGCAAAAAATTATATAGAACACGGGGACTTATATCAAGTCAACCTTTCGCAGCGCTTCACGGGGGATTTTGCCATCCCGCCTCTTCCTTACTTCCTCAGAATGTTTCACGTGCAACATGTACCATTCGCGTCATATATGGATTTCGGAGATTTTCAGCTTTTAAGCGGGTCGATGGAGCTGTTTTTGCGCCGTAAGGGCGAGAAATTAAACACGAAGCCCATAAAGGGGACGACAAAGAGGAGGCTTTCTCAGGAAGAAGATACGATAGCCAGAGCGGAGCTGATAGGCAGTGACAAGGAGAGGGCCGAGAATCTGATGATCGTCGACCTGATGAGAAACGACCTGTCCAGGATCTGTAGGAAGGGCACCGTACGTGTCAGGAATCTTTTCAATATCGAAAGTTATTCGACGCTTCATCAGATGGTGTCGGAGATAGTGGGAGATTTGCAAGACGATCTTTCGGTCGGGGAAATAATAAAAAATGTCTTTCCGCCGGGCTCTGTCACCGGAGCGCCAAAGAAAAGAACCCTGGAGGTAATAGACGAGCTCGAGCCCCACAGGAGAGGTCCATACTGCGGAGCCATTGGCTTGTTCTATCCAAACGGGGATTTTGTGCTGAGTGTTGGTATCAGAATAGTAATCTGCCGTCCTCAAAACGTTACATTCTGGGTGGGAGGCGGTATAGTTTGGGATTCGGACCCTGAAAAAGAATATGAGGAGACACTGTTGAAATCGACTGCTATAAGAAGGGCGATAGGGTTGAGTGAGTGAAGGTTTTTTTGCTCTGAGCATCTAAATCAAGGAGAAAATATCCTGTCAGAACAGGTGTTTATGAATGGCGAGCGTCTTCAGGACGCATTGCCGTTAAGGACTTTATTTTACGGGGAAGGCGTATTCGAGACGTTCAGGTTCAGATCCGGTATGCCCGTATTCTTCGACTGGCATATCGAACGCATGAGGAAAGGAGCTGAATTATTGAGGATCCCGCTTCCGGAGGCAAGTTCCATACCCGACGCGGTGTTGAGCGCGGTGTCCGAATCCGGATTGTCGGACCTGTATGTGAAGGTTTGTCTTGTTTCGGGCGGCAATTCACTATTCCACGAAAATGCCGATAATACGAGCATTATAATCGTTTTGAAAGAACTGAGCGTCGAAACCAAGCCTGCAAGATCATCAATATGTTCATTCAGAAGGAGCTCGGAATCACCTCTATTGCGCGTAAAATCCCTTAATTATCTGGAAAATATACTCGCGCGCCGGGAGGCGATGGATTCGGGTTTCGACGAGGCTATTTTTCTGAACGAGCATGATGAGATCGCCGAAGGCAGTGCAAGTAATATATTCTGGGTTAATCACGGGACATTATTCACGCCGTCGCTTGATTGCGGGGTTCTTCCGGGGATCATACGCGGCGTCCTGATAGAGCAAGCTTCGGATATGGGGCTTCGGGTGGAAGAGGGCAGGTTCATGATAACTGACCTTACTCAATCCGACTTTGTATTCTTTACCAATTCTATCACGGGATTAAGGGAGATAGCCGAGATTGATAAGACTCACATGCCGGTCGATAATCGTCTATTTGCTACTATAAAAGAGAATCTATTCGATATTCTCATATGGAGCTAATTATACTTTTCCACAGAAATTCTTCCAATCGCCCGTAATTAAAGAATATTTAAAAAGGTGGAAGTTTTGTGGATAAAGATTATTACAAAACCAGATATGTGCTTCTAACCCACTGATAATATTAAATAATAAGCCTTAATAAAGTCTTAACAAATAGGTAAAATTCTATCCACAGTTGTGGATGTTTCACGTGAAACATCTGTTTGCTCCTCTATTTGCCCACGCAGAATTTGCTGAAAATTCTGCCAAGTACGTCTTCTGTGGTGACCTCGCCGGTTATCTCTCCCAGCGAGTCGAGCGCTACCCTGAGCTCGAGTGCGAGGAATTCGGGGGATTCGTTTCCGTCCAGAAGCTCGAGGAATGATTCCAGGCTCTTTTGGGCTTTCTCCAGGGCAAATTTGTGCCGTGACTGTGTAAGTACGATCTCGCTTGCTTCTGTGCGCTTAGAGCTGCCTATGAGTATTTCCCGGGTTTTGTTTTTAAGCTCTTCAATACCGTGACCGAGCGTGGCCGATGTATGGACAATAGTTTCCTTCGGAAATAAAGCGGTGATTTTATTCTCCTGAACTTTGATCTCAATATCGGACTTGTTAACGGCCAGCAGGGACTTTTTGCCATCCGCAAGCTTTAAAACCTCAATATCATCTCCGTCCAGCTCCTGGCTCCCGTCTATTACAAGAATCAGCATTTCCGCTTCCTCGGCGATCTTTTTGGCCAGGTTTACGCCGGTTTTCTCGATCTCATCCGACGTAATTCTTATGCCCGCGGTGTCGATGAGTCTGAGGGGAATGCCTCTGATGTCTATGCCTTCCTCGATAAAATCCCTCGTGGTGCCGGGAAGGTGACTCACAATGGCCCTGTCTTTCATGAGGAGCCTGTTCAGCAGGCTCGATTTGCCAACATTTGGCTTTCCCAGTATGGCGGTCTTTACTCCGTATTTTACAATTCTTCCCTCCTCGAATGTGTCCAGAAGAGCTTCAATACCACTGATTAGCCCTTTGGAGCGGCTAATCAGCGTTTCTTTGACTATCGGATCAATATCTTCTTCCGGAAAATCGACCTGGGCTTCCACTTCGGCCAATATATCGAGTACCGTCTCCTTAAAATCCGATATTCTGGCTGAGAGTACTCCTTCGAGCTGGAGCTCTGCCTGTTTGAGCCCTTCTTCGGTTTCCGCGTTCACAATGTCCACAACCGCCTCCGCCTGCGCAAGGTCCATCTTCCCGTTCAGGAAAGCACGGAGTGAAAATTCCCCGGGCTCGGCGGGTCTCGCGTCAGAAGAGTAGAGGAGGTCGAGTATGCGTTTGGGTCCTACGTAGCCCCCGTGTGAGTGTATCTCGGCTAAGTCCTCGCCTGTATAAGAATGAGGAGACTTCATAAGCACGCACATGACTTCATCCAGCAGCTCGCCGCTTCCATTATCGATAATATGACCATGATAGAGACGGTGTGAGCGCATTTGGCCGCTATTGACGCCGCTTTCCGATCCTCTGAATATACCGTCTACGATTTCAAAAGACCGAGGACCGCTTATCCTTATTACGGCGATACCGCCGTTTCCTTCGGGAGTAGCCAGTGCGGCGATCGTGTCTTCGTTCGGAACGGGAATACGAATCATAATGGGGATAAATTACCACATACCGGATGAGGGTGCTATCGATAAGTGTTATTTTATTTTTTGTTGTCGGTGGATACCGAATGGCAGGACATAACGGGGGCTTTAGCCCCCGTTATGTCCTGCTAGGAGTTGGAGGAAAGAAAAATAGTTAAGGTTTTCAATTGGTTACGTGGGTGTCTAGTCGTTTGCTTAGTTGGCGGCTCTCGCTTTTTCCTTCTCGTTTAGCTGTGTCAGAGTCTCAATTGCCAGGCTCGTATGGGCGAAACAGGCTCCCGCTGCCATTACCATGGCGACGTTGATCGCTTCGGCCATCTGCTCTTTTGAGATGCCGGCGCTTCTGGCGTCTTTCACACACCCTCTGATGCAGTATGGGCACCTTGTCATCTGCGCGCAGGCGAGGCCGATAATGCCCCTTTTGATGTCCTTGCTAATAGCGCCGTCGGCGAATACCTTTTTGGTGAGCTCCTTGAAGTTGTCCGAGTTGGCTCCGCTGCATTCGTGGAATTCGGTAATTTCCTTTGCGATGTTCTTCTTGAAGAAGTGTCCGTCGGTGAGGGGTATGTCATTGTCGAGAGCGTCGTGAGCCTCAAACGCTATGCTCGAATAAGCGAAGGGAGCACCCATTGCAAAGCGCATGGCTACGTAAATGGATTCGACTATTTCCTGATCAGATGCGCCGTGGTTTTTGGCAAGCCTTACCCTCGACCTTATGCAGTAGGGGCATCTCGTTATGTGAGCCCCTGCTACGGCAATCAGCTGTTTGTCCTTCTGGGTCAGAGCCCCGTCTTTAAAAACGCCGTTGTGGTATTCCATCCACGCGGAGTGGAGATCGGGGTTGAGCTCTCTTAAAGTTCCCATCTCTTCTGATATGTTGCTTTTAAATAAATATTCCGACATTTGTGATACCTCCTGTGTTGTTTTTAATTTTATGCGGCCTTTAGAATTTTTATTATCGTCTCACTGCCGTTAGTGAGCGGCTCGATGGACCTGTGGGTCTTGACCATCATAATCGCGCCTTCCAGATGGGACAGTATAAGCTGTGACATTACTTGCGGTGAGATATCGTTGTTAAATTCCCCGCTTTTTATACCTTCCTCGATGCAGTCCTGAATCGATTTCTCCCACCTGATAAAGAAATCGGCCAGTTTCGTTCTGAAATTCTCGTTTATCCCGCTCATTTCAATGGCCAGATTCCCGAACGGACAACCTTTGGCGCAGCCCAGGTCCGTATGAAATGTTTTTACTTTTTTGTAGAAATTATCGATTTTTTGAGATGGAGACAGCAAATCTTTCTCCAGCGTCTGTGAAAGCACGTCTGTCTCATACTGCTTTATCCGTCTGTCAAGAATTTCGAGTCCGAGCTCTTCCTTGCTTTTGAAATGGTAGTAGAAATTACTCTTCGTCACACCGCTGTCGTTTAGAATTTCATCTACCGATGTCTGCTGAAAACCGTATAGGTGGAAGAGCTTCTGAGCGCTTTCCAATATCTTGTCTTTGCTTTTACTCAATGTTTGTCCCCTGATAAAATTAGTACTGACTAGTTAGTCCTAATTTAACACGGCTTAATAAATTTGTCAAACTGTTTTTTTTAGCTGACGTATCACGAAAGTCTCTTAGCTCGAATTACAGAATGTACCGGTCTATGTAATCAGGGTGAAAGTAAATGATTGAAGCGGCAGGAACAGATTTCGCGGAACGGCCGGATTTTCGGGAGTTAATTGAGCAATTACCCTCTACGTCACACCGAAACTTATTTTGAGCGGAGATTCGGGATAGAAATCTTCCTTTGCAGGACCCGGGTTCTTGCCCTGAAGGAGCGCCTTGAAGCTGTGACCCATTTGTCCGGGCAGAAACAGGGTCTTGATCGCAGCGCGTTTCTTCTCTTCTCCGTAGTCAGAAGTACCCGGCATGTCCGCGCCGCTCTCCATCATCTCGAGTATTCCCCAGTCGATCAGGAACTGTCCCTGCGTCGTGTATTTGACCACGTCGAGGCCGACTGAACTACCGGCTCTCATCAGATTGCTGAAGTCGACGTGACAGGTTATGTCCTGCTCGCCGATGTTGACATAAGGTGTCTCATTAATCTGATGTTTGTGCATGCACTTATAGGTTCCTCTCATCCTTTCCGGACTGAACAGCTCGGGGGCGAGGTGACCGTAGTCTATTGTGAGCACAAACCCGCTGTTCATAATAGATCCGACATTCTGAATCCATTCTTTAGCCCGAAGGCTAATTTCAACCTGCTGACCTTCATTGAAAGATAGGTCGTAAGAGTCGAAGTATTGAGTCAATCTATCTGTTGACGGATCGGCGGTTATTTCGACGAATTTGTCCTCCACAAGAGTCACGTATATCTCCCTAAGCCTTTCTTCCTTCCACGTAGCTCTGCGGAACGGGAATGAATCCACAAGCTCGTTGGAAATAACGACTCCGTGGAAGCTGTTCCGGTTTAGCTCATCGAGAGTGTCTAGAAATCTAATTTTGCCCTCGTGATTTTTAAGCGCTTGCCCGGCCTGCTGGCATGAATGAGGGTTCCGCTCCACTATGAAATATTCCGCTCTGTCATAGAGATCCGGGCGATCTTCTTTAACAGAGTCGAGAATGTCTGACGCGAGGAGGCCCTTGCTGGCGCCCATTTCGATAACACCGTTTTGCGGGGCTTTAACGGTCTCCCACGCCTTGGTAATGAATCCGGCAAGCGTACGGCCAAATGCTGCGTGCACGAACGGGCTCGTATAGAAATCCCCTTCCCTTCCTATGCGCTCTGTTCCCGATGTGTAGTATCCGTATTCCGGGTGGTAGAGGGCAAGCTCCATAAATTCCTCGAAATTGAGGCGGCCTTTGGCTCTGATTTCCGATTTGATAATTTCCGTGAGTGAATTCATTTTGAGGATTTTTATTTTCTGTGAGTGAAGTAAATTATATCAGACAAGAACAAAATAAACCTGGCAAATCGGGTAATGACTACCGGGAAATTATGTCATATATATTGAAATCATTGAAAGTAATCGCTTTTCTCTTCCTCGTCGTAACGTTTCTTCCGTTATCTTTTCTCGTAGACGTCTTGGTCAGGGACGAGCGGAAGAAGCTGTTTTACTTTTCCAGAATATCGTCCATATACCTGAGTACCGCGCTCAAGGTAGTTGGAGTGCGGGTAAAACTCATGAACGAGGATAAAATGAGAGGAAGGAACAAAAACTATTTAATCGTATCAAACCACCTTTCATACATCGACATCTTCGTTATCTACTCCGTCATACCTTCTTTATTCGTCGCTAATTCCGAATTGCGGGAGGATTTTCTCCTCGGAGCCATAATAAAGTATTCGGGCGGTGTTTTCGTAGAGAGGAGAAACAGAGCGAAATTACTGAAGGATATGAATAATATAAAAAATATACTTAATATGGGTCTTAACGCGGTTATATTTCCTGAAGGAACTACGTCAAACGGGGAGAAAGTGATGCCGTTTAAGTCCTCCCTCATCGGGGCGGCGGAAGGCGGAGGCGCGGACGTTCTTCCGGTTTGCATTAGATATTTGAAGGTGAATGGCGAGGATATCGATTCGGGGAACAGACACCTTGTCTACTATTACGGAAGCGTGACGTTCTTCGAGCACTTCTTCAGGCTTCTGGGACTTAGGTCTATTACCGTTGAATTAACGGAGCTTGAGTCTATTGAGGCTTCTTCGGGACTTACGCGGAAAGAGATTTCGGAGAAGGCATACCAATTAATCAGCTCCGCTTACACGGGCGAGCAGGCTTCCCGGGTCGAAGATCGGCGGTCTCGTAAAATTTAGACAACTAGCTGAGTCATTTATGCCGCCGTATGATCCGTCTTGCTCTAAACCGTTACGTTGGTTATGATAGAAACTTCCGAGGGGTACTAACGTAAGGAGAATGCTGATGGATGTGAAATGGGCGAAAAGAATTGCGGACCTTCCGCCTTACCTGTTTGCTGAAATTGACGAGAAGAAGAACGAAATGAAGGCAAAGGGAGTTGACGTCATTGACCTGGGCGTCGGCGATCCCGACATTCCCACCCCCGATTTTATTATAGAGGCTCTGAAAAAAGCCGCTGAAGATCCCGAGAACCACAGATATCCCTCCTACGTGGGGATGCTCTCCTACAGGACCGCCGTGGCGGACTGGTACAAGGAGCGGTTTGACGTTGATCTTGACCCTAAAGACGAGGTCATAGCCCTTATAGGCTCAAAAGAAGGTATAGCTCATACGCCGCTCGCGTTTATAGACCCGGGCGATACGGGTCTTTATTCCGACCCCGGTTATCCCGTATATCCAACCTCTATCAGCTTCGCGGGCGGAACTCCTTATGCCATGCCTCTTCTTAAGGAGAATGATTTTTTGCCGGACCTAGATGCCATTCCCGAAGGAGTTCGGGAAAAAGCGAAGATCATGTTTATAAACTATCCCAATAATCCCACAACCGCGGTCGCGGGCGAGGAGTTTTACAGAGAGGTTATAGATTTCGCCGCTAAATATAATATCCTTATATGTCACGATGCGGCATATACTGAAATCGCGTACGACGGTTACAAGCCGCTCAGCTTTCTGCAGGTTGACGGCGCGAAGGATGTGGGTATCGAATTTCACTCTCTGTCCAAGACATTTGATATGACCGGTTGGAGAATAGGATTTGCCGTGGGGAATAAAAAAGCGATCGGGGGGCTTGGAAAGATTAAGACTAATATTGACTCAGGCGCATTTCAGGCCGTTCAGGTCGCGGGTATAGAAGCCTTGAAACATTATCAGACCGGTCTCGAAGATAGAAAAAAGATATTCCAGGAAAGAAGAGATATATTTTGTAAGGGACTTGATGAGGCGGGGCTTGGGTACATAAAACCGAAAGCTACGTTTTATGTTTGGTTTGAAGTGCCGAAAGGGGTGTCGTCCAAGGATTTCTCGTCAAAACTGCTTGAGGAAGCGGGAATAGTCGTAACGCCGGGAACGGGCTTCGGCAAACATGGTGAAGGCTACGCGCGGGTTTCGACGACATTTGACACCGAAAGAATCGTTCAGGCAGTTGAAAGGCTGAAAGAAGCAAAATTCTGATCCTGTCCGATAAGGAATAGGCAGCGGGAAATGAGTAGTGGAATATTTTATTTTAACTTCTAAAATACTAGTTACGATTCTTTATTTCATAACGCTGACTCTCCTCTGCATATTTGGTCTGCATAGATATTACTTATCCTATTTATATCATAAAAATAAAGATAAAAAGGCCGTACCTAAAAACAGATTCGAAGCGCTACCGCGCGTCACGGTACAACTCCCGGTTTATAACGAGATGTATGTGGTCGAGAGGCTTATAGCCTCTGTCTGCGGGATCGACTACCCCAAAGAGCTTCTGGAGATCCAGGTACTGGATGATTCAACGGACGAAACCGCCGAAATCGCGAAGCGGTGTGTGAGGGCTTACAGGGATAAAGGTTTCGATATCGCATACATACACAGGGATAACAGGGAAGGCTTCAAGGCGGGAGCTTTGAGCGAGGGGCTTAAAAGGGCGAAAGGGGAGCTTCTGGCCGTGTTCGATGCGGATTTCATGCCGCCCGAGGACTTTCTCACAAACACCGTACATTACTTCTCCGATTCCGAGATAGGTATGGTTCAGGTGAGGTGGGGTCATGTCAACCTCGATTATTCAAGTCTTACAAAAGCCCAGTCGATACTGCTGGACGGACATTTCATGATAGAGCAGACGTCGAGGTTCAACGGGGGAAGATTCTTCAACTTTAACGGCACCGCCGGTATATTGAGAAAGGAATGCATCGAGTCGTCCGGCGGATGGCAGCACGATACGCTTACCGAGGATCTTGACCTGAGCTACAGGGCGCAGCTTGCCGGTTGGAAGCTCGTTTATCTGAATGATACGACTGCCAACGCCGAGCTTCCGGTGGATATGAATGCCTTTAAGTCTCAGCAGCACAGATGGGCGAAAGGAGGGGTTCAGACGGCTCTTAAGATTCTCCCTCAATTATTAAGAAGAAAAGATCTGCCGTTCAGCGTTAAATCCGAAGCCTTCTTCCATCTATTCGGCAATGTTTCATACCTGCTGCTCCTGATTCTATTTCTGCTGATGTTTCCAATGGGACTTTTGTGGAGCAACTCTACATGGGAAAGCGGGATAATAATCAATATATTCGCTATAGCCGCGGGGACATTCAGCTTCGTCCTCTTTTATATCCTCACGGTGAAGGAGGTTCACGGGAAAGGATGGCTCGGATATCTCACGTACGTGCCGCTGGCGATTTCCATCGGCGCAGGAATGGCCGTTAATAATTCCAAGGCCGCGATCGAAGCTTTAATCGGCAGGACCTCGGAATTCAGACGTACCCCTAAATTCGCGGTAACCCGCAGAGGCGATAACTGGCGGACCAGAGGCTACGCGGCGTCTAAGGAGATAACCGCCGTAGTCGAGCTTGTTCTCGGCGTGTTGTTTTTCCTGCAGACAATTTTTGCCGTATATAAGGGATATTACGGATGGATACCATTTTTGATCCTGATCCAGGTGGGGTTCTTTTATACGGGACTGCTCTCGATAATACACGGCTCCGGTAAAAGGGGGCAGGCCTCCGCAATTGGTTCCATGATTCCCGAGCCGGCATTTGAGAGAGATAAAAAGTATTAAATACAATTGCCTGATACTGTGGTTGTTCAGCAATTATTCCTACGAGAGGTGAAGTCGCTTATGTTTTTGAGAAATGTATTTATATTCATTTTATTATTTGTTCCGGCAACGGTGATAACAGCTACGGACGGCTACCCGCAAGATGAAATAGCTGAGACCGAGAGCATGAGAGGGGTGGATGGAGTCGGCATCAGGATAGATGAGGTAGATTCAAAGGCCGCGGCGGACGGGCTTAGCAAAGACAAGATTTTGAGTGCGGTATCGGATGAACTTAAAAAAGCCGGGATTAAGGTTCTTAGTACGGCTGAAACCGCTGAAGCAAAAGGGAAGCCTACTTTATACGTCAGCATAAATACGATCAAACATCCGGGCGACGTTTACAGTTTCTCCGTTAATGTGAGTTTCGACCAGCTCGTGATGCTCGCGCGTAATCAGAAGATACAGTTGATGTCCCCGACATGGTCGGTATTGGGCACAGGCGCTTCTATTCCCGAAAACCTCGGTTCGGATGCGGAAAAATACGTTCTGCTGATGGTTCAGAAGTTTATAGAAGATTTTAAAGTGGCTAACGCGAAATAGATTCGGACACTTAATTCGCACTGATTTTTTTATCTATAAAGAAAAAAGAAAGAGGTGAGCCATGTTAGGACTCACCTCTTAAGAGCACGGAGATTTGGGGTAGGTATGGAATGAGTATCGTTCAGGATTATTAATTTTGTATTAGCACGCTGTTAAAAAGCGATTAAGTCTTTTTCATGCGCAGACAATTAATTAACCACGGTATTTCAAGCATTCTATCCTTATGCAAGCAATATGTAGATAGGCTTCGGCAACCGGGGTTGACAACTAAAGCAATATAAATCAATACTATTTTCTAGCAGGCGAAGTTCTAACAATCCAGACGATGAAAATCTGTACACTTGCAAGCGGTAGTTCGGGAAATTCCCTCTATATAGAGTCCGGAGGAACGAAAATCCTCGTTGACGCCGGCATTAGTCTGAGACAGATAACACTCAGGCTAAAGAAGATCGACGTGGATATTACCGAGATCGGCGCCGTTATCGTAACGCACGAGCATTCGGACCACACGGCGGCCATTCCCAGACTGGATGCTCCGGTCTATGTAGCTTCGGCCACCATAGACCTGTGGAAGGACAAGGTTCGCAAGCTGATGGAATTTGAGAGCGATACTCCTTTTGAAATAGGCGGGCTCCGCATAACGCCGTTTTCGGTTCCTCATGACGCGCTCGATCCCGTCGGCTTTACCATTGAGTCGGGTAAAAGTGAAAAAGTAGGAGTCGTTACGGACATAGGATGTGCGACTCAACTGGTTAAGGAGAGGCTCAGGGGGGCGGATGTTCTTGTGATCGAATACAATCACGATAGCGACATACTTTTATACAGCCATTACCCCTGGGACCTGAAACAGAGAATTAAGGGACGTCTGGGACACCTCTCGAACATACAGGCTTCGGAGCTTCTTGGTGATCTTATACACCACAGGCTCAAGCACGTGGTGCTCGCTCATTTGAGCCAGGTGAATAACAGGCCCGAGGTGGCGTTCGGCTCTGCCGCGGATGTCGTGAAGAGCCGCGGCGCCGAGGAGGATGTCCGCGTTTCCGTGGCTCCGAGAAAAAACGTCGGGGAGGTGCTGAGTCTTTGATTTCGAGATATTCAAGACCCGAAATGTCTTCTCTCTGGACGGATGAGGCCAAGTACGCCAACTGGCTCCGGGTGGAGTTTGCGGTATGCGAAGCATGGGCGGACTACGGACGCATACCCGCGAAAGCGGTAAAAGCGATAAAGAAAAAGGCGGGGTTCGACGTCGAAAGGATAAACGAGCTGGAGAAGGAGCTAAAGCACGACGTGATAGCTTTTTTGACCTCCGTCGCCGAGCACGTGGGTGAGGAATCGAGATTCATACACCTTGGACTTACCTCCTCCGACGTGCTAGATACGGCATTTGCGCTTCAGCTGAGAGACGCTTCCGACATATTGATAAAAGATATAGAAAGCGTGCTCAAGATACTTAAGAAGCAGGCGTTCGCACATAAAGACACCGTAATGATAGGAAGGACACACGGCATACACGCGGAGCCCAAGACGCTCGGACTGGTATTTGCTTTATGGTACGACGAGATGAGGAGAAACCTCGAGCGTATGACGAGAGCAAGGGAGGCCATAAGCGTCGGGAAAATCTCGGGAGCAGTGGGTACGTTCGCGAATGTTCCGCCTGACGTTGAAGAGGACGCATGCAGGCGTCTCGGCCTCAAACCCGCGGCCATATCCACTCAGATCGTACAGCGTGACATACATGCCGAATATTTTTCGACATTGGCCGTAATAGCATCTACTATCGAAAAGATCGCCGTCGAGATCAGGCACTTCCAAAGAACGGAGGTTTTAGAGCTCGAAGAGCCTTTCACCGAAGGCCAGAAGGGCTCTTCCGCCATGCCTCACAAGAGAAACCCGGTGCTTTCGGAGAATCTGTGCGGACTATCGAGACTGGTACGCTCTTATTCCGTATCCGCGCTTGAGAACGTGCCGCTCTGGCACGAGCGCGACATAAGCCATTCATCGGTCGAACGGGTAATAGGGCCCGACGGCACAATCCTTCTCGACTTCATGCTCCACAGGCTCGGCCATCTTATTGACGGGCTCCAGGTATATCCGGAGAACATGGAAAAGAACATTTGGCTCACGAAGGGCCTCGTCTTTTCTCAGAAGGTGTTGCTCAAGCTCGTGGACAAGGGGCTCTCCAGGGAAGACGCTTATAAACTCGTACAGAAGAATGCTATGAAGACGTGGAAAGAGAAAGAAGATTTCAAGAATGTTCTCACCCAAGACCCTGATATTTCACGTTCTCTCTCAAACGAGGAGATCGAAGAATGCTTCGATGTCAGAGCGGATTTGAAGAACGTCGACCGCATCTTCGATAGGGTATTTTCATAACCTAAAATCGAATAATTTTAGGCTGTACTGTGCCTATTCGACCGTTCTATTTTTTGTTGCTTTCTAAAGATTGAGTGGTATAGTTTTAGCTAATCAATTCAAAGGAGGCGTGTATGCGATTCAAATTTTTATCATTAGCACTACTCATTACAACATTTATTCTAGCGGGGAATGTGACGTTCGCCGATCAAATATCCGACAAGGAAGCTACGAGATTAGAGAAGTTTTTCAAGGGCAGATTCGGAACTAACATGGCGCCCAATACCGCGGTTGATGTTGAGGGTCTGGAGGCAAGCCCCATAAAGGGCCTCGAGACCGGCAAATTCGTGATTTCGACCCCACAGGGTGCTCAGGACGTTCCTTTCTTAATCAGCAAGGACGGCAAATATGTACTGATGGGCAATGTTGTGGATACGAAAAAATTCGAAGAAACCCCTATAAAAGGCATTAAAAAGGGCGCGATACCAATTGCCCGCGGCGATTTTCCGATCCTGATGACCTCTGACGGAAAGTACCTGATTATTAACAGCGATATAGTCGACGTATCGAAATTCAAACCGTCCGAGGAATTAAAGGGTCTTAAGGAAGGCTCCTTTACAATGGGCGGACAGCAGGTAGTCCCGGTATTCATCAGCGACAGCGGTCAGTACCTGATATTGGGAAGCAAGGTAATGGACACGACGGTTGATCCTCATAAAGAAGTGATGGAACAGATATCGCTTAAGGACGTTCCTGTAAAAGGAGCTGACGACGCCAAAGTTGAAATTGTCGAATATTCCGATTTTCAGTGTCCCTTCTGTAAAAAAGGTAAAGAACTGGTCCCGGGGATACTCAAAGAATATGACGGCAAGGTCAAGGTTTACTACAAACAGCTTCCTCTGCAAATCCATAACTGGGCGATGCCCGCGGCAATAGCTTCGGTTTGCGTGTACGAGCAGGGCGGGAACGAGAAATTCTGGGCGTTCCACGATAAGCTGTTCGATAATCAAAAAGACATAAATCAAAAAAATTCAAAGGAAATGTTTGATAAGTATGCTAAGGAAGTCGGCGTGGACACCAAGAAGTTCGACGCCTGCCTGGATTCTCCTGAAGCGAAGGCAACTGTGGATAAGCAGATGAAGGAAGCCACGACCATAGGCGTTCAATCGACTCCTACATTTGTCGTAAACGGGATGATAGTTCCTGGAGCTAATCCCGACGGACTTAAATCCGCGATAGATATTCAACTGTCGGAAGAGGGTTCGTAAGCAATCTATAATAGGCTTTTTTGACTGCGCCTGATCCCGGGAACACATCATATCTGTATTCGGATGATTGCCTGGGATTGGGCGCAGTTTTTTATTTTGTATATACTTTTCTGTAAGTTTGCTCTCTCCACCAGACTGTCATGAAGTGTCCAGTGTGCGGATATAATAGTTTCGATCATCTGGAATCGTGCAAAAGATGCGGCTCTCCGTTGTACGATGAAGAGGAGTCGGCCCGGGACGATTCTCAAAATCACGGAAAAGGCTCCGGCACGACGTCAGGAGATTATACGGATGAGGCATCTCCGGATGAGCTGCTGGATATTCCGATACGCAGCAGCGGGGATAGGTCTGACGATGACACCTCGTTATCGTTGGAGGGACCGGAGGATGAGCGTGTTGATACTTCTGAAAGAGATGCGGAGGAAGAATCATTCGAGGGTCTTTCAATTTCAAAGAAAAGTGAAAGAAAAGATCCCGACCGGTTGAAGCACGGAGAAAAAAAACGAAGAGCCGACAGTCAAATGGAACTTTTTGAAAAAGGCGCGGAATCTTCCTACAGGGAAGAGAGATCGTTCGGCTTGACGCAAAAGCGTCAAAATGCCCGACAACTAATGCGGGAAAGTGAATACGAAAGTTACGAGAACGAGACGCTGGTATTTAACCTCGCGGGCTTTTTCTCTCGAGCCACCGCTTTTATGATAGACCTGTTTATCGTGGCAATGACAGCTTTTCTGGCGATTATTACAGGTTTTAAGATATTGAGCGGACCAAATGGGGTTAGCGAATCGACCAATGATCTGTTTATTCCGGTCTATCTGGCTCTATTATTACTGGCCTCCAGTTATTTTATATTTTTTCACGGACTTGCGGGAAAAACTGTTGGTAAAATGATGCTGGGAATAAGGGTTATAAACGGAGAGGGGGAGTCAATCGGGATTTGGGATGCATTTCTGAGATGGATAGGATATTTCATATCGGCGTCGTTTTTGTTCATAGGTTTTCTATGGGCATTATTCGATTCGGAGGGACAGACTTGGCACGATAAAATCGCCGGCAGCTACGTTGTGAGAGATTGATTGTACTATGAAACAGCTTAATGAACTTAACGAAAAAATATTAGCGAGCGGCAAAAAGCTTGAAGATTGGCTGTGCGGGAAGACGGAAAAGAAATTTATCCCCCTCTATTCCTCAGCCGACCTCAGGGTCTCGAGTCATAAGATAGCCCCGGTCGATACGAATATTTTTCCGGCCGGGTTCAACAATCTATCCGAACACTTCAGGGATAGGGCGTCAGGGCTCTTCAGTGATTATTTTCATCGGAATTATCCGAAAGTGAAGAAGATCCTGATAATCCCCGAGCTTCATACGAGAAATACCTACTATTGGGAAAATATCTCCGTCCTCAAGTCGATTCTGGAAAAAGTGGAATATGAAGTGCAGGTGGGAATAGTGAGTGACGAGTTCGGCATGGATGAGACGGTTTTCAAGGCTTCAAGCGGCGAGCAGGTCGAGGTGTTTAAGGTTATGAAGGGTGACCACATGGTGTTCACGTCGAATTTCTCGCCGGATCTGCTTCTCATCAATAATGATTTTTCTGAAAAGTGTCCCAAAACGCTCAGGGATATCATGCAGCCCGTGGAGCCGCCCGTCGAGATCGGCTGGCACACGAGGAAAAAGAGCATTCATTTCGAGTTCTACAACATGCTTGCCACGGAGGTTGCGGAAATACTGGATATGGACCCCTGGCTAATCACGGTAAAGACAGTGCCCGAAAAAGGGGTTGATTTCGACAACCCGGAGGACCGTGAAAGGGTAGCCGTTATCGCCGATTCCATACTCGAAACCTTGAGAGAGGAGTACAGTGCAAGGGGGGTTACGGAAGAGCCGTACCTGTTTTTGAAAAGCAATTCCGGTACGTACGGCATGGCGGTAATAAGTGTTTCGAACGGAGACGAGATACGCACCTTAAACGCTGAAGGCAGGAAGCGAATGCGGGTCAGCAAAGGGGGAAAACCGGTAAGAGACATAGTTATTCAGGAGGGTATCCCTACCACACTCAAGCTCGATTCGGATACAGTCGGCGAGCCGGTGTTTTACATGGTGGAGGACAAAGTTGCTGGGGGCTTCCTGAGGTTAAACCGCGGGAAATCCGAGCTAGAGAACTTAAACGCCAGGGGAATGGAGTTTACATACATGTATTCAAGCGAGGAAGATGCCGGAAAGGGCGAGCCTAATAAGGTGATACAGCCGTCTCACGAGCTCGTATCCTGTATTGCCAGTATAGCAGCGGGATACGAAATCGAGGAGATACTGAGAGAAGGCGGATGCAAGGAAGAAGCGTCCTGAAGCCGTGCGCTCCTTACATAAGTCTCATTCCTGAATATAGCTTTCCATCCTAGTTTTATTATTTCTGTTTCGAGTTGGCGCGACAAACTGATCTAAGTGATTTTATTCTTTGCCATATTAAGAGTTCTTCTCAGCAGAACGGTGTAAATGGGCTTGCCTCCGAGACTCTCGGCAACGAGTGTCGCAGTCAGGCATGTAAGGATGAGCGGTAGTATTAGATTGTAGTTCCCCGTCATTTCTATTGTCAGAGTGATTCCCGTAAGGGGCGCCCTCACAGTTGCGCAAAAAAGCGCGGCCATGCCCGCAATGGCGAATACCTCGGGCCTTGAGACCGTGTCGGGGAGCCAGAAGTGCGTATAGTGGCCGAACCACATCCCGAACAGCGTTCCCAGGGCCAGCATGGGCGCGAAGATACCGCCGGGAGCTCCGGAGCCGTAACTCACCATCGTCGTGCCGAATCTGGCTGCAAAGAGTGCGAGGAGTATCATTACGGGTATAGTGCCCGATAGCGCTCTGGGTATGACCGTATAACCGCCGCCTATCGTGTCCGGGTATAGCCACGCCAGGAGACCAATTAAAGCACCCACGTATAGACCGGTTAATGTAAACGTCCAACCTTTCAGATTTGAGAAAAAATTGAGCGTCCGGATAAGCACCCGGTTGAAAACAACACCGAAGATGCCGAAAAGGAAACCGAATACCACGAAGAGCCAGAGTGATTTAAGCGGCGTGCTCTGAAGCATTGCCATGTTAATGTCCGGGCTTTGTCCCATAAAGGCGCGAAGGGCGATATCAGAAGCGGCGCAGGCAATTATTACCGCTTGTACGGACAGAAAATTGTATTTAAACTGGGGTCTCATTTCCTCGAATACGAACAGTATGCCCGCAAGAGGTGCGTTAAAAGCCGCGGATAGTCCCCCGCCCGCTCCCGCCGCTATGAGCGCGTGCGAGTCGTCATTTCCAACTTTGAAAAAGTCACCGATCATCTTGCCTATATTTCCCCCGATCTGAATGGTCGGACCTTCCCTTCCGAGTACCATGCCGCTTGAGAGCGACAGCACTCCCGCAATGAACTTGACCGGCAGTACGTTCCTCCATCTCACGGGTCTCACTTCGTCAAGTGCGCCTTCGATCTCCTGTACGCCGCTTCCGCCCGTCTCGGGAGCTATCCTGCGCACGAGAAGGAAAGCGACAAAAACCATAACGGCGGAGATCACAACGGAAGCTGCGAGAGCCCCGCCCGGAATGTGCTCTATGTTTGATATCAGGAGTTCTTTTAGTCCGTCGACTTTGTCGATGGCTATCTGGAAAATTGCGCCTATGATTCCCGTCAGAAAACCCACAAGAACGGCCCATAACAGGACAATGG
>Ga0307426_1000553_pt1 | contig 25773 bp, 23 predicted proteins | sample SalMarWE160340MG_FD_202165 | JGI IMG/M metagenome (GOLD analysis project Ga0307426, IMG submission 202165) | Salt marsh sediment microbial communities from the Plum Island Ecosystem LTER, Massachusetts, United States - WE1603-40 | ecosystem: Environmental > Aquatic > Marine > Intertidal zone >...
CTTATAGACGTGGTACTTTATCAGACCGACTCTTACGACATCGTCGAGCACAGATACGAGGCCTCGGAGCTGATGGAAATTTCAGACTGGTGGCAAAAGAGGCTGAGGGAGGGAATCAGGGCGCTCCCGCATGAGTGGATGAACGCGGTATTCAAGAAACTCGACAACTCAGGATAATGAGCCCGAAATGATCGTCAGGACAACTCACACTACCCAATATAAATACAGTAAAGAAGTATTCATAGAGCCGCACACGGTGAGGCTCTTTCCCAAGAGCAATAATTCGCAGCGGCTGATAGATTTCGACCTTACTGTAAGCCCGGAACCCGAGGGGAAAGCTAACATAGTGGACCTGTCCGGCAACGATGCAGTCTGCATATGGTACTCGGGCCTTCACGACCACATGACGATCAGGGCGGAGTCAGTGGTCGAGACGCTCAGGAATAATCCGTTTAGTTACATCATCACCGACGAGTCGGTCGCTACGCTTCCCGCCGAATATCTGAACTACCACAGTGCTTCGCTGCTGCATTACCGGACGAGGAATTCGGAGCCCGGAGGAGAGGTCGACGATTTTGTCGATTCGATAAAGGACGAGGCCGACGGAGACACCCAGAGCTTCCTTTCGGTCCTCAATTCCCGTATTTACTCCGACTTCGAACAGACGGTACGCCACGACGGCGCGCCATACCCGCCCGAGGTAACTTTGTTGACGGGAACGGCCACCTGCAGGGACTTCGCAGTCTTGTTCATAGAGGCGTGCAGAACTGTGGGGCTCGCGGCGCGGTTTGTCAGCGGATACAGGGTTGTCGAGGAAGCGGATTCGGAAAGGCAGCTCCACGCGTGGGCGGAGGTGTATCTGCCGGGAGGCGGATGGCGGGGTTACGATCCGAGCGAAGGGCTTGCGGTGGCGGACGGACACATAGCTCTTGCTTCGGGGATAATACCCGCGGACGCGGCTCCGGTGTCGGGTTCTTTCAGGCGCACGGGCGCGACCGTGGAGATGGAGTTCGAGATAGACATTTCCATTCAATAACCGATTGTATTCTCACTGCGCGGGTGTTAGAATTGGCAATGTATTCGGCGTGCATACCTTAAACGGGGGTTAGTGTGATGCTTCACATTCTTACCGGATCGCTCCGATATTTCTTGATTATTTTATTCTTTTTAGCGGGCCTGTACGTTTCCATCGCCCAGGAGGGGGATGGCCTTCCCGAGGCTCCGCCGGACCCCGACATCTCGGATACATGCACGCTCAGCGACTGCAATCCTGCCAAGCCGTGTGCCGACCCGGACGAGAACTGCTATTCCGTGAACGGGGTCTTTTACTGCTGCGTTCTGCCGCCTGCCGGCGGAATGCCCGCAGTGGGGGATTAGGAGATATGTCAGCGCTAATGCAGTGACGGCTTTGCCGTTACGCCCTTCGACAAGCTCAGGACGTAGAGGTTTTGGAGGAATACATTATAGCTCTAATCGCTCGAGACTCAGGAGCATCACGATAAAAATTATTGTCTCTTCTTTTCAATGATGACTCGTCAGGGCGGAGTCTCCGGCTCCGGCTCGATCCTTCGCCGAGACGAGTGCCGTAGCCTGGAAAGAAGCAAAAATCAACCGACTGTACAGAATTTAGCTATAAATCACTCGTTAAAGCTAAAATGTTTAATTCCGCCCGCAGCCCGTAAACATTTTTCGGGCATTAACTCGTGATTTACTTAACGCGAATTCTGAAATGTCGGAAAGACAAACTATAGACAAGATTGCATTTTTGCGCTCGCGGTGATGAGACCCTCGACAGGCGCAGGACGTGCGAGTTTGAAAGATGAGATCCTGAAACAAGTTCAGGATGACTAAGTTAGATTAGCTTATTCCCGGTAAAATCATAAACAGGCTGAATATATTGAAGGAGTTAAGTAGTATTCATAACACACACATTGTGTGTGTTAATGTTTAGTGACGTTTCCGTTGCCTTCCTCAGGTTCTTCTTCAACTAATTCACGGACTATTTCTATCTCTTCACCCTCGCGCTCGACGAATTCGTATTTCGAGCCGAACATGCCGTCAGCGAAACGGATGATTTCGTCCTTCGTCGTCTCTATCGTTACCTTGGCGAGGGTCTGATTATCGAGTGTTCCCAGTGGCTTAAGCGTGTAAGGATTGGTTTTGCCGGGGAAGTGGCGGGATATGTACGAGTTGAGCCTTGTCATATACTCGATCATTTCTTCATTGGGGATGGAAACCACGAAAAAATATTTTTTTTCTGTCATAAAATATCTATCCTTGACTCTATTATACCCGGTATAATATTCCGTGAATCCCGAATGACGTCCCGCGAAGAGATAATAGCAGACTGGATTGAACAGAAGAACAAGTGGGGGCTCCACGACTGGGTGCTCCGGTTCTCGAACCAGAAGAGGCATCTTGGATACTGCAAGCCCAGGAGCCGCATTATTTCCATATCGCTCGCCTACATGAAGACCAATCCGTACTCGGTAATGAGGGACACTCTCCTCCACGAAATAGCGCATGCCGTGCATTACCTAAAAACCGGAAAGACGAATCACGACAACAGCTGGAGGGAGATAGCCCGGAGGGTGGGGTGCAAGCCCGAGAGGTGCGCCACCGGGGACACGCTTCAGATGCCGCGCGGCAAGTACATAGGCGTATGCCCGTCGTGCGGAAAGACGGTGCAGTTTTACAGAAAGGTGACGAGGAGCTATTCCTGTAACGACTGCAGCCGCGGATACGACCCCAAATTCAGACTAAAGATTATTCCTGCTGAAAAGTACGACGCCCGCTCCCCGATAGCGTTCAAGAAAGCTCGGTAGAAAGCGCGCGCGGGACTATTATTCCGTATCGACTTATAGATATGACGAGAATTTAAACTAATGGTTTAGGGCGGGGTCTGCGCGTTGGGTTGGATTTTGTCTTTCCCCTCTCTTTTCAGCATTTCATCCAGGTCCGCCGTGTTCTGTTCGCTGAATATCTCGTAAGGCACGAGTCCCCTGTCGGTCATGACCGCATTCGACCTGTACAGGACGTCGATTTTAACGGGTTGACCGACCGCTTTCGATACGGAATTCTGCACGTCCTTCATTTCTTCGGTCGTCAGGAATTTCGAGCCCACCACTTCGGCAAGTACCTCCCACTCCTTATTTCCCGGCTTGTGGTGAGTTGTTATAAGATAGATGTTCTCTAGTTTGTCGAACCTGTCGATCAGCTCGATCTCAATACTGTTTCTCATCTCGATCTTGTCGGGATCGACGATGTCGGCGTATTTATAGCCCGGAAGAAGCTCGCCGTTTTTGTCGGCATAAGACGTCTCGACATTCCGCACGATAAGGCTGATGTTCTGGTCATCCATATCATTCCTCAACTCGGCTTCGAGATCGCCAATCTCCTGAAGAGTAAGGTTTCTGTATCCCTGTATCGTCGCGAGTACAGTCGGCCCGCGGGGCAGAGTAACATATTCGGCATTCAGCACGGACATGCCCGGCCAATCGGACAGTTTTTCCATTAGAAGCTGCTCTGCAACACTCACGGACTTATCCTTTTCGCTGATGGACTCCTTGAGAAAAAATCCGTCCAGATTTTGTGTCACGACACTTGCGGATGATCCTATGGCGCCGACGTCTTTTGAGAGCACATTCCTCACGATCAGCTCGGCGGGCTGGCCGGTATTTTCCTCCAGCTCTTTTTCGACGCTTTCCACCTCGTACGGAGTGACGATTCTCGGTGTTTTTATATTGGCGAGAACGTAGAGATTCCCGTCCTGTTTATCGTAAATGAAGCTGTCGAGGGAGCTCGAATGAAGCCTCAGTATAGCGGTGTCGAGTGTGTTTTTGATCGTGTTCTCGAGATACCTCTCATTGACTATCCCTACGAGAGAGTATGTGAGGAAGACGGCGACGGCTATGAATCCAACGATAGCGACACCGTAGCGTTTCGCGAGGTCCTTGGTAGAGGTGGAAACCCACCAGGGGGAGAGGCCCGAAAGCATGAAGGTCGCTCCGGCCACCAGCAGTATAGAGAGGAAGTTGGCGAAGAACAGCATAAATGAACCGAATGCTCCTGAATAAGATCCGAATGCCAGGCATATACCGGCGTTCGACAGTGGAGGTACGATGGCCGTCGCGATTGCCACGCCCGGGAGCGCCGGGCTGAGCTTTTCGTCTATCATGGCATACGCTCCGGCGAAACCGGCCAGCACAGCTACCATGAGGTCGAGTATCGTGGGCTTGGTGCGTGTGAGCATCTCGGGCGTCGCAGAAAGCTCGAGCGGTAGAAATCCTATAAGGGCGGCGAAGAATATCGCGAGCACCACTCCGAGAACTACAGAGCGTGTCGACGTCGCGACGAGGTGAGGCATGCCGATTACGAACCCCAGGGCCAAGCCGATGATCGGGGTCATGAGCGGGGACACGAGCATGGCGCCTATTATGACCGCCGTGCTGTTGGAGATGAGACCGAACGCCGCGATAAGAGATGCGGTCGCAAGCAAGGCATAAAACCTGAAGCCCGGGACCGAGCCGTCCGATACCTCGGTGATTATCTGCTGTTTTCTCTCTTCGCTGACTTTGAATAATGTTTTCTTGGGCATCGTTTGATTAATCATAATTATTATTGTTTAAAATTCAAAGAGTTACCACTAATTGTAAGTCCGCTGAATCGATCCCGCTCTTCGGTGAGAAGATCAAGTCCTTCGATTTTTAATTCTCCCATGTCACGAGCTCTATTATATTGCCTTCCGGATCGGTCATATAGACGAATGTTACTGTTCCGAGTCCTTCGATCTCCCTCTCGCTTATCTCGCCCAAGTTTCCGCCGCCGATCTCTAAAATCCGCTCGTAGAGACTCGATAGCTCCACGGAGTTTTCAGTCTGAAACGCCATGTGTCTGAGCCCCGTTCTGTTGGCGGAGGGCGGGGCGGAATCTTCCGCCGCTTCCGAGTACTGGATGATCTCGAGCTCGGTGCCGTGTTCCTTCGCACCCGGGAGGCGGAGGTGTATCCTCGTGAAATCGGCTCCCGGAACTCCAGTTCCCTTATCTACCCACTCGCCGGAAAAACCCCTTTCCTCGTGGTGAGGCACGAAACCGAAGGCCTCTATGTAGAACGCGGCGAGTCTTCTCAGGTCTCTGGCTGTGATGCTGACGTGAGCTAGTCCTATTTTCATCTGCGGATGAATAATGATATACCAGAGGCGGGCGTGGGTAAATCGGGTTGCGGGATTCATAATGTCCCTTCACCCTAACCCTCTCCCGCCGGGGGAGAGGGGATATTGTGAGTATATTTTTAACGCTGATTTCTTAATGTTGGGTAGTGCAAGACAAAGACGAGATCCTGAATCGATACTGAAACGAGTTCAGCACATGGTTCGGGATAACGGGAAAAGATAGATTTCTCACATGCGTTCGAAATGACGAAGGAAAGGCTCCTTCTTTTCAGCGATGAAAAGAAGCAAAGATCGTCCGACGTACAGAATTTAGCTAAAAATCACTCGTTAACGCTAAAATGTTTAATTCTACCGCAGCCCGTAAACATTTTTCGAGCATCAACGCGCGATTTTCTTAACGCTAATTCTGTAATGTCGGAAAGGAAAAGAGAAAAGATAATCCACCCTTAATTTGGTTTCGCTTACACAGCAACGGAAGTTAATAAACTTCTGTGTATTTAACCGATGGAGTCCGATTCCTTGCTTGCTCGGAATCGTTCTCCTTTACAAAGGAGGGAATAAAGAGACACAAAGAACTGATTGATCCCCCTCGTCCTAACCTTCTCCCGCGTGGGGGAGAAGGGATTAAATCATGAAATTGCTTCGCCATGCTCGCAATGATTACTAAATGAAATATGAATTAGCTCAGCTCGTTGCGGAAGGTTTCCTTTATGCGGAGGACGGCGATGAGTGAGACGGCGGAGGCTATGGCCATGTAGATGCCGGGCGCGGAAATGTCACCTGTCGTTTTGATGAGATAGGACGCCACGAGCGGGGCGGACCCGCCGAAGACGGAGAAGCCGATCACGTTGCCCATCGATATACCGCTCATCCGCACACGCGTGGGGAAGCTCTCCACCATGTAGGCCGCGAACGCTCCGGCGAATATCACGTTCATCGCGCCACCGGCGAGCTGGATGAGGATCTTGAGTGTGAGATTGTCGCCGGCGAAGATCTTAAACAGCAGGAAGCCGACTACTATTTCTCCCGTGCAGCCGACGATCAGCGCGGGCCTGCGCCCGATCAGATCGGATACGTACCCTCCTAGCGGGACGAGCAGGGCGCAGATCGCGAGGTTCATTGTGTTTATGTTGAGCACGGTCGAGAGCGACATGCCCCCGAACCGAGTGCCGAACGTGATGATATATACGAATATCAGATAGAAGCTCACGGCGAACATAATAGTCGCGGTCAGTATAGTAAGCACGCTCCTCCAGTGGAGCTTCAGGGATTCGAGCAGAGGGGATTTGGAAATATTCCCCGATTCCTTCAGGTCGAGGAACAGCTGTGATTCCCTCAGGATGCGCCTCAGGACATACACGGCTATGCCGGAGATCAGGCCGAAGAGAAACGGGACTCTCCAGCCCCAGGACAGCATCTGCTCGTCGGTGAGCAGGCTTGAGACGAGACCGCACACGCCGGACGCGAGCAGTATTCCGACCGTGGTGCTCCCGAGGGAAATGCTTCCGTAGAGGCCGCGGAGGTTGGGCGGGGCGATCTCCGCAAGGAGCGACAGAGTTGCGGAGCGCTCGCCGCCTACGGAGAGCGCCTGGGCGATCCTGAGCACTATCAAGAGGATGGTCGCCGCGACGCCGATATTATTGTAAGTCGGGAGGAGGCCTATCAGCACCGTCGGGAAGGTCATGAGAATGACGGTGAGAATGAACGCGTTCTTGCGTCCGAAGCGATCGCCGAGGCTCGATATTACGACTGATCCCAGGGGGCGGAAGAGGAAGCTCAGCGCGTAGATCATGAAGGTCGAGATTATGCCGGTCGTCTCGTCTGCGAACGGGAAGAAGAGCTTCGACAGTATGACGGCGTAAAAGCCGAAGATTGAGAAATCGTACCATTCGAGGATGATAGCGAGTGAGCTTGCGATTACGGTTTTCTTGTGCGGGAGTCTTTGCGCTTTTGCCTGAGTCATCGGACCGGGAGGAGTTTTTGAGAGGGATTATAGTATTTGAGGTTTTGGAATGCAAGGAGAAGCGCATCCGGCGTGAGCATTGTAGTGATAAATTAAGGAAAAAAAAGTGAAATAAATGATACTTCTTTTCCTTGATGAAAAGAAGCAAAAATCGACCGACTGTACAGAATTTAGCTATAAATCACTCGCTAAAGCTAAAATGTTTAATTCTGCCCGCAGCCCGTAAACATTTTTCGGGCATTAACTCGTGATTTACTTAACGCTAATTCTGTAATGTCGGTAAAGAAAAAAATAAAAAAGGTCGATTCTCGCGCGTACTTATCATGCCTTTATGTCTAAACTAATAATAAAGGGCGTTAAGGATAAAGGAGGTAAGGAGAGATAAGCCCCTAACGCCCTGTTTGTAAACTCATTTATATATACGCACGAACCTGCGGATAAGGATTAACGCCGGTAAAAATAGCAACAGAATCGATGAAGGCGTCATCCCCGTGCCCTGAGAAGCAATAGAGCATCCGCCGTTACCGCTGCCGTCCGAGGCGTCGAGGTAGTTCGGGACGCCGTCATTGTCGGAGTCTCGTATAACCAACGGCTCGCCGAAATCGGGATCGAATATGTCGAGCAGTCCGTCCTGATTCTCGTCAACTACGCTGTCGGGCAGTCCGTCGCCGTCTGAGTCCCTGCCTCCGTTCTCCTCGAAGTCCGTACCGCCCTGGTTGTCGGAATCAATGTCTATGAAGTCGGGTAGTCCGTCGCCGTCTGTATCGGCGCAGTTGAGCTCCGTGCCGCCCTGGCTCGGATCGACAACGTCGGGCAGTCCGTCCCCGTCCGCATCGGTCTGGTCGTCCACGAGACCGTCGCTGTTAGAGTCCGCCGTGCCTCCGCACTCGGTATGGTCGGGTATGCCGTCGTTGTCTGAATCGAGGTCATACCAGTTCTCGAGACCGTCCGCGTCCGCATCCTCGGGTGTCCCGACCAGCTCCCGGTTTCCGGAAAGTTCACTCTGAGTTGTGAGGATCGCCTCTCCCGCGTTCGTGACCCCGTCGCCGTCCGCGTCGGTGTCTGCGGATCTCTGAACTCCGTCGCCGTCTGAATCGTTGGGGCAGAAGTTCACGGTATATGCCGTAGTCTGGCCGGTTGCGGCCTGGCACATGAATAGCTTAATCGTATCGTCGTACGGGAATGCGTAAGTAGTAGGGCTCGAGTCGTTGAAAATCGATTGCACCGGCTGGGCTACAGACTGCCAGCTCGGGTTATTTCCCGCAAGGCACGCGCCGTTCGGATAGCCGGGCGCCCACGACGGGCAGCCGCAGCAATTGGCGTTGGTTCCGGAACTGAAACAGGAGCCCGCGTTCACTCCCGTGCATGCCCAGAGTTGTTCTTTCGTCGTTGCGGCGGTGGACCCGGTCCCCGGTAAGCTGGAGTCACAGTCCGCGCCTAGTACGACGGGGTTTGATTGCGATTCCTCGCAGTAGCCGGAGTTCCCGCAGTTAAAGGTGTAAGGCGGGCCGCAGTCGCCGTCAGCACTGCATACTTTTCTGCAGAATTTCTGAGGCGCGAAGCAGCCTACGTACGTGCTTCCCTGATTCTGATCGCTGTTCAGCACAAGCTCCGAGAGACAAGAGGACTGAGATACCGCGAGGTCTGTGCCTGTCCAGGGGGAAGAGGGTAGGTTGGACGCCGCGATGCCGTTTGGCGCGCAACCGCTCGTATCCGTACAGCCCGGGCTTCCGCAGAAGAACGGGTTCACGCAGAGCTTCATGTTCGGGTCGCATTTCCACTTGTATCCGTCGCCGAACAGAGGGTAGCAATCCGAGTCGGTCGAGCAGGTGGCCGAGTTCTTGCCGGGAAGATTGAGTGTATTTATACAGTTGTTGTTGCCTGTGCAGGAATAGGTAGAGGAGCTGGGGATTATTTCTACAGAGACGTTCCCGCCGTCCACCATGCTTACGTCGTAGCTGTCCTGTCCGCTTGCCACTACGGTAAGCTCCGCAAGCGTTGACGGGGGCAGGCCGGTCTGTACGCAATTGAGCACGTACTTTCCGCCGGCGCCGGTGCAGCCACCGGTGTCGCAGCAGTTGGCTATTATGCGATCTACGTTGTTAACTTTCACCGTCTGATTGTCGCAGACGCCTGAATTGTTGAAATTACAACCCGTCCGCGCCCAGAACCTTCCGCTCCATGATGCGGGCACCATAACGGTGCCTGACTGATTCGCCGTCATCTCCCAGCCGCCGAGGGTCGTGACGTTCATGCCGCCGACGGTTACCGACTGGACGTTGGGGAACGCGCCGACCCAGATAGTTTCCGAGCAGTAGTTGTTTATAGTTACGGTGTGCTGCGCGTATGCGGGTTTCGGACCCGCGCTGATAAGAAATGCCAGAAAAGAGGCAAGTATTATTGTAGAGCTTAATTTTGTGATGTCCGTGAATTCCATCATAAATCCTCCTTTACGTACTGCGTGCTTTATTAGTGCCCCCTTCTACATTGAAATCTACGTAAGAAAGGCGCGGTGCGGATTATGTATCCTGAATTCTACACCCAAAAAGTTCATTAGGTTGATTGATAGTCGGCGTTAACTCCTTCTTTTCAGTGATGAAAAGAAGCAAAAATCATCCGACACACATAAATAGCTAATAATAAATCACTCCGTCTAAATCATTTAATTCCACCCCAAACTCAGCGGAGTTGTTTAGTGTGGTTTCGTCATAGGCTAGTAAGAAGGGCGTCCGAATGCTCACTTGCTTACATTCGTCCCGTAAATGTTTTTACGACTCCGTTATTTATTTTCTTCACGCTATTTTTATGAATGTCGGGAAGAAAGAAAAGAATTTGCAATGGCCGTCAAATATTCTGATTTGCAACGCATGCGCATTGGACCGCATCACTTGTGACAGCGAAATGTTCACATTTCGGCTGTATTGTGTCATAATGAGAAATACAAAATTTCCGCTCGGAAATATGATAAAAATAATTAATGGAGGTGAATAGTTATGGCCGGTAATGATTGAAAGCTAGAGGGGACGTATTTCGAAACATGTAACTGCAACGTCGCGTGTCCGTGCGTATTTTTAAGCCCGCCGACCGAGGGTATATGTACGGTTATAGTCGCGTGGCACATCGATAAAGGGCATTTCAATGACGTGAAGCTCGACGGTCTGAATATGGCTCTCGGGGCGCACTCTCCCGGTAATATGATAGACGTGAAATGGGACGCGGTCGTGTACGTCGACGAGAGGGCGACGGAGGATCAAAAAAACGCGCTGCTCACGATATACTCCGGACAGGCGGGCGGACATCCTGCCAGACTCGCGTCTCACATCGGGAACATGCTGGGCGTGAAGAGCGTGGAGATCGACTATCAGGCCGAGGGCAGAAAACGTAGTCTTAAAATAGGGGACGTCGGCCAGACCGAGATCGAGGGAATTTACGGTCAGGGCGACGCGGAGGTAACGGTTACCAACCATAAACTGTGCGTTGCACCCGGCTTTTCTGCCGTCGCAGCGAAATCGACGAAAACGACTTATAAGGACGAGAGTCTGAGTCTGAACGTAACGGACCGGAACGGGCTTTATTCACCGTTCATGTACTCCGCCGAGGCATGAGCAGTCCCACTGCCGGACAGCCGCCAAACACAATTATAGAGAATGTAGTCAGGCGCGACAGGATAGTTGTGCTCGCAGGACTTGCCGGTCTTATTCTCCTAGCATGGGTATATACGATTTACGAGGCGCGGAGTGCGGGAGGCCTCGACCTGAGTATGTGCGTGGCCTTGCTGCAGGGGGCAGGGATGGGACTTTACCGAATTCCTACTGCTGTTTCTGATGTGGACGATTATGATGGCCGCTATGATGCTGCCCTCGGTCTCGTCGAAGGTGCTCATGTACGCCGCCACGATAAGGCGGAGCGGGGAGGGCGGCGTGATGAAGATGACCGGAATATTCGTCGCGGGGTATCTCGTCGCATGGACAGGGTACAGCATGCTGGCCTCGCTGATACAGCTAAAGCTTCACGACGCGGCCCTTATGTCGCCGACGATGGAAACAACCAACGCATACATCGGCGGCGGCGTGCTGATAGCGGCGGGTATTTATCAATGGACGCCGCTCAAGGACGCGTGCCTTACGAAGTGCCGCACCTCGATGCACATGCTGATGGTAGAATGGCGCGAAGGCGCGAGGGGGGCGTTCGTCATGGGGCTAAGGGACGGAATGTTCTGCGTCGGGTGCTGCTGGATGCTGATGGCTATAATGTTCGTTGTCGGGGTGATGAACCTGCTCTGGATCGCGCTTCTGGCGGTTTTCGTGCTCGTCGAAAAAATCGCGCCGAGAGGGGGAGCTTGTGGCCAAGATCGCCGGGGTACTTCTCGTCGTGTACGGGCTTTGGATGGTTGGCGGGGCGGTTGGTTTGTGAGTTCCAGGGTCCGGTTACAATCTTCTAATGCAAGAGAAACAAATATAATATCTTCTTTTCAATGATGAAAAGAACAAAAATCATCCGACACACATAAATAGCTAAAAATAAATTACTCCGTCTAAAACATTTAATTCCGCCCCAGCCCGTAAATGTTTTTACGACTTCGTAATTTATTTTCTTTACGCAATTTATGTGGATGTCGGAAATATCAAAAACAAGAAAGTCGGATATTAGCAATTAGTAGAGGGCGTCCGATTTACTTTGTTTCCAGTCGATATTCCCTAGTATTTGTACAAGTATGCATTCAGCCGAAGGTGTCCGGTTCTTACATACCTCCAACCTTTACTTGCTTGGAATCGTTTTTCCCTAGAACAAAAGAAGCAATAATCACACACATAGTGTGGTTTATGAAAAAATTACCCCCATCCTGACCTATTTTGGATTTGTGAATAGATAGTGGGGAGCATGAACAGTTTTGCTTTCATCCAACGGACCCGGCTGCTTACTTGCTCGCAGCCGCTCCCCTGCCAGGTGGGAAGGGATTCGATATTGGCGTTTTCCACATTCCGATTATTTGAATGTCGGAAACGAGTTCAGGATGACTAATTCTTTAAAACGAGATTGCCACGGTCGCTTAATACGCTCCCTCGCAATGATAGTTTTCTTAGTTTCTTATATTGAGATGATTTGATAATCATCCTTCGATTGAACTCAGGATGAGCGGACTTTGCGGTTCGCAACTGATAGCAGAAGAGTGCCGCAGAGACCCTGGACTCGCACACCGTGCGTGCGCTAGATGGTTTCTGCGGATTCGGGTTCGGGAGGGGGGACTTCTTCCCGGTGCGGGTCCTGGTCCGGCGGGTTCATATCCTCGTTTACGAATTCCAGCATCTTCTTGACGCTCATCGTGAGAGGCACGCCGAGTATCGCTCCGATTGGACCGAGCACCCAGCCCCAGAACAGTAGCGAGAGAAACACGAGCAGAACGGACATGTTGAATTCCTGCCCGAAGTATTTCGGCTTGACGATGTTGTCTATGATAGCGTTAATAACTATGAATCCGATAAGAAGTATCACGCAGTGAACCCATCCGTATTCAATGAGCGCGATGAGAGCTGGAGGTATGACGCTCAGGAAGAATCCGATGTTGGGTATGAAGCTGAAGAAGAACGCCAGGAACCCCCAGATGATGGCGAAGTCTATACCCATAATCAGCATCAGTATCACGTCCGCGACGGCTGCAAGGATGCCCATGACGGCGTTCATCGAGACGTATTTTCTGAGGTCGTTCGATATATCGCTGAACCTGTGCTGCCAGGAGCCGGCGGAGAATTCGCCGCTCTTTGACTTCTCCGTAAGGTTCGCGAACTCAATCAGGATGAAGATCATGAGCAGCAGGACGAAGGCTACGTTGCCGAACGTTGAGAAAATATTCTCTATGAACGATGTGGCGAAAGAGACGAGCCTGTCCGGGCTGAACACATCGAGCTGTTTGATTTCATTTATGCCTATACCTCTCCCCGCAAGCGTGTTGAGACCCGACTTGTAAAGCTTGGTTATGCGATCTTCGTATTCAGGCGCCTTTGACGCCATATTATTCGCAGCTATGCCGAGCATAGTCGATAGCGCTGCTGTAACCACGAGTACTATGAATATCGTGACTGTCAGTGAGACGGCCTTGGGCAATCCCCTGTTTATCTGCCACGTTAGTATTGGAGAGACGCTGACCGCCAGAAGAAGGGCGACGAGGAAGATGTTGAGTACGGGCGCGATCTCTCTGATACCCGCGATTATTACAACTATGGCCGCGAGCGACAACAGGGGATGCAAGTCGAATTTGGGCGGTTTGAATCTCATATCATCTCGCGCGACGGCAATGCCCGTCCCGTATTGAAATTGCTGGACACAATTATAACATCTAGTTTTGGATTTTATATCGGTTTGGGTTTGCAGTGGAGAGTTGATTGGATACCGTGCGGTTTGCAACTTGGTGAAATAAAGGCTTCTTCTTTTCCTGGATGAAAAGAAGCAAAAATCACCCGACTGTACAGAATTGAGCTAAAAATCACTCGTTAACGCTAAAATGTTTAATTCTACCCACACCCCGTAAACATTTTTCGAGCATTAACTCGCGATTTTCTTAACGCTAATTCTGTAATGTCGGAACAAAACAGTCAATCGTGCTTGTAATCGTTCAGTTCGTGATTGCGGAGCAATCGTAAATACACACAGTGCGTGTTTTACTTTTGCGGCTTATCGTGTTTACTTAACGGCTTTATGGGAGTATCGAATTCCAAAGCCGAAATAGAGCCGGATAGCGACACAGGAGGCGGCGACGCTTCTGCCCGTAAAATAACCGGGAGATGGGTGCTCGCGGCCACCATTCTCGGCGTAAGCATGGCTTACATAGACGGGACGGCCGTAAACGTCGCACTGCCCGAGCTCCAGAACAAACTCGGCGCAACGATTACGGACGCGCAGTGGGTTATAGAGTCCTACCAGCTCTTCCTCGCCGCCCTTATTCTCGTCGGGGGCGCGCTCGGCGACCGCTACGGAAGAAGGCTCGTTTACGGACTGGGGGCGGCGTTGTTCGCATTGTCTTCCGTACTGTGCGGGCTGGCTCAAAATGTCGATCAGCTTATCGCGTTCCGCGCCATACAGGGTGTAGGCGGGGCGATGCTTATACCAGGGAGCCTCGCTATAGTAACTGTATTCTTCGATCCGTCCGAGCGAGGCCGCGCGATCGGTACGTGGTCCGCATTCGCCGCCATAACTACCGCAATAGGACCTGTGCTCGGGGGCTGGCTGATAGAAAACGTGTCGTGGAGATGGATATTTTTCATCAACGCGCCGATTACGGTAGCGGTCCTGGGCATACTGATATTCCGGGTGCCGGAAAGTAAGGGAGAATCGTCCGAGAGGAAGATCGATTACCGGGGAGCTGTGCTGGCGACGGCCGGTCTTGCCGGCATCGTATACGGACTCATAGATTCGTCGAACGTCGGGTTTCTGAGCCCGTTCGTTCTCGCGCCGCTGATTCTGGGCATGCTGGCGTTCGGGCTTTTCATTTACATAGAAAGCACGACGGCCTCGCCCATGATTCCTTTAAGACTGTTCCGGTCCTCCACGTTCTCCGGGGCCAACCTGATAACGTTCCTCCTGTACGGCGCTCTGGGCGGGGTGTTCTTTTTCCTCCCGTTCGCTCTGATACAGGTCTACGGTTATTCCGCGACGGGGGCGGGAGCCACGCTGCTTCCCATAATAGCGCTCCTGTTCGCGCTCTCGCGCTGGGCCGGCGGGCTCGCGGACCGTTACGGTGCGAAGGTGCCGATGATAATCGGTCCCGCAATCGGCGCCGCGGGGTATGTGCTGATTGCTCTTTTGCAGGGGTACGGGAGCTTCTTCGTGACATTCTTCCCCGGGATTATATTACTCGGGACAGGTCTTGCGCTGAGCGTCGCTCCGCTGACAACAGCGGTGATGAACTCGGTGCACGTCAGATACTCGGGCACGGCTTCGGGTATAAATAACGCCGTTTCCCGCCTGGCGGCCCTCGTCGCGATCGCTATTCTCGGGATAATCATACTGCACGCATTCAATGCTCACCTCGATCTGGGGATGGAGGCTCGCGAGATACCGCAGTCGGTGAGGGATATGCTTGAGGCGGAGAGGATAAAGCTCGCGGGCGCGGAGATACCGCCTGAAGTCGGGCCGGAGATGAAAGCCGCGCTTGAGGGGCTTGTGAAGGAATCTTACATCGGGGGATTCAAGCTGATACTTTACCTGTCTGCCGTCGTCTCGCTTATATGTTCGTTCATTGCATGGATAATGATAAGGAACGGGCGGGTGCGGGAAGAGGTGGGCCCGGATAGCTAGCGCCGTACTACTTATCTCTTCTTCCCGGACGGAAAGAAGCCACGACGTTCCGTAAATTTTAGCAAAAACGTAAAAAACCGGATTCAAAGAATCCCCCTCACCCAAACCCTCCCCCCCCATAGGGGGAGAGGGAAATAGTTAATTGGCTATTGATTTTCAATGCGGAATGAGCGGCCAGGCGGGGTGTGAACAGGGACTGGCCGGATTTTCCCGTATCTCAATAACAGGACCAGCCGCCGTCGACCAGGAGGCTCGCGCCGGTCATGTACTTGGACTCGTCGCTGGCCATGTATACAAGCGCGTAGGCTATGTCGTTAACTTCCCCGCGGTATCCGAGCGGGACTATCTGGGCTGCTATCTCGTCGAGCTGCTTCTGCGCCTCGGGCGGATTGCCGATGAAGTCCTCGTTCATCTTTGTCTTGATGAATCCCGGGCAGATGGTGTTTACCCTGATGCCTTCCTTGGCGTGGTCGACTGCAAGGCTCCTGGACATCTGGAGAACCGCGCCCTTGGTAGTGTTGTATGCGATGGCGTTCGGACATCCGATGTGGCTGAGCACGGAGCCGTTGTTGATTATCACTCCGTGGCCCTGCTTCTGCATGTGCGGGATAACGTACTTGCACATGAGGTACATGCCCTTGACGTTAACGTCCATCATCTTTTCCCATGCATCGGTTTCCGTTGTCACGGCGGTGCCGACTTCGAGTATGCCCGCGTTATTGAAAAGTATGTCTATCCTGCCGAACTTCTCTATGAATGCGTCCACGGTGGCTTTTACGTCCTCCTCCTTGGACACGTCACCCTGAATCGCGAATATCTTGCCGCCGCTTTCCTTGACCACTTCGTCTAGCTTTTCTTTTCTTCTTCCGGTGATGGCGACCTGCGCTCCTTCCTTTACGAACATAAGCGCAGTGGCTTTTCCGATCCCCTCGTTCCCCCCGGTGATAAGAGCTGTTTTGCCTTCTAATCTCATTTTCAGACCTCCGTATTTGTGTCTATACAATTAATAAACATTATGGCGGGGTGCATGTAAAGTATAGCCTACGAAGCGCTTGGAATTTAAGAAAAAAATTCGGACGTGGTGAAGCGCGGTCTACACTTCCTCGTCGGGCGCTTTGGGCTTCGATATGTGCAGCCCCACGAGGCGGGCGACCATTATTGTGAGATAGAGCTGTCCCAGTATCGCTTCCATTGTAGCGAGAGAGCGCGCCGTGTCGGTCGCAGGCGTGAGTGTTCCATATCCGATAGTTGTAAGAGTTACATAACTGAAGAAGAGGAACCGTGGAGCTGTATCACTGAGTAAACCGCTCGTATCAACGAACGAACCGGGGTTCAGAATATGTACAAATATATAAAGCGTGGTCCATGACAGTCCTATCATCAGATATACGCATACGGCCGCAAAAAGTATCTCGGAAGTTATCTCGCGGCTCTTGATAAGGTGCATGAAGATACGGTATGTCGTATAGAAGAAGAGGAGAGCGGCGAATACTATCTCCCGCCTTGCGACGATTGACTTGTCCCTCTCGTAGAACGGCACATTGATCAGAATTACAACGATCCACGGTATTGCGAAACAGAGCGCGATCATAACGTCACGCTTCTTGTCACTCACAGCAATGATAATAGATATCATCACCATGATGGTAAGTGCGCTCATGACTACCTGTCCGGGCAGGTCCCGCTCGAGATAGGGGTACACAAGTAGTAGAAGAATGAGGGACTTCGCCAGGTAAGCGAACCTCTTCCTCTGCATTCTATTGAAAATTCTGATCTGTAAAGATTGAGGTTTCTGCTCGGTTTTAGACATGGTTTCCATAGTGCGCAAGTTCGTCTCGATAAAATATAACGTCAATTAGACACGGAATACAGAGGGTCGTGCGGGAAAGAAGAGTATTGCCGTATCGGATGGAGTGACGACGTTCCCATTCTGACCAATAAAAGTGTTGGAAAGAATTTTCGTATATTGTAATATGAGTGGACAGAGCACGCGGTTTCCCCGCGTATATAGAGGCAAGGTGAAGAACATGAAAATTATCAGGAATATTTCAATTGCGGCTGCGTTGTCGCTGCTTATTTGCGTGGGATTCATGACGGGAAGCTGCGTAAGCGGCGAGGCTCCGCCTGAAGACACAAACGTATGCGGCGGGATAGAGGGCAGGGGATGTCCCGACGGCTACTTCTGTGAGTTTCCGGCGGGGCATTGCAATGCGGCTGACCTCCAGGGCGTTTGCATGGAGCAGTCAATGATGTGCACGAGGGAGTACAAGCCCGTATGCGGTTGCGACGGCAAGACGTACGGTAACGACTGTGACCGTATGAGCCGAGGCGCTCGGAAGGACCACGACGGGGAGTGTATTGAGGAGTAGGGAGGGCGGAGACAGGCTGATGTGCTTCCGTCTATTCCAAGGGTATCGAAACAACGGATTAAATATAAATCCCCCTCTTTCCCCCCTTTATAAAAGGGGGACTTGAATGATTAAAGAATAAAGATGAGATCCTGAAAGTTTTGGGTTAACCATCGTAGGCTTGGGTGTATGCACTTACTTGCATTCAGCCAATGGAACCGATTGCATTGTAATTTCTATAGCGATTTTCCGAGACATTAACATTGCTCTATTTTATCAACAGCGCTCAATTTCTCTCTCGCTCGAAATTGTACTCGTTCGCAATCGTAGTTCAGGATGACTTCCTTGGACCCTTTAACGAGTTCAGGGAGGGCAATGGCTTCTCAACTCTTCGGGGTACAAGAATAGTTTGTTTAGTGAGGAAGTTTCTTATTTTCCTGGATGACTCGTTAGGGCGGAGCCTCCGGCTCCGGCTCGATTCTTCGCCGAGACGAGTGCCGCAGCCTGGAAAGAAGCAAAAATCATCCGACTGTAGAGAAGCAGTGACACCCCCATCCTAGCCTTCCCCCTAACAGGGGGAAGGGATTAAACGGAGAAGTTTCCACAACGCAAATTATATGAATGTCGGAAAACGTGCGAAAAATAGAGAAATCGTTTTATGTGTGTGTTATTCCGGGTCGGGCGGGAGCTCCATGTTTTCAAGACATTCGAGCTTGCATTCCTTAAGATCGGTTACGTCGAGCGCAGTTACCGTCTCGCAAGTGATCGGATCTTCTGAAAATGTGACCACGTCGCCTTCCTCGAATTCTTTACATCCGCTGATCATCTTGTATACCTTCTGGCCTATGAGCATGTACTCGCCTTTTATTTTTACTATGGGATATTCGACCTTGTTCTGGGCGAAGACCGGAAGAGACATCGCTATCATTATGAGGGCTGCGGTTATTGTTCTCACTATCAATCCTCCTTAAAATTCATGCTTATACCCGAGCGCCGAACTAGAATAATCGTTCGGCGGATTCGGAATCATTATACTGCCGCGGATGGCCGAACACAATCGGGTTTTTGAGAGCGCATGAGGCCTGTTATTCAGAGATCTCGGGTTTTATACGATTCATAAAACCGTTCAGCTCCGCTATCTCTTTCTTCCCGAACCGGGAAAGGAAGTTCTCGCTTACGGTTCTTTCGTATACGGGCCACATAGCCTTTCTCAGCTTCCGCCCCTTTTCCGTAATACAGGCGAAGACGCCCCTTCCGTCGATCGGGCAGGGGGTCCGGCTGACGAGACCCTCATCTTCGAGCCTTTGCACGAGCCGCGTGACGTTGTACTTGTCGAGCAGGACGCGCTTTCCGATCTCGTTCAGTCTGAGGCTGCCGTCGGGCGCCCTGTCAAGCTCCCAGAGCACGTCGTACCAGCTGAGCGGCGGGAACCCCTGTTCCTTGAGCGCTTCCTCGACTTTATTAAGTAGATACTGCTGAGCCCTGACCAGCCCCGTCCATGCGGAGGTCTCCGTATCCGTCCATTTATTGCTGTTTGTTTTCTTCCTTTTTACCGTCATATAGGGAATATAATACATTCTAGTTGCAATTGCAACCACCATGCGCTATAATTAATATAGTTGCAATTACAACGACTATATATTATCAGGAGGTTTCAGAAATGAGACACGTAAGTAGAGAGGAATTAAAGGGTTATCTGGAGTCCGGCGAGGAGGTGACTCTCGTGGAAGCGCTGCCGGATAGGTACTGGAGGGAGGGGCACCTGCCGGGCGCGGTACAGATGGACCATACCGAAGTCACGGAGAAGGCCCGAACTTTTCTTCCCGACAAGGGAGCGAAAATAGTTGTTTATTGCGCAAGCACGGAGTGCCAGAACTCCACGAAAGCCGCCAGGACGCTGGAATCGCTCGGATATGAGAACGTACACGAATACGTCGAGGGAAAACAGGACTGGGAAGAGGCGGGATATCCGCTTCTGTCTGAAATCTAGCGGAAACGAGCCGTGGGGCAGCGGGCACAAGGACGGCGCCCCTCGGTCTTTACACTTTAATTTTCGGAGCAACTAACGGCCGGACTCTCCACCCGTACGCCGGGGAATTGAGAGGAGAACAAAATTACTAATGCACGGAGGTATTAAAATGTTGAGAAAAATCTTTGAAACGGATGCGGGGGACATAGCTCCGTTAATAGTCAGGGTGTTCTTGGGAGCGGTAATTCTACCGCACGGGCTAAAGAAGCTTCTTGGAATGTTTGGTGGATACGGGTTTACGGCGACGGTCGATTACTTCACCGGCACGGGTATCCCGGCGCCGGTTGCTGTGCTGATAATACTCGGTGAATCATTCGGCGCGCTGTTTCTTGTTTTAGGATTTATAAGTCGTATATCCGCCGCGGGGATAGCGATAATAATGCTCGGAGCCGTGTTCATCGTGCATCTTGAGAACGGATTCTTCATGAACTGGTTCGGCGCCCAGAGTGGTGAAGGTTTTGAATATCATTTGCTGGCGCTCGGTCTTGCATTGGTCGTAATTGTTAACGGCGGAGGTAAATGGTCGGTAGACGGAGTTTTGGGAGGCCGGGACGAACGATGAGCTTAAAACGCAATATCCCGTAGCTCGCCAAGATCCATTCACCTGAAAACATTCACGACGCTGAAGGATACTCTGCCTATAATTGTGTTCTTGTCGAACTCTTCCCAACTAATAAAAGTGGACGGGTAATTTTTGTTATAAGGGCGGAGGCTGAGCCCCCCGGGCTCCGAATGGCACTCTCTCAGTATGCTGCCCTCCAAGGGGCTTCTGAATGCGTAAATGCCGCCTGATGTGATGTCTTTAACCCTCGTATCCACGATCACTTTCGTACCGTGCGCGAGAAGCTTTTCCATCGAATCGCCCTGGACCTGCAATACTATGCAGCCGTCTTCGTAGAGGTCCCTCGGGACCAGAACTGTTTCCGCATCCTCATTTGCCGGTCTATCGGACATTACCGAAAGCTCGACGTATTTGCGATTCCAGGCGCACGAGCCGGCGACTGACTTTACAGCGGTAGAAAGGGACTGTAACGCGGGGAATTGAGTCTGCCTTATTATATCAAGCGTGAGGTTCTCCCGGTCGCAGAACGAGATGAGATTCTCGAGGAAAGAAATACTGTCCCTTTGCTTGGCGTTGGACAACGCGCCACTGCCGATTCCCAGAGAATCGGCTACTTCGTAATCCTTCGTCAGTCCCTTGAGCGCCTTGATCGTGTCTATTATTTCCTCAACAGACTTGCGCATTATGGTGTTCTCCTTCCTTCAAACTAACTATAACACGAAAGAGGGGATTGAATTTCCCTCTGAATGAAATTAACCGCTTCCAAAATAACACACTTTGTGTTTTAATGAATTTATATTAGGCGTGTGCCTAAATACTATCCACATATTGTGGATTTGTATAGGGTTCGCCTGAAGTGTTATATAGTGGGTCCGGGACAACCTTAAAATAAACGAATGGACAGCGCGCTTTTCCCCTGGCAGAGCGGGACAGGCGCGGGCGGGAAAGCTGCATTCGGAAACTGTACCCGGAGGGGCTGGAATTCGTATTTCATGCAAATTCAGAGAGGCGGAGGGATGATCATGAGTCAAGAGAAGTTCAGGGTTTCCGGCAGGTTGTTCAATACTATTCTGATCTAATTCATCTTTTTTTCATTTTACAAGACAATACGAAATAGCTAACTGAAAGAGATTTTTATCTCTCATCAGTTTATAACGTAAGAACTTTCCCTATATAAGAAAAAAAACATTTTTAATGAGGAAATGCCCAGAAGTCATTTATTTGAGGTAACAATTAAACACAGAGTTACAAATAACATTGTACTCAGAAGAAGATTATAAATGGAAAACAAGGGGAATAGTTCACAGACAAACAAGAGAGTTGTCCGTAAATCTGTTTAATTTCGTTTTCCTAGTGTCAAAGAAAATTATATTAAGGGAGGATTCTATTCAGTTTTCTCGATTTAATTACGCAGGAATCAATTTTGTATGTTCTGCAAATCGATATATGACATGGGAATATGTTGAGATCGAATACAAACATTTCAAAAGTAAAATTTAGTTTCTAATAGACTGGGGACTAGGCAGTGAATGTACAACTGCTGAAGCGACCTGTCCCGCATGTCCCCGGTTTTTTTAAAAATTGGACAGGATGAAAAATAGGAGGGCAGGCCTATGAGAATTCCATTGAAAGAAAGAGTAAATGCAGCTGTTGAAAGACATTTTGAAACAGTCCGAGGTACAGGATCTTGGCTTAATAAAGGATTGTCTTTTAATCATTCCCTGAGACTAAAAAGCGATCAAAAAGAAAAACTTGATATTCTTTTAGATGTTTGCGGCATACCAAAAAGAAAAGAAAACTACAGAAACCTGGACATATTAACTGCCAACCTTCTTTATAAAAGAGATATACGACCTCTGATGGTTTCATTAAACGTGTTAGATTGGAAAAAAACACGATATACAAGAGCAGGTGAAAGCACTACTAAGCTGATTAAAGAATTACATGAACAAGGTTACATCGAGTTGAAAAAAGGATTTAGAAACGAAAAAGAACCGTGGAAATCCAGGATATCTCGGATATGGCCTACTGATAAACTGTTAGAGTATTTTCCAGAATACCCGAATGATGTCGTTTATGATCCTGTAGAAGTTGTTATACTGCGAGATGATGATCGTAAACTCATAGATTATAATGATACGGCCAGAACACGTGAAGTAAGAAAGATATTAACATGGGCGAATAGAGTTAATCAATCGGCTGATATCAAATACAATGGATTCAAACGATATACGTTATATCCATCACTTGTCGCAATTTTTAGAAGAAGATTTACTTTGTATGGTCGTCTTCATACAAGAGGATATAGACATTATCAAGGATTAAGTTCAGATGAACGTAAAAAAATTACAATAAACGGTGATCCAGTTGTTGAGTTGGATTTTAGCGGGCTTCATCCAAGTTTACTATATGCTAATGTAGGAATACAATTATATAAAGATGCTTATAGTCTTGCAGATGAATGGCCGGTGTCTAGAAAGTTTTTAAAACATATCCTACTTTGTATGTTGAATGCTAAGGATGAAGTGACTGCTGAAAGCTCTATAAATTATTGGCTCTTTAGACATAATTATCAGAGAGTTAAGCTAAATAATTTTGGTATTACAAGTGTTAAGCCTTTAATAACTGAATTCAGAAATGCACACAAGCCAATAGAGCATTACTTTTGTAGTGGCAGTGAGACGGGACTAAGAATTATGAACCAAGATTCGCGTATTGCATTGGATATCGTCGATCATTTTGCAAAGCGTAACATACCTATTCTAGCTGTTCATGATTCATTTATCGTTCAAGAAAAGTATGAAGATGAACTACGTGAAACGATGGGAAATACATATGCGAAACATACAAACGGCTTCAAGTGTAAAATCAAATAGCTTTTTTTGCTAACTCTTTGTAAACGTTAAAAGATTCCCAAAATTCCATTAGTTAATACAGACCCCGGGGGGGTAGGTAAATATAGAATTTAGAATTAGAAATAGAGAGAGAGATCGAGATAGAAATATATATCGAGGCCGAGGCTTCTGCCTCGGTCTCTGACTCAGTCTATACGTAGTCCTCAACCGAGGCCGAAGCAGAGGCCGAGATTTAGATTGAGAAATTATATATAGATTACGGATTTGGAGCAGATTTTTTTTATTTGGTTGGATGAGATGATGGTTTTTTCAAAAATTATGGTTTTTTCAAAAATTAACGAGTGGCGAATTTGGATTATTGTGTGATTGGTTTTTTTTGAATGGAAGATCATTTCATTAATAAGTAATTCTTGCCTATTTACATTAAATGGACGGCGTTATCCTGTGTGTATCCGGTAAACCACTACCAGTTATTCATCCAATTTTCATCAAATTGAAATTCACCATTGCTTAATCCGAAATAAGCTGTTTAAAGCGGTTTTATGTTTAAGCAGGAACCAAATCCTCCTTTTTGTAAAAAGTCGCTTATATTCCCGGTTTACGTTAAGATTTACCCACCCGATTTTATCACCTTGAATGGTTTATCTATGACTTCTTAATGGGGAGTAGTACAACCAAAGCCCAGACCTTATAAACCTAGACAGTGGTGGGAAATAGATATGACAAAGGTTATGACTGAGAGTGGCTGGGTATATGTAGTAATAGTACTGGACTGGTATACGAAGAAGATAGCAGGGCACTACAGTGGAAAACAAGCAAGAACAGCAGAATGGCTTGAAGCTTTAGAGAAAGGACTTAATAGAGAGTTCCCCGGAGGACTAAGAGGATATGGACTGAAACTCATGAGTGATAACGGGAGTCAGCCTACATCGCTTAGTTTTATGAAAGCCTGTTCCAATCTTGAAGTAGAGCAAGTATTTACAAGCTACAACAACCCAAAGGGGAATGCAGATACAGAGAGAATGATAAGAACTATGAAAGAAGAGCTCTTTTGGTTAAGAGAGTGGGAGAATGAAAGACAACTTAGTCTAGAACTGGATAAGTGGGTTCAATATTACAACAGCAATTATCCCCACTCAGCACTTGGATACCGCACACCGATGCAGCTGGAAGAGGAATATTACAGGGGTGTTTATTCTTCATCCTAAATCTTCTTACAATAGTCTTTTTCTGGTCGTCATACTACTTCTTCTTCGGCAGGTATATCGTCACAAGTTGATTCAGGCTTCCCATAAAAATAATCTAACAACCTTTGGTCACAATCCATATTTCTCTGTCCTCTTCTTAATTTCTTTTATTAATCTTTCCACCGCCCCTGTAATTCCATTATCGCTCAAAACAAACTACTGTATACCTTGCAGCCTGTAAGGATTAGACGTTAAGGAAATTGAAGTAGTCAGTGAAGAGAGAGAATGCCTTCTCTACGTTCTCCTCTGCTGCAGCACGCGCGTCCTTGGTGTATTTCTCGGTTATCGATCTGGCGGACTGTACCTGCTCTTTACGTAGTGCGGTATAGCGGTCGAGCTGCTCTGCTACCTTTTCAACTCCTCCGCCGTAGGGCAGATCCTTCGCGAACGGCAGGTTTTTCGGCACGTTCTTGTAGAATTCGCTCACGTTGGAGACGAACTCCTCCTCGAGATCGAAATACTGATCTACCTGAGAGTTCAGAACCTTGATATTCTGCTCTAAAAGTGAAAAAGTGAAATCCACGCCGTTCAGGTAATTTTCCTTAACGACTCCCGAGAATTCCTTTGCCGGCTCCGTGAAATCCTTCACTTTTGAAGCTGCTTTTTTTGTTGATTCAGACATATTACGGCCTCCTTAGAGATATGTATTTTTCATAAATAATATAACCCGGATTAAGCGGTTGTCAAGAGACTTGTTCGCAATTGCACAATATAATATTTGTTTTATTATGGGTGACTACATATATTAAGGCATATAAACATACGCATATGCTAATATGGGGTCCGTTGGCACATAATACGTGTTATTCCCCCTTTCTCATCGGTATTAGGTAGTATCCTGAAGATAACGGACAGTAAGGTGGTTGATACTGTGGCGGTGGGGACCGGTCCCCAAAGTTTAGGTCTCATCATCACCCCGGATCAAGGACTAGGCCTAGGGCCGCCTGATTGCGGAGGAGGCGGCGGATGCGTTAGTTTCACCCGGATCCACTATATCCTCTATCCCTATATATCTCTTGATTCCGGCTCTTATTATACTTAGTAGGTTGTGGAGAAGACGAACTAACTAAAGGAATCCGAATAAAGGATGGTTTCAATACCATAGGCGAGCCTTCCTAAAATCGGAAGACAAGTTAAGCACGATGTAGGCTTAACGACCCCACAGGGAAAGGGAGTTTATGAGAATCTAAAGGAAGCATTGCATCCTTCATGATTCCAACTTAAACCGCGCTTGACAAAATGGGAGCATCACAAAGTTCTACTTTAGAACTGTCTACTTAAATGGAAGCTTCCATCCTTACTGTAA
>Ga0307426_1000559_pt1 | contig 25702 bp, 27 predicted proteins | sample SalMarWE160340MG_FD_202165 | JGI IMG/M metagenome (GOLD analysis project Ga0307426, IMG submission 202165) | Salt marsh sediment microbial communities from the Plum Island Ecosystem LTER, Massachusetts, United States - WE1603-40 | ecosystem: Environmental > Aquatic > Marine > Intertidal zone >...
AGTAATCCCGAGACCAGTTTCTTCTCGTACCTCAAGTACAGCTCCTTTTGCAGGTCCTTTTGACACAGTAAGTCGTTCTTTCATATACTGCTGTGTTAAACCTGAAAGTACCATCAGAAGCTCAGGAATTCCTGTACCAGTCTTAGCACTTGTAGGTACAATTGCTACAGTTTTCTGAAAATCTTCAACACGGTCATACCGTTCTGATAGGATACCGTTTGCTGAGAGTGCGCCTACGATCTCGTATATCCTTCTATCAACCTCGGATTGGGTCGACATTCCTTGAGCTTTTATAGCCTCAAAGAGTGACAACCCCTCTTTCTCTCTCCAACCAGGTACTTTGTCAAGTTTGTTAGCCGCAATTAGAAATGGTGTTTTTCCAGAGCGGAGAATCTTCAAGGATTCGTATGACTGGGTGAGAGGGCCTTCGTTGATATCAACCACAAGGATTGCAATATCTGCTATAGCTCCACCACGCCTCCTTAGATTGAGATATGCTTCGTGTCCTGGAGTGTCAATGAAAAGAAGACCATCAATAGTCAGCTCTGTCTTGACCGATTTTAGTAAATCTCCACAGATTGATAGAATTGTTTCAGTTGGAAAGAAGGATGCACCTATGTGTTGAGTTATTCCCGCCGCCTCTCTTCCTTGCACTCCTGTGCCTCGCATTCTATCTAGAAGCGATGTCTTTCCGTGATCAATATGACCTAGTACAGTAACGATGGGTGAACGTAGTTTACCAGCTTCAGTCAAGATTGGCGCCTCACAAGGAATTGGATGTGGGTCATTTTACAACAGTTATGAAAGTGTCGTTTCAACCATTATCATTACTTTACTCCTGAATGAAATGGATTATATTCCCCCTTTTCACCGCGAGAAGTGTAGATACAGTCAATGCGTATCAAACTATAGGTGATTTGATTTGGAACGATCATTTGTAATTATCAAACCTGATGGTACTGCGCGTCGCAGAGTTAGTGCACTAGTTCTCAAAGCCCTCTTAGATAGAGGTTACAGACTTGTTGCTTTCCAAGAGATGAAAGTACCAGAGTCATTAGCAAAGATGCATTATGCAATACACAAAGAAAAACCATTCTTCCCGTGGTTGGTAGATTTCATATCCTCGGCTCCAGTTCTTGCTATGATTTTCGAAGCCGATGATGTAATCCAAGGTGTCCGTGATGCTCTCGGAGCAACATTCGTACAGAAAGCATCGCCCGATTCTCTCAGAGGAAAATATGGTATCTGGGCTGGAATTAATATCGCTCATGCATCAGACGCTCCCGTAACTGCTACAGATGAGATAAAATTATGGACTACCGAAAGTGAACTCAAGGAATCATCAGATGCGGAGGAGATTGCACAGGCGTACATTCAGAAACACCTCACCGGTGATGCTGATTATACCATGGACTTACGAAGAGCTGTAAAAGATGCAATAGAGAACCGCGACACCTCTGATAACGTCCTCAATTCATTGAAAGAACTCTTTGCAAAAGATGCTGCTGGTATCGAGAAAAATGATACAGACACACTTGCTAAAGTCGTGTTTGACTTCGTAATTGAAGAAGCAGAAAAAACAGATTAGAAACCTAAGGTGGCAAAAGCCACCCTTGGTTCCTTTATTTACACAGAAATAATCGTCTAGCGTGAAGACTTACCGCCTTTTTGATATCCAGTGGTCCATTTTGTATCTCTTGGCTTCATGCGACGTGTCACTCTGTTAACTTTGCACTTGTTAGAACAGAACCATAATACTGCTCCGTCCTTAGTCTGGACGTATGCAATACCAGTTCCAGGCTCGATGTCCTTGCCACAGAATGTGCACTTTTGGGTCCCTACCACAACTAACGCCTCCTCATTTTACGGGCTTCCCTTTCGGTTTCCCTTAGAATGAGAATATCTCCTTCTCTTACGGGTCCCTTAACGTTTCGAGTCAGGACTCTTCCTCTATCCCTACCATCCAGTATTTTCACACGAACCTGGGTGATTTCGCCGGTCACACCTGTTCGTCCTAAGAGCTGGATTACTTCGGCAGGAATAGCTAGAGTTGCTTCTTCATCTTTACTCATCGAAAGCATCACCTGAATCTTACTTACGGAGACCATTAATCTTCTCGACTAGGTCGTCAACTAGATCCTTTGCTTTTCCATCAACAATTATTGCGACGGCAGCAGTAGGTCTCTCTATTCCAACAGCTTTACCAAGATCTCCCTTATTCTGGATGAATATGTAGGGGATCTTCTTGTCATCACAAAGACCTGGAAGGTACATGATTATCTCAGGGGGCTCAACATCCTCTGCAATAATCACTAAACGGGCTACTCCGCGCTCAATACTCTTGGTCGCTTCATTAATTCCCTTCTTTATTCTACCTGTATCTTTGGCTATTTCTAGAGCCTCGAGGGCTTTCTTCTGAAGTTCCTCAGTGGGCTCCCATTCAACAAAACTCGGTTTTGGCATTACCATTTACCTCAGTTTATTTCTTCATCGGTATTCTGCCTATTTTAAATAGGAACAGACTCTTCTGCGCGGTCTTACCTGATTCTTTTAAAACTGTCGAACTGACATATTGCAAAATCAATTCTTATGTGTCAGTAACCCAAATCTCTCAGTGCCTTTGTAAGATTTGAATCATCTACATTTAAATGTTCTAGAACAGAGAAACGCTCTCGTTTTCTCATGATATTTAATGCATGATGAATATCTTCAACAAATGCTGTCAAATTGGTTCTCATTTCATCAAAAGTTGTAGGCATTTGATGGTCCAACATGAATTCTTGGATTTTTTCAGGTTTATACTCAGTATACTCTGTTTGCTGTAGATAATAGAGACAAATTGGTGTAGCAAATGCGACCTGCAGTCCATGCAAATCCGGGTCCATTCTATCCATAGCATGCGAGATAGCATGCTCAGTACCTGAACAGGGGCGAGAACTACCAAACATACTCATAGCTCTTCCTGCATCAATCTCAGCCATGATTAACGTTTCAAAGCTGTCGTCCTTCAGCATTGATGTTAGCGCATTATCGACAATCTCATAAGCCTGCTCATCAAAGGGCTCATCCTTTACATCACGTGCTAATTTCCACTCTGCTAGACTGGCAGTCTTACAGATGATATCTCCTAGACCAGCTAATTTGAGCCTGGGTGGTGCTTTTGATATGATTGCTATATCAGCAATGACCGCGAGTGGCCCTTTGCATTTCATCGAGTATTTGTACCCACCATGACTAACCGAAGCAACCTCACTGGCAATTCCATCATGAGATGCTGCTGTTGGTACCGATATCCAGTCAAGATTTGTATCCCGTGCTATGAGTTTAGCAACATCTAGACTTGCTCCTCCACCAAATCCTATTACGATGTCAATTCCTTCAAGAGAGAGAGGTGAATTACGAGGATATGTAGAAGCCATTACCCATTTACAAGGTGCTTCAATTATCTCTTCCAAAGTATTTGAGTACTGAGCATAAATGAATTCATCAGTCACACACAATGGGTGAGTGTACTCCTTCAATATAGTCCTGAGTTCCTCTAAGGCTCCTTCTCTAATTACAATTATTGCTGGCCCGGTACAGGACATCTATTTAGCTCCGTTTCCTTCGAAACTCAATCTCTTGTTAAGCACTTCTATCGCGCCAAATCTATTATTCTTGCAGTATTCTTAAGTACAGATACTGGCGGGCGTTCAATCAGAAGTGAGTATTACCTCGGAAATACGACAGTTATTACATCTACTACATGTGAATATCTCGGAGACAACTCTCATGACTGAATATGTCAAGGTTGCCCTAATGGGATCTGGTTACGCAGGCAAATCGACTCTGATTAAACTCCTTACTGATGGAGTACAGAAATTAGAAACTAACTACCAGCCAACACCAGGGATGAGCTGCGGAACCATCACTATTGATGCAAATACAAAAGTATCCCTCATTGAAATGGGTGGTCAAGCACATTTTGAATTTCTCTGGCCTGCTTTTATGAGAGGTAGTACGATGGTCGTTGTGGTCACTGAGAGTAATCCAAAGGCAGTTCTCAAGACAAGACAACTCCTTGAAAAATACAAGACCAATCTCAGCGGGGTCAAACTAATAGCAATTGCAAACAAACAAGATCTACCCGGTTCTATGCGTCCTGAGTCAGTACAGGATCTGTTAGGAATTCCAACCTTTGGAATGGTTGCAATTAATCCAAAAGAACGTCTGAACGGCTACAAACTCATTATTAATGGACTACGCGATATGGTTCAAGTTGCCGCGTAATCATATTCTGTAGTAGTAGTTACTAATTATAGAGGACTGTATTTCTCAGACCTAGGACAAGGCTTTTATACACTGAGAAAAAAGACCCCATTGCCCAAGGCATGGGCGAATGAGCCAGCTGAGTTCATAGAACCACTTGGCGAGTCCATCCGGGAAGAACATGTCTTTTGGGTACCAATGAACCTCCGGTCAGGTGAGTATATGGAAATCACAATTATACGCAAGCAAGAAAACATTGTGCACTTCTTAGCTGAAGGGTTAGATGTTGCCTTTGCAAACGCGCTTAGGAGAACCATGCTTACTAGATTGCCGGCGATGGCAATAGATGAAGTACTAGTCCTTGAAAATACTAGCGTCATGTACGATGAGATGCTAGCTCATAGAATGGGCCTTGTACCTCTTGTAACGGACTTGGAGAGCTATAATCTCCCAGAGGAGTGTGACTGTGAAGGAAAAGGTTGTAGCCTTTGCCAATGCACTCTCACACTTGAAAAACAAGCAGGTGATGAAGAGATAATGGTCTATTCTCGTGACTTATCGTCACAAGATCCAAAAGTTGTTCCTGCATTAGGTGAGATTCCCCTAGTGAAACTTGCTCCTAATCAACGTCTAATCATTGAAGCATATGCTCGGCTTGGAAGGGGTGTAGAGAACGCAAAATTCCAACCAGTTTCCACGGTATCATACAAATATGTTCCAATTGTAGAAGTTAACAAGGACAAGTGCAATCTATGCGGGGACTGTGTCAAAGTATGCCCAAAGAATATCCTCCTTGTTGAGGGTGATACCATCGCGACACAAAACACTCTGGACTGCAGCCTCTGTGAGGCCTGCGTTGAAGTCTGCGAACCCGGAGCAATCACAATAGATTCCAAGAAGAACAGCTTTCTGTTCAAGGTTGAATCCACAGGAGCTCTTTCTCCTGAAGAAATTGTCGAAAAATCAGCCGAGATTCTCAAAGAGAGAATTCGATTGGCATTAGATTATGCAAATTCACTATGAGGTGTGACACCATGGAGAGATCTATTAGATCCGGACCAACGGACCCAAATACACGTGCGTTGATTAATGCACTCAGAAAGACATCTACAAAACATGATGTTCGCATATGGAAACGCGTTGCTGAGCTTGTGGCCCGACCCACTCGAAAGCGCCCTACTGTAAATGTAGGAAAAATTGAAAGACATACTAACGCAGGAGACATAATTGTAGTACCTGGAAAGGTTCTAGGCTCTGGTAACATGTCCCATAAGGTAACAGTTGCGGCACTAAACGCATCTTCTACCGCAAGATCTGCAATAGTTGGAGCAGGTGGCTCACTAATTACAATTGATGAGTTACTGAAGCAAGTTCCCAAAGGGAGCGGTATTAGGATTATTGTGTAGGTGATTCATATGAGTACAGACACATTCAAAATTTATGATGCAGAACAAATGGTTGTTGGCAGACTTGGAGCTAAAGTTGCAAAGGCTGCATTATTAGGCGAAAATGTCATCATAGTCAATGTGGAAAAAGCCATAATCACTGGTGATCCAAAAACAGTAATTTCAGCTTGGAAAGAGAAATTCAAGATTCGCACTTCTTACAAACATGAAAGAGGTCCATTCCACGACCGCCGACCTGACAAGATGGTTCGAAGGATGATCAGGGGTATGTTACCATGGCCAACTCCACGAGGCAAGGCGGCTTACAAGCGTATCAAAGTATTCATTGGCACACCTGAGAAATATGTTGATGCTGAAAAGATAGTGCTCGAGAAATCACGTTACAGAAGCATGACACAGAAACATATTGTTGTGCAAGAATTGAGTCATGAACTCGGTTGGAGACACCCGGAGGTTGCATGAAATGAGAGTAGTTGTCAGTACAGGTAAGAGAAAAACCAGTCTTGCTAAAGCAACAGTAAGAGATGGTACTGGTCGAATTAGAATTAATGGAATACCTCTAGAAGTTCATCAACCAGAGCTTGCTCGAATGAGAATAATTGAACCTTTGATTCTCTTTGGTGAAGGCTGGAAACGCTTTGACATCAAAGTTAGAGTCAAGGGAGGCGGATTCATGAGTCAAGCTGATGCAATCCGAATGGCGATAGCAACAGGCTTGATTAGAATGAGCCAAGATTTCGAGGCTCGTTCAAAGATGATTGAACATGACAGAACAATGCTCGTTGGTGACCCCAGAAGAACTGAACCAAAGAAATTCGGTGGGCCTTCAGCACGTTCACGATACCAGAAATCATACAGGTGATGGAAAAACAATGATTATTCCAGTAAGATGTTTCACTTGTGGTAAAGTAGTAGCGGACAAATATGAACAGTTCAAGCGTGAAATTCGACAGGGAGAAGACCCTGCTACAGTTCTAGATAATCTTGGACTGAACAGGTATTGCTGTCGGCGAATGCTACTTGCTCACATTGATATTATTGACTCCTTTATGGCATTTGCCACAACTCAGCCACCGGAGGTAAACTAGAAAATGAGTGAGATTGACGTTTCAGATTTGGATCTCTTAGCGCCGATGGATCGCTACCTAGCTGCAGGTGCACATATCGGAACACAAGTGAAGACCCAAGATATGGAACCATTTGTCTATAGACAACGCCCAATTGGCCTATACGTACTAGATGTTCGTAAGACCGATGAGCGGATAAGAGTAGCCGGAAAATTCTTAGCTCGATTTGATCCCTCCAAGATAGTTGTGGTATCTGGTCGTGTTTATGGTAAACGGCCCGTAGAAACCTTTTCTTACTATATAGGAGCCAGCGCGTTCACCGAGAGATTTGTTCCCGGTACACTAACCAATCCTAATATTGCAGGTCCAAGAAAATACATCGAACCAGATGTAGTTATTCTGACTGATCCCCGTACAGACCAACAAGCACTCAATGAGGCTGCAAGAATTGGAGTACCTGTAGTTGCATTATGCGATACTGATAATTCTACAACCAATATTGACTTGGTTATTCCTACCAACAATCGTGGTAGAAAGTCATTAGCATTAGTATACTATCTTCTAACTACACAAGTTCTCAAAGAGAGAGGCGATATGCCCGAAGACGGTGAGCCTATCTACACCCCAGATGACTTTGAACCTCAAGTACAGAGGTTCTAATTGTTCATCCTTCTATAAGAGTCACGACGCCGTTGTCGGCGTCTACCTCTATCTTTTGTCCATTCTTAATTTTTCCAATATCAATTTGGTCTACTGCAGGTATCTCTGAAATAATACAACCCACTGCAACAACGGGGTCCATTACCTTATTGACGATAGCAAGAGGAGCCTTGTCTGCCTTCTTTAGTGCATAGAGAACATACGACCCTACTGTAGAACCTTTTCCACTTGGGAAGACAAGGATTTTTCCTGATACTGATTTTCCCTCAAGGTGATGATCCTTTTCTACTATCTCGCCAGTTTCAGGATCACACCCTCCGTAGAATGATATGTCGTCTCCAGTAACTAGCGCTTCTCCCACTACTTTTCCTTTGAAAATCTTCCTTCCTTGCATTATGTTATTGCCTCCTTGATGCACTGTTTAACTGTCCGAATTTCTGTCTTGAATTTGTTCTTCCCACGTGCATAGAAACATGCTTTTGCTGAGTCCGTCATAAGACCAGTAAATCTGCCCTTCAAAGGTGCTACTGCGCAACATGCATCAGCAACAAGAAAAGCTCCTGCTTTCTCAATTGTGTCATAAAATCCCATTTTGATGGCAAGATCCTTGGTCGGCTTAGCAGTTGTAATCCAGACTGTTTTTCCATCTGCAACTTTCTTACCATCAAGCATCTCTGCTATCTCTGCAATCTCCTTGATGCTTGCATGAGGACAACCTACGCTTATGAAATCAATATCTGCTTCTTTATCATCAAGCTCTGCTCGTGCTGCGCGCAGGTCATCTTCAGTTACGACTTCAGTCTTTTTGGGGATAGTGGTTTTATTTGGTGTAATTCCCTCCATATGAAAAATTGCCACACCGCCATAGGTCGCAATGGATGCACAGAATGATTTGAGTTCTTCAGTAGTTGCTTTTTCTATACCTGTGATATACGGAATAGTCTTGCCAGTTCTAGTTCCTATGGCCTTTCCAAGAAGACCGAAATCATCAGTATCCTTTAATTCTATTTGAACATCATACTTAACCTGTGCCAATCTGTTCTCTTCAAGGTGAAATCCATACTCTGCCGTCTTTCCAGTGAGTGCAGTTGCTAAGGCACTAGGACCACCTTCTCTGTTTGTAAAGGCACCAATCACAGAATTTGCAAAACATACAGCAGAAGATTCAGCCCATGCAATATGTTCTCTAAAGTGTGGTAAATTCCCTATGAGATATGGAGTACAAGTGCATGTTGTAATCACTCCCATTCTCTCAAAGGCGTTAACTACACGTTCCTGATTTTCTGCAAAATCTTCTGGTATCCCATGCTTTTTCCATTCCAGCATATCCATTCCGGCAGGATTGAGGGTTGTTAGGACACGGGCGTGTCCATCTTCTGCCATTTCAGAGAGATATTCGAGACCTGCTTCACCAAGATTGTGATAAGATACACCCGCTATCTGTACACTAGTGACTGGGATTAGTCGTTTCGCTCCATAGATCTCTCCTAAGGTAGTGATAATCTCCATAGATTTTCGAGTTGCTTTTCCATGCTTTCCATCAAGCATCTCTTTTTCTTCCGTAGTTAGAGCAAGACCCATTAATACTCACCTAGAAACTTCTTTAAATCTACTTCAGGGAACTTAGCTTTGTCAAAGCTTTTTCCCTTGGTATTCATCACTTTTGTACAATCAAAGCCGCACTTAGTCGTCATCTTCGTACCAGGTTCAGCACTGGGATCAAGTGAACTTCCGGGCTCTTGATCTTTTATCAAGAGACCAACATCTGCTTGAAATCGAGTGGCCATTGCCCATTCTCGTTCTTCAGCATTGTAGATATCGATATCATCATCATATACCCAGATATGTTTCGCACTCTTATGACCTGAGAACGCTCCTTCAAGGGTTTTAATTCCATCATCTTCATTCTGTTTCTTAATTTTAACAGCAACATGTAACCAACTTGCTCCTCCAGGAGTAATGTAGACATCCAACACATCTACTCCTCGTTCCTTAACCTTCCTGAAAATAGTTGGTTCTCTTGGCATTCCCATCAGAATCTTATGTTCATCCCTTCCTGGCAAGAGACCCTGCCATATTGCAGTCTTTCTATGAGTTATCTTCTTCACTTCGAATGTTGGTTCTTGACGAATCACATCAACGGTTTCTGTTAGATCAATGAATGGCCCCTCATCATGTTTTTCTTCTAATATCATTCTCCCCTCAAGAACAAACTCAGACTCCGCTGGAATCATCAAATCAACAGTCTTTGCTTTTGTAACAGATATCTTTCGAAGAGCATTTGCAATCTCTAATTCATTTACTCCAGTTTCAACTGATGTTGCTGCAGCAATCAATATCTCCGGAGTATTTCCAATGCAGAACGCAACATCGACCTCTCCGTTTCGCTCTAAGAATTTATGAAAGTCTCTTCCTCTAACAACTCTAGCAACCATTTTGTTTTTGCTTATCTGCATGGCTCTATGAAAATCAAGATTCTGACCAAACTCAGGGTCTGCTGCAACTACAACACCCGATGAGATATATGGTCCACCATCGACCTTGTTATGCATTAGGATTGGTATTTTGTCAAGGTCAACATGATCTTCAACTACTTCTTGACAAGGGGCTTTATCAGTTTGTTCTGGTTTACTCCGTTCTTCAATAGCTCTTGCTAGAGTAGGAATGATTTGTTCTGTGGTAATCCCAAAATAATCTGATATCTGCATTTTATTGCAAAACAGGTTACCAGCTACTCGAAACGCACTTTCTTTCACATTTTCAAACAATACTGGTTGTGGTTCGAGACTTTTCAACACTCCCGCAATCTCCAGATTCTTAGAGATGCTTTTATTGATAGTAGTTATCTTTCCATCCTGTTGAAGTTTTTTGATATACTGTTCAAGTATCATGAAACCCACCTCAAAGTCCGAATGATGTTTGCCATACTCCAGGAGCTTTAGCCTTTTCAAGAGCTTCAGCTATTCGTTTTGCTGTCGATTCATCTGGTGGAAGTGCAATCATATTACCTCCACGACCGGTTCCTGTCATCTTCGCACCTATTGCACCATTTTCACGTGCTATCTTTACCAAATTATCCAACTCTTCACATGAAACAGTCAATTCTTGAAGTAACTCGTGATTCTTATTCATTAATTCCCCAACTTTTGGAAGATTAAGTTGAATCAGTGCCTCTTTTCCATCATGAACAAGTTGGTTATATTTTTCTGAGATTTCATCCCACCATTTGGGATCTGCCTCTTTCTTTATTTTTACAGCTCCAACAACTATCTTAGTACTAGCGGTGATGCCAGTCGAGGCAATAACAAGATGAACTGCTCTCTCGAGTTTCAGTCTCTCGAATTTTGGAGGTCCACCGCTCAAATCTCTCTCAAACCAAACCAGGCCTCCATAGGTTGAAGCTGTATTATCAAGTCCAGAGGGTGTTCCATGATATCCTTTCTCTCCCTCATAAGCTGCCTCGTTGACCTGTTCATCATTGAAACCAAGTCTGAATTCATCATTAAGAGACCGTACAATTGCAACACAACTGGCAGCACTAGCTCCAATACCTGAGGCGCAGACAAGGTCCCCCTCAAGATTTATCTGAAATCCCACTTTTGTCGTATCAATATTGAGATGTTTCAGTATATTCTCGAGTGAAGCTTTCTGTTCTTCGTACTTTGTTTTCTTGTATCCCGGCATTGCGGGTCGATTATCGACTAGAGTATGCCCGAAGGAACGTACACGCGTTAATTTTGCAGTTGTTACCGATGAAATTCCTGCTGCCAAAGCTGGAAGTCCGTAGACTACAAAGTGTTCTCCAAATAGAATCACTTTACCTTTTCCTGAACCTGTCCCCATGGTTTGATTCACTCACCATTTGACTTGTGAACGCGCCGTAGTTAATCGGTACTTTTGAACTCTTCCGTCGACATTTTTCTATGTTCTTTCCTAACACAAGATTATTGTTAGATTTGAAGATGAATTGACTTACTGGAGTACTTGTCTGTGAAAATACTTGATTTGTTCTGTGGGGCTGGTGGATTCTTTCATGGATTCTCATCTCTCTCTTATGACAGGCATCTTGCTATCGATATTGATGAAGACGTACTAGAAACATACAGAATCAATCATTCCAATGCTACAATATTACAGGTTGATATCAACAATCTCCACTCGCAACAAATCATAGAAGAGCTGGGAGGCACTCCTGACGTTATTATCGCATCTCCACCTTGTGAAGAGTTCAGCAAAGCTAATCCTGATAGTCGAAGGTCTACAACAGAGCGGATTTACGGTGAAGGAACTGCAAAATTACTACTAGACACAATTCGAATAATCGGAGATTTGACTCCGAAGGTATTCGTCATTGAGAATGTTGCAGCACTTCTTCTGGATGGAGGAAAGGAAATCATTAAGCGTGAGTTCGAACGTGTTGATATTAACAAAGTTGAGTTCAATCTAATCAGAGCACATCAACATGGAAACCCATCAAAACGATTACGTGTTTTTATCAGTAATATCACCCTAAAACCACCAAGAAAATATCCTCCTACAGTCATGGAGACCATAGGGGACCTTCCTTCACTTGATATCAACGAAATTTTCAATCCCGGGGAAGTAATTCCAAATCATGAAATCTACCCCTTAGCTGATGATAAGATGACGTCTGTGCGTAAAACACGCTGGGGTCAAGGAGCCAAACACTATCGCGTATCAAAGAAACGCAGTCTACCTAACTGGGTTCGTTTATTCCCAGACAGGCTTGCCACATCAATTAACGGTCTCTCTCGGTATGTGCATCCGTATGAACATAGATTACTATCAGTACGAGAACATGCAAGGCTCATGAGTTATCCTGATTCATTCATTTTCTCTGGACCACTTGATAGCCAATACAATCAAGTAGGTGAATCAGTTCCTCCTCTAATATCTCATCTAATTGCGCAGGAGGTTCGTGCACATATTGAATGAATCCCTCAAAAACATCTACGTGGTATTACATAATGTTCACTCGGCATCTAAAACAATTGAAACTGCTCAAGTAGTCTATGGACTCGGTTTTTCGAATTTTGTTGTATCAAAAGCAGAGGGGTCCTCTGCACAGTCAGGTGTTCCTGATGCAAACCGTCTAGCAATCAGAATGAACCAAAACTTCATGGTCCTACCAGATTTGAAAGATGTTTTAGAAGTCCTCAATTTTGACTACCCCCTCCTAATTACCTCTCCAAAGCTTGTAAAGGAACATGTAGATTTCAATCAATTATCTCAACGAGCTCACTCCGGGGAGAAGATTGCTATCGTACTTTCAGGAAGTAACAGTTCTTTCTCAAGAAAAGAAATGGATCTGGGAGAATGCAAAAGTCTAGAAGCTGAGGTAGATATTGGTCCCGCTGGCTCTGCAGCAATCATCCTCTACTCACTAATAGGTCAAAAGGAGTAATGGTGGGCCGGAGGCGATTTGAACGCCCGATCCCTTGGATCCGAACCAAGAATCATACCAAGCTAGACCACCGACCCAATCCTAGAATCACTCGCTTTCGGGCTTGGATTTAATCATTTCGTTAAACTGTTCTCTCATCCATTCTATTGTTCCGAGGTATATTCCATCTATACTAAATACTTCCGAACTAAGAACATCAACACACACATTTTCAAAGAGCGGCCCTTGGAATTTAGAATGTGGTGAATTCACTGCAATTCCTGAAATAAGCTGATTAAAGCTAGGGAGTGTTGTAAGAATAGCATTATCATCATCAGGTATCTCCAGCATTCCAAGATGATGTCGGACACAATTCTTGCTCAACTTTGAGTTTAGCACTACAGGCACAGAACCCGCATACCTCCTTCTATCACCTCGTCCAATCTCTGGTTTCGATATGTTTCGAAATCTACTGACTGCTGGATGACTATGGCCGGCAATAATACGTGATGTATCAAGTAGCTCTGGAGCTGGCCAAGAATGTCCATGGAAGAGACCTACACTTTCTTCTTCAGTTCCTATCACTATCCCATGAACATCAACAAGTTCAACACTGCGTGGAAGTAATGATTTTAGATCTCCATCATGATTCCCTGGTATGATTGTTGTTTGAACAATTTCAGTGAGATTCTTCATGAATTCAGGAAGAATTTCCCAATTATATGGAATATCAGTCAATACAGTATGCTTGATATCTCCAATAATATACAATGTAGAAAGTCCATATTTTCTGACAAGTAATTTGATTCGATCAATGATAATGGTATCCTGTAATGGAAAATGAATCCCTTTCTCTTCTGAAATCTCATCTTCTATCCCTAAATGAAGGTCCGATATAATCAGTGTTGAGAAGCTTTCACTGCGAATAATCAAGCCCCTGTCATCAAATATTATTTCCATCACTATTTTTTGGTGAAAGGTACAACATTTTAATCTCCCCATACTAGACATTGCATGAAGATTATGGCACTATCACTAACAGAAGAGAAGAAACTCTCACAGAAAAACCTTACACAGAGTGATATTGACTATTTTCGAAAAAAGTATGGAAAAAAATTTGTTAGAGCGCTTCGTGTTGTTGAAGAAAAGAAGGTGGACAAGTATCACTTCAAGCCTAGTGATTCGATAACTTGGATAGTGAAAGGACGTGCTCGTCATTATATGGTGATACCCAAGACCTATTGCACCTGTCGCAGTTTCTATCAAGAAGTTGTAATCTCTCGGGAGAGTACTATGTGCTACCACCTGCTCGCTCAACAAATTGCAGAAATCCGTAATCAATACAAAATTGTAGATTCTACTGATACAGCGAGACGGAAGCTGTATGTAGAATGGCGTAGAACTGACTGATTAGCAATTCAACATTAAATCTGAAGATAACTTTAAAACACGACCCCAAGTCTGACACGCTGACTGCACTAAGAGGTCGGATACGTTCCATGAACCAATTCAATAAGATATCTAGAGTATTTGCAACAGTCTTAGCTTTGATGATACTTCTTTCAAGTTTTCAAGCTGTAGTCCCGGCTCAAGCTAATTTTGACCCTGTTGTTGTGTTATATGATGCAAGTCATTCACCACAATTTAATGCTCTTGATGAAGAATTAGGTTTGAAACTGATGTTTGACATGGTTAATTCATCTACACGTTATGTCATCTATGTACATGAGGACGGTCTACTTGATGATAAAGTTCTCAACAACGTTGATATTTTGATAATTGCAGGTCCGGATGCCTCAACTGCCTATAGTCCTGAGGAAAAAGCAGGAATTGCTGAAATGCTTAATAACGGGAGTTCGCTCTTTGTTCTTGGTGATTCTCCAATCTCTGCAGATTCCGTTTACTGGTCAGAAGGGCCAATGCAGGACATGGGTGATAACATTGCACTGAACACTTTTCTTGATGGGATTAATATGACTGGCCCTCGTTTCAGTATCAACGAAACTGGAACAGATGCCTTGTCTGATACAATGTTCGATTATGACCACGCTATGAATGGAACAATTCCTTGGGTAATTCAATTAGATTCAACCACTTGGGACTCCACTCATCCAATCTTCAGAAACATTAACGATCTTTTAACAATGACCTCTACATTGAAGCCAATTGGATTAGCAAGCGGAATCGGTAATAGCTATGAAACAACATTTGCTCAATACAAAAGAAACTCCAATTCATGGGCCAACTATTCTATGCCTAATATGACCCTTGCTGACTATGCTCTGCATCCTTATGCATATTCTGCATTGAACTCAACTATTCCAACATGGCTCTCAGCATTTGAATATGGACCCAGCAGAGTCACCATTGTTGGATCTACAATAATGTTCACTGGAAGAACTATTGATTTTCCTGATTCGGAACTCCAATGGTTCTATGCAGGAGATAATGCAAAATTATTCATGAATATCCTTGATTGGCTATCCGCAGATTTCGTTTCAGCTCCAAGTGCTATTGGTTCGATGTTAATCATCTCTTCAGTCATCTTGGTAATTGGTGTAGCATTTTATCTGGTGAAGAAGCTTAGGTGAGTGCCCATTGTGGTCTCTCTAAGCCTTCTTCACTAAGAATCTCATCAATCAGTTCCATCAGTTCCCTCATACCCTGTTTTTTCGATGCAGCAGACAGAATTATTGTGGGCTCTCGTTCACTAACAGCTTCTCTAAGTTGAAAAGTTAGAAATTCCAATTCATCCTCGATATATCGATTCTTTACTTTATCCATCTTGTTTGCTAATACAATTACCCGTGGAGATATTTCGCATAGAAACGAATAGAACTCCACATCAACTGGCACCTCTCCACGAGATGACCATCGTTCGAAAAGTACTCTGAATAATGAAATATCAATAATTAGCACTGTGAGCAGAATCCTACTACTCCAATTCTCAAGAGATTCAATAATATGATTCTTAATTTCTTCAATAGTTGTCTTACTTTGACCTGACATAAAACCGAACCCTGGAATATCTACTATAGTTATGGGGTCCAAATCGATCATTTGCTCCCACCGAGTACTTCCAGGACGTTTACCCACCCTTACTTTCGCTCCAGTAAGCGCGCGAATTGTACTACTCTTTCCTACATTACTTCGTCCGGCAAAAACAATCAAGGGCCTGTCATTACCAGTAAGGTCTTGTTCTCTCATATTGTAGCTCACTCTTTGCTATTGCTCGTAGGATTTGAAGTCTTTCATTTAAACTTGGACTTAGAATTCGTGATGCTGTTGTAGCCCCTATCCCTCGACCAGCTAATACCAAAAGTGCTGTTTTTCCATATCTGGATACTAGTTCTGCTGTTAACGCCACAGATTTGTATTTCTTATTCTCATCCTTTGTCAATGATTCCCCTCTAAGCCTTTTCTCAAGAAGCTTTGGAAAGTCCTTATCTGAGAGTTGTAAGATACCAATCATTTTTGATTCACAGATAGGACAGGTGACAACATCTTCCATCGTTGAAATTGTTCTTACTGAGTTCCAATGGTTCTCTGCCATACATATCAATCGGAATTGCTTTGAAAGAAGTCGCTCTTCCATCATCCGTAACACTTCGTCCTCTTCTGTTATTTCACCCATCACTTCAAAACGTGTTTTTTCTTCAATTATCAATCGGGCTAGGGGAGATGGCTTTAATGTATCGACTACATGGATCTCTAGACTTCCACTTGAAAACCTGTCAAATATCTCCATAGTTCTCTTTTCGTCTAATTTTTCTTCAAGGACCTCCCGCATTGCCTCTTCAAATACAGGAGTCCCTTCAAAAGATTTGATGAGGTATCTGACGGGTATCTGTTTCGATTTTGCATCTTTTCTTATGATATCCATTCTACGCCCAACATGAACAAATCTGGATGCAAAATTCTGTGTTTGTTTAACAGCTAATCGTAAAATGTGCGAGACTTGGTTTCCAGAATAGTCATTGAGTACATCTAGTATATGACTTGTTTTCAAATCCTCCTTAGATGTAAACAAAATACGATAAGGGTCTCTTTCAACTGCTACCACAATACCAAGACGTGTTGTCAATAGAGAAGCTATCACTATCCCTAAGGCCTCATTTGTTCTAGTTCCTAATGGGGAATGGAGAACAATCCCGTCACAAAATCTTTCCAAGATGTACATATCTGGTGAAGGGATCTCTCCTAACACTTCCTTGCTCTGTTTAAGAGTTTCAATAAGATGATTTGTTGCTTCGCCAGATATACCAAAATCTGCTAGCCACATATCGATGGTTTTACTGTCCTGGCTGAGAATTGAATTCCACATTTTTGCAACATCCGAAGCCACCTCAAAGGGTACTGGAATCATCTCGCCAACCCACCTTGGCGCATCAGTATCAGTACCTGAAGCAGGAGCACACATGACTTCTCCACTCTCATCATCAACACTTACTACATTCCATGGTCTTCCACGAATGACAAAAACTGAACCCGGCTGGACGTTGGCAGCTACATAATCTTCATCCAGAACACCAATTGATGTACGTGTTGTAATGTCCACTGCATTGACCTGTCTTGTATCAGGAATTGTACTCAGATGATCATAATAGAATAAACGTGTTCTTACCCCCTTGGAAATCTCAGAATCATGTAATTCCAGAAGTCGCCTTTCCTCCATGAACTTCAAGAGTGTATTTAGTTCTGCAGATGTAACTCCTGCAAACGGATAGGCCGCATTCACAACTTCCAACAAAGACACAATCTTAATAGTATCACAATCAAGAAGTATCCCCGTTATTTGATGACTGAGAACATCCCATGCCCTCTCTGGTATTCTTGCATTCTCTACCTTATTTGACTTGGCGCGTTTAATGATTACCCCAGACTCTGAAATATCATCCAAATTTATAGTTGAGATTACGACTCCTTTTGATGTGCGCCCGATACCATGACCAGATCTGCCAACTCGCTGAACTAATCTAGAGACCTCTCTTGGAGATGAATATTGGATTACAAGGTCAGCTTGTCCAATATCTATGCCTAACTCAAGACTTGATGTTGCAATAATCGCTTTAGAAACTCCAGTCTTGAACCTATCTTCAGCAGAAAGACGTGCGTTCTTGGACAACGAACCATGATGTACGTCAAACTCGTAAGGTGGTTTCAAAGCCCTCATTTTTGCCCCAAGAACTTCTGCAAAGGAACGTGTATTTGTGAAAACAAGAGTTGATTGATGTTTTTCAATCAAGTCCACAATAGTTTCTAGCCTGGCTACAGAATGAAGAGGGTATGATAATTTTTGGACTAATTTCTTATGATGGTCTGAAGGTGAGGGCATTGTAACTTTAAGATCTATCTTCCTATTATCATAACCTGCCCACACCGTCTTGATATCCTTGTTTCCACCCAGAAGTTTTGCTACTTCTTTCGGATTTCCAACGGTTGCAGATAGTCCTATACGCATTATTCTCGAACCGACCAAACGTTCTAGACGTTCTAATCCCAAACTAAGCTGAGTTCCTCTCTTACTACTTGCTAAATCATGTACTTCATCCACTACTACTGCAAAGACAGTTCTGAGATGATACCTAAGTCGCTTTCCTGGAAGGATTGCCTGAAGAGATTCAGGAGTTGTAATCAGCAAGTTTGGAGGGTTTATGGCCTGTTTTCTCCTAGCATATTGAGTTGTATCACCATGACGCACATCCGCAGTTAAGCCAAGATGTTCACAGAGTTCTATGATTCTTTTGAAAACATCACGATTCAATGCTTTTAGAGGAGTGATATAGATGATGTAGAAGCCAAATAATTCTCTATCTTTACTCATCTGTTGCAATGTGTTCAAGAGTGGAAGAAGTGCAGCTTCAGTTTTTCCACTTCCTGTAGGTGCGAGGAGTAGTAAATTGTTCTTTCCCTCTAGTAATAATGGGATTGCTTTTTCCTGAATAGGTGTGGGTTTTACAATTCCTTTTAATTTTAGAAATTGAATAATCTCTTTACTCAGGGGAGTCTGTCTACTCATCAGTTCTTCGTCCTACTCTCTAGGTGACGACATTCATTGATTAAGATGCGGATGTCGGTCCTGAGAGTCACCTCTGAGTCTTCAATCTTGTTCTGCAAAGTATCTATTATTGCATCTGTTATTAGATTTTCAGATTCTATCTCATCAACTAGCAATTTTATGGCATCAATATTGGAAATATGTGAAGCAACATTATCAAAAGCAGTCCGAATAACTGATTCTCCCATTGAGAATAACTCCCCGGTAAACTATTCTTCCTCTTCCTCACCATAGACCATGTATCCCATTGTGAGTAGAATTGCTAGTATACCCATAGCAGCCAACAGGATGAAGACAATTGCGGTGAAGGTGACAATAGATTGCATTGGAATCTTGTGCCCTCGGACTTAGTCCGCTTATAACCATTGCTGAATATTAACAGCTGTACTGATTATGCTTCAGCACTACGACGCTCATAGAACTTGTCTATGAATGATCCGTAAATATCAACAGGCTCAGTCAAGGGGTTGACCTCATCAATTGTCATTTCAATTCCACATGATCCACACTTTACGATAGCCATTCCATTATCTCTATAGAGTTCGATTTTGATAGCAGTATTTCCACAGTCCGGACAAGGATATACATCTGGAATGCGTTTCTGTGGTCGTCGACGTACTTTCTGTCTTCGTCTTCTTCCCATGATTATTCACCTATACCTATTTCACACCTAACAGAACATGTGCCCCGAAAGAAATGAGCAGGCTTTGCGGCTCAGGTGTTAATTTAAGCATTTTGTTAAGTGACAGTTCTTCCATTTCGAAGCTTTCTTATTGCTGAATGTACCGGCTCGATTAGCCATGTCAGACCTCTCAAATAATGCCCTATGTGTGCTCAAAGTTCTTGAAACTGCTGAATCATTGACCACAACAGAGATTCTTGAATTAGCTCGCAAAAAGGAATATGCCGATATCTGTACTGATTGTGCTGGAGGAGATTCATTTGTTGCAGCCGCGAATCAGCTTGTAGAGAAAGGCCTCATAACCAAGAAGTTTGGCAAGGGCGGCTATAGGTGGCAACTCGTCTAGGAATGATCTTAATGGTTGACTGGACAAAAATTAGAAGAGATTTCCCAGCTCTTGAACGTAAAATTAACGGTCGTCCAGTTGTATATCTGGACAGCGCATGTATGGCACTCAAACCAAGACAGGTTATCGATGCCATGAATGAATATTATGAAATGTATCCTGCATGTGGTGGTAGGAGCATTCATCGATTTGGAAAAGATGCTTCCGAGGCGTATACAGCAGCTCGAGGGAAATTTGCCAAGTTCATTAATGCAGCTCAAGACGCAGAATGCATCTGGACCAGGAATGCAACAGAATCACTCAATATCGTTGCGAGTTGTGTTCATTTACCTAAAGGTTCCAAACTCATCACAACCTCTCTTGAACATCACAGTGGCTCTCTTCCTTTCGTTGAGAGAGCAAAAAGAGATGGCCTAGAGATTGAGATAGTCAAAGCTCAGAATGATGGAACTTTTGATATTGAAGACTGGAAAAACGCAATTGACAGCAAAACAAGTCTAATCTCCGTTGTTCACTCATCCAATGTTACAGGCACTATAGCTCCAATGAAAGAGATTGTCGAAATCGCTCATGATCGCGGAGCTCTTGTGATGTGTGATGATGCTCAATATGCCCCTCATCATCATCTTGATGTTCAAGCAGCAGATGTTGATTTTTCTGCAATCTCAGTTCATAAGATGTGTGGACCAACAGGTATGGGTGTTCTCTATGGGAAGATAGAACACCTTGAATCAATGAACATGATGCTTTATGGCGGTGACACAGTCAGTGATGTCAAGTTCATAGATGGCAAGATACTGCCTGAATACTTACCGCCACCTGAAAAATATGAAGCAGGGCTCCAGAACTATGCAGGAGCAATTGGAGCAGGAGCTGCAGCTGAATATCTTCAAGCAATTGGAATGCATGAAATTGAGAAACATGAGCGGTCCCTTCTACAAGTTGCTTTGCAAAAGATGCTTGAAATGGAGCATGTTCACATCCTTGGAACTGAAGATATTAGCATTAAGACTGGATTAGTTACTTTCACTGTTGACACTGTTCCCTCCGCACATGATGTAGCAACATTTCTCAATGACGAATACAACATAATGGTCCGTAGCGGGGCTCACTGCGTACACCCATTTCATTATCAGATGGGTATACCAATAGAAAGAGGAACTGTCCGCGCTAGCTTCTATTTGTATAATAATATGGATGATGTCAAAGCATTCCTTGATGGTTTAGAAACTCTCATTGAGGCAAGTGTTTGAGGTAACTGAATTCTACCCATTTTCTGGTGTAGACTTCATTTTTCAAAGTCTAGCTTATTTCTTTCTGAATTACTTCCTTTAGACGTTTGATCTCTTGAATAGGATCTGCAAATTCAAAACCATTCGAAGAAATCTCTATAGAATCCCCAAACTTCTTGACACGTCCATGCATTGCAATGTATCTACCCCGTATCTTGTCTGAGGTTGCTCTAATAGGTTCATCTTCTTTTCCTGATTTAGCTATTAATTTTTGAGCCTCTTCCGCAGTCATCCCGAGAAGTTTTTCACCAACAGTACCAAATAATGTCGCTCGAATTGAACCTGACCCGTCATCAATTGTTATCTTGTAGAGCATTCGGGGCTCTGGTTTCTCTACTTTTCCACATGATTTACAAATATAACCATCATCAGTAGCCTCAAGTTTTTTGTTGCAAGTTGGGCATGCTTCGTAATATACACGATTCTGTCCCATATCAACGACTATTCCACAAATTTCGACATTTCTTCCTTCATTGGATTCATCGATTTCACCAATAAGAACCCTCGACGCCTTCGTTGCTACAGTTTCAAAGGAAACATCTGTGAGGTCTAGTTGTTTGAGGTCAGAATCCTTTGGATTCAGTACAATCTCTCCGTTACGACCTACTTGATATTCGAGACCACCTCTGTAACCTTCTTTCACATAGCCATGTAGAATCCTAATCACGTCGCCTTCTTGAATATCGGCTACTGTTTCTACATCATCACCCCAGAAAGTCACTCTGATTTTGCTTGTCTGGTCTGCAATAACTACATTTCTTAGCTTACCTTCATCTCCGTCCTTTCTTGTGAAAGTCTTTACATCATAAGCAGTTACTACCTTTCCCTCTACATCGACATCTCCCATTCCAAGTGAAAGGTCTCCAATGTTCGTTTTTCCTAAAGGCTCAAAGCTAGTTCCACTACCTGATGATGATACATCCTCAGAAACTTCTGATAGATCAAGCTGCTTCAATTTCGATCCTTTAGGGTTCATTTTAATCTCTGATATCCTTCCTACTTGATATTCTAGTCCCCCTCTAAATCCTTCTTTCACATAACCATGTAGAATCCTAATCACATCGCCTTCCTTTGCTTCAGAAATCTGATCAATATCTTCATTCCAGAAAGTCACTCTGATTTTGCTTGTCTGGTCTGCTATGACGATATTTTGTACCCGTCCTTCGCCGCCATCCTTTCGTGAGAAGGTATTCACATCATAAATCGTAGCAATTTTACCTTCAATGTCCACATCGTTCATTCCTATTTCTAAATCTGTAATATCTTTCATACCAAGTGGTTCTGCGCTACTTGATACTATTGGAATTGATTCCACTGCATCAATTTTGTCTTTGAGACCTCGCTCAATTATTGATGATCTGCCTACATGAATTTCAATGTCACTCCCATCACGATTTGGACGTGTATACGCATGATCTACTCTGATGACCTCTCCTGCTTCGATTCCTTCAACTTCGTCTGCTTTCTCATCCCAGAAAACAAGGCGGCTACTTCCTGAATCGTCTGCAACAACCATGGCCAGTACTTTTCCATCATTCCCATCTTTCTTGGTGAATGTTGAAACTCTGAATACTCTCTGTATCTTTACCTTGAGAGAAACATCATAGGTGTTTTCCTGAAGCTCACTTATTTTCATTACATCTTTTGAAATAGTACTGAAATCAACACCGAGTTCCTCAATCTCATCCTTTTCGAGTTGTTTGATAGTACCCATTCGACCCAGGTTGAGTTCAATTGTGTTTCCGAGCCCCATTTTGACATATGCCCCTCGTACTTGAATGATACTCCCAACTGAGATATGGCCTTCAGATATTGCTTTGGTCATATCATCCCAAAGTGCAACTCTGATACTGCCAGTTTCATCTGAGATGAAGATACTAGCCACCTTTCCTTCGCCACCATCCTTTCGTGAGAAGGTTCGTACCGTGCCAATCCTGTCAACTTTACCTACAAGTCCTGCGACATTCTTGGTTTCCTCAGATATGTCTTCGATTCTCTGACGTGCACTTGGTGACATTTTGTATAAATCCACACCAAGTTCTCTTGCCACAATCATGGCTGCTGATTCATCATTGATGACTTCTGGACCTAACTCATTTCTTTTTTCCTGAATCATCGTAAGGATATTATTACGCTCGTATTCCGATTTGTGCTTTAGAATTAGTTCAATTGTTTCTTCTAGAGTAAGCAAAGATGGCACCTTCCTCCAAGTAATTGGTGGCGTTTAATCAATTAGTAAAACCCTACCGGAGGCTTTAAAGTAATCTGCTCAATGATAACGAGCTTGGAGAATTTACACACCCTAAAGCGAAACACAGAATACGAGACACGTTAGAATCAGCATGACTCATTGTGACAGATTCAGAACACGAACTCCCTGCGCATAGTATTGCCTACAGTCAATATTTTGAATCACTAAACGAAGAAATTGGTAAAATCTATGCAGTAGCAGAAGTGGCACGTATGATGGGATTCGACCCTGTCACAAAAGTAGAGATTCCACCTGCACATGATGTTGCAGCAAGAGTTGAAGCAACACTTGAAGGTCCAAAAGGTGTAGCAAAGCGTATTCGCGAATTACAAAAGAATATGTCAAGAGAACAGGTTGCCTTTCAGGTAGCGAAAGAAATAGCGGAAGGTACTCTAGGTGGGTTAACTGATATTGATAAAGCAGCTGAGAAAGCTGTTCGAGTAGCTTTAGCCATACTCACAGAAAGTATTACAGCTGCCCCCCTCGAGGGAATAGCAAAAGTTAGAATTAGAGGATCAGGCGAGAATCGATACCTTGCTCTCTATCTGGCAGGTCCAATTCGAGCTGCTGGTGGAACCGAGGCTGCAATGACAGTCCTTGTTGCAGACTATGTTCGTCAGGTACTAAATCTACCTGCATTCAAATCTACAGAGGAAGAAACAGAACGTGCCTTAGAGGAAGTGGAACTTTACGCACGAAATGTGCATCTTCAATATCCAGTACATCCTGAACTTATCAAATTCGCTGCAGCTCGATTACCAATAATGCTTACTGGCGACCCAACAGAATCATTTGAAGTATCTGGTGGACGCGACCTAGAACGAATTGAAACCAATCGCGTTCGAGGCGGGTCAGTTCTTGTTCTCAATGATGGAGTAGTGGGAAGAGCTGCAAAACTTGCAAAAATCGTAAACCAAGCAAATATCAAAGGATGGGAGTGGTTAGACGATCTAGCTTCAAAAATATCTAAAGAATCAACTCAAACAGAAGATTCTGCAGCGAAGAAACTCGAACCAAAAGATGACTATCTAGCTGATGTAATTGGTGGGAGACCTGTATTCTCGCACCCTCAGAGACTGGGTGGTTTCAGACTTAGGTATGGTCGTTCAAGGAATACGGGTCTTGCAGGTGTAGGAGTACATCCAGCTACAATGTTCATTCTTGAAGAATTCCTAGCTCCTGGGACTCATATTCGTACCGAGCGTCCTGGAAAAGGATCAATAGTTGCACCTGTTGATACTATTGAAGGTCCAATCGTTCTTCTGAAAGATGGTTCAGTCATACGATTCACAGGATTAGATAACGCTCGTGGTTTCGAAGGGAAAGTTGAGCAGATACTATATGTTGGAGATATTCTTGTCGCATTAGGAGAATTTATTGAGAATAACCATCCTTTAGCTCCTTCTGGTTATTGTGAAGAATGGTGGTCCCATGATTTGGAATATGCACTCTCAAATCTGTCCACTACCCAACTCACAAACCGATTGAAAGGCTCAGACCTGACGCACCAATTACTTAACACGTTCGTCGAAGCTCCTCTAACTAATCTACCAACACCTGCTCAAGCAGTGCATCTCTCAAAGAAATTGAAGATACCTCTACACCCATACTATCTCTATAGATGGGCTGCACTTTCAACAGATGAAATCCAGAAATTACGAAAATGGTTGCTTACCAACCACAACATCAGTCAGAAATATGATGGACATATTGTACTTCCATTTGCTAAAATATACAAAACCATGTTAGAACGTGTGGGAATTCCCCACAGGTTTTCAGATGATCGGAAGAACGTAGTCCTAACCGATGACCCAATACCTATCCTAGCGCAGCTAGGACCTGAAACAAAGTTATGCAAAGGAAAAGACACACTTGATATGCTGAATTCTGTATCCGATGTTCTTCTTCGAGATAAAGTGGGTTTTGCAATTGGAGCAAGAATGGGTCGTCCAGAGAAAGCAGAACCTCGTAGAATGAGACCTCCTGTGCAATCACTATTTCCTGTTGGTCGATCTAGAGGATCTGAAAGAAGAATAGACGAAGTTGCCAACAGCGTCCAATACATTTCAACGCTTGAATCGTTTGATGAAGATAATGATACAAAGTCTCCTGATAATTCTGGAGTAAAAGTTGAATTAGTGGCCCGTAAATGTCCTGATTGCGAGCTAAAAACCTTCGAATCAAAATGTCCTCAATGTGGTGCGCACACAGAAATTGAACTTTGGTGTGGCGAAGAAGGTTGTGGACGTACAATTGATCCAGCTAAAGGAATGTGCCCAGTCAGCCAT
>Ga0307426_1000560_pt1 | contig 25670 bp, 19 predicted proteins | sample SalMarWE160340MG_FD_202165 | JGI IMG/M metagenome (GOLD analysis project Ga0307426, IMG submission 202165) | Salt marsh sediment microbial communities from the Plum Island Ecosystem LTER, Massachusetts, United States - WE1603-40 | ecosystem: Environmental > Aquatic > Marine > Intertidal zone >...
GACCGACCTATTTTACTGACTTTTCCTAAGGGAAAAGCAAAATATTTTAAACGTGCTTTAAGCTCAACAATCAACATACTCAAACAAAAAATACCACAAACACTTGAAAGTGAAAATTATATTCAGAAGAAAAAGAATATAATGACCGAATACAGCAAAATGGAAGAAGAACTGATGAGCGGTTTTGATTCCGAACTAAAGAAAAAAGGATTTGCACTCGGTCAGATAAAAATAGGAGAAATTGCCCGGCCGGATATTCTTCCTTTAATAAATGATGAACAGGTACCGATCTTTCAATTAGAACAAAAAGTTAAGGATGGAGTTATTACACAGGATCAGGCTAAAGAAATAGTGAAAAAATACAATGAAAACCAGGAAGAGCTTCAACTTCTTTTTAAGAAAGGATTAAAAATCAGCCAGGAATTTCAGAAAAAACTTGGAGACTTTGAAAAGGAAGCTGTAAAAGATGTTGTGAAAGCTGTAATGGACAATCTAAAGGAAAATTATTCACAACCGAAGGTAAATTATTATCTCAGCCAGGTTGAAAATAATATTCTTGAAAACATTCAGATCTTCAAAGGAACCAAACCTCAGGGCGAATCAACAAATGAGGGTTTGCTTATCGATTATTTCAGAGATTATGATGTTAACATCATTCTCGATAATACCTCGGTTAATGAGTGCCCGATTATAATTGAAACATCTCCAACGTATACAAATCTCTTCGGTGCGATTGAAAGAGTCAGTGACGGACGTGGTGGATACTACAGCGACTTTACAAATATCAAAGCTGGTTCGATCCTTAGAGCTAACGGTGGTTATCTTGTATTAAACGTAATGCATATATTTGAAGAAAGCGGGGTCTGGAAAACACTTAAAAGAATTTTAACTTATAATAAACTTGAAATGCTCGACGCTCCTCACGTATTTCATTTTACTACTTCTACTATTAAACCGGAACCGATTGATCTTAACCTGAAGGTGATCTTAATAGGCAGCCAGTTTGTATATTCATATTTATCAGAATACGAATATGACTTTAAAAAAATGTTTAAAGTTAAAGCTGATTTCGACTATGAAATAAAACGCAATGACAGGATTTTAGTCGAGTATGCCCGCGTAATAAAAAAACTGATTAAAGATGAAAACCTGAAAGAATTCGATAAATATGCTATTGCTCATCTTCTTGAAATCGCAGCTATTTTTGTCGGACAAAAGCATAAACTTACAACCAGGTTTTCCAAAATTGCTGATCTTGCCCGTGAAGCAAGCTTCTGGGCAACTGACGACGGTGCTGAAATAGTTACAACATCTCATGTAGAAAGAGCTTACCAGACAATACGCGAACGGCATGGAATGCTTGAAACAAAAATAACTGAAATGTACGAAGACAAATCTTTTCTCATGGATGTTACAGGTGAAAGATGCGGGCAGATAAACGGACTGGCTATTTACTCTGCAGACTTTTATTCGTTCGGAAGACCAACAAGAATAACTGCAACAGTTTCATTAGGAAGCGGGAATATTATAAATGTTGAAAGGGAAGCAGGAATGAGTGGACGCCATTACAATAAAGGTGTACTGATCATTTCCGGATACTTTAAAGAAACATTTGGTCAGGAGTTTCCTCTTGCTTTTAATGCAAACCTGGTGTTTGAACAATCTTATGGAACAGTCGATGGCGATAGTGCATCCTGTGCAGAAATCTTTGCATTACTTTCAACTCTTTCAGGTTTACCTATAAAACAATCTATAGCTGTTACCGGCTCACTAAATCAAAAAGGTGATGTACAACCAATTGGTGGAGTGAACGAGAAAATTGAAGGATTTTTCGATATTTGTAAATCTGCCGGATTAAATAAAATACAAGGAGTAATTATACCTATCCAAAATGTGAAAGATCTTATGTTGAGAGAAGATGTTATTGAAGCAGTAAAGAAAAAAGAATTTCACATTTACCCTATTGAAAGAGTGGAAGAAGGAATTGAAATACTTACTGGCGTTACAGCGGGTACCAAATCAGAAAAGGGTTACACTAAAGATTCTATATTCGATCTTGTCGAAAAGAAAATCAGGGACATGTATGCTAAAGGCAGAGCGATGAAAAAGAAGGGTACAATCTCCGGCAAGAAAGATAAGAAATGATTTCAAAACGATCTAAAATAGCAAAGACAAAAATTCTCGCTACTCTTGGTCCGAAAACCGAGTCACCATCAATAATAAAGCAGTTAATCAACGCTGGTGTTGATGGTGTAAGATTAAATATGTCTCATGGAGATTATGACTTTTACAATAAATTATTTCACTCGATACATAGTGTTTGTATCGATTTAAATTCGCCGCTCGCAATTCTGGTAGATCTGCAAGGTCCTAAAATCAGGATCGGAGATTTAAGTAAACACAGTATCGAAATACAAACGGGTAACCGGATTGAAATTACCACCGAAGATATAAAAGGAAATGAAAAAATAATTTCTACTTCCTATAAAGAATTAATAAAAGATGCAGAAATAGGTGCTCCTATATTAATAAATGATGGTCTTATAAGATTAAAAATAATCAGCAAAGGTGGTTCATCTCTTATTTGTGAAATTGAAAATGGTGGAATTCTTTCACCACACAAAGGAATGAACCTCCCGGGCATGAAACTCTCAACACCATCAATTACGGAAAAAGATTTTGCTGATCTTGAATTTGTACTTAAACAACGTATCGATTACATAGCTCTTTCGTTTGTCCGGTCATCTAAAGATATAACACATCTTAAAAAGTGGCTGAAAGAAAAAAATAATGATGTACCGGTAATAGCAAAAATAGAAAAAAAAGAAGCTATCAAGGATTTCGAAAACATTCTGGAAGCTTCAGATGGAATAATGATTGCCCGTGGTGATTTAGGTGTAGAACTTGAACCACAAGAAGTGCCCGTCCTGCAAAAACAATTTATCAGAAGATGTAATGAAGAAGGTAAGTTGGTTATTACAGCAACACAAATGCTAGAATCTATGATTCATTCACCCATTCCTACAAGAGCAGAGGCATCCGATGTGGCTAATGCAGTTTGGGATGGAACAGATGTAGTAATGTTGAGTGGAGAAACATCTATTGGTGAGTTTCCCTTGGCTGCTGTAAAGTTGATGAATGAGATAATTTTAAACTCCGAAAAACATCCAACCCCAAAAAGAAAATTAAATTTCAGGATCCCTCAATCGCTTGAAGAAAATCTTTTTGATTCAGTCTTCCGTGGAATTGCAGAAATTTGCAAGCAGGTAAATGCTAAAGCAGTCGTTTTGTTTACATACAAAGGCAGATCAGCCAAGGGATTATCAAAATACAGACCTAAATCAAGGATAGTTGCCATTTCCAACAGCTTTGAAACAATGAATGCGCTCCGGCTTCGCTGGGGTGTAACATCACTGTATATGGAAAAAATAGATAAAGAACATATAGCAATTGATAAAGCAAAGGAAATTATACTGAATGCGGGACTTGTAAATGAGGGAGATATGGTTATATTTATGTCGGGAACTCCGTTCTCGGACAAAAGCAGAGTAAACTGGTTAAGATTTGAGGTGATGTAAATTTGTTTCAGAGAAAATATAAAGATGTAGAAGCCAAATGGTGGGAACATACAGAGAATGGAAAAATTCTATGCACTTTATGTCCACGCTACTGTAAAATCGGAGAAGGTCAGCCTGGATTTTGTTTTATCAGGCAGAACCAAAATGGCAGACTCATCACTCTGGGTTATGCAAGTCCAACAGGTTTCGCAATTGATCCCGTTGAAAAAAAACCACTAAATCATTTTTTACCGGGAACGAAGATACTTAGCTTTGGAACTGCGGGTTGCAACCTTGGATGCAAATTCTGCCAGAACTGGTCAATAAGCAAAGCAAGACTGGATGATGTAAATTCTTTAAAAGCTTCCCCCGATGATGTTGTTAAATTAGCTAAAGAGTATAATACTCCATCAATTGCCTACACTTATAATGATCCGACTATCTTTGGTGAATATGTTATAGATATTTCACAGTTAGCACGAGAAGAAGATATAAAATCTGTGATGGTAACCGCCGGGTATATAGATAAGGAAGCCCGGAAGGATGTTTATAAATATATAGATGCTGCCAATGTTGATCTAAAAGGGTTCACAGAACGATTTTACTGGAAGAATACTTTTTCACATCTGAAAGATATACTTGATACGTTGATTTGGCTAAAAAAAGAAACCGACATCTGGACTGAAATAACCACATTATTGATTCCAGATGAGAATGATTCAGAGGAAGAAATAAAATCAGAATGTGAATGGATTTTAAAAAATCTTGGCGATAGTATCCCTCTTCATTTTACAGCTTTTCATCCCGACTTTAGAATGAAAGATAAACAGCATACTCCTGAATTTATTCTTATCAGGGCGCGTAATATAGCGTTATCAATGGGTGTTAAATTCTGCTATATTGGTAATGTCCATAATATTGAAGGACAAACTACATTTTGTCCGGGCTGCGGTACCGCACTTATTCGTCGTGACTGGCATACAGTTATTTCAGATAATTTAAATGACGACCATTGTAATAAATGTGGAACTGTGATCGGGGGCGTCTTCAATTAAAGTTTAATTTTCCGGAACAATTCATTTCTAAATATTTTTATAAATTTAAACATACCAAACATTTTAGTAAGTACTGTTTTTTATTCAATCTTTCTAAATCAGGATAAACATGAGTGAATTTAAAAGTAAACTGGTTTTTATAACAGGTGCTTCATCGGGTATAGGAAAAGCCTGTGCTGAATTGTTCGCAAGTGCAGGGGCAAAACTTTTACTTGTTGCAAGACGTATAGATCGATTAAACACAATCGCAAATGAGCTACACAAAAATTATAAGACGGATGTCAAAACAATTAAACTCGATGTAAGAAATTATGATGAAGTGAAAAGTTTTTTCTCCCAGCTTGATGCTGATTGGCAAAAGATTGATATTCTTATTAATAATGCAGGACTTTCACGAGGTTTGGATAAAATATACGAAGGAAAACCTGAAGACTGGAACGAGATGATCGATACGAATTTTAAAGGTTTGTTATACGTAACAAGAACTGTTCTTCCGGGAATGATTGAAAGAAACAAGGGACATATAATTAACATCGGTTCTATTGCCGGTCACGAAGCATATTCCGGAGGCAATGTCTATTCTGCCACAAAATTTGCAGTTAACGGATTAACAAAATCGTTTAGAATAGATCTTCTTGGAAAAAACATTAAAGTAAGTTCAGTTGATCCCGGACTTGTGGAAACGGAATTCAGCATAGTCAGGTATTCTGGTGATGAGGAAAAAGCGAAGAATACTTATAGGGGACTAACTCCATTAATTGCCAAAGATATTGCAGCAACCGTGTTCTTCTGCGCCAGCAGACCGGAAAATGTTAATATCGATGAAATTATAATGACACCCGTTGCACAGGCATCAACAGCTTATATTCATAGGGAAAAATGATTACAGTTAGGTGTTTAAAGCCGAATAGGATTATTTCAAACGAATAAACTTAAATCTCCGGCACCTTCACGAACAATTACCGGTTCTTCATCACTTAAATCTATCACGCTGGAAGGCTTTCCGGTCAAGTTACCCGCAGCAAGCATAAGATCCACCTTTGAATTAAATATTGTTCTGATTTCAGAAGGATCGTATAGTACTTCTCCCTTTCTGTTAGTTGTGGAAGTGCTGATAATTGGATTCCCTATTTCTTTTACTAACTGCAACGCAATAGGATGATCAGGGATTCTAATTCCAACCGTATTTCTTTTTGACCAAAGTTTTTTAGGGACATGCTTGACCGCTGGCAAAATAAATGTGTAAGGGCCTGGCAGTAAATGTTTCATCAATCTGAAAGCCTGATCGGACATTTTTGCATAATTGGATATCTCTTTAAAACTGGGACAGATGAAACTAAGCAGTTTTATATCAGGATCATTTTTAATGGTTCTAACTCTGTTTAATGCTTCAGGATTAAAAATATCACAACCTATTCCGTAAACAGTATCTGTTGGATATATTATTACTCCCCCGTTTTTCAGAACATCAACTGCTTTTTTAATATACCTTAATTGTGGATTCTGAGGATGCAGTTCATAGTATTCCATAATAAACCTTCACTTTTCGAAAAACATAATATTTATTTTTTAGGACTTATTTTATCCGAAAATATTCAAATATTTTTACTTAAAAGATATAAAGCCACAGGATTTTATCAATCTTATTTCATTTGACTTTTGTAAAAAAGCTAATTATTGACCGGAATTGATGTAAAAGTTATGGATTTTTAATTTTATTATTTCTTATATTTATAGTTTAATTATTTAATATGAAGAGATTTTAAGGAGTTTTTAATGTCCAGAAGATGTCAGGTATCCGGTGTTGGTCCAAGAAGCGGAAACAGTATTTCTCATGCTCATAATAAAACAAAAAGAAGATTTCTCCCTAATCTCCAGAAAAAAAGAATATGGGTACAGGAGTTAAACCGTTTTATAACACTAAAACTTTCTACAAGCGAGATAAGAAATATTTCAAAAAACGGTACTTCTCATATTGCTAAAATGATCAGGAACAACGAAATACGGGTTCGATAAACTAAATTTAAAACAAAAAAGGGAAACAAAAATTGCTTCCCTTTTTTTATCCCAAACAATTAACAACTATTCGCGTACTACCCAAACTTTAATTTTAGCATTAACATTTGAATGCAGCTTCACACTTACACTGTAAATGCCAAGCGTTTTAATCTGCTCATCTATTTCTATTTTCCTTTTATCAATATCAAATCCTTTTTCTTTTAAAGCATCTGCGATCATCTGGGTAGTAACAGAACCAAATATTTTGTCCTCTTCACCAACCTGCACCGGAATAGTAACGGAAACTTTTTCCAATTCCACAGATAATGATTCGGCGGCATGTAATTCCTGCTCGGTTTTTCTTGCAATGTTCTTCTTTTCTTCTTCAAGCGCTTTTAAATTACCCTGCTGAGCCGAATACACAATTTTCCGCGGAATCAGGTAATTTAACGCATAACCTCTTTTTACATCGACAACATCGCCAACTTGTCCCAGTGCATCAAAGTTTTTTCTTAAAATTACTTTCATTTTACTTCGTTATTCTCCTTTATCTTACTGTATCTGAAACATAGGGTAGCAGAGCCAAATGTCGGGCGCGCTTTATAGCAATTGCCAATTCTCTTTGGTATTTGGAACTCGTCCCGGTTATTCTTTTGGGGATTATCTTGCCCTGTTCGGTAACATATCTCTGAAGCAGCTTTACATCTTTGTAATCTATATACTTTACTTTTTCCTGAGTAAACCTGCATATCTTTTTTGTTTTCGTGTTCATCATAATCAAACTCTTGAATTAATCCTTGATTAAATCGGATTCTTCGCTTGATAAAAATTTATCAAATGAATCCTCGGTGTAATCTACTACACTATTATTATCGGTATTGTCCTTACCGTTTTGTTCAACTTCTTTTTCAGAATTATCATCAGTTTCTCCTGTTACTTCATTATCTGAACCGTTATTAAATGCTCTTCTGTTCAGGAATTGAATTCTCCTTGCTTTAATTTCAACGATACTCCTGTTATGACCATCGTCGGTTTTCCAGCTTCTGCTTTGGAGTTCCCCATCAACAAGAACTGCGGAACCTTTTTTTAGTCTGTCCCTGCAGCTTTCAGCAAGCTTGTTCCATGCAACAATACCAACGTAACAAACATCTTCCTGCCATTGGTTCGAGCTGTCTTTGTATCTTCGGTTTGATGCCAACGAGAAATTTACAACCGGAGTCTGGTTCGTTGTTTGTCTGTAAATGGGATCTTTAGTAAGATTTCCTGCAACAACCACATAATTGATTTCCGGCATTTTCAGTTCAGCCATAGTTTATACCTCCATAACAATCATAATTTAAGAATTTTGCTCTTTTTCGATTACTTCATTTTCATTATCTTCGGCTTTAGCATTAGTAGCATCATCATTTTCTGAATTGGCTTCTGCTGAAGATTTAGACTTATTTATTTCCATCTGTTCTAACGCACCTTTTGATAACTTAATAGTAAGATATCTTAAGATATTATCATCCAGCTTATAAAATCTTTCAAGTTTTGAGATTATATCCGGCAGGGCATTGAATCTAAAAATGGCGTAGTAACCAATTTTGTTTTTGTTAACCATATACGCCAGTCTTTTTCTTCCCCAATCTTCAATCTCACTTATTTCGCCACCATTGGTCGTTATCACCTCTTTAATTCTTGAAATAAGAGACTGAATTTGCTCATCTTCTAATGCAGCATTTAAAAGAACTGCACTTTCATAAATTCGTTCTGTCATCTGGTGTTCAGCACCTCCCTATGGTCATATGGCCCACATCAATCAGATATGAGCAGGGTTAATATATTTATGTAATTAGCAACTAAAATTATTTAATTAATGGCGCAATTACAAGCGAAACTACGGACATTAGTTTTATCAAGATATTCAGTGATGGACCGGAAGTATCCTTAAACGGATCACCCACTGTGTCTCCAACTACCGCTGCTTTGTGAGGATCGGAGCCTTTTCCGTACTTAACGCCTTCTATTTCCATTCCCTCTTCAATCATCTTTTTTGCATTATCCCATGCTCCACCTGCATTTGACTGAAAAATCGCCATTAATACTCCTGAAGCTGTAACACCGGCAAGTAAGCCGCCAAGCATTTCCGCTCCACCAAGATATCCCATTATTACGGGTGTCAGTACAGCAAGCAACCCGGGAATAACCATTTTACGAATAGCAGCATTGGTAGAAATAGCAACACATTTGCCGTATTCTGCTGCACCATCTGCAGCTTCAAAAGTTTTTATATCTTCCTCCGACCAATCCGACATTTCCTTTCCAGAATTCTTTTTCATCAGGCTCAGAGCAGATTTTAGTGAAGGAATCGATTCAAACTGTCTTCTTACTTCCTGGATCATTGACATAGCCGCTTGTCCAACAGCTTTCATAGCAAGTGAAGAAAATAAATATGGAAGCATTGCACCAATGAAAAGACCTGCCATAACAGTGGCTTTTGAAATATCTATTGAAGAAATATTAGCCGCTGTCATAAATGCACCGAACAACGCTAATGCAGTTAATGCCGCTGAACCAATTGCGAATCCTTTACCAATAGCAGCCGTTGTATTACCCACTGCATCAAGTTTATCCGTTTTATTACGAACATCCTTGGGGAGTTCGGACATTTCAGCAATACCTCCTGCATTATCAGAAATAGGTCCATAGGCGTCTACAGCCAACTGAATACCGGTATTTGAAAGCATACCGACTGCTGCAATTGCAATTCCGTACAATCCACCAAGATGAAACGCCAGAATTATTGTGATTGCTAAAACTAATATTGGAAGTGCTGTAGATAGCATTCCCGTACCTAAACCAGCGATGATATTTGTGGCCGCACCAGTTACAGATTGTTTTGCGATAGAAATTACAGGACGTTTATGAGTGCCGGTAAAATACTCAGTGATAAGTCCGATTAAAACACCAGCGATAAGTCCTATAACAGTAGCAAAGAAGATGTTTAATGAAGTGATTGAATATGTTTCTCCATAGAGTTTATCCTTATATATCCACTCAGAAGGAAGCATAAAATCAATTATAAAATAAATCGCTATTATGGTTAGAACAGAAGAGATAAACTCACCCATATTCAATGCTTTTTGAGGATTGCCTCCTTCTTTTACTTTAACAAAGAAAGTCCCGAGTATAGACATAACAATTCCGGTACCTGCAACTACTAATGGCAGCAGTACAGCACCCAATCCGTTAAATTTATCTGCAAATTCTGCGATACCAAAAAACGATGCTCCAAGTACCATGGTACCTACAATTGAACCCACATAAGATTCAAAAAGGTCAGCGCCCATTCCTGCAACATCTCCAACATTATCACCAACATTATCAGCAATAGTTGCAGGATTTAATGGATGATCCTCAGGAATTCCTGCTTCAACTTTACCGACCAAATCAGCGCCAACATCTGCAGCTTTTGTATAAATACCGCCGCCAACACGGGCAAACAAAGCTATTGAAGAAGCACCAAATGAAAATCCGGTTATAATGGTTATTACTCGATTTAAATCTGCAACCTGGCTTACGCCAAAAATATCACTATAAATAAAAAACAGAGATCCTAAACCAAGGACACCTAAACCAACAACACCCATTCCCATCACAGAACCACCCGCAAAAGCAATTTCCAGAGCTTTACCTAAACTTACTCGTGCGGCATTGGTAGTTCTTACATTAGCTTTTGTTGCTACCCTCATCCCAATAAATCCGGCGAGAGCAGAACACAGTGCACCAACGATAAATGACAGGGCTATGATAGGAGATGAATCCTCACTATCTGCAGAAACAGCAAGAAGAATTGCAACACATATAACAAAAACAGCTAACACTTTATATTCGGATTTCAGGAATGCCATTGCACCTTCGGCAATATGACCTGAAATCTTCTTCATCTTATCTGTACCGGGATCCTGTTTCCGAACCCAGGCAGATTTCCAGAAAGTATACAACAATCCCAGTATACCAAACAGCAATACAACATATAAAAGTGAATTCATTTGAACTCCTGTAATCTTCTTAAATATCTTTAATTTTTATTATTGGCTGAATCATTATCAAAAATTTTACTATTAGCATCCAGCATTGCTTTTAAACCTCCCCTGATAAATTCATATAATAAGTAATCGGACGTTTTAAAAGTTTGTAAGAGAACATCAAATTGTTCCTGCGAAAAATTACTGAGAACATAAGAAGATAAGTCTTCTCCAATTGAATCGTCTCCGACTCCAATTCTTAATCTTGGAAATTCGTTTGAATTGAGATGATAGATTAATGAGGCAAGTCCGTTATGTCCTCCGTCTCCACCATTTTTTCTAATCCTCAATCTGCCGGTTTGAATGTTTACATCGTCGCCCATGACCAGTAAATCTTTTAATTCGATCTTATATTCTTCTAAAAATTGTAGAGCCGCCAAACCAGACCTGTTCACATATGTTGTGGGTTTTATCAGAAAATACGGTATCCCGTTTATCTCTCCCCTTGCAAAATAATAGTCACCCTTTGCAGGTTTGAATTCGACCGATTGTTTTCCGGCAAATGAATCAAGCATTAAAAAACCAGCATTGTGTCTCGTACGCTGGTAACGCACGCCGGGATTTCCAATACCAAAAATTGCACGCACCTGATATGTGAGTTATTCTTTTTCCTCTTCTTCAGCAGCGGCTTTACCTTTACCAATAACTTCCGGTTCCTCCATTTCTTCACCTTCTCCTTCAATTCCTTCTTCTCCTTCAGCTACCGCTACTTCTTTTTCAACCTTCGGATGAACAACAGAAACAACTATGGAATCTGCAGAGTTTAATATAGTTACGTTTTCAAAATTAAGATCTTTCACATGAACTGCGTCGCCGATTTTCAAATCTGCTATATTTACTTCTAAACGTTCGGGCATATCTTTTGGTAAACATTCTATATCTAATTTATGCAGATTGTGCTGTAGAATTCCGCCTTCCTTCACACCAACAGCACTACCGATCAATTGCACAGGAACATCTACTTCAATTTTTTCTCCACGCGTAATTCCTATCAAATCGAAATGAATTACTTCATCACTTACAGGATCGAATTGAATATCTTTTAATATGCATTCCTGTTCTTCGCGTCCTTTCAATTTAAGTGAAATAAGGTGTGTTTGTGAAGTAAAAACCAGTGGATGAATAGCCTGACCAGAAACATCGATGGCAACCGGTTTAGTATTTTTCAAATAAAAAACACCGGGAATTCTTTTCTGTCTTCTAAGTTCCTTTGTTTGCTGTTTGGTTATTTCTTTTCGTTCATTTGCTTCTAAAATTACTTTTTCCATTTCTACTCCAGGTAAATATTATCCTTTATCTATGTTAAAAAGTGAACTAATTGATTCGTTATTATAAGTTCTGCGTATTGCTTCTGCAAAAAGATCTGCTGCAGATATTATTTGTATTTTTTCACTTTGCATTTTATCCCTATAATCTATTGAATCTGTAACAAATAATTTTGTCAAATCAGAATTATCAAGTCTTTTTACAGCTTCGCCGGAAAGTATTGCATGCGTAATAGCACCATAAATCTCTTTTGCACCTTTCTCCTTTAAGGCTTCGATCGCACAAACAATGGTGCCTGCTGTATCTATTAGATCATCTACTAATAAAACGTTTTTATCTTTTACGTCCCCGATTATATTTACTACTTCCGCAAGATTTTGTTTCGGACGTCTTTTATCTATTACAACAAGCCCGGAATTCAGAAGCTTTGCATAGGACCGTGCCATCTTAATGCCTCCTACATCCGGTGAAACAATCACGAGTTCATTACGAAAATGATCAAAATAATTACGGAAAATAGATGATCCGTAAAGATGATCAAACGGGATATCAAAAAATCCCTGGAGTTGAGCAGTGTGCAAATCCATCGTCATAACACGATCAGCACCTGCAACAGTAATTAAGTTTGCTAATAACTTCGCGGTTATTGAAACCCTTGGCTGATCTTTTCTATCCTGCCGTGCATAACCAAAATATGGAATTACTGCCGTTATGCGTTTTGCCGATGCTCTTTTTGCAGCATCGATCATTATCAATAATTCCATAATGTTATCTGCTGGAGGATTTGTAGATTGAATAATAAATACTTCTAATCCTCGTATATTTTCGCTGTATTTTGCCCAAATTTCCCCGTCATTAAACCTTTTTAACTCAACCGTGCCTAAACTCTTACCAACTCTACTTGCAATTTTTTTTGCGAGAGGCAGATTTGCACTCCCGGAAAAAATCATATAGTCATTCTCAATCATACTGCTTCAAATCAGGTTTAACTTCATTTTTCATTTAAAAAATAGTCGTAAAATATAGCCAAAACATTATGATTAGTCAATTTATATTTACTCACATCCTTACGATTAATCATTAATTTTTAACCTTTTAATCCTTCTTCTTCCTGAAAAGAAAAAATATCACAATTGCAAGAACAGCCCCGGTAAGCATATAAATCCAATCGGGAGTTTCCTTAAGCTTATATGGTCTGAAGGTTACAGATATCGTTTTACCGCCACCTATTTCTGCAAGTGAATAACTCCATATTAATGTTTTATCCTCTTCCCTGTTTGCATTATGGTTTATTACGGATCCCGAAAATTTATATTTATAAACAACACGATATTTTGTTGCATCAATGCCGAATCCGGTAGCTAATGGAGGAATAAACTGACTAAATTCTACGATTCCTGAAGAACCTTTCCTGAAAGAAAAGTCTGCAACTGAAAAAGCCTTTGTTTTGTTAAGCGAATCGATCCTTTCAAATGTAAAATCAACTACGCCATGAGTTGTGCTATCGGTTGAATCGGTATAGACTTCCACGTTTTCAATATTGGTGTAATTTGAACTGAACTCGCTTCGAATAGAATCTGGATTAAAGATACCTATTTTTTCTGCTACATTTCGGCTTTCTTCATCCGGCAACTTCATCCAATAATCGATATGCATTTCACCCGAACCATCTGGATAAAGTGTGACTTGTTGAACATAGTCTAAGCAACCAGATAGCAACGAAAATGCGATACCCAAAGAAATTTTAGAAATTATTTTCACCGATCACTTTACTGTGTTCTTTATGATACGACTAAAATTTTGTCCCCCGGAATCCAAATTAAATTGTGTGAATCAAATTTATGGAAATATTGAGATATTTTCATTAGTTTTTCGTCCGTTATCTAGTAATGAGGTTATAATGCCAACTTATGAGTATAGATGTAAAAGCTGCAAACACAGATTTGAAGTATTTCAGTCTATGACAGCTAATCCAATATCAGTTTGTCCAAAATGCGGTGGAGAAGTGGAAAGATTAATTGGTACCGGTGCTGGTCCGATTTTTAAAGGGAAAGGATTTTATCAAACAGATTACAAGAATTCTTCTACGGTAGCTTCCAAACCGAAAGAAAAAAATAAGTCTGTTGAAAAAACGCCCACTGAGAAAAAAGGAACAACTAAAAAACCTACCGACTAAATTTTTCAAATTTTATTAATATTAAAAGCCCGTTACAAAAAAAACATAGCCGGCTGAAATAGCATTTCGATAAATCGGATTTTATTAAAAATCTGCTCCTAACGAAAAGTAGAATTTCGGTTTTGAAAATCCAGCAACATCGTAGGCCCAGGCAACATCAAACTTCAAAAGGAAGTAAAGGAAAAAGACTCTTGCGCCAACACCTGTACCCACCAGCAAATCGTCAGTTATCAGGTGATTCGCTTCATTTTTCTTAAAAAGCCTTAATTGCGAATTTTTATTCCACGCAGTTCCTGCATCAAGGAAAGCTGCACCCTGAATATTACTAAATAAAAGTGGAATTCCACCGGTAACCAGATATCTAATCAATGGAAATCTCAGTTCCATATTTACCAGTGCGTATTTGGTTCCTATTTCCTCTGCATAATCATAACCTCTTAATGGTAAAGCTGCTGTCAGGAATACAAAATCAGCCGCAGAATTAATTGGTACTTCTGTGGTGGAATAAGATCGGTTTATCCAATTGTCTACACCGCCTATAAAAAATCGTTGAGGTCTGCCCCCATAAGAAACACCACCAGAAAATCTCACGGCAAATGAATGATCGTAAAAGAATCTCAGGTAAGTTCTGTAATCGGCAAGGAAAGAAATAAATCTTCCACCCGGATCATCAAATCCAAGATTACCCAACGCATCAAATCTATAACGTGTTCCTTCAATTGGAGCAGTATATCCCCATAAAACATTGTCGTGAATAAAGCTAACTGATGGAACTACAAAATCTACATTATCGGGCGGTTCAGCTATATTATCAAGATTTTCACTTTTAATAAAAATCCAGCTTAACCCAGTTTCAATTCTGTAAAATTTATCCAGCGGATAGCTTGCAGAACCGACCAATCCAAAATTTCTAAATCTGAACAGGTTTGCAGAGAAACCCCTTAATAATCTTATAAATCTTGCTGTGTGAAATGCCTGTATCCCCCAGTTAATTCTTTTTGCCAGATAATAATAGGCCAAACCATAATCACTGTTTTTCAAATCGATTTGTAAGCCTACTAAACCAATCAACCTGTGATTACCAAGGACATCACTGTAACTTATAATCGTTGTTCCTACAAATCCATATAAGGTGCTGTAACCAGCATTTGCATAAACCAGATCCGAACCAAAATTCACTTTATATTTATTTTTAACATAATTGCTATCTTTATCAAGATTGTCTTTTAGATTGAAAGCTAATTCTGTAGTATCTTTTTCGGATTTAGGGAATTCATTATTACCACCAAAAATATAATTGCCGTAATCCACCTGGATAGAATCTCCATATACGTTTGTTGTATCGATTATATTGCCAGTAAAGAAAGGTGAAGTATTAATATTAAGAGAATCTAAATCAGTTTCTTGCTTATCAGTCTCAGTTGATGATATCTCATCCATATCCGAAAATTCAGATAATCTTTTTTTATACTTTGTAAGCGGCAAGGTTTCACTTTCAATCTCAGATTCAAACGGATTATTCAACAGGAAAATATTGTATGATGATTCATATAAAGTACTGAATGCAAGCTTCTTACCGTCGCGGGTTACCGAAATCTGAGAGATCCCACTTTGTGAATTGGTAACCGGTCTGGTTTCGATGTCTTTTATATCACTGATATTCTTGTCATCTGCAGAGAAGACAATTCTTTTTTTATAGATATTTTTAATGCCACTTAGATCAGAAACGAATAATATTGCAGTGTCGTCTTCGTTCACAGCCGGTTCAGATTCATTACCTTCGGGAATATCAGTTATTCTCTTTATATCCCTGGTATCAACATCTATCGCATAAATATCACTTTGGTTATAATTATAGTTATAAATTTTAAAATCATCAGGTAATGAATTTTTGGCCAGGTAATCTCCACGATCGGAAACGAAAAATATTCTGTTCCCCTTGTGTGTCCATACAGGATCGCTATCACTGAAAATATCATTAGTAAGATTGGTTAGCTTCCCAGATTGAAGATTATAAACAAATATATCGGATTGACGTGCTGTTTGCCCAACAAATGCCAGGGACTTACCATCCCAGGACCAACTCAAACCTTTTATAGCCTCTAATTTAAGATGAACGGTTTTATAATCACCCGTTTCTACATCTATCAAATAAATCTCATCATAACCATGATGAAGTGCAGAAAGAGCAATTGTTTGTCCATCCGGTGACCAGGTTAATCCCGGATTTACAATGTTCAATTCTTCAAAATCAGGCGCAATGTTGCCCTCTACAAGTTCCTTAAGAATTTTTCCGGTATTGGCATCCATAAGGTAAAGATTAAAAAAGAAATCACGGTTTGTTATAAAAGCGATCTTGTCTCCTTTGGGTGAAATTGCGGGACTTGTATTGTAAGAACCATCATCTTTTTCCGGGTCAGTCAATCTTTTGGCATATTCATCCGGATCACTGGTTAATTCGATATCCGGCCAAAAAGTTCTTTTGATATCTTTCTTCCATCGTTCATTAAACTTTTTAAGATCCAGACCAAGTGTTTGTTTGAATGCTCCATCAACATTGCCAACTCCCTTTAGACTATGTATAAGTTCGCTGATCTTTCCCTTGCCATACTTTTTCTCGATGTAATAAAAAACCGCTTGCCCGCCCCTGTAAGCAAGGTAACCACTCAATTGCTGAATATCCGGTAATGTTTCATTAATAGCCGCATCTCTAATAAACATATCTTCATCCACATTCCAGCCAATAGACTGGTATTCTGCCATACCTTCACTAAACCACATTGGTATTTGGAGAGTAATATTATTAGAAATTATATTTTGCAATGAGCCGCCGTAAAACATATCATTCATTACAGCGTGTGTTAATTCGTGATGTATAAGGTGACGGAATTCTTTATATGATCCGGTAAATTGAATTACTACCCGGTTTTTGAAAAGCTCTGTAAAACCCTCTATTCCCTCGCTAAGATAAGTATCCGTAACATTGCTTTCCTGGAAGTCATTCTGAGAATTGTAGGTTATAATTGTAATCCTGTTATTGATATCGTACTTAAAGCTTTCCTGAATTTTCGATAACGCATTTTCGGCAATTTTTGCAGTAAATTCAGCTAACATATCACCGCCATCAGTAAAATAAATATCAAAATGTTTGGTTTGGATATAGTACCATTCAAATGATTTATACTGAACTTTGTTCTTACCAAATTGCGCGAACAAGCTAACCTGGGCAAGCAACATAACAACCAGTATACTTAAAATTTTCTTAAACATTATTTTTCCCTGATTCTTCTAATGTTATAAAATCCAATTCGATTTTCTCAAGATCAACCCTGATGAGTTTAACCAATAATTTGTCCCCCAATCTGTATCTTTTTTTAGTATGTCTTCCAATTAATGAATATTTTTTCTCATCGTAAACGTAAAAATCTCCCTCCAAATCCCTTACTCTTATCAATCCCTCTGCAAGAATATCCGTTAATTCCACAAAAATTCCAAAATGTGCAACACCGGAAATTACGGCATGAAATTCTTCCCCGATCTTATCTTTCAGAAAAACAGCTTGTTTCATCTTAACGGAAAGTCTTTCCGCATCTATTGCATTTCTCTCACATTTGGAAATATGATCGCAAATTTTACTAAGCAGATCAACAGTATAATTTATTCCGCTTTTTTTATTTAAATATGAAAATATCAACCTATGAACAAGCAAATCCGAGTACCTACGGATCGGAGAAGTAAAATGTGTATAGTATTTGAATCCCAGTCCAAAGTGTCCGATGTTTTTGGTTGCATAAACAGCCTTTGCCATCGAACGAATTGCTAATTCATTTACTACTGCTTCTTCTTCCGAACCCTTAACTTGTTCAATCAATTTTTGAATTTCTCCGGAATTTGAAAATGAACCAACTTTAAAATGATAGCCAAGTGATTTAATGAACCTTGTGAATTCCTGGATTTTTTCATTTTCAGGTTTGTCGTGTACTCTATAAATAATTTTCTTTCTGCCGGATTTTTTAGGTGTAGAGAAATGCTGAGCAACCGTCTTATTTGCTAAAAGCATAAATTCTTCAACCAGCATATTACTATTCTTAATTTCTTTTCTTTTTACAGCTACCGGTTTACCCTTTTCATCCAGCTCAAAAACTATTTCGGGTGTGAAAAATTCAATACTCCCCTCTTCAATTCTCGCCTTACGCAAATTTTGAGCAATCTTGTTAAGAAGCACAATCTCTTCAGCAAACTCGCCTTTTCCTTTGTCTATTATTTCCTGTACTTCCTCATAGGTAAATCTTCTTTTACTTTTAATAACAGATTTTGAGATTTTATAATTTATTACTTCACCAGTATCCTTCATTTCAAAAACTACCGAAAAGGTAAGTCTATCTTCATTTGGAACTAAAGAACAAATTCCATTCGAAAGTTTTTCCGGAAGCATCGGGATTACAGCACCAACTAAATAAACACTGTTACCACGAAGCTCGGCTTGTTTATCTAAAGCGGAATCTTTCTGGACATAATGGCTGACATCGGCAATATGAACTCCTATTTTCAAATTGCCATTTTCAAGCTTTTTCACAGACAACGCATCATCAAAATCTTTTGCATCAACAGGATCGATTGTAAAAACATTCTCATTCCTGAAATCAATTCTTTTGCTTAATTCTTTATCTGAAATTTCGAGCTCAGTTTTTTCAGCTTCATCATTAACCTTCCTGTTAAAAGTTAAAGGCAGATTAAATTGTTTTGCTATAGAAGATTTAATAGCATCTATTGTTCCTTCTTTCCCTAAAATAGATAAAACAGAGCCTTCCGGATTTAGCATAGAAGTTTTCCACTCTATGTTTCCAACAACAACTTTATCACCTACTTTTGCATCAGCAAGATTTGATCTATCGATATAAACATCCCGCTGCATATGAAAATTATCAGGACGAATGAAATAAAAGGATTTAGATTTTTGCAATGTACCGGTTAATTCAGTTTTTTTTCTTTCCAGAACTTTTATTATCTGTCCTTCAAGATTTTTCCGTTTTTGTTTTGCAAATAACACAACTTCCACAGTATCTCCATTGAAGGCAGTACCGATATTTCTTTCGGCAATAAAAACATCCTCTAACTTTTTCTTACGTGGAATAACAAAACCATATCCATCCGGATGAAGTTGAAGAACACCTGTGATTTTGTTACTGTCGGGGAATTGATTAAGCTGGTAACGTTTTCCTTTTTTGAATAAAAATTCTTCTTCAAAAAGACTATGAATTGTTGATTTCAGCAGTGCATAATCTTCCGAAGATTCTACTTTTAGTTTCTTAGCAATTTCCTTATTCTTAAAAGCAGTTCGGGGATTGGATTTAAAGAATTTAACCAGTTTCTTTTTCATTAAAAATCGAAACGATATTTTATTCCAAACTCATTTATCATTTCACTGTAAGTTGCAGTTCCCTGCAGAGGTTCTCTCCTTTGCAAACGAAGAATTAAATTTCTCAAGGATGTAATTGGAGGATATTCTATTTTAATATTTGCTCTGCTCAAATCCTGAAACACCTGTGAAGTTCCTCCAATCTCATACCTAACCGGTCCGGCTTTGCCAAGCAGACTAACTTTTGTTTCAGCGCCGATCTGTTGAACTCTTACACCTCTCACAAAGTCACCAAATTTTTCATTCAAAAACCCGCCAACCAAAGAACCTGCAAATGATGCTGCAGTAGAGGAGGCAATGTTTTTCTCCTGGCTTGTTGCATCGTTCGTGAATTTACCGACGATGATGAACATAATTGCATCCGAAGATGTTTTTGTTGGATCAAGTTGAAAATCACTTACCGTATTATCCCGACTATAAACACTGATGGTTCCTTCCCTTTGGATGAAATTTCTATCCAGCTGGCTAAGAGGTCCCTCAAGCTTAATTCTGATTTCAACTTCTTTTTCACCTGCTCCTGATGAATCCGATGAACTATAATAATCCCTGTAAGTTCCTAAAATATTCAAATAAGGATCATCAAGGTTACTAAGGAATTTTACCGAACCGGATGCCTGGAACGATTTAATAAACTCCAGCTTTGAACCTTCCATTAGAGTAAGTTCTCCATTTACGACAGGTTTGCTACCGTTTCTTGTATAAACAAGATCACCTGTGAGATACGCCGTAAGGTTTTGTTTAAACTCACGTGAAAGGACGGAGACCATTTTTGCTTCATCTTCCAAACCAATTTTAATTCTGATTTTAAGATTATTTTCTTCAGATGAAGATGCGCGCTCCTGGTTGCCACTTAACCGACTCAGAAAAATTAAGCTATCGATCGAGGCATCCTGGTCTGTTTCCTGCGAGTAGTCCATGTATTTATAAATGTACCTGTCAGATTGACTTGAGAAGGCACTATTCGATGGTGAAAATGTAACTGATGTCCCTTTTGTTAAAAGTAAATCTGCATTCAATGAATTTTCTAAATCATTCAAAATATAAGTGATATTACCGACAGTTTGTACTGTAACATCACCGTATATATTCGGATTTATTGCACGAGTTTCTTCTCCCAAAACTTTTATCTTACCACGTGCCGATAAGTTGATATCCTGTAATTCAAAATTTTTATGTATTAATTGTCCGCTCGCAAAAATAGTTCCGCCGTTTATGGTCTGAGATGAATTCATTATGAATAAACTATCGATAAGAATTTCATCATTATTCAAACTTATTTTAGCGCGGGATAAATACCGTAAATTATTCGGTCGTGCAACAAAACTAAGCTTGCTTAAATTTATGTTTCCGAACAAACCGGGATTTTCATAAGTTCCTTTAATTGCTACATCGGCAGTTAATTGTCCCTGGAGATTACGGATATAAGGAAATAGCCCCGAAAAGGTTGCCAGTTCAAACTCGTTTGCATTTACTGAAAGGTTCAATTCTTTTTTATTACCGGTTTCTTCTTCCGGCATTAAGGAAAGATTAATTGGTAGTGTTCCGTCTATATCCAGTTTTGGAACTTTAATATTGTACAGTGTATCGAGAAAATTAATATCCAGTTTCATCTTCTCATTGCTATAATTAATATTAGATGACAATGCACCAATTATTTTATTGCGAATCTGAACACTATCAAGTTTTAAATTCATATTCAGTAACGGAGATTGCGCTGTTCCCTTCCAGTAAGCTGATAAATTCATATTTGTTTTGAAATCCGTTTCAGATGGAAAATTCAGAAGCTGAATGGTTACGTCCTTTCCCGGCATATCATTGATTGACAATTGCAAATCCTGATTATTATTCAGTGAAAATAATCCTTTGATATCAATATTGCCCGGTCGATGAGTCATTTTAAAATCATTTACAAGAAAATGTTCATTAAAATATTCGATGTCTATCTTTTCCCTGTTCCAGAGTGAAAAATTGTTGTAACGTACAAACAAAGAATCTAAAAGTAAATCAGCCTTGCCATCGTTTATTGTAACATTACCTGATGACGCAGTTAAAAGATTATCTTCAAGCTGGGTACGCATACTGAAGGATAATTGTTTATTACGAACATCAGCATTAAGATAAATGTCTTTAAACTGCTTATCGATGAATATCTGATTAGCTTTAAGTTTTATATTTGAAGAAAACCCATCAGGAAATTGTTTTGTAAAATCATTAACTGCAGATGAATTTAAATCGAGATTTGACAGGTAATAGAGATTTTCTTTATCCCAGTATTTAAAGTAATTCACATTTAACGAAAGGTTTACATACAAAGAATCGTTGCTTTTCTTAAGAAGCCCGTTTATATCTCCATCGATTTCCATATCTACTTTACCAAGAAGCAACGAAAGCATTTCGAAATCTTTGAACTCAATTGCATAATTTATATCAATCTTTTTATCGGGCAGGTAATAATCGTTTTGATCTTCCATAGCTAAAGAATCTGGGCTGAAGTTCAAGCTCTTTATGCTGTGTTCAACAAATCCTGAAACCAGATCGGCTTCCGTTTCTATTATAGAAGCAGCATCGAGAACAGAAAAACTTCCCTGCATAGTAACATCGGCAAGATTTGAAACCACATTTATAATTCTTTTTCCTCCTTCATCCTTCCTGATATCAACAATCATTTTTTTTTCATCCAGAGTTATTTGCTTTATCTCTGAACTATCAATGGATATAACGGCAAAAAGATCAAGACTGTCCGGATCAAATTCTTTTCCTTCGGCAGAAATATTAAAATTCAAATCGCTTTCAAAATCCTTATCGTCCAACATTTTCCCAACATTTAAGTGAAGTATTGAAGCATCAAGATTATAGGAAGGGCTTTGTAAATCTGTAAAGTTGATTTTACCGGATAATTTTCCGGTTGTAGTATCCGAACGAAACGATACATTATAATCAATTAAGGTATCATGAGAAGTAACGTTTGCCCTTAAAACCTGATAATTTCTATTCTGAATTTTTGATGCGCCTGCCCTAAAAGTAAGCTGGTTTTTCATTTTATCAGGCTCGGTTCCCATTCCCTTTATATGCAATGTTCCGGTAAGGTTTGTTGGAAAACTAAGAACAGGCTGCAAATCAAGATTTATCGTACTAAGAAGAATATCATAGATCATATCTTCCTGCGCAAGATTTAAATCAACCTTGCTTTTAAATTTTCCTTTATTGGTTTGAACGTACATCCCTGAAACAAAATTAAGTGGGTTACCCTGGAAATAGAGTGTATCAAACTGCATTACACCATAATCTTTATAAACAGGTAAATCAATATCTCTAAGAATACTATCGGCATCAGCAGGATTAATTTTTGAGCCGTTAAATGTTACATCGATCTGCATTCTTTCGCTATGTGTAATGTTTCTGAGCTCTCCTTTTGCTCTCAGATGCGTTTCATTAAATGAGATGATCAAATCACTTAAATTAAGATCCCGAAGAGTTCCGTTAGCACTGACCCTTATTCTTACTGCTCCCTGCAGAAGTTGAGTAGATTGGATAAAATTAGTGAGATCATCAAAGTTAAAATCATTTGCATTAAGGTCTAAATATAATGGTGCCCTCTCTATATTGATTTCTCCATCGCCCATTACAGGAAATTTTTTCATCGATGCATTTAACGAAATGTTAGAGCGTGATGTTTCTATTTTTAAACCGGTTGCTTTTAATTCATCTTTCTCAATGATGAAATTACCGGATAAATTCTTCAGATGAAATCCATCCAGGTTTATATTCGCAGACAGATTCTTTAAATCCACATTAACGTTTTTACCTGCCGGATCAATAAAAGCTGAAAGAGCCAGATTCATTTTTTTTATCTGGAAATCATCTGAATTAAGGTTCTCATAAACTTTGTTGCTATTCCGGTTTTCGAGCGATTGAATTTTAAAGTCGATATTATTTAAAGAAAGATCAGCCACCTTAATTTTAAAATTGAATGTACCGGAAGTGGTGTCCTCTTCCTCTTTCGAGGGTATCATTAGCTTTGAGATATTTAGTCGTCCTTCTTCATCTTTTAATAAATTGATCTGCGCACTATCAATTTCAATTTTCCTGAAGTATATTGTCTTAAAAAAGACTTCAAGAATGCTGAGGCGTACATCAATTTTTTCAGAATGGAAAATAGTATCCGACTGTTGAATAAGGGATACATCATTAAGTATCAATGAAGAAAATATAGTACCATCGACACTGCCAATTGAAAGGTGTCCATTTATTGAACCATTTACAGTGGTTATAATGTTATCACGGAACCACTCACGAAAAGTAGAAGTTTGCGAAACAGCAAAAAGAGCAATAAGCGCAATTATTATCCCGATTCCAAAATAAATGAAACCGTTTATAATTTTGCGTGGGAGCGATCTTTTAACTTTAGGTTTTCTTCTGAAAAGCAAATTTTTTCCTTATCTAATCTTTATACCGCTTGACTATTTCCTCAATAATTTTTGTTGTAGACTGATCGCTGACAAATTCTATTGTTTTTACTTCACCACCATTACCAAGGACAACATCTTTACCAACTATGTCTTCCAATTTCCAATCTGCCCCTTTTACTAATATATCGGGGACAAGTTCCTTTATTAATTTTTCTGGAGTATCTTCATCAAAGATAACTATATAATCAGCAGGTCTTAAATTAGAAAGGATGAATTTACGCTCTGTTTCTTTGAGGATTGGTCTTTTGGGACCTTTTATTCTTTTAACCGAACTATCACTATTCAAACCTACAAAAAGGACATCACCCATTTCTTTGGCTTTAGAAAGATAATCAACATGACCCGCATGAATAAGATCGAAACAACCGTTGGTGAACACTACTTTTTTGTTTTCAGATTTAAGCTGCTCCCTGATAGCTTTCAGTTCATTTAAAGTTTTTACAGGATTCATCCGCGTTCTTTCAGAACCGTTTCAAATAATTTTTTTTGCTCTATCGGAACAATACCGACTTCTTCACATACCAGCCCGCCAGCATAATTTGCAAGATAGCACGCTTCTATAATATTTGCACCGGCAGCCATTGCAATAGTCAAAGTAGATATTACTGTATCCCCTGCGCCCGATACATCCGCAACCTTGCGCGCTTTCGTTTCCATTCTTTCTACTGGCTTACCATTTTCAAATACAGTTATGCCCTCTTCACCAAGAGTAAGCAATAAATATTTTGAATTTAATTGTTCCATTAATTTTTTCCCTGCAATTGATATCTCTTCTGAGGTAACTATTTTAGTTCCTAATTTTGCTTCAGCTTCTTTCCTGTTCGGTTTGAATACGGTAGCGTTTTTGTAGCTGTAAAAGTTCTCGAATTTCGGATCGACAGTAATTAACTTATTATTTTTATTTGCCAGATCGATTACATCTTTAATTAAAGATTGAGTAAGCACTCCTTTATTATAATCCTGAAGAATAATTCCATCAAGTTCGTTAATCTGATTTTCAATAAACCGAAAAAGTTTTTTTTCAGTAGATTCGTTTATGTAATCTTTACTTTCCTTATCTATCCTTACAACATGCTGGTTGTCTGCAATTACTCTCGTCTTTGTTGTGGTAGGACGAGATTCATCTATAATAATTCCATCATCCATTATTTTAAATTCATTAAGTAAGGAAGTAAAAATCGTCCCGTAATTATCGTATCCAATTATACCAACCGGGACCGGTATACCACCCAACGTAGAAATATTCAGCGCAACATTAGCAGCACCTCCGAAACGGAAAAATTCTTCCTCAACTTCAAGAACCGGAACCGGGGCTTCGGGCGAAATTCTTTTTACATCACCCCAAAAATAACCGTCGAGCATCATATCACCAATTACCGCTATTTTCTTCCCGTTAAAGTTTTTTTCCAGTTCTTTTATACGTTTTTCAGAAAGAGTGATCATTTGCAAGCCCGATATTTAAAAACGAATTATTTAAAATAAACATAAAAAGGGTGTGGTTAAAGGGAGAGATTGCCTGTAGAAAAGTAATTCCTGCTTGTTTTTATCTGTTTAACCCTGAGATGAACGGCCTTTAGATTGCCATTTAGCAAGCGGATTGGAAATCGATATTTTGAGTAATCCTGCACCACTTCCCACCCACATATTTTCGCCATCAAAA
>Ga0307426_1000561_pt1 | contig 25667 bp, 19 predicted proteins | sample SalMarWE160340MG_FD_202165 | JGI IMG/M metagenome (GOLD analysis project Ga0307426, IMG submission 202165) | Salt marsh sediment microbial communities from the Plum Island Ecosystem LTER, Massachusetts, United States - WE1603-40 | ecosystem: Environmental > Aquatic > Marine > Intertidal zone >...
GCGTGTTTCCGAGAACCTGGATAAAGTTTTTGCATACTTTTCGGAGCATTTCTCACGGCTGGGCGATGAGGTGACAGGAGGCGGGCAAACAGAACTATCCGCAGATGAAATCGACGGCACACTCAAGGCTCTCAGAGAGGCGTATGATGAGCTCCATTCCGTGGAGGGTCGGGATTATGACTACTTCGAGGATCTAATGGCGTTTGGGGCATTGCTCCCTCTTTTGGAGGATATAGAGTCCCTGCTTCACAAGACATCGGATACTCTCAATATCGTTAGTTCCGGTGAGTATGAGCGGATGCTTCACGAGCGGGTCACACGGACGCCTGAAGTGGAAAAGGCAAGAGAGCAAAAGAAGGCTTTCATGACCCGACAGCAAGCTCAGCAGGCTCTTAAAACGGTTATCATAATTTTTCTCCTTCTCCTGGGCGAAATGTTTCTCAATCTGCCGGGCGGGACCCAGGCTTCTTTCTACAGAGTCCTGTTCGGATCGATGCCTAACCTCGGACAAGCTCACATGAAAGGGAAGTACGCTATAATCGGCGTAATTATCGGCCTCATGTACGGTTTGCTCGGCTTGTGGCTTGTTTCCGTTGTTGCGCATTTCCCGATTATGCTCTTATTGTTTATACTCGGTTTTTTTGTCGCCGCATATCTTGCAAGCGGCAGGCAAACCATAGCCGCCGCTGCGTTTCAAGCAGGCCTGATGATGCCCTACGTATTGCTCATAGATTCCGGGCCCGAGCTTGCGCTGAGCACCGCCAAGATGAGGTTCCTCGCTCTACTTATGGCAACTTCCATAGGACTCCTCGTCCTTCATAACGTATGGCCCGTCAATCCCTATAATCAGCTGAAAAAGAAACTTTCGGACGCGGTGCGCATTAGCGGTGTGATCTTCGGCACATTACTGAAACTGGATGAGAAGGAGAAAGAAAGGATAGATTCACTCGTGACTCCGCTCGCAGCGTCTCTTCCCACGAGCACTACACTTCTGGCCGACGCTCAGTTCCTTGTCGCAACCGATAAGCTCCATTTTGAGGAATCCTTGGAAATAATCGATTCACTGGCCAAAATATACGAGGAGCTGGAGACACTCAAAAGAAATGTGTTCGCTGAAATGGATAATGAGCTTCTTAACTTACACCTGACCCATATGGCTCCCGATTATAAAAAAATATGCGATTATTTCGAGCGCGTGTCGGAACAGTTTGCAGGCGGAGGAGACGTTAGTGGGGAAATTAATTCCATAAAGGCCGAGATAGTAAAGCACAGGGAGGAATTCCGAGAATCCGGCGTCTCGCGCAGATTCGGCGTTGAGGATCTTGAAAGAACCGTCCTCATAGCTACCAGTGTCGACGGTATTATTGATTCACTTTATGAAATTTCTGTTTCAATGGCAAGGATCGGCGGGGTCGAGCAGGCAGACCAGGTGAAATTAAGCGCATCCCGGGTCTAGTGCCTGGTCCCGCCGCTTCTTATCTGGACTTTCGAGAACGGCATCAGTATAATGCCGATTTTATGCAATCACGGTAAAACGGAGCTCTGAGCGTCCCATATGAGTCTATTCACGGTATTTGCGATACTCATTACCTTGACGGCTGTGTTCAGCTTCATTAACGAGGCTTTCATCAAGCTGCCGACCACCATCGGGGTTATGATCGCCTCACTTGCTTCCTCTGTTTTCCTGATAGGGCTCGGATATCTCGGGTACGGGAGCACCGATTTCGTGGTTCAGATAGTCAAGGCCGCGGATTTCGACCACCTGTTCATGAACGGAATGCTCTCCCTGCTGCTCTTTGCGGGGGCTTTACAGGTCAATATTGAGGAGCTGGGAAATTACAAGTGGTCGATCGCGTATCTCGCAACCGCCGGGATGATTATCGCCACTCTGTTGACCGCACTTGCATTGTGGTGGCTGTTATCCTCACTCGGCGTACACATGCCTTTTGTATACGCGCTCATATTCGGGGCCATCATATCCCCGATCGACGCCGTCATAGTGCTCAAGCTCTTCAGACGTGTACACCCGGGAAAAGTAATGGAATCCATCATAACGGGAGAATCCCTCTTTAACGATGCCGTTGCCATCGTGCTCTTTGTGCTATTCATTGATATTGCGACGGGAAATAACGCATTGGAAGGTTTGGAGATCGGAGAGCTTTTTGTAAGGGAGGCGTTAGGAGGAATATTGCTCGGAATTGTCCTCGGATATATAAGTTACAAGATGATTATGAAAACTATCAGCGAGAGACAGGAGAGCCACGTTGTGGTTGCGCTGATAACCCTGGCACTGGTAACGGGAGGTTATATGATTGCCGGTTGGATAGGCGCCTCCGGGCCGCTTACTTCCGTGGTTTCGGGTCTGTTTCTCGCGAGACGCAGAAGACATATACCAAGTGTGAACGAGCATGTGAGATCCTACGTGAACAATTTCTGGGAAATCATAGACGACGTTTTAAACGCGGTTCTCTTCGTACTGATCGGACTCGAGGTGCTGGTACTGAATATACAGGAGCACTTCATAATTTGCGGGCTTCTCGCCGTTCCTATCGCGACGGCTGCCCGGTATATAAGCGTTGAGGTGCCTCTCGTGTTCCTGAAAATGATTAGAAGGATTCCCACCCTTTCCGGATTCGTGATGACATGAAGCGGCATCAGGGGAGGGGTATCCATAGCCCTTGCCCTCTCTCTCCCCGAATCGGACGAAAGGGACTTAATCATACTTATGACTTATGTGGTGGTCGTGTTCTCTATTCTCGTTCAGGGGCTTACGCTCGAGCGCGCGGTTAAGTGGCACAATTCCAGACCAAAGCATTGATCAATTATCGCTCTTTGATTCGGTACGTTTAGATGTTAATTTTAGTTGTCGTAAGAAGATGTATTTCGAAGCCCGACAGTGTTTAAATTTAATGATCTTCAGGAGGAATCGATGGTAAATCTAAGACTCTCGTTCGTGGTTTTATTTCTTGTGCTGGTGATAGCCGGGTGCGCGGCTATTCAGGGTGAAGAGGCAAAGAGCACCGATCAGATGCTGGCCGCAGCTGGGTTTCAAGCGGTGCCCGCTGAAACACCCAAGCAGGAAGAGATGCTTAACTCGCTCACGCCTTATAAGGTTCAGTTCAGCGTGAGGGATAACAAGCCCCTTTACTGGTATGCGGACCCCAAGAACTGTAAATGTGTCTGGACGGGTGATCAGGCTGCATATCAGAGATATGAAAAAATGGTTTACGAATCCAATCTGATCGATCAGGAGCAGGAAGCGGCAATGCTCGCGGAGCAGGCGGAATTCGGCGGCCTTGGATACTGGGGCTGGATGGGCGGACCCTGGGGCTGGTGAATATCAAAGCGTCTGTTGCTGTTGATTAAAAGCAGTATTTGGCTGTAGGCTTACCAATAGCGATTTGCTCTTTGCTGAAGCGATATATAACAATCGAATATTTGAAGCCGCGTACGAATGAAGAAAATCACTTTTTCGGCCAAATTCTGGGTAATTGCGATAGTTTCGATAATTATCGTTCTGATCCTCTACTACGTCCTGCTCGACAGATACACACCTTACACGAGTGATGCGTACATACAGGCCTACGTGCTTCAGGTGGCCCCACAGGTGGACGGACAAGTCGTCGGTGTATACGTGAAAAACAACGATTATGTCGATGAGGGGGATGAATTGTTTAGTCTTGACCCGAGACCGTATCAATATCAGGTCGAGCAGCTGCGAGCGAAGCTGGTACAGACGCGTCAGTACATCGACGAGCTGAAGAGCGATATTAGAGCCGCGGAGCAGGCGGTGAAAGCCGCTCAAGCTAATTATCAATATTCCACAAAACGTTACAACGACCTCTTGCCGCTTGCGGAGAAGAACTACATAGCAAAGCTCGAGCTCGACCAGGCAAGCGACCAGATGAATGCCGACAAGGCTACCCTCCTGCAGGTCCAGGCTGATTACGAAAAGGCGAAGCAAGCCCTCGAATATACGATCGACGGCGACTACGCAATCATAAAAGAGGTGGAGGCGGATCTGGCCTCGGCGGAATATAATTTGACCCAGACTACGTATTACGCGCCTTCTGAGGGCATAATCACCAACCTGCAGCTCGTCAAGGGCTCATACATCAATATCGGCACGGCGGTTATGACCTTTATCGATACCGAGAACTGGTGGGTAGTGGCAAATTTCAGAGAGAACAGCGTGGGTCAGATACGTCCCGGACAGAGGGCCGAAGTCAGCGTCGCACTATATCCGGGGACTATATTCAGCGCGGTTGTCGAGAGTGCCGACTGGGGCGTGAGCGCGGGGCAGGGGATTCCCTCGGGTGAGCTCCCGGATGTGGAAAACCCGGAAAACTGGGTTCAGCTGTCACAGCGATTTCCCGTCCGCCTCAGGATCACGAACCTTGACCCTGAGGAATACCATCTCAGGATAGGCGGCTCAGTCAGCGTGGCGGTTTTTACCGGAGACCAAAACTGGCTGCTTAACGGCCTCGCGAGGTTCTGGCTCCGAATCGGCAGTATCGTTGATTTTGTTTATTAACGGGCTGGAGACCCCAAATGTCTAAATATTGTCCAGAGGATTTTATATCCGGCCTTGACGCTTCCGCCGAGAGTTCCCGTCACTTTTGACTTCCCTATCCTCTTCCTGTAGCTCACGGGTACTTCCGAGCATTTGAATTTCTTTTTGGCGGCCTTAATCTGCATTTCTACTGTCCACCCGTACGTCTTATCTTTCATGTCCAACTCGAGCAGTCTGTCGAATCTTACGGCTCGAAACGGTCCGAGGTCGGTGAACTCCTGTTCGTAGAAAATTTTTATGAGAGTCGTCGCGAGCGCGTTTCCGAGAACGGCTTGCGGCAGCAGCGCTCCTTTCTCCGAATTCCCCATGGTCCTTGAGCCGATTACCATGTCGCAGGCTTCCTCACTAATCGGTTTCAGCAGGAGGCTCATTTCCTCCGGGTGGTCGGAATAGTCCCCGTCGAGAAATACGATGACGTCCGGTCTCTCACTTTTTGATTTTATGTAATCGATAGCGCACAGGCATGCATGCCCGTATCCCCTCCGCATCTCAATAACTACAGTCGCCCCGGCCTGAGACGCTATTCGCGCGGTCTCATCGGTCGAGCCGTTATCGGCGACTATTATTTCATCGACAATATCGCGCGGAATATCGGCAAGCACTTTGCCGATGGAGAGTTGCTCGTTATATGCGGGGATGATTACGTTGACGACGTGCTTCATAAAATTAGGAGAATTTTAGCAGATAATAAGGCCTGTTTATACTCCAGAGCAGCGGCCACGATAGTTAAACGCCAGTAGATCCGTAGATTGAGAAATCGGGACCGTCCCTGTTTTCGCTAATTCCTTTCTTTAATCAATACAGGGGATGCGGCAAGACCATCGATTTTAATCACCTCACCCGTCTTTCTGTCGACCTGGCCGAACTGCAGGACTCCTGTCGGACAGGACTGCACACAGGCGCTGCAGCGTACGCATTCGGGGTCATTCATTGGCAGTCCCTTGTTAGCGAAGTTCATAATATCGATGCCCTGATGACACACTGATGTACAGACGTTGCACGAAATGCATTTCTTCTTGTTGGCTATGATCCTGAAACGGCTGAAACGCGCGTAAATATGCATAAGCGCTGCCAGTGGGCACATGAATCTGCACCAGACCCTTCCGCTGTACCAGAAGTAGAGTCCGTATCCTACAATCCCCGCGAGGAAAAGGTCCACGACCCATTTGTAGTTGAACTGTATGCCGAAAATCTTCCAGTTATAAAGAGCTCCCGCATAAAAGCCGTTCAGGGTGCGCCCGAATCCCGTGTCGGGAAGTGCCCAGCTGAATACCCTTGCTGTCAGTATTACAAATGCGATTGCGAGTATGGCCTGGCCCACCATATTCACACGGTTCCATTTCGCCCCGTGAGGCATTTTATGTCTCTGTGTGTCGCCGAGCGTTTCCGCCATGGCTCCGCAAGAGCATATCCATCCGCAGTAAGCGCCTTTGCCCCAGAAATATATAAGCGCCGGTATGATGACGAACGTTTGTACGACGCTTATTATCAGCCATGTCCAAAGAGGCTCGGAGCTGAATATGTTCCATATGAAAAGAGGCCACGCCAGAATGAACCCGAATGCGCGCCAGTATTCGCGTCCGTGCCCGTAATTTGCGACCGGAAACAGAGCGTCTCCGACAGACTTCAGAAACCCTGATTCGAACAGGCCGTTATGGCCGGCGTAAGGAAGAACGAAGTACGGAAGCAAAAACAACGGTATGACCTGTACGAGCGTGAGTGTGATCGTCTGTACGGTAATATACGGCGTTTTGCGCCTTCTGATCCTTAGAATGCCGAAAATTATCACCAGCAGTGAATATGCGAGCGAATAGTAAAACCCGGGCTCTGATATCGTTATAGCGGCTGTGCCCAGGAAAGTCGAGGGGTCGTTTACCATCCGGGTGAAGGATTCCCCAAAGCTGTTGAAAAACTGAGGGAGATTAAAGGGGAATAAGCCGTGTTCCTGAAAAAACTTCGTAAGAGAGCCGCCCGCCTTCCAGTTATACACAAAGGCCATGAAAAGCAGGAAAAGTATCATGGCTGTTATGCTCCTGGCTCTCAGCTCCCCCCTGATATTGACGCCGCTCCTTCGGAAAAAATCCAGCGGCGCCTCGCGTCCGATCATGGTGAATACGGCATCGTTAGGGAACGTAATTTCATCCCCGTCCGCGTCAATCAATGTAACGTCTCTATCCGTTATCTCCTTAACTTTGCTCTTCATCAGGACATGTATCTTTCCCGGATCATGGCTCGGCATGAACCCGCCCGTGCTTGTCGTAATACGCTCCGAAGTAGGCGTTTCTACAGATACGTCTGCCATCGGATCCGCCATCAGCATATTGACGTGCTCAACGTTTTCAGGCTTGGCTCTTGAGAATTCCTCTTTACGGTAAGATAGGGTCACGTAACCCCCTGCTCTGGCCAAGGCTATCGATGTTTCGAGCGCACTGTCGCCACCGCCGACCACAAGCACGTCCTTCCCTTCAAAATCCATGGGGTCGTGGAGCCTGTTGAAAACCTTATCTTTGTCTTCACCCGGAACTCCTAGCTTCCTGAAGTTGCCCGAGCGTCCTATGCCGACTATCACGCGGAGAGCTTTCAGATTTTCGGTTCCGGATACGATGACTTCGAAATGCGAGCCTTTGTTCTCGACCTTTTCAACCCTTTCGATTCTGGGAGTAATTCCCCTTCCGAGCGTCTGCTCCTTTATTTCCTCGACCAGCGGTTCTTTTACGTCTTTTGTGAACTGCAGGTCTCCTTCCGGCACCATTTCGGTCGGGTATGTATATATAGGCTTTCCCTTCGGGAAGTTCACGATTGTGGAGAAAGGCTCGGTAGCTTCAAGTATTTCAAATTCGAGTCCGTTTTTCTTTGCTTCGAGAGCGGCGGCCATTCCGGACACACCCGCGCCGACAATGACGAGGTCGAGAATTCCTTCTTTTTTGGCGGAGTTCCTCTGGCTCTGAAAGTTCTTGTCCGCGACTATATTGGTCACCGCGCGCGCGCCGGAGTCCGAGGAGAATTTCAAAAGCGGTATGCCCGTCAGATCGCCGACTATGTAAAGACCCGGTATGTTTGTCGAGTAGTTTTCATTCACCTTGGGCAGTTTTTCGACTATTCCCGCGGGCCACTGCGTGTGAAGCCATCTGGTGTAGCGTTTTATCAGTCCGAACATGCTGTATTCTCCATTCTCCCGGGTCTGTTCTATTACCTGTATATGCAGCTGTTTAAAAAACTGAATGATATTTCAGAATGTAATTTCAGGATAACAACAATAATTCTTAAGAAGATGAGCCGCGGTAATACTTGATGCATATACATTTTTATCCTCCGGCGGGATATTAAGGATAGACGCATCAGAACATGAATGGATTCATTTTTGCGGCAGTATTATTGCTCTTCCTTGTGGACTTTCCACCAGTCTCCCGAGCGCACAAGGAGCGCTCTTGCGTATTCAGCGTGAGACCACATAAGTGGAGCCGCGAATTGTATATAACCGCCTTCGGATATGCTGTCGTCTCTGATTATGCACCTGCTGCCTGTTGTTTCGTAAGATCGGTGCATGTTATTCGCTTCTTCGAGTATCCTGTCGAAATCGACGTTATCCAAGAGGATGTCTTTGTAGAATTCCTTCTTGAAATCGATACCGGTTTTCCACTCCCTCTCTATGAATTCCTCAAACCGCTGGCACGTAGAAAGATGCTCGGGGATTTCCCCTTTCTCGTTCTTGTATTTATCGATCATACCTAAAATCTCGTCCCCTCGCGTCCTATTGCCGACCCAGTAGTGGAATTGAGCGAGAATTGCTGAGTACTGAAGCCAGGGACCGTTACCTGCGTGTACGTGAGTTGAAAAGTCTTTATAATAAGGCAGGTACCTCATCATTAATCCAAGCTCCGGATCCCACAGCTGCTTTTCGATAAACATCACACTGTTTTCCATCTGCTGTTTGTAGTGCAGAAATCCGTAGTAAAAGGGGCTCAGCAGGGTAAAGTCGGGTCTCATGTCCATACGGCCGTCAGGATCACTTCTCCTTATGTATCTGTTCCCCGACATAAAGAGCTCACTGACTGAATAAAGAAACTGGTTCCGGAAGGAAAGGTATTCGGGTTTGATGACGTTATTCTTGTCTTTTTTGGTTGCGACTTCGTAGGCGAGAGAATAAGCGTAGAGGAATGTAAAATTCACCCAGCAGGTATAACCTTCTTCCATTGCCGATTCGTGGACGGAAGTCGTGGAGTAAAAAAGGTTCAGCTCCTTTTCGTAGAGATTCTTGTAACTGTAATCAAGGGCTTTGCCTATGCATGCAAAAAAATCTTCCATGTTCTCAACATTTCTTTTCAAGTACTTGGCGGTAAGCAGATAGTTGCAGATTATCGCAATTCCGTGTGCGACATTATCCTCCTGCTTGTAAATGCTTTTATCTTCCCCTTCCAGGCTGTAACGCTGACCCCAGTGTCCTTCATCGGTCATAACGTCTTTCATGAAACAGGCCATATTTTTCATCATTTCGAAAGCCTGTTCCCTGGCGTCGTAATCGTTCGATGAGCCTGCAAGTCTTCTGAATAGCTGCACGGCGCAGCTCGTATCTCTCGGATATACGTATGGATAACGGGATGTGGGAGGGGAGGCGAGTAAAACCTTCCCGTATTTCTTAGTCTCCGTCGTACACTTCATAATGACGTTCATATGTTCCGTTATCTTGTCGTTGAGCTCGGTTAATTCTTCAGTACGAGTAGCCATTTGCTCATCTCCTTAGTTGGTATTTTCCTTCGGGTCTTTTAAATCGGAGTTTAAATTAAATATACTGCCTTTTAAAGTGAACCGGCGAGGTACATAGCTCCAGTCGGGTGAGGCATCCCCCCCTCGGGTTCCAGAGTTATTGCGAATTGACTGTTCTTGGTGGGCTCCGGCATGCTCTTGATTTCCATCATCGTATTGCCTTTACTATCCACGTCAAATGTTCCCATGCTGACCGGTTTTCCCTCGTCGACAATCCAGAGCTGATAGGTCTTTCCTTTCTCGAGTGTCGGTGCATTTGAAACGAGCAGAAGCGCCTGATGTGTTTCGGGGTTCATGAGCAGTTTGCCTGTCGCATCCATGCCGGACATCTGACTTGCCAATTCTACGCTGTCGAGCTTTGGCGCCATCATGAAATGCATCACGTGGCTCTCTTTCCCCGATTTTGCGATGAGCTCGTCCATATCCGCGCGCTGTGAGGATAGTTTATTCATCAGCATTAGATTTGAAATGATCAGGAAAACGATTAGAGCGAAGGAAGCCGCAGTCCCCAAATTAAGCCAGAAAGGTCTAACACTCTGCCAGAAACCGGCTTTGGGAGACGTCTGCGGAACCTCCTCCCGTAATTCAATTTTGTCGAAAATGCTATCTTCCAGACTATCCGGGACCGGGACGTCTTCCAGGCCGTACGGTAGTGCGCTGAATACGATGTTGCTCTCCTCCAGAAGCTTCTCGCAAGTAGCGCATCCGGATTCTATGTGCCGCTTCAGCTCTTCAAGCTCGGCTCCGGATAACAGCCCGAGCGAGTAGAGTGTGATATTATCTTCGTATTCTTGTTTATGGCTCATTTAACTCAGATCCTCAATGTAAGGGCCTATTCTCTCTCTTAGTTTTGCGACGCCCAGCCTGAGCCTTGTCTTGATCGTACCTACAGGCTGGTTCAGTTTTTCCGCGGTTTCAACATGCGTGAAGCCTTGGTAATAAACCATTTCGATGGCGGTTCTCTGATCATCCGGAAGCGAATCGAGCGCCTCCTGAATTACCTTTTTTCGTTCCTCCCTATTTTCAATTATAAGAGAAAAGTCGTAATTTGAATTCAGCTTTTCTTCATTAAGGTCGATGCTGTAGCCCTTTTTATCTAATTTCCTGAGCCTGTCTATAGACCTGCTCCTGCTGATATTTATTATCCATGTGGACAACGCTCCCCTGGAGCTGTCGTATGCTCCCGCTTTGTTCCAGATCTGGAGAAACACCTCCTGAACTACTTCCTCCGTTTCCTCTCTGTCATTCAGGACTTTGAAAACGAGATTGAAAACCAGCTGGGAAAAACGGGAGTAGATTTCTCTGAAGGCAGCTTTTTCGCGCTTCTTTATTCTGTCTATTAATAGTTGGTCGGCACTTCGGGTCGGGTCTTTGTCCATAATTGAGCAGCCGAGCGGCTTTTCAACCATTGTATTTAAACCAGTCGCTTTGTCAATTTCGAATGTGACCCGCCGGCTACTTGTAACATCCATGTATTGAAATACATCATTCTTTATAGAATATTCGTGCATCTTTTACCCCAATCACAGCACATGACGCATGTTCATATTCAGAACATACAACTCACCTGATAAATGTACGATAAAACGGGTCAAATCGGTTTTATTCGGGTTCGGATAAGAGCTCTGATGCTTCTTGTGAGACGGATCGGAGGCTGCTCAGGTAAATAATAATGGATGGAGGTTATTTGACCGTCAGGCGAGTCCGGGCATAAGTGCTTTAATACCGTCTGTAAGCATCTGAAACGCGATTGCCGTAAGGATGATTCCAATCATTTTCCCCGACTTTGTCGTTGGATCGATGTTTTCTTTTATACTGACTAAAGAAATTCCGTGCTTTTCCAATTCATAAGCAAGGTTCATATATTCTCTAGCATTGCGTGCAAACCTTGATAGTTTTGTGAATATAACAACTTCAAATTTTCCTTGCTTAGCATCCTCAATCAATCTCTTGAAATCGGTTCTGTACTCAATCTTTGCGCCTGAAATTCCCTCATCAGAATATATACAGTCTAATTCTCAACCTTTACTTTTAGCATAAATTGTTTCAGTTAGAAGGGCGAAATCAATTGAAATAACTATACAACTCGCCCGGCTGACTATCTTATTATACTAATGCAGTGTCGTCTTAGATCTCGGTTTTTTTGGAAAATTTCAAAAAGTTTGGAATATCGAGTAATATCAGGCAGTTATATGAGTGCTAATTTTTGCCTAATTTTGCCATTTTCAGATGAAACAGTGCCAGTAAGTGACCTGTCCCCCTAAACTAGGTCCATGGATTAAGTTTGCTTTTCGACATAAGACTCTATGCATCGGAGGTCAGGAGAATGGTGAGTAATCGCTACATCCCGAAGTAGATAAAAAGACTCTTGTGTCTAGCTGAAGTCTTGTCTTCACATTTTAGAAATGTGACCAAATATGTGACCAAATGAAATTACTAACAGATACAAACAGAAACAAAGCCATACAAAAATCATTCAATAATATTCAATGATTCAAGGGTATAGTAGCCAACACAGACAAACCAGTAAGAAACCATACAAAACTAGAAATTACACTGTTAACCACCATGTCGTGGGTTCGAATCCCTCCGTCGGGGCCAAATTCCTTCGATGATACCAATCAATAGCTCACATGGCTTTCAGAATACTCATCAGCTTCTAACATGAATATGTTAACTTAAGATCTGGACCTGTGTCCGAAGTTTCGACAAATAGAAAAGTAGGATGTGCTTTAAAAATCTTAATTGGTGATTTATAATGCAAATAAAAGACTAATATAGGAGGATAGCATTGCATGTCGATATCGCCTAAGAATATCCTTTACATTTTTAGTTGCCTTAGCCTACTTTCAGCCATTTCATTATTTATTACGCTCGAAAAATCAGAAGCTGTGCCTAGTTTTGCTCGACAAACACGTTATGCATGTTCTTCATGCCATTATCAATCCTTCGGTCCTGCGCTAAACTCATTTGGCCGCGAATTCAAACTACTCGGTTATACTTTGGGGGAACCTAATAAAATACCTCCTGTATCGGCGATGGCGCTGGGCTCGTTTACCAATACAAAAGATGGACAGCCGGGAGGTGCTGCGGACGATTTCGGAAGCAATAATAATTTCGCACTAGACGAGGCGAGTCTTTTCTACGCAGGACGTATCTTGTCTAAAATCGGTGCCTTTACACAAGTAACATACGATGGCGTAGAAAAACAAGTGGCACTTGATAATACCGATATCCGTTTCGCTACGGAAGCGACGATTCTTGGTCAAAAAAGCGTATATGGAATCGATGTTAACAACAGCCCTACCGTTCAGGACCTCTGGAACACGACTCCTGTTTGGGGTTTTCCCTATGTCGATTCCCCACTTGCCCCGGGGCCGGAGGCCAGCGTTCTAATTGACGAAGGGTTTGCAGGGCAAGTTGTAGGAGTTACCGCTTATACGATGATACATAACATCTTGTATCTTGAACTCGGCCCCTATGCGACTCTTCCTGCGGGGGTGCAGGACGCTCTGGGCATCGAACCCGATGGAGAGGACAGAATTAAAGGGGTGGCTCCATACTGGCGGGCAGTTCTACAGCATGAATGGAATGGAAACTACATATCAGCCGGAACCTTCGGACTTCTAAGTTGGGTTTATCCAGGCAGAGTGAAGAGCGCAGGCACCGACCGCTATACGGATCTCGGGTTTGATCTGTCATATCAGTACGCTGGATTCAAGAAACAATTCATTTCACTTAATTCAGCGTTTATCAAAGAGTTCCAAGACTTATCTGCTAGCAAGGAGCTAGGTGATTCTAATAATTCGTCCGACTCTTTGGAAACTTTTAGGACTAACATAAACTATACTGTCTTTTCGAGAATTGCTTTTACAACAGGTTATTTCCAAACGACCGGTACAACCGATAAAGGATTATACCAACCGGAACCGATCTCAGGAAGTGCTAATGGGAGACCAGACAGTAAAGGCTATATCCTCGAACTCGACTACGCTCCCTTCGGCAATCCCAACTCCTTTGCTACTCCCTATCTGAATATACGTGTAGGAATTCAATATACAGGCTTCTGGAAATTCAACGGAGCAAAAAACAACTACGACGGTTCAGGGAGAAACGCAAGTGATAACAATACAATATATCTCTATTTATGGTGGGCGATATAAAGTGCGTTATTCACAATAATCGTTTCAATTATTTTAGAAACTGTGACCCTATCTACTATAATAGGTCCAAGATTTAAGTTAGATTTTCGATAGAAAACCCATATACAGGAGGTCAGGAGAATGGCGAGTAACGCTTCATTCGGAGCAGATGATAACCCACATGCATTTAGCGGAAGTTCTTTCTTCACATCTTAGAAATGTGACCGAATATGTGACCAAATGAAATTACTAACAAATACAAACACAAACAAAGCTATACAGAACTAGAAATTACACTGTTAACCACCATGTCGGGGGTTCGAATCCCTCCGCCGGAGCAAAATGTTTTGAATAGACGCAACTAGTTGGGCAGGTGGCATGTATCCAAGTAAGCTCTAAGGTAATAATAGTTACAGTTTTTCCCTAATCTTATTGGCTAGACTACCATTTTGAGATGGTAGAACATCTGCATGAAGCGCTGTCATGCTTATCTTGCTATGTCCGAGCTGTTTCTGAACATATCTACGATTATTAGTAGAGTGTAATAAAAAGGTAGCATATATATGACGAGCATTATGTATTGAAAAATGTGAAGGCAGGTTTGATTGCTTGATTGCTCTCTTAAATTATTCCATGAGAGTAATTACTGCACAGTGTTTTCTATCTCTACCAGTAAATAAAGGCCTGTCGTCTTCAACTTTTTCTCCCATTGTTTTCTTCTTCCAAGAGATAAACGTCTTTAAATGTCTGACAAGGTCTTTGTCCAGATAAACATCTCTCTTTTTACCTCTCTTTCCTTTCCTTACAACTAAATATGGATCTTTAGCTTTTAGATTGATATCTCCAATTTTTTAAATTAGCTATCTCAGCTACGCGTAAACCGCTAAAAAGCGCTAAATCTAATAACATGTAGCGTTTTATCCATGTTTCACGTCCATGCAATAAATCTAGGTCGGCTTTGTCTCTACAAGTTTTTAATAGCTTTGACCGTTGATCGTGATCTAAAATCTTTTCTCTATCGATGTTATAAGTGCTAGAATTCATTTTTAGTCTTCTACATTATAGCCTATTGATAATATTGTATAGAATAGTGCCCGAAAATCAATGATATTTTATAAGATATTTATATCCTCTGTAATATATCTGATTTTGTTTCATCATTTGAATGCTTTGAAGCCAGATTATATAAATTATGTTGACGTAGGGTTCTGATATAAGAGGAGAGTTAGCTGGCAACCTCTATGAGATATGAATTCGTGTTTTAGCCTTGAGAGGGTTATTTCTATAGTAAAAGTGCGTTGAAGACTGAGTAAAAGAATCATAAAAAATTACTTGTATTGGACTTCCCCCGATTTAGTAGACAGTTACCCACTTCCACAATAAGCTCTTTCAAACTCATAGGGGCTGAGCTGACCCAGTGAGCTATGACGCCTGCTTCTGTTATAGAAGACCTCGATATAATCAAAGACATCTGAGCGGCCTTCTTCTCTTGTTTGGTAGATTCTACGTTTAATACGTTCCTTTTTCAAAGTACTGAAAAATGACTCCACCGCGGCATTGTCATAACAATTCCCTCTGCGGCTCATGCTGGGTTGAAGCTCATGGTCCCTGCAGAACCTCATCCAGTCATAGCTTCCGTACTGCGATCCCTGATCCGAGTGCACAATCACCTCTTTGCCGGGCCTACGCCGCCATACAGCCATGAGTAAAGCATCCAGTACCAGTTCCCGCGCAAGAGTGGGCTTCATCGACCACCCGATGATCATCCTCGAATGCAGGTCCATCACGACTGCCAGGCACAACCATCCCTCATAAGTCCTGATATAGGTTATATCCGTTACCCATGCCTGGTCTGCCTCTCGCACCTCAATGCCTTCTCTGAGCCGGTTGGCAAATACATTGGCGGGCTTGCCGTTTTTGAACCGGTGCTTCTTGTAACCACGCTCCGCCCTGATCTTGTGCTGACGCATAATCCTCGCCACACGCTTCTTGCCACAACGCTCCCCGCTTTCCCGCAACTCACCCAATACGCGGGGGCTGACATAGATACCATAGCTCTCATAGTACGCGGTTTTGATCAACTGCAGCAGCCGGAGATCCTCCTTGCTCCTTGCTGACAGAAGATTTTGTATCCATGCATAAAATCCGCTTCTATGCACCCTCAGTACCCGACACATCGACACCACACGAAACTCCCGCCGTTAATCCCTGATGAATGCGTACCTTACCGTGATTCCTTGGCAAAATACGCGGCGGCCTTTTTTAGAATGTCTCGCTCCTCTTCGGCTCTCTTTAACTCCGACTTCAGCCGTACGATCTCCTCTCTCAGCTCACTATCTTCGCCCTGAGAGTGCTTGCCATTTCCCCTCCTTGCTAACCTCAGCCACAGGTACAGGCTCTTGGTTGATATTCCAAGCCTTTCACTTACTTCCCGGACCTTGTAGCCACGCTCTGTCACCTGCTTGATTGCCTCAGCCTTGAACTCCACTGTGTACTTCCGATTCGACATAGACTCCTCCTCTGTTGCTTCCAATTTTACCTTTAAATCTGTCTATAAAACCGGGGGAAGTCCAATTCAACGTTCGGAAACAATTGATGAGCGCCGCTGTTCAGGGATTTTCAAATGTAATTACCCCTGAAAACTCGGCAAATTGGTCATTGAATTTTCAATTCTCTCTACTATTTCCCTGACTCACGTGGAAGATTATGATAAATTGGCTTACAAATATTTAACATCCCAGATTTTACAGATGCGCAAAATGACTTCCGGACGTTTTAGGAACATTATTTGGCTGAGCAGCAAAGTGATCGATGGCGCGCTTCATATCTGCAATTAGAATATCGGCCATATCACGTGTTAACCCTTTTTTCACAACTATGCGCTGAACAATCAGGTCATGACGGTTCTCAGGCATGGGATATGCGGGAACAAGCCAGCCGCGTGTGCGTAAGTGATCGGCAAAATCGAAAAGAGAGTAATTTTTCTGCTCTTTCATGCGCCAGCAAAAAACAGGGATGTCACTGCCATTGGTAATCAGCTCAAAGGGGCCGAGCTCAGAAATCTGCTTTGACAGATACAAAGCGACATCCTGGCTGTTTTTATGTGTCTCCGTGTAACCTTCAAATCCCAATCTTAAAAAATTAAAATATTGAGCTAGGACCTGACTGCCGGGTCTGGAAAAATTCATGGAAAAATCCATCATATCTCCGCCCAGATAACTGACATGGAAGACCAAGTCTTCGGGTAATGCGGACTTATCGCGCCATATAACCCAGCCTACGCCCGGATATACCAAGCCATATTTATGGCCTGACGCATTGATTGATTGCACGCGCGGCAGACGAAAATCCCAGACAATATCGGGTTGCAGAAAAGGGGCCACAAAACCGCCGCTGGCCCCGTCAACATGAACGGGGATGTCATTTCCGGTTTTTTCTTGATAATCATCTAATACTTGACACAACCGCTCTACTGGTTCATAGCTCCCATCGAATGTACTTCCCATGATTGCAACGACTCCAATAGTATTTTCATCTACTAATTGCACCGCTATTTCAGGGTCGAGTATAAATCTGTCCCCTTCACACGGGACATATCTTGGTTCAATATCCCAATACTTTACAAACTTTTTCCAACATATTTGAACGTTGGCTCCCATTACCATGTTCGGTTTGGAAGTGGATTTGCCTTGAGCTTCCATCTTTTTTCGCCATCGCCATTTGAGGGCCATACCCCCCAGCATCGACGCTTCGCTGGATCCTATTGTTGAAGTTCCTACAGCCTCTTCAGTATTATGGGCATTCCACAACTTGGCAATAATATTTACACATCGAAGCTCTATCTCCGCCGTTTGCGGGTATTCGTCTTTGTCTATCATATTTTTATCAAAGCAATCAGCCATAAGTTGTGAGGCCTCGGGCTCCATATACGTCTGAACAAATGTAGCTAGGTTTAATCTTGAATTCCCGTCTAGAAATAATTCATCTTTGATTAAATTATAAGCAATGTCTGCACGCATGCTCTGTTGAGGAATTTCATATTTCGGCAGCTGTAAATTCGATTTAGATGATTCGTACACAGATCGTAACGAGTTGTTAATGCTTAAGTGGGACTTATCATTGTTTTTTTTACCTAGCAATTTTATCCTCCTTACGGAAAAAGATTCCTATATATATACTAGAAAATTGAGAAATGATTGTAAACCGTTATCGATAACTGTAGCGCTTATAGTACATCCTACCTCATTATAAACAGAGACGAAGATGCTTACAGTCTAACCTCTGGATGAATTAAAGCTCAGGGTAAATGTCCGGGATTTTATTGCCGGAGGGAAGAGACATATATTCTATAGCAATGAAACCCTGGTGCCGGTAGCTTTTCCTGGTCATTATTACTACCTCCCTGTATAGTGTTTGTGAACCAAAATAATGCATTATTTTTTTCGAACCGATAATTCAGAATATCTCAACCCATAAAAGATGCAGTACTAAAACTATAAATAAGCTATGTGATGTGCTAAATTCGGGGGGACTAATCTTAACGTAACCCGGGAATATAAACGACTTTTTATAAAAGTAGGGAGTTTGATCCTGCTTAAACATAAAACCGCCTTAAACAGCTTATTTGGGATTAAGGAACGGTGAATTTGAAAGAAATGAAGATAGGGTGCAAAATGGAAAGCAGTTACCAGATATATAAAGGACAACGCTATCCATATACTAAAAAATGAACAAGAATTACTTATAATGGGATGGCAGTATACGTAGAAAATTAAATCGGAAGAAACACAAGATATATCAAACTTTTCATCTTTGTAGTTTTGTGTTCTGCATACCTCTTTATGGAATTACCGGATTAGACCGGATTAGAATGGATGACAAAAAAAAGGTTGCATCACAATTGAGGTAATTTTAAACATGGTTTTAAACAGACCTCCTTTTTAGCATAATCTACCTTTCTCTAATCCAATCCAATATCTTATGTAATTCAACCCCCATCCTCTATACAATTACTAATAATTCTTCAATCTATCCACCATACGCATACCTATTACTGGGCTATCCTACATTCACTAGATGGATTTCCGTAATTGTCTTAACATTTACGAGGAGTTACCGAGAAAATTCTTATTTGATTTAACACTTGAACCCATTAGTGTGTTTCTCGTATGTACTTTCCATTACCTGCCATAGTTCATCTTTGTACTTCTCTTGTACAATAAACGAATCGTGTACAGCAAGAATAGGTATGTCTTGTTTTGCGAAATGGTCAATGCTTTCGCGAATCTAGATTCATAAGTCTCAATCCTGTCTCGCTACCATTGCAAAAATAATGCTGTATTGGCTGAAGCGCTTTTCTGAATTGAGCTATGAGAGGTCTAGCACTTTTAATCCCAATATTATTTAGTTTTTCTCTTTGATCATGATTATTATAAAGCCAATAGTTAGCAGCTTTTTCAGCGCTTATCTCATGCTTAGAATTTACCATGCATAATAGGATATTTTTTAAAAAAGTTCTAGGGACGCTTATGCCGAAAGCCTTGAGAATCAGCTCTCCGCTCCATGTCACTAGCAGCAGTATGACCAGTATCGCGGCCCCTGCGACCAGAGCGGTGTGTTTCTTCTCTTCGGGAGATTTGCTGCCTGTGAGACCGGCAAATATCGCCAGATTGCCTATGGGGTTTGTTATCGCGAGCATCGCGACGCTGAACGTTATTATTTCCTTTTCGCCCATGCTTTGCCTCCCCCCTCATTATTACCGGCACCGGTGCAAAGTCAAACAACAAAATTGATCACGCTCCGCTTTAATATCGCGAGTAATTTATGCGTGATTCACCTGCCAAGTCTCAATTCGCCGCTTATGTCACAGATGATTTTGCTTGTATATGGTATTTTGCTGGATATATTATTTCTATTAATCCAACCCTCAGGAGGTTTGCATGAAGAGGTCATTTGCACTGCTACTGATTTTACCGATAATTATTTCTTTTCTATCTTTAGGATGCGAGAAATCCGACGAAACCAATGTTACTGATACAAGTTCTCAGAAATCACAACAACCTGCCGGTATACAAAGCTCTGATAAAGATAAAATCTCCAGCGGACAAACCGTTAACAGAAAAGTTGCGGATACAACGTGCGGGGATTTCCCTTCGTTCGCCGATCTTGTGGAAGTTATGAAGCCTTCCGTAGTGAATATCAGCACTACGAGCGTGGTTGAGCCGAGGCGTTTCCACGAGATGGTGCCACAGTCGCCGTTTGGAGAGAATGACCCGTTTGAGGAATTTTTTAAAAGATTTTTCGGCAATAATCCTCAGAAAGAGTATAAACAGAGGGGGCTTGGGTCAGGCTTCATTATAAGTGAAGACGGATACGTGGTCACAAACAATCACGTTGTCGAAAAAGCCGAAGATATAAGTATTATTCTGGAAAACGGAGACAGTTATGAAGCTAAAGTAATAGGAAGGGATCCGAAAACCGATCTGGCTGTTATAAAGTTCGAGCCCAAGGGAAAACTACAGGCGGTAGAATTCGGCAATTCGGACAATCTCAGAATCGGCGAGTGGGTCATAGCCATAGGTAATCCGTTTGGTCTGGGGTATACGGTGACAGCTGGCATAGTCAGCGCCAAAGGCCGCTCACTGGGACTCGGCGTATATGATGATTTCATCCAGACCGATGCTTCGCTCAATCCCGGAAACAGCGGAGGGCCGCTCTTCAACCTGAAGGGAGAAGTCGTGGGCGTAAACACGGCTATTGTAGCCAGGGGGCAGGGCATTGGGTTTGCCATACCTATAAACATGGCTGATTTCGTGATAGAGCAGTTAAAGCAAGGCGGCAAAGTGGTGAGGGGCTGGCTCGGTATATACGTGCAGAAACTTACGCCGGAAATCGCTTCGAGCATGAATTTGAAGGAAGACGAAGGCGCGCTTGTGAGTGATGTCACGCCCGGAAGCCCTGCCGAAAAAGCCGGCATCAAGAGGGGTGACGTAATTGTAGAATTCGACGGTGAAAAAATAAACGATGTTACTGATCTGACCACGCTCTCTGCGGTTACTCCGCCGGGAAAAGAAGCCACAATAAAGCTGGTTCGCGATGGAAAAACCAGTGAGGTAACCGTAAAGCTCGGGGAATCACCTGAGGAGGAAGCACAGCCGGCCGAAGAGAAATCGGAAAAAATGTTCGGTATTACGGTTCGTGAATTGACGCCTCAGATCGTACAGCGGTTTAATCTGAGCGTTGAAAAAGGGGTAATAATCTCGGATGTGGAGGGGGGCAGTGCGGCCGCCGAAGCCGGAGTTAGGCCGGGTGATGTAGTAATCGAGGTCAACAAAAAACCCGTTAAGAGCCTTAAAGATTACAAATCTGCACTAGATGAAGTGAAGCCGGGCGGCACGGCTCTGCTTCTGGTAAAAAGGGGAGAAAACACTATATACGCCGCGCTCAGGGCGCCGGCGGACGATTCTTCCGCGAAGAAGGAAAATGGGAGCGGGGAGGGAAACTAGCGCTATCTTTTAAGTTATACGGTTTTAAAAAGGCACTAATGCCCTGAAACGGGTTTATACTTTCTCTATCTGCTGATAATTTATAGCCATACGAGAGTGTTTATTGACACACCGTCGACTTACATGCGACAATGGATATAAACGGCCATGCGGGGACGGAATATCTCTCGTAGCCAGCAAATAAGGAGGATTATGCCGGATGCCCGAATCTAATTCAGCGCGAATTTTGATGTTAGGCGGAGGTTTTGCGGGTCTGGAAGCCGCACAAACACTCGAAAAAATATACTCTGAGAAAGACCATGTGGAGTTAACGCTCGTCAGCAGAGACAACTACCTGGTCTTCACATCGATGCTGGCGGAAGTCGTATCCAGCAGCATAGAAGCCAAACACGTGGTCATTCCGCTGAGAGAGTGCTTGAAAAGAGATAATTTCAAGGAATTGGTGGTAGACAGCATAGACCTTGCCGCGAAAACCGTTAAGTGCTATCATCCCGACACACACGAGTCCTTCACGCTGTCCTATAACTACCTTGTTCTCGCACTGGGAGCTAAAACCGGATATCACGGTGTTGAAGGCGCTGAAGAAAACTCATTCCCGCTAAAAAATCTCACGGACGCGATGGTATTGAGAAATCATGTAATCGACATGTTCGAGATGGCCGACCTGGAGCAGGACCACGAGGTCAGGCGCAAGCTTCTTACCTTTGCAGTAGTAGGGGGCGGATACACCGGCATCGAAGTTGCCGCGGAGCTGAATGATTACGTCAAATCCAGCCGCAGGTTCTATCAAAATGTAAAGGATGAGGAAGTGAAGGTCGTTGTCATCGATCCCGGTGACAGGATCATGCACGAGATGAGCGAGGGGCTAGCTGAATATGGCATGACTCTCCTCAAGAAGCGCGGAATGGAATTCAGGCTCAAGACAAGAATAGCGAGCGTTACACCGGACTGCGTTACTACTTCTGACGGAGAAAGAATAGAAACCCATACGGCGATATGGGCTGCGGGCACATCGCCTCAGCCTGTTATTGCCTCTCTCCCATGCGCGGACAAAAGGGGGAGGATCGAGGTTAATGAATATATGGAAGTGCCCGGCTATCCCGGAGTCTGGGCTTTGGGGGATTGTGCTGTAATACCCGACCCGCATACCGGAAAGCCTTATCCTCCGACGGCGCAGCACGCGACGCGTGAGGGAAAACGCGTGGCTAATAATGTCGCGGCCGCGATAAACGGGAAAGAAGGCGACAGGAGGCCGTTCGTGTATAAGACTCAGGGTATGCTCGCGCCCCTGGGACACAGGTCCGCGGTTGCGGAAATCAAGGGTATCAAATTTTCGGGATTTTTTGCCTGGTTCATGTGGCGCTCCATTTACCTCAGCAAGATTCCGGGATTGGATAGAAAAATACGCGTCGCGATAGATTGGTTCCTGAACATCTTCCTGCCGAAGGACATCGTACAACTAAAATTTATGATGAGGCCACGTGATCACGAGTCGACATCCGAAGGCAAATAATTTTTCTAGTGCTTTGTTCGAGTTTTTAAAAAATCGACCAGGTCGCTTAATTCTTGACTGGTAAGAGTACCGCCAAAGCCCGGCATATTTAGCCCGCCGTTCATTATTCTCCATGTCAGTTCGTTTGCTGATAGCCTGTCCCCTATGTAGCTCAGATCGGGTCCTCTTTCACCCCCGTGTCCGTCTATCTTATGACAGTAGAGGCAGCCTTTGTCGTTAAAATACATACCGCCTCTGTAAATAGGTCCTGAGTCCGCGCCTATCAGCTCCGCCGTTAGCGGCTTGGCATGGAAATGAGGCGACCATGGTGACGATATCCCTATTGCCCATAGCCCAGATATCGAAGCTATCGTGAGGGCCACTATAGCGACTGCCCAGGGTCTCCTGAGAGGGCTTCGCTCACCCCTGTTCGAGATGAATGGGAGAGTGAACAGTATCAGCGCTACCACAAGAGGCCCGAATACCATCAGATAGGTTTCCATTGCCGGAGGCATTAGCGCCAGAAATGCGAAATAAAAGACAAAGTACCAGTCCGGTACCGGAAGAGCGTCAATATTCGACGGGTTCGGCGGGGGTCCGAGATCCGGCGGGCCGATAACGAGCGCTATCAGCAGTATTGTGGTAATGACTATAAAGCCGAACACCATGTCGCGCCATGCGGCGTCAGGCCAGAACGGAACGCCTTTGCTCTTGACCATTGTTTCGTATTTTTCCCTGTATGTATCGGGATCGACAGGCTCTCCCGCCTTGGGAAATTCCGATATCCCGTTTTTGATGACCAGATAGAGGTGGAAACCGATAAACACAAATAGCAGGGCAGGAATAATAAAGACATGGTATGCAAACATTCGGCTCAGAGTAGCGCCTCCGACAGTTTCTCCGCCGATCAGAAAATCAGCTATCCATTTCCCTATGAACGGAACACGCCCCGCCATTTCAGACGCTACGATTGTGGACCAGACTGCCGTCTGGTCCCATCTTACGACCTGTCCGGTAAATCCCATAACTACGGTAAGCGCTAACAGTACCACGCCGGTTAGCCAGTGCATTTCACGCGGGAATTTATACGCAGCCGTCATGTACACGCGTATCATGTGTAAGCCCACGAGGAGTATCATCGCCGAAGCTCCCCAGTTGTGCATGCCTCTTACTATTCTGCCTAAAGTAGTTTGATTGGTTATGAACTGGAGGCTCTGATAGGCGTCCCCTGAAGCCGGTACATACATGAATGCCAACGTAACGCCTGTTGCTACCTGCACCATAAAAGCAAACAGTGTCGCACTCCCGAAAACATAGAACCAGGATGCGGAATTGGGCGGAACCGCGTGTCTGGCTATCGGACCGATTGCGCCGCCCAGTCCGGTACGGTCATCAAACCATAGCCAGGCGCGTCTCAAAGACTCCATGTAAAGTACTCCGTATTCAGATATATTCTCATAGCGGTCGTCAAATTGATTCTATACAGTCGTTATTGGTATCGGACTTGTAAGTATTTCTACCTCTCCGTTTCTTACCCGTACCGGATACTGATAAAGCCCTCTGGGCGGAGGTCCCGCTGCAACCGAACCGTCTTCGTAATATACGCCTCCGTGGCAGGGACACATGAACAGTTTCGCTCCGGCTACCCATCTTACAGGGCAGCCCAAATGAGCGCAGTTTACGGAGAATGCAATCAGGGTGTCCTCACCGGTTTTGCGCACCCATGCCGCCGTCTCTGCTGTAACTCCTGACCAGGGCAAAGGGGAAGCGTCAACGAAATTGACCTTTACAAACTCATTCTGAGAGAATGCTTTTAAAGCTCCGACCGGCCTCCAGTCGGGTTTGGGCTTATTTATTATCGGTGCCAGTATGGAGCCTACTACCGGGATAGCAACCATGACACCTGCCAGACTGCCCAGGGCAATGCTGATGTGGGCAAAGAACTCACGTCTGCTGCAATCGTTATTCGTTTTCGTCTCTTCGCTCATATCTGAGGTCTCCTATCCATCCAACAAGCGATACTATTAACAGTATTAACCCTATGCCGTAAATTATGATTATTGTGCTCACGACTTCGTTGAAGCCGACGGCCAGCCCCCAAAACATAAACGTAATACCGAGAGCCATAATCGCGGGCCAGTATCCGGGCTCGGGGAGTTTTTCCGGAAGGGGTTTATGCCATCCGGGCGGAATGTCTTTTGTTGCCGCCCGGCCTTCCGCCAGCCTTGCCTCTGTTGTCTGCGCTCCCGATTCAGGAGCCTGGAACTCGCTACCCGAACTCAATTCGTCACCGCCTTGTAACACAGATTAATTTTGTTTTGTACTTTACCATCTTCATTATTTCCTTTTATAAGAACCTGCCTCGGCAAGTACGCTTCCTCCGGTATGAGCCGTTAGCTCATCATCTTCTGGTGACGCGTACCATTTAGCTATCGTTATCAAGCTCGCGGTCAGGTATATAAGGCAGCCCGGTACCCACATAGTTAGACCTCCGATCTGCTGGTCAACTCCGGGTGTAATGCATAGATCATTTCTCAGATACGGTAGTATGCCCGCCGAGTCCGCCGGATTGACGTATGCAGAGTAAAGCCCGGCGCTTGCGAATGTGATTATTATTCCGAGTATTGTGCAACCAAGACACGCAGACGCAAGGTAGAGCGTGGAAGCCAGCGGAGACAGCCTTCTATCCTCTACGGGAGCGAAAACAGGCCACCAAAATATAATTCCGATGAGCACGAAGCTGATCTGCTGGGTTATATACAGGCCGTCATTCTGCAGGACCACATTATGCAGTGAGGGCATGTGCCACACCCACATTGAACCCACTCCAAGGAACCATGCGACAATGGGATTGCCGAGCGCTTTCATTAGAGCACCGATAGGCTTGATATTGAGAGCCTTTTGAGTTGCGGATTCCGGTATGCCTAACAGAAGTAGCAGGGGGACTATTAGAAGAAGCAGTATGTGCTGCGCCATATGAGCGCTGAATAAGTAATGTCTTCCGAGATAGTCAAGCGGCGATACCACCGACAGTAGCATAATGAGAACGCCTATCGAGAAAACGATCGATTTCCCTTTCAAGCGGAACCCGGTCGCAAGGCCGTATCCCGCCATTAGCACGAGCGCGAATACAAGAACCCACGGTTCGAGTGTCCATGAAGATGTAAGTAATTGTATTATGCTCATTTCCT